>Ga0163179_10000879_pt1 | contig 21549 bp, 49 predicted proteins | sample AtlANTMetagenome_FD_109643 | JGI IMG/M metagenome (GOLD analysis project Ga0163179, IMG submission 109643) | Marine eukaryotic phytoplankton communities from the Atlantic Ocean - Atlantic ANT 2 Metagenome | ecosystem: Environmental > Aquatic > Marine > Oceanic | place: North Atlantic Ocean...
GAAGAATTATTAGAGAAGAAGCTGGCTCAACACCAAAGTATGACGATGATTCAGCACTTAAGGGAGATCAAAGCGAACTTCCAGATAGCTTGCAAAAGGGTATCATTGATAAGACTGTTGAAGATAGAGAAGAGGCTGAAAGCAAAAAGAAAAATGAAATTAGGCGGATGATTCGTAATGTCATGCTAGAACGAGGGACAGGAAATCCTGCCCTTGTAGGTGCTGAGCGTAGACTAACAACAGCAATTATTGATTGGATTGACCAATATCGATTAGCAATGGGCATGGACCCTAATGATTTCGGTGACGATCGTCGTGTAAGAAGGACTTTGGACGATATAATAGGCGGACTAATAGAATGAAAATTACAAAGCAACAACTTCGAAGAATTATTAAAGAAAACTTAGACCATGAGACAAAAGCGGCCATGGTTATGGAAGCTGTACAACAAAATTTAAATGATCCAAGCTTTGTTAATTGGCTTTTTATAGAGTTAGGGATGGAAGAATAGAGTGAAAATCACAAAACGACAACTTAGAAGAATTATTAAAGAAGTAACAGCGGCAGACTTAGATTTATATCTGGATCTAGGAGATGGTGGTGATTTTCCTACCTTGAACGACGCAGACTCTTATAGGAAATGGGAAGTCCCTTATTTTACTAGCGCAGCAGACTTTCTTGATGAAGTCCTTTCACAACTTCCTGGATCTACCCCTGATACAATTGTTTACGGGGAAGAAATGGATTTACCAGATTTACCACTGTCCCAAGTATGGGATGCTGTGATGGAAGCTGGCCGAAGAGGTATGGTTTCTGAAAACTTTGCTGCAGCTGCATCTAGTTCCGGATATGAGGGCTGGGAAGAAGATGACTTTGTTGATGCCATTCGTGATTATTCGAAAGAGCTTACTGGCCGAAGAAATACGTACGGGGCTTTTGAAGATTTAGAGGCATTAACAATGATAGAGCTACAAGACTATTATGAAGCTATGTTCGACTCTCCAGAAGCTCAGGCTTGGCAAGCTAAAGAAGCAGAAGATGCTGAGAAATTAGCTGATGAAGAGTTAGGGTATGAAGAAGAGGGTCACCCATTAGAGCGTAGCCCACTTCGGCAAGGTATGGGCCGGCGCCAGGAGTCAATTCGCCGGCGAGAAAAAAATATAATTGAAAACCGTGAAGATCGCTTGACGCTCAACTTGAAGTTATCACCAAGTGGAAACGATGTAGAGCTAGAAGTTGGTGAATCTGGTGAAACATATAACCTTGGTGATTATACAGACTCCCAACAAGGAATGGGTGGCCTGGCTGGATTACAGAGAGACTTTGAGGCCGACCACGGAATGCCTATGCCTCCCGGCACGATGGTATATGATGTTGATGGAGTGGACATTGGTGATCTTCCGATCGAACAAATGTTCCAGGCAGTCGCAGACATGTACGCAGGATTTTAAAGGATACAAAATGAAGATTACAAAGAAACAGCTTAGGCTAATCATTAGAGAAGCTTTAGAGTTAAATGAAAAAAAGAAGAAGGGTCTTTGGGATAACGTTCACGCTAAAAGAAAACGTGGTGAGAAGCCGGCTAAAAAAGGCGATAAAGATTATCCTGATGAAAAAGCGTGGAAGTCTGCTCAAGAGTCTGATTGTGATGAAACTGAAGATGTAATCGAAGAGATTTTAGACTTTATTCAAGAACAAGATAAAGACAGGATGAAGTGTAACAAACCTCGGTACATTAAAGACGGTGAAACTGGCCATGGAGATAAACAAAAAGTTGTTAAAGCTTGCGAAGACGGAAAAGAAAAAATTGTTCGATTCGGCGACGCGAAGATGCGCAATAACAGCGATAAAAAGAAAAACAAGAAAAACTTTAGATCCCGCCACAATTGCGACCAGAAAAAAGATAAAATGAAAGCTGGATACTGGGCATGCAAGGATTGGTAAAATGAAGATTACAAAGAAACAGCTTAGAAGAATCATAGAGCAAATGGCTTTAGTTCCTGTAGAAGAAATTGAAATCGATGAACCGGCTATTATTGGTGATGGTGGTAAAGCATCGATGGCAAGAAGTCAGCTGTTTAATCTTGGGAGAAAAGCGCAGTCTATTCACGACAAACTTAGTGATGAAGACCAACTTCCAGAATGGGTACAAAGTAAAATTGCAGTGATGGCTGATAATATGGACTCGGTGGCTGATTATCTCGGATATCAACTACATAAAGAAGAAATGAACGAAGCCTACATTCCAATAGAGCTAGACATACAAGTTATTACTGACCGCGATGGCATAACCTCAATTGACCCTAAATCTGCAGAAGAAATTTTATTCAAGATCAATGATGCATTTGATATAGTCAGTGATCTAACAGTATTATTAGAGGCGAGCGTGCCCAGATCTACCCGTCTAGACCCCCGAGTTCAGCAGTTGATGGATCAATTAGAGGATGCTGAAGAGAGCATCTTTGGGTCACAGACAGCTGCTAGCCACATATCAGATGGAACTGGAAGCTAAATGCTGGTTTCGCATATTAACAAATTTATTTACGTTAAACCTCTGAAAGCAGCCGGTAGTTCGGTTGAAGCCTGGTTTCAAAAATTTTGTTTAAGCGAAGAAGATAGAAGAAAATTACCCCAGAAAGTTTGGGATACTAAGAGAGACGGAACAAAACATTTCAAAAATGAAAACGGAATCATTGGTGGAAGAATGGGCGGCTACAGTAGAAAATTCCCTCCACACGCTCGCCTTAAAAGATTAAAGAAAATAGTTGGAAAAGAAAAATTTAATGAATACTTTAAGTTTTCTGTTGTGAGAAACCCGTGGGATCGAATAGTTTCTATGTATTGGTGGAAGCATAAAAATAAAGCCGGTAATTTTAAAGAAATTAAAAAACACTTCAACGAGTGGATCACAAAAGATAAGATAAGAATATCTGTTAAAAATGATCTAGAGCTCTATACAATTGAAGGAGAATTTATTTGCGACTTCTACATTCGATATGAAAATTTAGACCAAGGAATAAGAGAAGTTTGCGACCTGCTTGGAATTAAAGACATTGACTTAGGCCGTCTTCCAAAGCATAAGTCGGGTCATCGAAGACTTAATAAACATTATTCTGAATATTATGAGCCTGAAACAGCTCAAATAATAGAAGATGAATACAGTGTTATAATAGATCATTTTGGATATTCTTTTGAGAAGAAAGAATAGTTATTAGATAAGAGGATAAGTTAATGGTTGCAGCAAGAGCCTACGGGCCAAGATATAATTGGATTGAAGAAGAGCTTTTAGTAATAGAGGCTAAATATCCAAGAGCGGTTTTGCTTGAAAATAAGTCTCTGAACGAAGAGCTTTTAAGAGAAGGCGTTAATTCAGAAACTATTAGAAGTGTAGTCCAATATATTGTTGGTGCTGCTGCTGAGTATGGTCTTGGTGGGGTAACTGTTCCAGCAGCTGGAGCAGGTCTTGCGGTTGGTCCAGCTACCGAAACAGTTGTTGATGCTCTGTTTGGCGCAGAGAGAGTCGCCCAAACAGTCGCGGCTGTTAAAAGCATCGGCGATTCTTTAGAAGAGTTTTCTGATCTTTTTAAAGAGGGGTATGAAGCTTATAAATCCATGCGGTCTAATCTCAAATCTTTTTATAAAAAGCTTAAAACAATAATCCAAAAAGCTCTTAAGATGATTGGGAAGGGAGTTACTGATAAAATCGATGGACTTGCTGATAAATTGAAGGGTATAGTCCAAAACCTGATGAATCAGATTACTGGAGCAATCAAAGCCGGCATCAAGCTAGTCGTACCCGAAGCAACAGTAGGTACCGCGATTGCTGAAGGTTTAGCAGCGATTCTGATGGAGTTAGCTGAAAGACCATTCACAATGGCTCAAAAAGCAATTGATAGCGTAGAAACTCTTAAGATGTGGGTTGCAGATCCAAGCAAAGCCTCTGAGTTCTTTGGAAGTATTTTCAAGCAGCTTTTAGAACTCTTAGAGCTAGCAGGAAAGAAAGCTAAAGAAATGGGGTGGATTAAAGCTCTACTAGCGATGGGACCTGCGATGGGAACAATTATGAAAACTCATGGAGAAGAAATCTTCGCTAAGATTGGATCTCTTTTTGAGAAATACTGGCCAACAGTAAAAAAGGTCATTGATCAAGTTTTAAATGTTGTAATCCCAGTATTTTTTACTCTACTCGGTGTATATCAAATCTTAATGACAGGTGATTACAAAGAAGACGCTGGTGATAAAGCTGAAGATGCTGGTAAAAAAGCTGCTGAAAAACTCGCTGCCGGTAAGGTGGTTAGAGTATCCGAAAGAGATATAAGAAAACTTCTTCGAGAGTCTCTCTTAAATAATTCTTATTCGTAATAAACAAACGCATATCCTGAGGTGACTCATGTTACTATTCTTGTCTTTTCTCGCTGTCGCTCTCGCAAATCCAGAGCCCTCTCTCACTATAACTGTAACAGATTCTGTCTATGAAGAAATCTATTATGAAGAACCAAGAGTCATGTGTTCTGTCCCATGTTCATTTGAGCAAGATACAACCAACATTTTTATTGAAGCAAATAGAAAACACTTGAGCTGGTATAAACACGGAAAAATATCGGGAATTTATAATGATGAAACTATAGGATACGCTTATGAAGACTGTAATTTTAAGCGCGACCCTCACGGATGCGCTAGCCAAAATGGGCTATGGGTTATGAGAACGAAAATCTCTGTTGACGAATCAAGAGCCAGTATCAACATTATGATATTTGACGAGTCTGCTTCTGTAATAGGATCCAGCACTTTTACGAGGTTCAAAAAAACTAGAGTCATAGAGAGAAAAAAAGTTACCCAACAACAAGTTCCAGGTACTCCGATGTCAATAAGCAATTGTAATCAGCAATCTGGAAACTGTGCGACAATTCCCTCACAAACTAGTGGACAAGTGGTTAATCAAACCGAAGACTTAGAGCCTGTTGTTGTTGATATTCCTCCGACTCTTACTGCTAGAGATATAGGCCAAGCAATGATTATGGCTTATGATAGTATCAGGGATTAATGATCTAACATTTAATATTTAAGTAGTAAGGAGAAACTGATGAGACTGCTTTCGCTTTCCTTGCTACTTTTAGCTGGGTGTCCAAAAAAAGAAATAAGATCTATAGATGAAGAAGAGAAAAAAGAAAAACTAAGAGAGCTTCTCGAAGACGAAGAGATATTTGAAGATCTTCCAGAGGCTGGAGAAGAAGATGAGCGACAAAATTCTGAAGAAATTAATTAGAGAAATTCTGAAAGAATATGGAGAAGTAACAGTTACCCAAGGCTCTAGTGGCGGCGGAGATTCCGGTGGTGGCAGTTGGTGGGGAAGTCTTTTTGATTGTGACGAATCTGAGGTAGACGAAAAAGCTCTAGATGAAGATGATGAAGCAGCTTTAGATGAAAAAGATAAGAAATCAGTTGAAGATTGGTTTCACAAATAAACTACGTTATTCGTTATAAAAAATAAAATTTAAAAACATTATGCGGTGTTTTTGTGAAATTGCCCTCTACATATGATATAATATATATGAAGGTTGAGGAGGACAAGGAGTTCCCAATGGCACGTAAACGAAGAAACGATCGAAATCACGTAATATACCAGCTCACTGCTCCAAACGGTGATCGATATATTGGTGTTACGTTTGCTCGAGGACGTGCGTTCAAGCGTTCTGCAAAGATTCGCTGGGAAGCTCATGTTAGAAATGCTTTAGATTATGATCGCCAAAACCTTTTGAGCTTTGCAATTCGTGAGTACGGAACCAAGGATTTTATTAGAGAGGTTTTGGAAATCGTCCGCGGTAAAAAGAGCGCTCATGCTAGAGAAAGAGAATTGATTAAGGCGACCCAGCCAGAACTCAATATGGAAGGTATGGGTCGAAAAGTTAATAGCGTAGTAAGGAGTTAATATGGCAATTCATAATGACAACCCAAGTTTCAAGAATGAAAAAAATGGTTGGGTCAAGCATTTCGCGTTTGATTGGGTTGGTGGTGGCTACAACGACGTTTGGGCTTCAAACAAGTACGAAGCTATCGTTCTTGCCAACGCTTGGTATAATACAAACGATGGAAGACGCCAGCTGGTTGTTAATGAGTCTTCTGTGAGAGAAATCACTGGAAACGAAGCTGCTTACGAGAAATCGCTTCCGCTTTGGGATTGAGTTTGAAGATTTTTTACGACGTTATTGCATGCGGTTTATTTTCCGTGTACATGACGTTATTGATTTTAATTTCTAAATGAAATGTATACTATGATTAAAATAGGTGACCTCATTAAAGTAAACACTGGACACCTTGCATTGGTTACTGGGATAGAATATCTGTATCCTAGTCACCCTCAATCTCCACCTCGAAATTTTGAAGTGGAGTGGATTAATGACGAAAAGCCTGAATGGGCATTTGGGGCACGAAGAGAGAAAATTAATGCGTTTTCTGTATCGGGAGTAGTAAGTCGTGCTTGAAAGAAGGGAGTATGAAAAGAGTTGCATTAGTTTTATTTTTAGCGCTAATTCCACAAACTGCGTTTAGTCAATCTCACGAAATAGATTTTGGTTTAAACGTTTACCAAAAAACAGTCGCCAAGTGGGTTAGAGCTTTATCGAAATCTTCTGATATATCTTCAACAACTTATATCAGCAAAGAATACGGTGGCAAAGATAGTCTTCATCCAGCTAAGCATAGAGACTCTATAGTCTGGATACCAAAATCAACCGATTTAAGTAAAGATTTTATTATGCTTGTTTGGTTTCACGGCCACATCGGATATGATGAAGTCAGAACCTTTCAAGACAGAACGCTTTTACAGTTAGTTCCTCATGCAAAAAGAGGGAAAAATTTTGTTCTTGTTTTACCAGAGATGCCATGGAGTAGAAATGGCAGAACTCCAACTAAAAGAAACGGGATGATATGGAGAAAGTCTGGAGACTTTCTTCAGTTTATAGAGCAAACAAAGTCGATTTTGAAATCCCACAACAAAAATAAAGAGCTCGGTAATATAGACTACAGGGTTGTGGGTCACTCTGCTGGTGGAAGCACCATCAAAGCAGTTTCTATAACGCAAGATCTTTGTAAACTAAACCCTTCTGTCATTGTGTGGTCAGATTCTTCTTACGGGAGATGGCTGGATAATGCATGGTCGGGGTGTTTAAAAGATTCTAGCGCTATAATTAAAGTTTTTGTTAGAAAATGGGGTTCTCCTCATAGACAAGCAACGCGTTTTCTAAAGAGCTTTGAAAAGAAGCCAGAAAATATTGAGCTGCACGTCATGACCGGAAGGTGGACCCACAAGTTGATTGGAAATAATGCAATAAAGCTATCAAATATTTTAGGAGACGAAAATGAAGCTAACAGATAATTTTTCACTACGCGAGTTTAGGTGTCGAGACGGGTCAGACGTTCCAGAAGAATATATGGATCATGTTCAAGAACTAGCTGAAAACCTACAAGTTCTCAGGGAACATATTCAGAGGCCCATAGTTGTTATTTCAGGGTATCGATCCCCTACATATAATAAGAAAATAAAGGGAGCAAGAAGGAGTCAACATATGTTGGCTAAAGCAGCCGATATCATTGTTTCGGGTATGACTCCAGAAGAAGTGAAGTCTGCAATAGTTGAACTTATTAGCGAAGGCAAAATGAAGAAAGGCGGAATTGGTTTGTATACTACATTTACTCATTATGATGTACGCGGTTTTAATCGTAGGTGGTACGGAACTGGAGTAAAAGATTCTCAACCGTAATAATCAATTGAAAAATTCTTCGCTATTGAGTATAATATTTATAGGTAGAGAGGTTATTCATGCATTGGCTAGAAATTTTAGAACAATTGAGAAAAGAACAATCTAAAGAATATGAGCGCCCGTATCTCGAGCTACCGATCCCTTATTATGAAGAGCCCAGATATGAATATGATATTCCTAAGACAGAAGAGCCTTCGAGCCGAGTTGTTATCATCGATATGTTCGAAGAAAATTAAAAAAAACGGGAGAAACTGTGAAATAAGTCCTTCAGTGTGGTATAATAGTAATATAAGGAATAAGGATTACCACCCTAAAAAAAAGGACTCACAATGCCTCGTAAATCCGTAGCCAAACGTCTAGCTCAGTCAGAAAATCTTCTTACTGAATATACGTCAGCCGGTCTAGCATCTTCTTACCAGGGTCGATTCATCAGTGACGTGGTGTCTAGACTTAGTAATGGTCGTGGTCTTTCCAAGAGGCAACGAGATTGGATCGACAACCTCATCGAAGAAGGAGTCCCTACGCCTAAGGGAGATCCTATTATTATCGAAAAGATTGACTCTGCTGTAACTCTATGGGCTAATAATGCTGATAGAGCTTGGGAATCTAACATCCTTGCAGATTTCAAGGGCCGTTTGATCCAAGGATACGATCTTTCTGAAAAGCAAACTGCATTGTTCGAAAAGCTGCTTAAGCGCGCTGAAGACGATGCTTCTGGAGCTAATTTGTTCTCTCCAAATGAAGAGCAGAGGTCAGACCTCGAAGCTCTTGTTAATCTATATAAGGGGTATTCTCCGCAATGGAGAAATGAGCGACCAGCAGTAGCCAAAGCAGTAAGACGCGTTGAGTCTTTTCTAGCCGGTGAAGGCACGATCGAAGTTTATCACTACGACAAGCTCTACAAGTCAATGGGGGCTAAGCTCCGCAAATTCAAAAATCCTCGATTCACCGAAGGTTCTTTGGGCTGGATCGCAGTACATAATCCAGTTGATAGAACCACTACAAAGTATCCAGCGACTGCATTGACCGATGCTTATATTGCTGAGACTGGAGAGATTGTTAATGATTGGTTCGTTAACAGCGATGTAAGAACCCAAACTCAAGATGGCGTAAGCAAAAGGAGATAATATGGCAGAAACTTCTATATTGGCATTTCAAATTGCTGAAATATTTTCAGCAATTGTGATTATTTCAGGTGTTACAATTAGCCTATGCGCTGTTGTTTTAACCATAAGAACGCTGCTTAAGAAATGAAAGTCGGTGATTTTGTAAAAGTGTTAGAAATTGCGATGGGGTCTCCCATCCAATCGGGAGTTATAATAAAAAAACTTCCCTCTCTTGAAATTGGGCTTGACGTATTTGAAGTATTGACAAGCGATGGAAAGATTGATACATACACTTCTGCAGCTTTGAGGTCAAAAAATGAAACCTGGTGATTTAGTAAAAGCTACTGGACCTGCCGCTCCAGCCATAGGGTTAGTTCTTCGTACGCTCGGCGGCGGAATTATTGAGTTGATGTGGATAGACGATAAATCAATTGATTCTTGTTCTCAAATGTTATTGGAAGTAATCAATGAAGCTGGGTGATTTAGTAAAGTCGAAATATGCTCTTACACCCATGGGCATCATTGTTGAAACCGGCGAAGGGGTGAGCGGTGAGATCACTGTTGTCACCATAGTGTCTCAAGGTGGCACTATTCTCTACGATCAAAATCCAGAATTTTATGAGGTCGTCAATGGAAAAGAGTGATTTGTGGTGGCATAATATACCCCAATGCAAAGTAGGGGATTTAGTTCAGTATTCTTCGCGACTTGGAAGACTAGAAGATCCGATGCTTGTGATTAAGGTTAACCCTGAAAAACCATGCCGAGTTAATCCAGTACAACATGTAACCATTTTAAATCCTTCAACTGGTCGAAGTAGTACTTTTGAAGCGTCAAAACTTGAGGTGCTCAATGAAAGTCGGTGATTGGGTTGCTAGGATTGTTAACGAGTGGCAAAACCACAATAAGTGGATGGAGTTCCCAGATGAAAAACCGGAGCCACTTGGTATTATTGTTAGTCAAGGAATGCTTTCAGATAGCTGGAATGTACTTAAGAGTGACGGAACAATTGTCGACACTATGGAACACCAGATGATAAAAATTGAACTTTAAATTAAACGATAAAATATTGAAACTTTAATATAATAAACTGTTGGAGGTTTAAATGGTTGTAGTCACAAATCAATTTGCTAGGCGTCACACGCCCGAAAGCAGATTTTCTCACTATGAAGGAACTTTTGAAGAGCTAGAAAACCTAGTTGTTGAAAACTGGGAAGTAGCTAAGCCTGGATACAGAGAGGGAGTAATCCTAATCCAGGTCCCCCCAGAAAGATTTTTCACTTCTGTTGTCGAACTTCAAGATGGAGATAGACTCGTAGGAACTTATTCTCCTCGACGACCGGGAGAAGAACCCCGTAAATCCGTTGGGGTGCTGAGTCGAGAAAAGACGCCAGCTGCAAAAGTAGACATTGTCCTCTATGCTAGTTCTGTCTTAGCAGAGTCTGGAGACAACAGCCTATTTCCAGCTGAAAATAAAGATAATTGGGAGATTATAAGCATCAACGCTTCTCCAACTGTCGCTGATGAACCCATCAACCCATGGGCTCTTCTACATAATCACTTTGGTTCTTCAGGAGGAACAGCAACTCACCTATCAGACTCTGATTTTGTTGAAATGCTAAAAGAGAGCTTTGAGTATTGGAAAAACAAAGCGATGTGCGCGGAGACTGAATAATGAAATATATGGTTTATTTCGTGCTCGACGGAGTTCGAGAAGGGTGTGAAGTAATAGAAGCTAATTCGAGAGAAGACGCTAAAAAGCTTTATAAAAGATATTTTAATGTAAATAAAGATGAAATCAAAGCAATTCCAAGAATTGAAGGGAGAAAAAATGATTAGGTTTAGTGATGGTGTTAATATTGATACAAGCGGAGAGCTCCGCGTAATGAGGTTGAGAGATGGCTACTATGTCGTGGGTCAAGGCATGCTTATTCCAGTATACGATCGAAAAGAAGCAAAGGAAGTAATTAAGGAGATGAAAAATGAAGGATAGTCTTACACTCATGGAAATGTTGCGGGGTCACGACTGGTATTACGCTTATAGTGATGATCATAGTGTCTGGAAGGCTGGTCGAGCTAAAGAAAGTAAAATTAAGGGACTTATTTCAGACTACAGCTGTCCATATAGTATGAGACAACTTAGGATGGCTGTGCAAAATATGGTTGTTGAAGATTTTGCAGAAGAATCTCCTGGAGAGTGGTACAGACAACCGAGGAAATATATGAGCGTTGCTCCAGTTGCTAGGGGAGATCTTATGCATCGAGCAGACCAAGTACAGATTTTAGCGTGGATTGAACATAAGGATAGGGAATTTTATGGATGATTTTGACGCAGTTATGATAGCTGAAGGTGTACATGAAGCTAGTAGAGAAGACCAGGTCGAGGCCTGGCAGTATCTTATTGATTCCGGCATTTGTTGGACTCTACAGGGCTGGTTTGGAAGAACCGCGCTGAATTTAATTGAGGAGGGTGTCTGTAAACCTCCAAAGGAACAAAATGAGACTTGAGTTAACTAAAAAAGAGATTGAGGAGATTGTAGAAGCTGTTAAATCAGCTGCAGCTGTATCAAATAGATTTGCTAACACGGCAACTATAGAAGGCTACCCACAGCATGTAGCAGACGAAGCTGCTAAGAAAGCTGGAGATCTTTATTTGCTCGTAGATAAAATTTCTTACCAAAAAAGACGAACTCATCCCAAACCTCTCGGGAGTTCTGGCAACGTAGACCCCTTTGATAATCCGACCATGAATGAAACTAAACCCCCAAAAGGAGAGTCTAAGTTTGACGGCCCTCAAACACCCAACGACCCTATTGAATGGTGATATAATGAAAAACTATAAAGAGATTGGAAAAGAAATTGGAGAGTTAGTTCAAGAAAAGAATGAAGCTTATGGAGATTCTTTTGGGCAAGCATCAAAAATTTTAGAAGTTTTATATCCTGATGGAGTTAAACCCGACCAATATTGCGATGTTTTGGCTATAATTAGAGTTATAGATAAACTTTTTAGAATAGCTAATAAAAAAGATGCTTTTGGAGAGAGTCCTTGGAAAGATATTTGCGGCTATGCTATATTGGGCGTTTTTAATGACGAAAAAGACAGCACCGCGGTGCAATCATTGTGACGGATTTGGATATGTTTTAGAATATCGAACAACAGTTGCGAGAGTATACTGTGATTGTGAAGCTGGAACAAAAAGAATTGAAGAAATTAAAAAGACTTTGTTAGAGAGCGGACTGGATCCAGATAATCCAGTTTATCAATGGAGAAGAAGATCAAATGTCTCAAGTAAAGCCGATTAGCGGAACCAACAATTGGAGTCTTTTTTATTCGAGAATATATAAACCTTGCAATCATTGTGGGTTGAAGAAAGTCTTGAAGAAGTTTAAAAACTGTCCAAGGTGTGGTCTGCCTATAACTCAAATAAAAAATCTTAAAGTTTCAAAACCTGATGACTAATTAGTTATTCTACCATGTGTAAGCACAGCAGCAAAGGAGTATCGATGGATGATGACCATTCTAGGATGGGCCGGAAGTATACTGCTGGCGCTATGTGCGATACCCCAGGCCTATAAAAGTTTTTCCGAACGCAAAACTAGCAATATAAGTTCAAGCTTCTTGTGGATGTGGTTCATTGGCGAATGGATGGCTATGATATACGTTTTCTTTGAAAAGTATAGCTTGCCGTTAATCTTGAACTATGTTTCAAATATTATATTAATAGCAATCATAATGTGGTTTTATTATTTTCCCAGGAAAAAATTAAATGAAAAAAAGGTGGAAGCCGAAAGTAGGTGAATTAGTATTTTGTCGCATAGACACCTCTGTGTATCAAATTTTGGAAGTAAATACAACAGGCTATGGTTACACAGAATTTTTAGTTCACTGGCCAGAAGTTGGATTGAGGTCTCTTTCTACTTTAAATTGTATTCCAGTTGAACACCTGAAAGATTTTGAATATGATAATATTACAAGGTCAAAAGGAGAAGAAAATGACTACGGCAGAAAATATTAAATCACTGAATTTACCAAATGAAACAAAGGTTCACCTTGAATATAGCGAGGGCTCTGATGTTTTTGTTCACAATGAAACTGAAGTAGAAACCGCCATTGAAAGCACTGAAGTCGTAAATGAGTATGTTGATATGATTCTTTCTAAAGAACTAAACTTGACTACTCGATGGGGAGAATGTCCGATGTCTCACTTGAGAGACCAAGGGCTTTTAGAAGATTACGATAGAGACGGATGGTTTGGTGACTACTTAGCTCAAACTATTACTGATAATTTTTATGATGCTGAAGTTATTGAATATTCTACAGAGAAATACGATCACAAGAGAGGTTTTACCACTCTAACTGCGGAACTATATACGACTGTTGGTGACGTGATCAGCTCTAATGTCGATTTTAGTGGCTGGAAAGTAACTGTAGAAACCAAGGCTGGTGACTTAACTCTTAAGTAGGGCGAATATGTCTTCTCTTCAATTTAAAGCTAATATTGAATTTGATACTAGCGGCGATTTAAGAATCGAAAAAAGACGTAATGAATATTATGTTGTCGGTCGAGGATGGCTGATTCATGTTGATAGCGAAGAAGAAGGGTTTGAAGTTATTTCAGATCTAATCTCTTCTAAATCTAGACATTCAGAACGTTGATGCCGATGTCGAGGTGGTATCGGTATGTCGTTGAGTGCGGTGATGGTTCTTTTTATGCTGGGACCACCACCGACATTCAACGGCGCTTATATGAGCACAACAATACTAGCAAAGGTGCAAAATATACAAGAAGTCGAAGGCCAGTCAAACTTATCCACGTTTTAGAGTTTCCTGATAGGTCTGAAGCTCAGAAATCTGAAGCAGCTTTTAAAAAGCTTTCTAGAGCTGAAAAAGAAATAGCTGTTCTGAAGAATTAAATCATGAAAGTCGGAGATTTAGTTAAGATTAAAAAACCATACTTTATACCTCAATACGAAGTCAGCAGGGATAAAGAAGGATATCACGGAATAATTATAGACTGTATAGAAATGGAAGACGGCTTCTACGAATATGAAGTCTTATTCGAAAGCCAAGAAATAGACTGGTTTCAAGATTTAGAGCTAGAGGTATTAAGTGAGTGATAGCTACCAAGGAAGAGTTCTTCAGTGGATAATGCCTAGCGGAATACTCGAAGAAGGCGAAATAGTATACTGTTTCGCGGAAGACGAAAAATTAATTCGAGTCCAACCAAGAAGATTAATCTTTAATGTAAATCAAATTAATTTTCCAATAGAATTCAAAAATAAGTTTAAAATAGTACAATGAAAATCGGAGACCTAGCTTCAAAAGTGGGGGGAGATTCAGATGTCGGCGCTACTGGTATCATCATAGAAATTATAACTAATGATGTTGGCAATACAGTGGTAACTGTTTTATGCGGAAAGAAGATAAGAAGATGGTATTCAGAATTCATAGAGGTTGTAAGTGAGCCCCGGGAGTCTAGTTAGGTTCAAAAAAGCTTTGAAACCTCCCGCTTCTCCAGTTTGGCTGATTGGACTATTAGTTGAATTTGATTCTTCTACTAAAATGTCAATAATCATGCATAAAGATAATTTGTATGAAATTCCAATAAACAACGTGCAGAGATATGGTAAAAGATACTTGGAAGCCGCCAGTTAAAGGAGAGCTGCTCTGGCAGTGTAGATTACCTGGCGGAGTTTGCGTTTTTATAGAAGAAATCGACGTTGACGAAGATGAAATCTATTGGGTGGTTCACCACCCAAAAGAAGGTTTGATACAAGACCCTTCTTATTATTATAATACTTTAGAGAGAGAAATAATGAGGGCTGAACGTGCAGCTCGGGGTGGTGGAGAAGAATGAAATTCTGGAAGGTCGAGATTTATAATCGACTCAAGATGAAAGAAGAATCATTTGTTGTAGAATATTGGGAAGGTCCTTCAAAAATTGCTCAGATATTAGCTGAGGTCCACCCAGAGTATGAAAATATAAGAGTAAAGAAAACTAAAAAGCCAAAATGGGCGAAGGGTTGGGGACAGTGAAAATTGGCGATGAAGTAAAAGCAGTATGGTCTGATGGATTAATATTAAGTGGAACTTATATTAAAACTGAAAGAGGCTATGTAATACTGAAATCTTCAGAGGGAAATCAAATAGTTTGCTCTCCCAACTCTGTTATTTTTGAAGTTTTAAATCCAACCGCGAGGAAATCTTAATGTGGTACTTTGTTTTTGCTGTAGTATTTTTTGTAGTCACTATGCTTGCTTGTTTCAGTCTTGAGGGCTGGGATGACGCTGCATGAATAAGCAAGAATTTAAAGAGGGGGATTTAGTAAACCTATATGTTTATTCCCCCCATGATAGTGAATTAGCTTGTACACCGCTTCAAACTGGTATATTTTTAGATTATGATCACGAATCTTTTGATCAAGCGTACCTTGTTTTAATAGATGGAGAAATTAAATCATGCTCCAAACAGTGGTGGAAAATTCAAGTAGCGGATAAAATATTATGAATGAAAAAAAGAAAAGAAATTGGGCGAAAAACAGACACCTTCTTAAAGCTATCCCCAACCCAAGTAGAGAAGCTTACGAAATTAAAACAAAGATTCCCGAACTTACTTTTGAGGGAGTTAGAGGACAACCAGATTTTGCAAAACTGTACATCACTTTTTATCCTGGCCCTAACGTTATAGAGCTTAAGTCTCTCAAAGAGTATTTCTTTGCGTTTAGGAGTCAAATCTTCTCTTATGAAAGAATACTCAACGTTATTTATGACGATATGATGGCAGTTTATGAACCCTCGAGGTTACGTCTAGTATTAGAATGCAATCCAAGGGGTGGAATATCATCTAAACTTACTGTTGACTCTGACTGGGGAGTAAGAGGTGGAAATGATTCATTTAGAGACTGGGTAGGTCAATCTGATGAATGGTAGGTAAAAGATTTGGGAAGAAGAAAAAAGGTTCAACCTCCACCCTGGACTACAGAGCAGTGGTTGGATATTGACAGTAAATTAAGTTTTCTAAAATTTCAAAGCCTTCATAAACTGTCTGAAGAAACAGGTATTGAAGAAGAATTGATTAAGTTAATCATAGAAGACTTTGCAAAGAATGATGACTATACAATCACAAGAAGAGGTAAGTCTTATCGCTACTACAACGCGCTGTTAGACGATTGATTGGAGTTCGTTATGAGGAGAATAAATGACAGTAGAAGCGTGTTTATTGGTTTCACAATTATGTTGTAGTATTTTAGCTTACGATCCGCCTGGCACCAGGTGGGATTTATCAGACAGTAGAAAAGAATTTGCATGCTCTATATCGAAAGATATAGAGTTTTTTGCAAATAAGTGGGATTTAGAGCCAGAATTATTAACTTCTGTAATAATTGTTGAGAGCAGGTTCAATCCAAACGCAGTTAGTAGTGCAAATGCATGCGGACTAACCCAAGTAATCCCTAAATGGACTGGCGGCAAAGCTTCTAGAGGCAAAAAATATACCTGCAAGCAACTAAAAAACCCCAAAACTTCTTTAGAAGCTGGATCTGCAATCTTGAGTTGGTGGATTAGTTATGCAAAAGACAAAACTGAGGGGTTATGTTCATATAATGCTGGCTGGAAAGGGTGTAAAGTATCTTCTGGTTATGCAAGAATCGTTAAAAGACTAGTAAATTATTTGAAACAAGACGAAGACTCTTAATATAATTTATCATGATCAAAATTGGTGATTTAGTTACGCTACGAAGTGGCTTAAACGGAGTTGTTGTTAATATAGAGCTAACAAAATGGGATACTTCTCAAAACAAGCCTCCGAAACCTTCAGTTATTGAGGTTTTAACAGAAGAATCTCAAATTGCCAGAGTTTTACCTAGTCATCTAGATTTCAGGAGATAGTTTTGCCTTTATTCAAAAGAGATAATAGGATTATCCACCATATTCATATCCCAAAATGCGGGGGTACTTCTGTTAAACATCTCTTAGAAAGCGAAGGTTGGGAAAAAATAAATATCCCGCTTGCAAAAGGAGATCAAGAGATTGAAGACTACTATTCTAACGTAGTAGATCCTGTTAGGATTGGAATCTCTGAAGACGGAAATTTATATACTGATCATGAACACAGAGAAATTTGGGGTGCGTGGCCTGTAGAAGTAGAAATGCAGTTTGCTATAATTAGAAACCCTTACGGAAGGATGCACTCACACATCAAACAATATATGGCTCACAGACCCTGGCACCAAGAAGCTATTGAGAGAGCAAAGAGTAATAACTTGCAAGTGTTGTGTCCCGTTAGTGTTCTAGAAAAGTTATTAGCTTTTATTCAACCTGGATATTTCGACGACAGCCACGAAGATTACCCTCCTTTCGGTGGGCAGGGCGATGAAGATAACCACTATAGAAGACAAGTAGATTTCTTAGGCAATAGCACAGCTTGTGTCAAGTTAGAGCAAGGGATTGATACTCTGCTCAATCTTTTAAAAGAAAATAATATAGTTTCGAAAGGAGCTGTTTTTCCCCACATTAACTCTCATGATGTTCCATTAGCTATTCCATGGAACGAACCAGAATATTCTTCTTGCCATGAAACATTTAAAAAGCTGTACCATGATGACTTTAAGATTCTTCGCTACAATATTATCGAAGGAAAAGAAAACTGGAATGGAGCTATTGAGTAATGCCTCTCTATGTTAAAGAAAATAGAATCATTCACCATATTCATATACCAATGTGTGCTGGAGTTTCCATAAGCGAACTATTAATATCAAATGGTTGGACTAAAATGAAAATACCAGTGCCGGAGGTCTTTGAAGATCTTTTTACTTATGAAAAAAGGCGAGGTGAGTGGGAACCTCTTTATATAGAGCATGAGCACACGGATATTTGGAAGTCTTGGTTTGGTTTGCCAGCAATGGCACCAGAATTTCAGTTTGCTGTTGTGAGAAATCCATATGAAAGGTTTGACAAGTCACTCATCAAACTCTCTAAAAAAGAATCTGCTATCAAGTGGATCGGCAAAATAGATGCAGAAACGACTTACAAACCGCCGAAAGTCTGGTTAGATAAACTACTTTTGCTCCTAATGACAGGGAGATATAGCATTGAAGATAACCTGTTTTGCCCTCAGAGTCTTTTTTTAGAAGATGGTGTGATGGTATATAAGGTAGAAAATGGATTAGCTAATTTAATAGAGGACTTTGAGAGACTGGATATAGTTAAAAAAGGCTCCACTCTGAAGCACCTTAATAAGAGTCCAATTAACTTAAAGATTAAAGCACCCTGGCATGAAAAAGAATATGAACCAGAAAAAACTTTATTTGAGGATTTTTACGATCTAGATTTTAAAAATCTTGACTATATAAAAAGAGAATTCATAGGAGAGTCTACTCGAGAATAATTTGGGGGGAAGTTGACATATAGGAACAGCTCTAAAACTAAAATGGCATGGTTTTTGTTTTTAGTAACAAATGGATTTACGGATGACGATGGAGTTTATCAAAATCCAGGTGACAAAGGAGTTGGAATGTGTTCGATGTCTCCAGGGATAATGGAAGCTCCCAATGGAACTCTTTATGTTGTTCCTGAATCTTGGGTAGAACAATTTCACGTAGACAAAAGACAAAGAAGATACTGCGTAAGCATTATAGTCCAAGCAGTTGAGTCTTACTACGGAATTAATCTATAATAATCCGGTGAATTCGTGAAAAATTGATGCTCTTGTGATATAATACTATTATATCAGGAGGTTTATATGTCAATTAATTTAGGTTATGCATGCATCAATTCTACGCTGCAGCAAACTGAAAAAGTTCAAGTCAATCGCAGTATGATCAAGCGTACCTTTAAAGCCAAGGGCGTTCCTTATGCTAGCGAATTAGCTCTTTCTAATCTTAAAGCTATGCGGCGTGTCATTGAATGGAATAACCAACATGACATATCCGTTTATCGTATGACCTCCTGCTTATTTCCATGGGTATCTGAATACGAAATTTCCGATCTTCCAGATTACGAAGAGATTGTTGCAGTTATGCAGGATGCAGGCCAGTTAGCCATGTCAAACGGCCAACGTCTTAGTTTTCACCCTGGACAGTTTTGCGTATTGGCTAGTCCTAGCGAGCATGTTGTGCTCAATGCAGCTAACGAACTTAATAAACATGCCGAAATGATGGACCTCATGGGTCTACCTCGTTCACCAGCAGCTAAAATTAATATTCACGTCGGCGGTGCCTATGGCGAACATGACAAAGCTCTTGCTCGTTTCTGCAAAAATGCTACCAAACACCTTACCGATTCAGCGATGTCTCGCCTCACGGTCGAAAATGATGACAAGCCTAAGGTGTTTTCTACAAAGATGCTGTATGACGGCGTGTTCAAGCAAATCGGTATCCCCATTGTATTTGACTCGCACCATCATGACCTTGGCCCTCAAGACATTGACTATCATGACGCTTTTTATCTTGCGCGCAGCACCTGGTCTCCCGATGTCAAGCAGCAGTGCCACCACTCTAACTCTAAGCGAGACTACGAAGATCCAACCCGTCCAAAAGTCTCTCATTCATCGTGGTTCTACACACCGTTCGAGCACTACGGCGAAGATGTTGATGTAGTCCTTGAGTGCAAAGCCAAAGAGCTCGCACTGTTTAAGTACAGGCGCGATTTCCTAGATACAGACAAGTGCCATTCGGTCTGAACTAACGAGTTCTAACTCTTGCTCGTGTGCGACATAAACTAAAAAACGCTATAGGAGCACCAAAGGCACTAAGTACCTCAACACCGCCTACAGCGCACGCATCTACGTCTCTTATTACTACTATACAGGGTACAAAAGGAGCACTTTCCCGTTTCCCGGTTCTCCCTATCCCTCAGCTTTTCTGATGAGTGGTCAAATATACATGGACTACGGGTTCTCAGGCCCACCATTCACGACTGTTCATCGGGGTACTACTTTTTCTTACAATCAGCGAGAGCAACTTAGTAAAATCTAGAAGTGCTCTCGCCTTAGCTTACCCATGCGTGCGGGATGTCCCACCGAAACACGCTGTTTCAGATGTTTCACAGTCACCCGTCAGTGATAGGCCAGTGCTTTAAGCTCCGCCGTAACACACGAATGTTTCTCGTGAAACACAAAAAGTTTCATTTGCAGTCGGCAGGGTGGGCGAGTTCCTGTTGCGTTACGCCCTTACTTGCTGGTTGTCATCACCATCCTCATCCTTTATTAATATTATAACACACGTCGCGTAATTTTTCACGAATTCCCCGCGGTTTTTTGCCCACACGTTTCGTGTGATTCGGCTGCCCCGCTGCTGGAGTAAAAAAATTTTGCGAGCGCTTGTACAAACCAGGGTTCAGGCCTATTATTAATCATGGGAAAAAACTCAAAAGATATCGAGAAGCCAACCTACGAGTCACTAAAAGCAGAGCTGGATGAAGCATTGGCACAGCTTTCTGAAGCTTTCAAGACTGGTAGTGACGGAGATGTATCATACATTTCTGGTCGAGTCCGTGCTATTGAAGCGGATCTTCGAGAGTACTATTATTCGCGCTGGGGTATACCATAAAAACCCCAATGAATTCAATGGCTTAGGGTTTATAAAAAAAATTTTTCTAATCTGCAAATGTACATTGCGGCATCGGTGAATATTATTTCTATTGGAGGTAACCATGTCCAGTAAAACAAAAAATCTTGAGACCGGAAGCTGGTGCGAGATTAACACGAATTTAAAAGAGACGCAGATACTAAAAATCGTCGGGTACCGTGGAGAATTTCTAGACTGTATCGATGACCAGGGCCGGATGACTATGCTTAAGCCAAACAGCTCCAAGGTTGTTCGAATTTTCCAAGTCAAGCCTGATGGAAAAATTGTCGAAGGACTCTAAAATTATTTGTACACACTAGTGTCACGGGTTAGAATTAAATTATAACGATCTACTAAGAGGACGAGAGCTATGCAGATCAAGAGGCGAGGCACCGAGTGGATGGTGTTTGGCTGGCCCAGTGATGAACCATCCGGAGGGATGCGGGATTTTCTGGGGGTGGTGGAGAATCTAAACAGTCCGTGGAAACTTGCCAGAATCACGGATTTCGCTGAGAAGCTTGAGAACGGAGGATGGGAGTGGACGGTTGATTTCATCGAAGTCTACGAACGGGGGACTCTGGAACCAGCAGGGGCTTGGTGGGTAGATTCTACGGGGACCTGGCGCATCTACAACGGAGAATATCGGTGATATGGGAGAGAAGCATGATATGGACAGCAGTTTTAGAACGTGATGGCCAGAGTTCAGCTATTTCATTTAACTCTGAACCCAGTGCAAAGACGGCTTTAAAAGAAATTAAGGGAGTCGTGAAGTGTGATGGCTTCGAAGTTGTGGCTCTAGTGAAGGGAAACCAGTGTCACGCCTTCTACGGGATTGATCGAAAGTCCGACGGCCTTGTAAACTCCGATTAAACTGTAAACAAAATTTTACAAATACAAAAAAAACATAGTTTATTGCAAAAAAAACGGGTGAAACTGTGAAATAGCGCGCTCAGTATGGTATAATATTACTATACGGTGGAGGAAAAAAGGAAACTCCACTTAAACATTCAACCAACCCCTGGAGGTTTTATGGCTCGCAAACGCCGCTCTTTCCCTATCCCGATCTCAACTCAATACCAGAAGCGGTCTGTCGCTGAGCAGGTTCTTATTGACCTCGTTCA
>Ga0163179_10000880_pt1 | contig 21543 bp, 7 predicted proteins | sample AtlANTMetagenome_FD_109643 | JGI IMG/M metagenome (GOLD analysis project Ga0163179, IMG submission 109643) | Marine eukaryotic phytoplankton communities from the Atlantic Ocean - Atlantic ANT 2 Metagenome | ecosystem: Environmental > Aquatic > Marine > Oceanic | place: North Atlantic Ocean...
AGGCGCAGCCCCTTGGAGAGAAGGGTCTGGTAGCGTTGGCTCGCCTGCACGAGTTGGCGGACCGCCTGGTCGACCTCGACCTGATGTAGGAAGGCGGCATCGTAGGCCTGTTCCAGTTCCCAGGCCATCCTGGTGCGTTCGGGACCAAAGCCAAGTTCTGCAAGCCTCCGGTCAAGGTTGAACCGCTCTTCGAAGATCCACGGCTTCAGGTTAGAGGCCGCTGTTTCAAACGCGGCATCCTTGGCAATACTTCCCGCAAAGGCTAAACCGCTCGCAGCGTAAATAGCCCCCCGTGCTGGCGCCGTCACATCGTTGGAAAACCCAATTGCTTTTGGAAAACTCTCCGAGACACCTCGGGTCAGGTACTGATTTATTCTCCAAGCTGCTTCTCCCCATGCTGAAGTAGCCTTAAGGGACGCAATCGCCTCCTCAATCATCTTGACGATTTGCTGCGTTTCATTGAACTGCGCTTGCGAATCTTCGTTTGCTTTTACGGCCTCATTGAAAACCTCGAGTTGACGGTCAAAATCCACCCGCAAGCGCTGATGGTCGGTCGCGATGGCTTTCAAGTTGGTGCGCGCCACCGCCATCTCGAGCAGGGCGTCCTGCAATTTCCCGGTGGTAGCCCGCCGGCCCGCGGAGGGGTCGGCGAACTGGGCGATGGTGTTGGGCTGCAGGGTGTAGGGATGGGCGACATCCTCCGGGACGGTGCGGGTCGAGGGGATCTCGTTGGAATTGCTGGGATCATAGGTCCGGATGAACTCGTTGGTTTCACCCGGCATCACGAGGTTGATGGTGATTGAATCAGCGTGGGCGGCATTCTCGAAGTGGTAGGGATCGTCGATATACATGTAGCGGAAGAGGTCGGGACCCTCGTAGCCCTGCGGGTAGGTCTTGCCGGGGCCGATATCACCCGGGTAGGGCTGCCCGTAGAGTTCGCGCAACTGACTGGTGAAGGAGCGCTCCTCGTCAAAGACCGCAGTGGAAAAATCCTCGGACTGGTTCTCAAGGGCCCGGAGTAATTGGGTCGATTCCCGGGCCCGGTCAAAGACCTCCCACGCATTGTCCAGTGAGCGCACGGCGCGTTCGTAGATTTGTTCGTAGTGCGTCTGTCCTTCCGCCAGCGCAGCAGGTGAAATGTCGAAGAGGATGCTGTTGGCGGTCAGTCCCAGGGGATTGACGAAGAGGTTGGCCTCATCAACCTGGCGCTGGAATTCATCGGCCTGCATGACCAGTTCATCGAGTTCCGGGACGGTGGTGCGGTCGATCTTCTGAATCCCCTCATTGACGGTGTCTTCCTCGGGAAGGAGCGCATTACTGACGATCCAGTGGAAATAACCACCCTGAGCCGAGCGGGCAGCCCAGCCGTCCACTCCCCAGGCCGGGTCAATCCGGGGGGCCTCGGCGGAGGTGCTGTCGCGCAGGTGTCCCCATCCCTTGGAAGTGTCTTCCCGGTAGGTCTCTCTTCGTTCCAGCCCGATGACCTGGTTGGCGGTGCGGCCCAGGGAAACCGCAGCCTGCGCGAACTTGCGCTCATCAAAGTAGTCCACCGAGACCGGCACACCAAGGATGTTGACGGCCTCGATTCGCGGGGCCCACGAGAAGTGCGGGTCGGTAAGGAGACCATAGTAGTTCTTGAGCACCATCAGGTAGTGGCCGTAGGCATCGCCGTGGCCCATCGGGTACTGCCGCGCGGCATCGGCGGCATCAATCACTCCGTCGGCTTCCGCTTCCTGACGCTCCCTGATGTTATAGTTGAGGGCATAGACCACCTCTCCGGCATCGATGCCGCGGGTGTAATTCCACGGCAAGCGGTTGTAGAAGGGGCCGTTCTCAATACCGGTGGAGAGCCGGTCGTCACGTCCGCGCAGGAGAATGGTCTCCTCTTCGAGAAGCGAGGCAACCTGTCCCTCGAAGGCGAAGCGGGAGGCCGCTGTTTCGCGGAAGAACTCCGAGAACCCCTGCGAGACCGACGAATCGGCCACCAGCGGGATGGACTGGGTGTCGAAGAGGACCATCGGATTGGCCGCATCGGCAAACGCCTCGTCCCCGACAATCTGGTAGAGGTCGGCGAGATACCCGGCGGCCAGAAGCAGGGCATCATTGGCGGGCCCGTAGTCGACCGGGGGCGCCCCGTCGATGCTGAAGGACTTGCCGCGATTGAGAACGGTCTCGTAGATCTCGATCAACCCGACCTCATTCATATTGTCGAGGGTCAGGGTCACATCCCCCTCCCACCGGGCGCCTGCCTGGGTGAGGAGGCTGATATTGGTGTCGATGGCGTTATTGAAGAAATCGCCGAGCCGCTGGCTGAAGGGGTTGATCCCGGCAAGGACCCGCTTGATCCACCCTTCCACCAAGGCCGGCTCGGTCCACTCGGACCAGTGGCTGTCCTCCGTTCCGTCGCCGAGGAATCCGGCGTGAGGGGTCTCCCCTTCTTCAGGGGGGAGGGGTCGATAGCGCATGGTGACATAGTTGTCGCTGAGGGTCAGGAGCGGTTGAGTCCCGCCCCCGAAGACATTGCGGTTCTTTCCGGCGGCCGGGGTTCCAAGCGGCAACCAGGTCGGTGCACCGGTTATGCCCGGGAGCTCCGGCTGCTCGCCGTTGACCGGCGGGGTATAGAGCCACTCGAATTCGTACTCGGGAGCCTTCCCGGCAAAGTCGCCGGTGTGCTGGAGGGAGACCTGCTCGCTGAGAGGGTTGTCCGGCGTGATGGGTTTGACCTGTCCCCGGTAAAGTCCTCCCCCGACCTTGAAAATCTTGACGGCGACGGGCTCACCCTCGAATTCGGGATTCGTGCCATCCCCGAAGATCATGGAGACATAACCGCTCCCGCCTCCCACCGCCGTGAGGGCATAGGAGGCCACCGCGGTGTCGGAGTCGACGATCTTCGCCAAATCGGTTCCCAAAATTGGCCGGTCTAGGGCGGGATCTGCCTTGTAGGTTCCCGGGGGGTCCGGGGGATCGGCCCCATCGGCCGCCTGCTGCGCGGGGGGATCTGGTGTGCCGGGGGCGGGCACCACATCAACCGCACCGGTAGGGATAATTAAAGGGCTGAAGGAGGCGCCATTCCAGATGCCGAAGGTTTCCAGCGTAGTGGTCAGGGCATCGATCGCCCCGTCCCAGGCGGTTTTCTTGGAGTCCCCGTCCGGGACGAGATCCTTGAGGGTTGTGACATCCTCAGTGGAGAGGACATTCGGGAGAAGAAAATCATCAAGGGAGAGTTCCTCTTCAAAACTTCCCTCCAGGACAAGTGCTCCCTTGGTTCCCACGAGGGGATCAAAGTAGAAGCGGTCCTGGAGATGAGGGGGGAGCTCCTGGAAGAACGTCCTGCCCCGCGAGCTGACGGTCAGGATGGCAGGCGGAATCTCCTCGAGGGAAGATGAACCCATCTCATAACGCTTTCGGCGTTCCGGATCATAAAGGACCGCGCTCCCCACCTCGGCGGTGACATCCCTGGCGATCGATTGCTGGTAGAGGATCTCGGCACTGCTTTGGCCCCTGACTTGCGGCAGTTCGTACTTGGGCAGGGTCAGGGTCTCGGCATAGCGCAGTTCGGGCACCGTTTTTTTGACAAAGTCCGGGGCTCCCTCCGGAGCCTCGTCGGGCAGTCGCGGATCGTCAGGCCAGAGGGGAACAAACTCGATGGTCAACGGCGTTCCGGCGATGGAAGCGGGGTCATTGACAGTGGCAGGATCGAATCCGCTGGCCGGATCGCCGGGGGTCGCGTAGGGGCGGAGGTAGGGAACGATGGTGCCAATCGGCGGGGCGGCATCCGTTCCGTCCGCACCCGGAAAATCAAACCCTTCCAGGGTGTTGTAGTAGAACTGCTTTCCAATCGCAGGATCGTTGCTCAGGTCCCCATCACCAAACACCCCAGCATTTGGATCATGCGGTCCCCGGTAGACCCACGAGAGTCCCTTGCGGTCCTTAACCGTGAAGAGGTTGTAGTGACTCAGGTCGGCCTGGCCGTTTTCCGGGGCCCCGGCAGGCAGGCCATCGGCGGGAATGTTGGTGGCCGGGTTAACGTCTGGGGAGGTGACTTCCTCGTTCGCTGAAGTCCCGTCAGCCATCATTGGGAGAGGCATGAGATTGAGGGGACTTGGACCCTGCAGCGCCACCGGGGCGATCGCATTGTAGCGGAAGGTGATGTCCCCCTTCTCGCGCAGGACACGGAAGGCCCGCATGCCCGGTCGATTGTCGGCGGGGTCGGTATACTCGATCAGGACGTAAGGCTTTGAGGAGACGACCCCATTGGTATTGGAGACGTTGAGATCATCCCGAAGGGCGTAAAAACGGCTTTCGAGCTTGAGGGCGTGTTCCTCGTTCGGATTGTATCCAGCCTGGTCGGGATCATTCTGGGCGTAAAGCTCGGCCCCCTGCTGAGAGGGTGGGAGGTCCCCGGTGCCCTTGTTTTCAGCGAGAATGATCTCGGAGACATCCCGGGTGTTCTCCTCACCGGGCCAGACCACTTTGTATTCCCCTGTGATGGAGGGGATATAGATCGGGTCGAAGGCTTCGCTGAGGGGAGAGATCTTCTTATACCACCAAATCGTGAAGGTGTCGTGTCCAGGGCGCGCATTGACCGGGATGATCGCTCCGGCCTCAGCTTCCGGTACGGAGGCAAGGGGGCTGATGTAGGCATTTGGATTGTACGCGTTTCCAGAGGAAATGTAGCCCGCGATCGAGTCCGCCTCACCGGGGGCCTCAATACGCTCTCCAACCGCGACCACTCCCTCGACGTGATATTTCCGGAAGTTGTCATAGCGGTAGAGGAGTAATTCGGCCGCGGCCAGGCTATCCTTGAGGGCATTGTTGTCGGGATCAGCATCAAGTGCGCTCTGCGCCGCAGCTTCGGCTGCCATCAATTGGTCGCGAGTGAGCGAGCGCAGGTCATCGACGTTGTCCTCCAGGTAGGAATAGACCCGCAGGTACCAGAACTCTTCCCCTGATCTGAGCAGGAGGAGGGCGCGGTTTACGTTGTCGCTGTTGGCAAGGAAATCGATCTCGAGCTTGTCCTGGTTGATGGAGGCTTCATTCCCGTTTGCATCATCCTGGAAGACCACGGCGGGAGAGTTTTCCGGCGGGAGGGGAAAGGCGGTGGGCCGGACCAGGGAATTGGTGGCGGGGCGCGCGTTGAGTTCAAAGAAGCCGTCGATCTGCTCCGGCCAGTCGATCAGGTAACTATTGAATTCGCTGGGCCACTCGATGCCGAGGCCCCCTTCGCCACTGGAGAGGAGCCAATGAATCTGAACCTCATTTGAAGTTGTGTTCCTGCGGGCTGCATAGTAGGCCTGCTTGCCATCAACCTGGTGGTTGTTGCTAAATTGATTATCTCCTCCGGCATTGACCTGCCGGGCGGAATAGAGCCGGGAATCAAACAGGCGTTTTCCATCCGGACCTGCTTCCTCACTCTCTGCGAGGGCTCCGTCCGAGGGGAGCATTCTCTCCCCGAGATAGAGGTCGAGTTCCACTGGAGCACGCTCCCGGATCACATCCACCACCTCGAAGCCAAGATGCTCGCGAATGGTGGAATCGGCGGGATCGCGGGGTTGGCCCAGGTATTCGACCAGAACCCGCCCTTCCTTGTTATAGGCCATTAGAAACCCCTGGGTGGAATCATGCCACAGGGTCGCAGGAGGAAGGGGAGGCTGGTTCGGGTTAGCGCCTCCCTCCGGCCTGTAGATCTCCGTTTCGGGGACCTGCTCCGGGATTTGACTGTTGTAAACCACCACCACTTCCTGCACCACCCCGGCCGGGATAGCGACCCGCGGCCCCTTGAAGCGGCCTTCGGTCCAGTAGATTTCTTGCGGTGTCTTTGATGCCCCTGCCGAGACGGCATAGCTCTTCGCTTTCACAAGGAAGACATTCCCACCCTCTTCCCGGATTCGCGTTTGGGAGCGCCAGTAAATGGTGATGCGGCCTGCATCCGAGGCATAGACCTTCTCGGCATGCTTGCTCCAGTAGAAATTCTCCCGGTAGCCGTTGGGTAAGGCGAACAGGGTGGCATCCGCCGCGGGGGCATCCTCAGTGACGGACAGGAACCCATCAGCCACCACGGGTGGATCCGCAGGAGCAGGATCGGGAATATCGGGAGTGAGGGGGTCGTCATCGTGATCAACCTTGCCCGGCTTTACGATGATGACCGGTTCCGCCTGGAAGATGACCTCGATCTCGGGGGTTGCCGCATCACCGTCATGATCAACGAAAATGGGTTCCGGTGGGGAAATGACATCGCCGATGAAGTGGTCCGGGACGCTTCCCGAGAACGACCCGCCAAAATACGACTGGCGCAGGAGCATCGCTCCATTGCTGGGGAGTGATTCCGTCAGGTTCGAGGAGGGTGGCTGGGGGTCATCTTGGTCGGGATTCTTGGAGACCGAGGAGGACAGTCCCGCCACCCCACCGAATTGTCCGCTGGTGGCCGTTGCGCTGGTCCCGGAGAACACTCCGAAGTTGCCATAGGAAAGGTTGATCGGCCTGTTCTTCAGGTCGATCTGGCCATGCACCAGGCCGCCGGTGAGCAAACCGAGCAGGCTGATCAGGATTGTGAGCCGTTTCGTCATTGATCCCACGGGGAGGTTTGCCAATTACCTGGACTCCTTAGTTGATCCACTAACCGGCTTTAACCCGCTACCCTGATTCCCAAGGAGAGCCTCCAGCCGGGCCAGCCGGGTTTCCAGGGCGCTGTTTGCCTGCTTGAGGGCATCGATCTGCGCGTCCTTTTCCGCGCGCAGTTCCCGGATAGCTTCGACGGTCACGGCTTTAAATCCCCTTGCAGGGATATACTTGTAGGGGTCCTCTTTCGAGCCATCCCCGCCCGCTGATAAAGACGGGTAATCCGCGACCCAATCCGGGAAGATTTCCTCGACTTCCTGTGCGATAAAGCCGGTCTGTGTCCCCGAGGGAAGCAAGAGATTTTGATGGCTGGAATGTTTCTCATCTTTATTATACTCGAAAGTCACGGACCTGAGTTTGAGGAGTTTATTAAGGGAGCCGCTTTCGATATTCTGGATGTTCTTTTTTAGTTTCTTATCGCTTAATGCATCAATAATTACCTGCTGCAATGTTGATATAACCCAACCGTGACTAGCGATAGGATGTCCATCAGCCATTGTAGTACTACCTGTTAGGGTTAAAGGTCCATCGCATGTCAAGCCATCGAGATTAGTGTAGCCATCGACATCGAGGTTGCCGTTGAAGTCGGCAGTGTTACTGAGGCTCAGGGTGCCGTATATGACTCCATCCCCATCGGATCTGAAGCCATCGAGCTGGGTGTCGCCATTGACACTAAGAAAGTTATTAATATACATCTTCGTCGCACCCATTAGTTGGAGCTCGGGGATGTGCGGGTTCCAATTCAGAAACGCGCCTTCGGTGTTGCTAAAAATTTTGTATCCGTGACCCGCACCATCAACCCCATGGTAGAAATTATTCCTAATATCAACATGGCCCTTGAAAAGGGCGTTGCCATCGAACCAGGAAGATCCATGGACATAGAGTCGCGATCCTCCATCAAGACGCAGTTGTCGTTCGGATTGGTCCCAACGCATCCTTGCGTCTCCGACCTGACTATAAAAAGTAACATCATAACCTGTCGCACCCGGACTATCGGTGCGACTCTGATCGGCCCACATCCCGACGCGTAAGTTGCCCATGAGGTCCGAATTTTCAGTGGATGAGAAGCCGTCAAGCCACGTGTGGCCATCGACATCCAGATTGCCATCAATGTTGCCTGCGCCGCTGACATTCAGAGCGCCGCTGAGGCTGGTGGAGGTGCCATCAAGGCTGATCACCCCGCCCACACTTTCAGCGACCTTGGCGCGATAGGCGTAGGCGTTGGGAAGAATCCGTTGGCGCGGGGAGAACTCTGCGTTCTCGCCCACCGTGATCCCCATGTAGCGTTCCTTTGCGGTAAAGATGGCGCCGAGGTCTTCCGGCCTGGGCTCGGCACCCACCACCTGGCCGTTGCCGAGCAGGACGCTGAAGTTGCCCTGGAAGATCGAGACCGTCTGTTTCTCGGACCAGATGACGGTATCCCCTGTTGCACTGTCGTAGATCCTGAAGATGACCTCGTAGTTGGCGGGGGCTGCCGGTGCGAGGGGCTGGTTTGAGTCGTCCGTGACGAATGCCTGGTAGGTCATGAGGCCGGGGACTGCCGTCGTCTGCGCTGCAAGTGGGAGAGAGCTCACCAGAAGCGCGACTGAGGTGAGCGAGGCCAATCGATGTAGTATGATGGAACAGTTCATGGGGAAGGGATGGTTACGTTTTTAAATGAGGGTAAAAAGAAAGTGATTACGGAGTATGAAGGACCTCTTCCTTGGAGAGGCGGCGGAGGGAGAACTTCCCTTCGACCGAGATTGCGTTCTTGTGGATGCCGGTGATTTCCTCGGTGAACGTTCCGGTGAGGAGCTGGCTGCCCCATTCCGGATTCCCGCCGGGGTTGGTGACGTCGAAGTCGAGACTCAGGAGACGTGTCACCTGGTGAGATTCGGCACCAGCCGGAAGCGCCTCTTCAAAACGGGCGTCGAGGTTGTCGTGGTCAGGGTGAAAGGCATGGATGAAGGGGTTCTCCTTGTCATTATGAGCCAACGGGACCGTGCCATCCAGGGAGCCGCCGGCCCCGAATGAACCGTTCAGTTCAAGGTTGAGATCAAGGGGAAAGTGGACCGCGGTGAGACGCGCCGCCTTGGCAAGGCTCCCGGCGTCGAGCAGGCTCTCGGAGGTTGTAATCCCGAACCGGGGAGCGGCGCCCTCCACGGCAGTGGCAATCGGCCCAGCGTAGACATTGGAGAGAAGACGGGCTGTGCCAGTGGCATCGGTATGGACAATAAGCCGGACCGGAAAGGTCTGGGCCGTCTTGTTGAGCGAATTGTTCCCGCTTCCGGCGAGGGGAATGCGAGCCCCTTCCCCGTCGTAGCGATATTTGCCGTCGTCGTCCCGCTGGAATTGCTGGAGCTGGTTTTGCACGCGGTTGATGAGGGCTTCCCCGACCCAGAGGCCCCCGGTGCCGCCGACGGTGGCAGAGACCGGGAGATCGATGCGGCTCATTCCCTCGCTATCGGTCAGAACCAGAAGGGAGGCGTTTTCAGTGCCCGCTGCGCCAACCAATCCGGCGCGATTCAGGGCCACGAGCTTGGAGACGGTCTGTCCGGCCTCGAGGGTGAGATCCCTCGGGCCGTCAAAGGCGGGATAGCTGTAGGACTGGGAATCCTCGTCGAAGACCCGCTCCAGGAGGGGAACGGGACTGGGCTGTGATCCTCCGCGGTCACTCTGGGAGGGGGCTGGAGTGAGGGTGACCGTGATTGCGCGGTCGGTCCGGTTGGTGACAACGACCTCGTGGGCGCTCCCGGTGTCTCCGAAGGAAAGACCGCTCGAGGAGAGCGAGACCTGGACCTTGAGCGGTCCATAGTAGTCCGAGAACTTACCGGTATCCATCCAGAAGGCCTCGCCCCGCGGAAGGACCTGCTGGACCGGATTGAGAAGTTTGGCGGGGTTGTTTGCGGAGATCGGGCCCCCGATGTAGCGGAAGATCTCGGTGTTTGCCCCGAGGAGCGAGGCCGGAGCGAGGTAGCTGCCGATGGTGGGGTGAGGAGCAGCCTCCGAGGTTGGGAATCCCACGAGGTTCAGTCCATCATTACGCCACGAGACCCGCGGGATGGCGGCTTTGCCCTTGAGCGAAAGAGAGAAGGGCCCTGCATCGCTGGCAACCTTGACGAGATAGGCGTAATTCGCGCGCAGGCGGGTGAAGGTGGACTCCGCAGGAAAGCCCCGCTTCCAGACCGCCCACTCCGCCCCGATGATCGGCTCGGAGGGAGAGCCGAGGGCCACGGCATCGAGGGCATCCGGATTCCATCGCCAGATTTCCTCAACCCGGGCCTCATCTGCGAGCAGGGTGCCGATGCTGACGTCACTGGCATCGACAAATGGGTAGATCGCATTCCAGCCCCCCTTGACGGGGTGCGATTCGGTGAGCCACTGGGCGGAGAGAGGGTTGACCGCGAAACCAAGCGCGGCAGCTGCGAATACTAATTTGCGAACCATGATGCGTTCAGGAATACGAATGAGAGCGCTAGCGAACCTTGAGACGATAGAATGTGCGGGGACCCAGCGAGGGGGCGTAGAGCTCCAGCCAGCCGGTGCGATTCGAGGTCCAGGCCTGCACCTCGAAGCCGAGCGGGGTGTCCAGGATGGCGGGCACCGGAACCCAGTTCTCCATGTCAGTGGAGGCCTCGACGCGGTACGACCGGCTCCGCACTGCATAGTATCTGAACTCCATCAGGCTCGGGGAGTGAAACGATTTCGGTTCCAGCCCGAAACCGCTGAAATTCAGCAGCGCAAAGGTCCCAGCGCGGTATTCCTCAAGGTCCGAGAGGCCGTCGCCGTCGAGGTCGCCCGACGCTCCGAGGCGCCCGAGGTTGTAGCCCGGATCCCCTGGAGCGTAGCCTCCAGCCTGCAATTGCCAGAGCTCCCAGGAGTCCGGCAGCCCGTCCCCATCCGTATCGTCGCCAAGGGTGAGGTTAAAATTGATCACCATTCCCGGTTCCGGGATCGGCAGTGGTCCGATCAGGGTTTCGATGGGCGTATAGATCACCCCGCCAACTTCAACTTCCACGGTGTATTCCGAGGTCGACAACAAGGCCCCCAGCCGGTAAGCCTCGTCGGTTGCGTTCGAATCGACAGGTAGATGCACCCGGTAGTTGAATTCAAATTGCACGCTGTTGGAGATCGGGGCTCGCCCGATCACGATCGTTCCCTGACGAACCACCACTTCCGCGCCTTCCTCCCGCAATACCGAGCCATATTCGTCCCGCACGAGCCCCTTCAGAGTGACTCCCGGTGCAGGTGGGTAAGCGTGCGCAAATATGCTGAGCGCGACCCCCAGGACCCCCGCCCAGAGGACGAGCCGAATAATGCCTGATGGTTTTAGCATGAGTTGGACTCCTATTGGAGTCCGTCGAGAGAGCAAAGAAAAAAGCGGGAGGTGCCCGGTAAGGACATTTCATTTGCGAGGAGACCCATGCAGGTGGGCAGATTTTTAGTCGTTGCCGGACCACTCCCATCTTGGGACGACAGCACTTCGCAAGTTAATACAATAAGACAACGCTGAAGGATTCACCGTGAACCCTGAATCGGCATCGGTGGATTGATGGCAGCACCTGCCTGGAGGGCGCCCCTGCTGATGATGTCGCCGTCTTCCGGTTCAACTGCAGCAGTCCCCCACCCTGCACTGTGATGGGCGGGTGCTGCTTCCCCTCCCCCCGGCGCTGTGGTAGGGCTCGGGAATCATGAGATCGCTTCAAGCCCTGGCTGCACTCTTTGCCTGTGTCTTCCTGCCCCTCCACGCAGCTGTCTTGAATGACCTGACATGGACAACGACTGATGGCGAGGTCACCATTACGGACTGTGATGAGACGGCCACTGGTGAACTGGTGATTCCGGACAGCATTGAAGGCAATCCTGTCACCCGCATCGGGGATTACGCCTTTTGGAACTGCAACCGCCTGACGGGTGCCACGATCCCTGGTAGCGTCACCAGCCTCGGGGAGGGGGCCTTCGCGTCCTGCAGCAGCCTGACAAGCACTACGATTGGTGACAGCGTCACCAGGATCGGCAATTACGCCTTCCGCGATTGCAGCAGCCTGACCAGCATCACGATTCCCAACAGTGTCACCAGCATCGCATACAGCGCATTCCGGGACTGCAGCAATCTGGCCAGCATCGCGATCCCTGATAGCGTCACCGAGATCGGGAATGGCGCCTTCCAGAACTGCGGCAGCCTGAAGACGATCGAGGTAGGCGCCGGAAACCCGAGTTATACGGGTAGCAATGGGGTTCTGTTTGATAAGGAGCAGGCAGTGCTCCTGACCTATCCAGCAGGCAAGACCGCGATCAGTTACGCCCTGCCTGACAGCGTCACGAGCATCGCGAATGACGCCTTCCTGAACTGCCCCCGCCTGAAGGATATCGTTTTCGGGGACAACAGCCTTCTCGCCAACATCGGGACTGACGCGTTCCAGAACTGCATTGGTCTGGTGGGCATCGAGATCCCGGACAGCGTCACCAGCATCGGAGCTGGGAGCTTCCTTGGCTGCACCAGCCTGGCGAGCATCGCGATTGGTGAAAGCGTCACCAGCATCGGGCGCGCTTCCTTCGCCTACTGCACAAGCCTCACAAGCATCACGATCTCGGACAGCGTGACCAGTATCGGGGATTCTACCTTCGCAGGCTGCACCCGGCTGACAAGCATCGCGATCCCTGGCAGCGTCACCAGCATCGGGTATGGCGCCTTCAGTGACTGCAGCAGCCTTGCGAGCATCACGCTCCCTGACAGCGTGAACAGTATCGGGGACCGGGCCTTCTCTGGCTGCGCCAGCGTGGCGACCATCGCAATCCCTGATGGCGTCACCAGGATCGGAAATCATACCTTCCTTGAGTGCACCAGCCTGACAAGCGTCACGATTTCTGACAGCGTCACCAGCATCGGGGACCGGGCCTTCCAGTCTTCCAGCAGCCTGGCGGTCATCACACTCCCTGACAGCGTGACCAGTATTGGGGACCGGGCCTTCCTGTCCTGCCGCAGCCTCTCGAATATTACTTTCCTCGGTGCCGCTCCCACCGTGGGCGCGGACGCATTCTCAGGTGTGGCCGATGGAGCGCGTGCTCATGTCGGATCCGGTGGAGCAGATGCAATCGCCGACAGCTTCGGAGGAATCGGGAACATCTGGGAGGGGCTCACCGTGTTCGCTTCTACTCGAACGATCGGAACCACGATTGTCACTGGAAGCGGCTCGGCAGTGGGCGGCGGCACATTCATCACCGGCAGCAGCGTCACCCTCACTGCCACTCCTGATCCCGGTTATCTGTTCATTGGATGGACGGGAGATGCCACCGGCTCAGTCAACCCGCTGACTCTGACTATTGAGAGAGATATGAACGTTGGGGCAATTTTCACGGAGGGAGCAGGCCTCGTGCCGCGAGCCAGCTACGACGCCGTAGTGGCAGAACGGGATGCCCGCCCCACGCAGGCGGCCTACGATGCGGCGGTAGCAACGGCCCGCACCGATGGACAGGGTGATGTCATTGCCACGCCGGATAACTTCGGCCTGATCACCCAGGCCGCATACGATGCGGTGGTGGCTGAACGCGACGCCCTCTACACCGAAGACCAGATCCGTGCCCTTTCGCCGGATTACACGATGGGGCTGAACGAGGCAGGAAACGTGGAGGTGAAGATCTCCTTCATCGCCTCCAGCGATGCCACGAACTTTGCGCCCTTCTCGGTGACGGCGGAGTCCCTCTCGGTGGTCGAGGGTAAGATCTGCATCGAGCTGCCCCCCGACCAGGGAGCCTTCTTCTACCGGTTCCGTATCGAGTAGCGCATCCTGCTTCCTGCACTTTTGCAGGCTGTGGCGCGCTACCACACCCGGGGATACGGGGGATGGGATTTGCTGCCCGGACACATCAAAGACTTCACCAGCCTGGGAGCGCCGAATCAAATCCATGTAGTGACCGGGCTGCCTACACTCGTGATCCCAGTAGTTAATCATGGCAACGGGTTATGCCGGTGCCCCCGCCCAGGCCGCTCCAGGTAGCGGAAACCAGAATGTCGGATTCACGTGTTTCATTGAGCACCACCTTGAGGACAGTGTCGTCCTTTGCGAGCAGGTCATCGGCGCGAGCTGAACGTTTCTTATTCGAATTCGTACGACTGGCGGGATCCCATCGTGGCGTGGAATGGGATAATGTAACATTGTTGTGGCTCTCGCTCGCGTGCTTCCGGGGCAGGTCGAGGATGGCCCGGCCTTTGACAACTCCTCAGTCCAATACAGACCCCAGCAGAGGATATCTCGGTTCGGCAGCAGTGGAAGGCTTTCGCCCGCAGCGGGTCCCTGTTACACAAAGAGTGTGTAATTGTAGTTCCCCAGCCTGAATACCAACCGTTAGAGTCTCGCCATGGATCTGACGCAATTTGAGGCAGGACTCAAGGAGCGGGATTGGGAGAACCTCCAACATGGCAGTCATTTCGGGGTGGATTTTGACCTCATCGGCGAACGTCGCTGTCTCGCCGCAACCAAGTGGAACGTCCTCGTCAAGGTCCTGCCTGTCCTCGATGAGAGAACCCTCGCAACGTGGACAGCAAACTTTGAAGACCTCTGCAAAAGATCAAATAACCTGATCCGAGGCAGGTGTTTCCTGCTGTGCCTGCTGGCTGAAAAGATCCCTTCAGAATTGACTGGAAGGCTGCAAGGGGACGAATCTGCACTGTTGGACATTCTCCGCCTCGAGGGCGGTGGGGGCAGCCTGCTCGTTGCAGACCTCGCGGGCCTCCGGGTATACGGTGAGGTGCCCCCCCTTCCCGTCGATGCTCACAAATTCTCAAAGGGCGTGAAGGACCTATTGTCAGACGTAGTGGGCGCTCCGCCAATGCCTGCAGCTGGCCCTCCGCCCCTCCCGGGCTCCACGCCTCCCCCTCTGCCGTGAAGCAGAGCCTCCGCCTGCTTGCCCGCCTTTGTCAGGCGACGGAGGGAATCGTTCCCGCTCTGCTGCTGCTCAGACTACACGACCCGTGGGCGCGGAGAGCCGTCTCGCGGGTCTACTGTCTGGAGGCTCCACGAGATGTTTTCTGTTTCGGGAGATTGAAGATTTCCCCTGCCTGAGAGCGGCGGATCAAATCCATGAAATGGCTGGGGGGCTTCCACTCCCCATCCCAGTAGTAGTCATAGCAACGGTTTATGCCGGTCCCCTCCCCCAGGTCATTCCATGTGGCTAAAACAAGGATGTCGGAATCACGCGTCTCATTAAGAACCAGCTTGAGGATTCTGTCATCCTTGACCAGCAGGTCGTCATCCCGCGCCAGCCGCTCCCTGTTTGAATTCGAGCGACTGACCGGATCCCAACGAGGCATGGAGTGGGACAGAGTAAGATTGTGGCGCCTCTCACTAGCATGCTTTCCGGGGTGGTCATGGGTAAACCACTCGAAGTGGGACTCGGAAACCTGTTTCATGGCAGGACCAAAGTTGAACGCGGCATCCACGGCAACCCATGGCTGAACTCCAAACTCCCTGTAGAACAGGTCCTTCATCACTGGGAGGACCCGGTGGAAGTTTTCCCGGTTCTGGAGGGTGTTGCTGTTGTAAAAATAAATCATGGGCCGCTTGTTGACGAGATACCAGTGATCACGCGGAACAGCGTTGAAGAAGGGGCGCCACTTTGCCTCGTAGAGCAACCGGGCGGTAGCCTCAGCGTCCACGCAATCCGGCTGCTGCTCCCAGAATGGGCCAAACCAAGGCTGTCCCCATGTCCAGGTGTCGTCAAACAGGCCGAGTTTGATAACATTTTCGCCATACTCGCCCTTGAGGCGTTGCAGCGCCATGCGCAGGGGTTCCAACCCTCCCTCCTCGAGGTCAGGCCCATACACATTCAGCAGCGCGAAATCCAAGCCTGCATAACGCGCATCCTGCATTTCACGATACCAGAAGCCGGCATTTTGAGGATGGTACAATCCATTCTTTGCCCGGTGAGGCGATCCGCTGCTGAATTCATAAAGTGGGTCAGGCAAAAACATCCCCGGAACATGATTGTTCGCCCAGCCGGGGCCTCCATTGGGAGCATCAGGACTCGTGAAGAAGAACATGAAAACGGCTCCAATATCCCGGCGCAGGATTTTTCCCGAAAATGGCTCAAGAGCGACCTGTTGCGTCCAGGGGTCGGAGTAAGTCCACTCCGGCTTCACGCCTGCCTCCCGTGCCAGGGTGATCGCCAGGTCGACCCGCCGAGGCATTCTTTTCGTCCCCAAGACGGTCTTATACCGCTTCACCAGTTCTGCTGAGGCCCGTTCTCCCGTCAGTTGCTTCCACAGAGATTGAATAAACCTTTCCGGAGCCTGTCCCAGGTTGACGTCAACACGATTAGTCGCAGACAGCGCTCCGGGTTCCACTTCGGGCTTCAAGACGAAGAGACCCGGGCTTCCGGTCCCGGGATCAGCGATTTCCAAGTTCCCCGTGGCCCGCTCTTTACAACCAGTCATGCACAGCGTTGCGATGAGGAGCGGGAGGGCATGTCGCATCACGGATTCCACGCCCAGGTGTGAGACAGGGCCGAGAAGAAGCCCCACGTTCGGAACGCAACAGGACTTCTTCGAAAGAGAGCGATCACTATCCATGCTCAACGAGGGCGTAGAATACCCCCCTTCCCATCCGGCACCAGAATCTTTACCCAAGGTAGTCTCTCCCTTGCCACAGGCCGCCTCTGGCAAACCTCCTGATCGACGTGGAGAGCGCATCATAACAAGGAGCGTGGGACTGGAGAGCGAGGCTCTTGTCTCGCTCGGACAGGATCAATCCCCGAAAATTGCGCCGCTGCTTCCACCTTAAGGGCAGGCCATCTTTGATGAGAGCAAATCACGCATGCCGCAAAAGTGTCGAAACACAATGACCGCTACGCTCTGCAGTGCTAGGCTCGCCGTGCCTGAAGCGCATGTAATGCTGCCCTCGCCAGCCAGCAGCGATGCTTTTCCCCAGAGCTCGCCAAGTGCGGCCGCCAACCAATATGCTCCCATGACCAGACCCCTCGTTCTTTCCGCTCTGCTTATCTCCATCGGAACTCTGGGCCTCGGTGCCGAGCGGCCATCCAGACCCAATATCGTCATCATGATGGCCGACGACATGGGTATGGGGGACACCAGTGCCTACCTCGGAAAGACCCTGGGTCCAAATGCGAGGCCTATTGCCAAAACCCTCCGTACCCCCCACCTCGAGGCCTTCGCCCGGAACGCCATGGTCTTCACCGATGCCTATGCCCCTGCTTCGATGTGCAGCTCTACCCGGTATTCCCTGCTCACGGGCCGATTCGCGCACCGGGCATACTTGAAAAAGCAGGGCTGGCTGCCCCATGGCCCAAACCCTCCCATGATCCAGAGGGGCTGCCCAACTCTGCCCGAAATGCTGCGCGGCAACGGATACACCACCGCCGGAATCGGGAAATACCACGTCGGAATAGCTCTTCAAGACAGCTACGGGGCCATTGCTGACGAAGACGATTTCAGCGACGTCGATTTTTCGAAGCCCTTCGTCGATGGACCAATCCATCACGGGTTCGACGAATATTTTGGCGTCACCGGCAATACCGAGGACCCTCTCGATTTCGAACCGCGGAATTACCTCCGGAACGGAGGGTGGGCCTTCAGAGACGGCTCCAGAATGATTCGAATCGGCATGGGAAATCGAGCTGGGCGCGTTCTGGCAGCCCCCGACTGGGATCTCACCCGGCTTGGTGCGGACTATCTGCGGGAAGCACAGGCCTTTCTGGACCGCCAGTCCCGCAAGCGAAAACCCTTCTTTCTCTACTACGTTCCAAATGCCAATCACTACCAACGGCACCCGGGAGGAGACTATGCGGTCCCTGAACATATCGCTGGCCACCCGGTCCGAGGTCAAAGTCGCTACTCCGACGGAACTCCTGCCGGGCCTCGCGAAGACATGATCCTCGAAAACGACCTGGCCTTCGGTGAGATCCTCCGGACCCTCCGTGAAAGGGATGACCCCCGATGGCCGGGACACAAGCTCATCGACAACACCCTCATTATCTTTACCAGTGATAACGGACCCAATGTCGGTGACAACCTACGCACCAATCAGGAAAGCGGCGGCTTGAGAAGCAAGAAGGCGAAGATATGGGAAGGCGGTATCCGGGTTCCTTTCCTGGCCTACTGGAGAGCACGGATCGAAGGAGGGGGCATCAACCGGCAGGTCTGTTCGCTGACAGACCTCTATGCCACCCTGGCAACTCTGGTCGGCCATTCGCTCTCACCATTCGAAGCCCACGACAGCCACGACTGCCTTGACTGGTGGCTTGGCGCGGCCGGAGGGCGGGACGAAAGACCTCGCGTGTTCTTCTGCCACCTTGGACCGCCTTTCTTGAATGACGTCCTCGCAATCCGAAAGGGTGCCGACAAGGTGCTTGTCGACGGTGGACTGGCCTTGCCCACGGCCCGGAACGGAAGCCGGGGAGCGTCCGCTCCAATCGCTTATTATGACCTGACCTCCAACCCCTACGAAGACGGTGAGGGGATTCCGGATTCCCACACCGAGAGGGCGGCGGAACTAGCCGCGGAACTGTTGCGAATACACAATAGAGGGCATGCCAGGGACCTCCGCCTCGAGGACGCGGCCGCTCTTATCCTCGACGACGGCTGGCACAATCTCCGGAATGATCTCAACGGGTTCGTGGGTTTCGAATTTCGACTCCGGGAGAATCGGGCCGTGACCCACCTCGGACTCTGGGATGACCACCACAAGGATGCCCCGGCGCGTCCGGCTCGTAACGTTCCCACTGCGTTTGACAGGGATCATCCCGGACTGGGCGGGGGCAAGCGGGGTGTAATCCGTGCCCCCCATACGATTTGTCTGCAGGAGGTTCAAGAATCCGGCCTGCCGAGGACCCTGGCCGAATTGGAAATGCCTGCTGGAAACCCGGGAGAGTGGGAAAATGAGTTTCGTTATCTCCCCCTCCCAGCACCGACCTGCCTGAAAGAAGGCCGGGTCTACCGGCTCACGATGTCGACTTCGGCAGGCGATGGAGACCATTTTCGGGATCCCGTTGCCTTCGATGGGCTTTCGCCGCAGATCCATCCATCGGTTGAGATCATTCGTAGCGTCCTGGTTCGCGGGACCAAGGCCTCTGCAATACCAGGGACCGGGGATATGAATGCCTCCTATTCGGCTCACCGTCTGCCGGTGGGACCTACCCTCCGGTTTGAAAAATTGCCCGATAAAACTGGCACTCAGGAATCCCTTCCAAGTCTCCAGAGGCCTTCATCCCGCCGAGCCAGCCCATGATACAAGGCCCTTCGGCCCCCAGCTCTTGTAGAACGGGCCCTTGTTTCCCGAGCCTTGGTCCGCGACAAAACAATACCGCTGCGTTTTTTCTGAGATTCAGCTCGTCCAATTTGACTGGGGAGCGCCATAGGTTCGGCATGCTCACCTGAGGGTTCAGTTCCCGGGGAGGCGGATAGGCACCTCACAAAACGTGAGTGCCGCAAGGTTGCTGGTGCCCCGGATGATCGCCGCATTCTGACTCCAGTGGCCACTCCTGACATAGGTCAGGCTTCTTGCTGCCGAGGTCCCGGCCAGCTTCAGGATGATGACTCTGCCAGAGCCGCGAATCCCGGTCAGGCCCGTGCTCTCGTCATCAAGGGAAAACTGCCCGGCAACCGTGTCGTCCCAGGTCACATCCTGATCGAATGTCAGTCTGATTTCGTCCCTCCTCTCACTGGTATAGGAGACCTTCTGGATATTCGGGGGGGCGACGGCCTCCCCCGGTTCGATGCCGTAGTTGTATTGATTGACAAGGGGAAACAACTGCCGCGCCATCGCTGCATAGCCTTCGGGCAGGTAGTGACACCCACCACCCGGTCGAATGCCGAGGGTCGACATGACACTCATGTTGGAGAACTGTCCGGGCAACTGCCGCTGCCTCTCCCGCAAGCGGTCGCTTTCCACCGTTCGCCCTCCACAGGCTCCCGGCCAGATCTGGTGAATGTAATAGTGTCTGATATTCGGGTAGTCCTGCTTCCAGTCCGCCGCCATACGGATGAAGTAATCTTCATAATTCACCCAGCCGAAGGTTCCGGTCGCCCCGGATTCGCCCTGATCGTTTTCTCCCTGGTGCCAGAGAACAGCCCGCACTCCGTGGGTTAGCCTTGCCTGCCGCAGCCGCCACAAAAGGCGACCGTAGATTGTCGAGACATCGGTGGGATCTGCATCGTTGCGTTGATGCTGGTCAATCCGTGTCCCGCCCTGAGCACCATTCATGAAACAAATGGGAATCCTGTGCCTTTCGATGAGAAGCCTGCCCAACTCAACACCCCAGTAACCAATCTGGAAATGGTGATGGTTTTCCCCTCCATTGAAAGAGAGGGCCTTTCCCCACACCGCATCCCGGGCCCGTTCCCTGTTCGTGCTTGGCGTTCCGAAACTACGCAGCCACCGACTCCTGTACGGATGCACAATGCGCTTATCGGTCCACGCTTCCGCATTGGACTGCCCTTGAATGACAAATACATCACCGCAGACCAGGTCATCAGCCTTTTCCAGCATTGTTTCCCGCCCCCCCCGGAGGACCCCGAATTCCGTGCGATAGGCGACCAGACCAGCCTGCAGCCTGGCGGATAACTCATATTTCTTATCGGCGCCGATCTCCTGGTGCTGCGTATCGAGAAGTGTTTCTCCGCTATAGACCCTCAGGAATACCGAGTCGGCGGATTCCTTGAGCGTTCCCCGGCAGTGCAGTGTCCCATATCCCTTGTTGTCACGTGGGTAGAACTGGTGGCTCACCGGTCTCTCATCGGTATCGGGCGGGCGTAATACCCAGCGCTCTTCCTGATCCTCTACAACGGCGATCCGGGCCGTCCGGGAGACCGCCCCACCACCATTGTCGATCGAAACCTCGATCGTCAGGGCGCCACTGTTCTGGGCCCTCAATAATCTGAGCGTTCCGTCGACCTCCTCATGGACGGTCGCCAAGCCCGAGATCTTCCAGCTGTAGTTCAGGCTTCCAGCGCCAGCAGCCTTCATCTCCTCCAGGTTGGAAAACGAGGGCGTGATCTCCACTACATCCCGGCCATTCCAACCCTTGGGAGCGTCCAGGGTGTAAACCGGATCCGGAATGCTCTCCTGAATCGAAATTGGAATCGTCCGGGTCTTCACTCCGGAGGCAACGACCACCTTGAACTTCAACGCGACCGTTTTATTTTCAGTAACCCGGCCTGCTTTGAAGGTATAGTTGAAGCGATCAACGGCCAGAACCTCCTCCTCTGCGCCATCCTGCAGAACCCAGTAGACCTTTCTTCCGCCCCCTGCTTGTCCAGACAAGGCAAGCGACTCTCCCTCCTTCATGCTCAGGCGGGAATGGGAAACCGAGAAAGCCTCCCCATCCGCTACCAGCGGCCCGACCAGCCTCTGCAGCGGTTTCTGATTCTCAAAACAAAGGGTCAGCCAGTGATTCGACCGTGCCACGGATTCGAAGCGCACCTCATCAAGAGCGCCATTGAAAGGCCCACGGCCATTTCCATGATCACCAAGATCCACGGGAGTTGAGACCGGGGTCTTCAGGGTGCCCAACCGGGCTACGGAAGCACCGTTGTTATTAATCGTATCATCTTGGACGCCATTGATGTAGAAGCGAACCATGTCGCGGGAAATACTCAGTGCGACATGGCTCCATTCCCCGACCGGGAGGAGCCTGGCACACCGGGGATCAAAACCATACAGATGGAAACGAGGCTGTCCTCGCCCGGTCATGGTCAGGTAAGACAGCCCCATGTGCGGCTTCTGACCCCTTTCCGGCTCGCCCCATCCTCCAACCGTGGCCTGGGCCCAGTTACGGCCCTCGAAGCTCGTGGGCCGGACCCAGGCCGAGATCGTCCGGTCTTCATTCCCTGAGGGCATGCAGGTCACCCGGCGATCCGGCTTACCTCCGGCCGGACGGATGACCAGAAGCTTGTCAGCCCCGAATTCCCTGGCCCCGCCTATCATGCCATCA
>Ga0163179_10000881_pt1 | contig 21531 bp, 51 predicted proteins | sample AtlANTMetagenome_FD_109643 | JGI IMG/M metagenome (GOLD analysis project Ga0163179, IMG submission 109643) | Marine eukaryotic phytoplankton communities from the Atlantic Ocean - Atlantic ANT 2 Metagenome | ecosystem: Environmental > Aquatic > Marine > Oceanic | place: North Atlantic Ocean...
CTTGGGCGAAAGTCGTAAGGTGTTAGTCCTTTGTAATGGTCAGTCGTGCAGTAATTGGGCTTAAACTTAGACGACAAGCCTGTATCTATCTGCAGGAACTCAAGGGCTGAACGTTCACTTTCCACTGCATCGAGTTGGTAAACAGTGTTGTGGTGATATACAGTCTCACACCCGGACAGCATAGCAGCTGCAACAACAATACCCTTATAGGCTTTCACTGATTACCTCCACGCGGGACCATGGTATCGTTCTTGATGTCCATGACTTTTGCGGCCAGACGACCTCGACGCTGAAGTACTCTGTGTATACTTCCTCGACTAAGCCGAAACCCCAGTCTTCAATTGCCGCGTCGTTGGTAAAAGTTTTGGAGAGTCTTACCAAATCACCGACTTTCATTAGGACACCTGCCACTTGGAGAGGAAGATGCAGAATGGGTTCGGCTTGTAACGGCCCTGGTCTTCCGACTTCATCCACTCGCGAGAACCGCTGTGAGGCATGTTGTCCGCGACGGTGGGCTTCTTCAGCACCAGCCGGACAAACTCCGAACGAAGCCAGTCGGCGTCCGCGGAGTAACGACCGGAGTTGCGCCACCACTGGAGCTCCTCGAAGGTGATCTTGTACTTGGTGTAGTGCCAAGCGTCGCCGGCAAACAGCGTGAGATCGCACCCCGCGTCGTCGAAGTCCACCTCCATGGTGTAACCCTTAAGCTCATCCGGACTCATACTTCGGTAACCGTAACCCATATCGACTTCTACTCCTTTGGGGTTCTTCCCCTCATCGACATATCCATTATACATCAAGAAGCAGACTTTTGCACACGCTTTATGAAATTTTCCAAGGATTTAGTAACTTTTTTAACCACATAGGCGTTACGTTCCAGCTATAGCCTCCCTCGTCGGACATCCAACTAAGAGTCTTGGACCATGACGAGACCGGACGCGCTGTCTCTACCAATTCATCGTGCGGATACATGTACCACCCATCTACATCCGGATAAGCAACGTATAAATCCTTGCCTGCGTAGTGTTTGCTGAATGTCACACGTCCTTTAAGCTGGACCTTTTTAACATCGGCGTCGGCGGCTCTATAGAACAGAAGATCGGCACCCCACTTGTCACCATTGATTCTGGCACACTCGAGGTAGCCGTAATCGGACATGACTGCACTTAACTTTGAGGCATTATAAGATTCTTGCTCTTTTCCGCTGAGTGTTTCATATTCAATTGTCTTACCTAGCCACGATTCATTCATTGACAACCTCCAAATCTTTCTCTTCGTACCACAAACTTTCTGAATGCCACTGCACGTGTACACTTAAACCATCTGGATCATATTGCTCTACCTGAATTACAATACCCATGCCGGTGTCGACAGACATGCATGCACCTTCAACGCATTTTACCAGGTCACCGACTTTCATCAACAACCTCCAACACAGAGCCACGAACTTTTCGAATGGATGTCTCACCTAGCTCCAGGCAATTAAACCATCCATGCCTGTGTTTTGACACGACAAGGACTATCCTGCTCATGTAACGATATAAGCCGCCTACCTCAATCTTCAAAAACCGACTCCAAAACTTCAACAGGGTGTACACGTATACCTTTGCCTGCCCAGAGCACGCTGGCATAAACATTGACCCGGTTAAACACGGCACTCTGTTTCTCTTCAATCTTGAAGACAGTGCCTATAGGGCCCGGAGTGTTTCCAAACCACTCTTCTCTGACTAGCTCACCTAATCGAGGCTTCCAAGAAGTTTTCACTGTACTATCTCCAGAATGTTCATAGGCACGCGCCAGCGGCCTGTAGAAGTTTCTACATGAGCAAACTTACGTTTAACGGAGACTACAGTCCCAACTTTTGGACCACGACTTCCATTCCATCGCACCTTGTCGCCTTCGTTGAGAGACATCTTCATAGCTTTAGCTTTGACAGCTCGCACTTTTCGAAGGGTCTTGATAACCTCTGAGTTAAGAGTAATTAGCTCCGCCTCGTCTAGATGAATTAACTGTTCCAGTATGTTCTTCACGTGTTTTCTCCTAGGCATCAAAATTTTAAGGGGCAATGAAACTTTCTTTTCGCTCACTAAAATCATCCTGGTACGGTCCAGGAGCTGCAGTGCGTCCGGACTGACCATGATCCGGATGTTTTGGCTGACATGAGGGCGGTGCCGTCCCCAGCATTGACATGCGTGTAAGGTTGTCCAACACAGACTGAAAAGTGTCTGGGTTAGTCGGATCCGCCAAAAGTACTTTCAGATAACCTGAAACCTTTTCCCTAACTTCTTGCTCAAACTTCATTAAATCGTCTCCTTAGACAAATAAAAATGTAAATCCAATTCTTCGCCTATGTGCACCCGGCTTCATAGACACACCATTAGTCTCATGAAAATATGAAGAATCAAAAATTGTGGCACGATTACACTTGTAATCGACGATTCTTTTTTTAGCATCAGAATCTTGCAAGAATCTTCGAATCTTTTTTAAGTCTTTGTTATAGTCTTCCCACGACCAGCCAACCGGGTATTTCTTGTCGTAGATAATAAGCCCGTTTTTATTGTAGTCTAGGACACAATGGTCGGGCGTCACCCATATATTGACATTGATTGAGGCTGGATCTGCGTGAGGGGTCACACCTGGGCATTCGTTTTCATATATGAAAAACCAGCCTCTGTCGAAAACTTTATCACTTAGGACATTAATGTTTTTCTTTAGCTCCGCGATGATCGTTTTAATGACAGGAAGGTCTTCTCTCGCATGTATCACAGAATGATCTTCGCTGGAATGTGCAAAGTCTACAGAGCTGTAGCCCCCATTATAATTGTACTTAGGGTCAGGAGGTGTAGTAAGCGCCCAATATCGAAGCTCATCGAGGGCATCATCGCTCAATACGCTGTCCAAGACTAAAAGATTGTCATTTTGATAGTACAGATTTTTAAGATCTACGTCTGTGCTCATGACTAACCCTCTAAAGACAACACATGCAAACAATCCAAACGTACATTATAGGCACCAGGACAATGCCGCCGATGATGTCGTTTCGCATCTCTCGCTTACGAATGGTTTCCCATTTCTCGTTTCTCGGTTTTCTACTAAACATTAGTCTACCTCCGATTGAGACAAGACTATTATACACCATCGGCGAAAAACTTACACAAAACAGGCTGTTTTTATTCTTTAAATTGAGAACGATTTAGGTTCATCGGCATGCAGAGGCAGCCATCGATCTTTCCCGGGCAAGAGAGGATTCGTAACTCTGTATCGGTGCAGAAGCCCTCTATTGTCTTTTGCAGCTCTTGAACTTTTGACTTATGCTGATCACGCTCGTGTTTAGTTTTTCGGTACTCATTGTAGCCGAGCCCTAAGCACAGCCCTATCGAAGCCGCTAGCAATAGTCTTAATATTCTTAACCATGGAAATTTTTTCTTCTCAGACATTTATTTAATTTTCCTCTTCTTGTTTAGAATCTAAACCTCTTTTGGCCTTAACGTGCTCTCCTATAGGAATTGGCTCGCCGTCCCCATCAATGCGAACAAAGGTCATTTCAGTGGTTAGGACCTGCTTTTGAGAGCCGTTATACGGACTATGGCGACGTGCTTCTAGTGCAACAGTGGCAGAACATTCACCAATAGCTCGAAGCTCACCGTATATTTTTATTATTTGACCTGGTCGTACTGGTTTTCTAAATTGCACTTCGGCAACTTTTACAGTCACCATCCTGGGTGTATCACACATCTGGCACACGTAAGCGGCAGCAGCTTCATCGAGCCAGGCTAGCATAACACCTCCGAATAAGTTGCCATGAAAACCCACATTCGACTCTTTACAGACATGTGTTGAAATTAGTTCCATATCAGACATTCTATCCTGCTTTGCAAAAGTGTATATTTTAACAACAACATCATCACTACGTATTATCGAGAGGTGCAAGATAAAAAGTTAAAATTTGTTTGCAGCATCTATAAAGACAGACCTCAAACATGCAGAGAGTATCCATGGAATTTCGCAAACTCCATGTTTCCAGAGTGCATATTCATTGACGAAAAAGAGACACCAATGCGACTGAGAACTATAGAAGAGCAGCTTACACTAAATACTCAAGAAGAAATAAATGACTACTGTGTCAGCTGCGGAAAATGCTGTCACTTTGGTCCTGCAGCATGCTCAAAGCTGTTAGTTATAGAAGAAGACTAAAGCGCACAAGATGTTGCAACAACAAAAGATAGCAGTGATATCATAAAAGATATCCACAAAGCATTTCCAATATCAGTTCTCATAGCTTGCCTCCAATATAAAAGGGGTCACATAAAAAGTGACCCCTTCAGTGTCTACCAGCTAAATACATATTAGCCAATAAATCATTTTGAAAGCAATATTTTAACTGTGCTTTATTTGTTGTAAAATGGTGGGCCGGGTGGGGATCGAACCCACGACCTTCGGATTAAAAGTCCGCTACTCTGCCATCTGAGTTACCGGCCCGCTAGGTTTGCCGGATTTTCTCTTATTCATAATAGTTTTCTCCTAACTAATATCAAGAAGCTCAATCTCAAAGTTAAGATTTTTTCCAGCCATAGGGTGGTTAAAGTCCAAAGTTACGCCGGCTGCGTCAAAGCGCTCAATCTTCGCCATCATTTGCTGACCGTCTTCGTTCATGCCTACGACAGTAGCACCAACTACGGGCTCAAAATCTCCTGGAAAAGCGTTACTTGGTACAGTATGCACGTTATTAGGGTCTACTTGGCCGTAAGCCTGATCAGGGTTTAGAGTGATTTTCTTTGTTTCACCTAGGGCCATGCCCACTACAGCAGAATCAAATCCTGAAATCATTTGGCCCGAGCCTACCTGAAAGCTCAGCGTCTCGCCTCTCGATCGAGAACTATCAAACTCTGTGCCGTCGTCTAGGGTTCCAACATAGTGTACACTTACATTCTGTCCATTCTCTACTTTACTCATTTTTGTATTTTCTCACTTTTTAAGAGTTTTAAAATGAGGCACCTACAAACCCGTGCCTCCCTGCGGTTCAGCTACTAGTAGCTGTTCTCTTCTCTAATATTCATAGCACAAGGGCCCTTGCGACCTTCACCGACTTCATACTCAACCCTATCCCCTTCATTGGCAGACTCAGCTCGAAGTTCGGAGACGTGAAAGAAAAGATCCTCTCCTTGGTCTTGTGTGATAAACCCGAAACCTTTGCTCGTATTAAAAAACTTAACTTTACCTTTACTCATTATCTTCTTTTCTCATTGTTAACAAATTAAAAATGAGGCACCTACAAACCCGTGCCTCCCTGCGGTATGATCAATTACTTCTTCTGTACGAAATCGTAAAGCTTCTCAGCTTCAGCAATTACTTCTTCAGTCGTAAATGACGCAATCGGATTTCGATTGCCTTCTGGTTTCATGTGCTCATTCTCAAATGCACGTGAAACGCGCTCCTGACAAATTCCCATTGCCATTCCTAGCAAGTCGCTGCGGAGTTCATACCCGCTCTTCTTTGAATCACCCATTTTTTTCTCCTTTGTGTGTGTGTAAGTAATAAAAAAGGGTAGGACATATGTCCTACCCTTAAATCTATACACGGTGTCTCACATGTATAAAACTTAGCAACCAGGATCGACCTTGTCGTCAGAATACGAAGTGTTGCCCTCGTCTTCTGAAGTAGGCTGATCGTTGGTGCTCTCCGGCTTAGTCGTCGGAGTTGTACCCTCGTTAGAAGGCGTAGCTGACGGCACTGCGTTTTGAATTGTCGGCTGACTCTTCTCTACTTGCACCGCTGGGGTCTTAATTGGTGTCTCAGACTTAGACTCTGCAGTCTGGCTCTCACTCTGAATAGAAGTTGAGCTGTCTGTGCTGGTTGAAGTAGTGTCAGAGCTGAAAGCCTGAAAACTAAAATAACCTGCGACACCTACTGCTAAAATTGCAAAAAGCCCCGCTAAACTCTTGCCATTAAACTTAAACTTAAACTTGGACATAATAAATTCTCCTCTTTAATTCTCGTCCGTGTCGTCCTCTTCGGACGCGCTGTCATCAGAAGCCTCTTCCTCTTCGGCATCAACTTCTTCTGTCTCAGTGACCTCCTCTTCAGAAGCCTCCTCGTCGGTGACCTCCTCGTCATCGGTCGCCTCAAGCACATCTTCGTCAGTACTTGTGACATCTTCTGCTGTGTCAACTGTATCTCCGCTTTCAACGGCGGCGTCAGACTCGACAGCAGTATCACTACCTGATGCAGAAGCATCAGTATCATCACCACAACCGTATGTAAATGCAATTACAGTTCCGATAGTGATTAGTCCGACCATTTGTAGAATCTTATTGATTCGCATTATCATTAAACCTCTTGTTAAGTCTCGTAAAGAGAGTAAAAAAAAGAGCCCCGTTTAGTGCCCGGGGCCCAAGGCAATCTAACTTAAAGCAAGTATTTTACTCAGCGCTAAGAGTCTCGTTAAGGAAATTATTGAGTGCCTGTGCCTCCTTGACAGTCATAGTAAGACTAGTCTGGCTCACACTGTACTGTCCGCTCGATGGACGAGTAGAAATAGTAACAGTGTTAGAGCCTGCCTTCTTGGCAGTGCTGTTACGATCGACCTGAAAATTAAAACGCTTAGTATTCTTCTGCTTGCTGTAATTCATATGTTTTGTCTCCTTATATAGTTTCATATGATAGTTGTGCGGCATTTGCGCCAACAGGGTAAAGTTTAATCATGAGTCACAACATGTACAATATTAATACTTAAGATATGCAGAAGCAATCTAAAAAGGAATATGATGGTTAGGTTGTATGAGGCAGACAAGATCATTCTGATACATCCTGGATTATCCTAGAAGGTACACAATATTGATTCGACTAACTACTATTAAAGGTGAAGAAGTTGTGGTTAACTCAGACCTCATACTTCGTGTTGAGCGTCTAGGTGACACTATGATTACATGTAGCAACGGAAATAAGTTTAGAGTAAAAGAGACAACACAGGAAGTTGTGGATAAAATTCTTAAGTGGCAACAGCAAAGATGGATGCCTCTAGTTCATGAATAAGGAGACTAAACATGTACCTCATGTGCTCGCCTGATCACTTCCGGGTTGAATACAGTATTAACCCATGGATGAAAGGCGAAGAAGTTAATTTAAGCAAAGCAAAAAAACAGTGGTCATATCTTAAAACATTTTTGGCTGGTTTAGGTGCTGAGATAAAATTCATACAGCCTCACGCCGACTTTCCGGATATGGTGTTTACTGCGAACGCTGGAGTTGTTCACAATAACCGGGTCGTTCTCTCTAACTTTAAGCACTTGGAACGCCGCGGAGAGAAAGAACATTTTAAAAAATGGTTTCTAGACAATGGTTATGAAGTTCATGAACTTCGTCAAGACTTCATATTCGAAGGTCGCGGAGACTGCTTCGTGTACAAAAATCATCTAATTGGTGGGTTCGGTCAGAGAAGTCAAAAACAAGCAATTGTAGAGGCAGCTAAAATTTTATCGCTCACTCCTGTTGCAGTTGAGCTTGTCGATCCTCGATATTATCATTTGGATACCTGTATGTCGATAATAGACCCTCACAAAGGATTAGCTATATACAATCCCGAGGCGTTTGATGCAGACTTTAAAGACATCATGTCGTCAATTGACCTTAATTTAATTGCGGTAAATAAAAAAGAGTCACAAAATTTTGCATGTAACTCTATTTCTTTCATGGGAGCAGTAATGATGCCTGCCTCTAGCGAGAAGATAGGCAGAGAGTTAGAACGCCACGGTCATATTCCGGCACCGATGGATATGAGTGAATTCATGAAGTCAGGTGGTGCATGTAGATGTCTTGTTCTAGAAATCTAGCGGCTTGAAAGCCCAAAGTAAAGCCTGATTCCCAATGGACGAATGAGTAAATTTACGTCTAGAAAATATTTTCACGTATATATTTTTTGGAATGGATTTGCCTAACCTCTTTAAGAATCGCATTGTGTTCTTGTGAGGAGAGTCCCACTTTCTTACTAGAAGAACAAATTCACACCCTGTGTGGTCCTTGACATGATGATACCAAGCTCCATCAGTCCATCGGCCGTAGCCTGCATCTGAAAATATAATTCTGTTTGGCTGAATTTTGTCAAGATGTCCACTTCGAGCAGCAGACATTATAGCACTGCCACCAGCACTGTGCCCAATTACTACAACACTCGCGGGAGAAAATCCACACCATCCTCTCTGCGCACAGACACTCTTGGGCACAATATTTCTTGCTATGATCTTAAGCACTTGTCTGTAGTAAACGCTAAGATCTTCTGAGACAGCACGACCTCTCCAGACTCTTCCTTGTCGTCCGCGAGGTGTGCTAGTATTTTTAGACCATGCTAGCTCTGAAACTACAAGAACAAAATTCTTTTTTTGAAGTGATAGATGAGCAACATTTGGCAGAATTCTTTCTGTAAATTCTTTTTCTGAAAATCCTCCTAATCCGTGCCACCAAAATATTACTGTTACTGGATTTGAAAAATTTACATTTGGAGGAGAAAAGATAATAGTGTCTCTTCTTCCATTTTTGTGTTTTTTGTCTATGTAGCCGCCGCCAAGAACAGGGCCTATCCAGCAGTCGCCTTGGACACCCACATTCTTCATTGCTCGGTGCCATCTTTCGGATGTAGGTTTATAAGACAGTTCATCAACGACACAAGATTCTTGTGCGTGGCATGGTAAACAAATAACAAGAAAGGTCATCAACGTGACCCACGAAGTCATAATGTATTTCATGTATTAAAGTGTAAGAACACCTTCTCGATTGTAAATAACTACGGCATTCTAGTATCTGTGTATTCCGTTAAATGCAATACACCGACGTTCTCCTGGGCCCTGAAAAGGGTAAACACAGTGCATAAGTCTAGAAGGCCAGAGATACATTTCACCTACAACAGGATGCACCACAAAAGTTGCGTTTTCTAATGAAGTATCCGGGTCAGTATGATTCTGCCCTAAGAAAACAATTTTGCCATCTTGATTTTTTTTGGTGGTGCCTTTGTGGTGCTCTCTATCTGGAAATTCTGGCACCTTAAGGTAGAGTACGCCAGAGATTGTACAGCCAGGGTGCCAGTGAATTGGATTGTATTCATTTTCATATTGACTCACAATCCACGAGCTTTGTAAGCCTACTTTAACAGGTCTTCGCTGTCGAATTGAGTATCGATCAGGTGCTTCCCCTAAATCGACCATTTCCACATATCTCTGCAAGGCTTCATGAAAAAATTCCCATACTCCTGCTTGCCGAAGATGAGCGTCAGTTATGTCAGGTTCTTCAGACACTTGACCGGCTAGCCGATCCCCTCTACTCTTTCTATTTGGATCATTTAATATTTCGTCAGTAAGTAGTGTCAGCCTTTCTACAGCAGCATCATTTAAAACATAATGTCCTAACCTAGGACCGAAAGGACACAGCAGCTGGGACCTAAACTTGTATGGGCTTGTATTTAATGTAAGCAGAACTTCGCCTGAGTCTTTACTTTGTTTCATTTTGATGTCTCTTTTTTGAACTTAGAAGCGCAAACGGGACTGAGCTCAGTCTTAAAGAATTCAGGATTAAATTTTTCTTCAAGTTCAGCACAATAATATTGATTATTTTTGGAAGAATAAAAAACTGCACTTGACTCACAACCTATCCAGTTCTCACAATTGTATCTCCACACGTCCTTTGTAGGATGTGTATATGGACCTTTGCTAACCCTCCCCGGCTCTATGAGAAAAGAGAGCTTGTCACTCAGATTTTCTTTGCTAGGTACTGGCAGCTTTTTTAGGTAATCAACATTTGCAATCCAAAAATTTGGGCTTACATGGTAACGCTTAAGATCTGTTCTCCACTGTGGGCCCATGGACCAAATCCACCACCCATAGACATCTACAGGTGTGTTTGTGTCTAGGTTTGGTATGTCGTCTAGCGTGTTAATAATATCAAAGGTTTTTTCTATTCGATTTCTTCTATCTTCTTTAACTTTGTCGACGCCAGAAATCATGCAGTGCCCTACACCCTTTATATGTAAATAAGCATAGTGACTAACATCATTCTCTTTCTGCGCGCTGTCATGTACGTGCATCAATCCTGGTACTTCATACAGCTTAAAGTCTGTAACATTAATGTATTCTCTGCTTGACTCAGGCACATTGCATTCGGCCAAATCTTTTTCATGGCCCCACATAATGTAGGTTACAGAATAATTGTTGACATTTAAACTGTCAATCTGTTCCTTAATGTCTTCTAGAACCATAGAATAATTTTTGAGCATAGGAACGCTGCAGAATATTTTAACCACTTACTTTCTCCCTATGTATGTATGGTGGGCGATGACGGGCTCGAACCGCCGACCCTCTCGGTGTAAACGAGATGCTCTTCCAACTGAGCTAATCGCCCGTGGTCGGGATGGAGGGATTTGAACCCCCGACATCCTGCTCCCAAAGCAGGCGCGCTACCAGACTGCGCTACATCCCGAATTGTAGTCCCAAGGGGAATTGAACCCCTGTCTTCGGCGTGAAAGGCCGACATCCTTACCTCTAGACGATGGGACCACAAAATATGATGATGCCTAGAGCTCTTCAATTCTCTTAGCTTTGTCATCAACAATTAGATCAAAGTGAGGTTTTGGATTAGGGCTAGTTCCTGTGACCAGGTCATGATACTTGCAACCCCATTCTTTTAATTGTGCCTCAGTATGACTAGCGTAGTCTTTTCCCGAAACAGATCCTCTAGCAGTCCAGTAGACAACTTTCCATCCACTATCATACAGCTTGTTAATCTTTGCTATATTGTCATAGTTAGGCTCAGACAAATCATATCGACGAACTTCCGGGTAGAAGCAAATTGTCTCGTCAATATCAATCAAAGCCACTTTTTGCTTGCCTTCTTCAGAAAACCTTTTTGATTCATGAAATTTCATACATCTTTCCTTTAAATAGATTGCGCTATAAATGTAGGCAAAGTCATAAAAATGTTTAGGAACTCCGACTGCTGGACTCGAACCAGCGACCCGGTGGTTAACAGCCACCTGCTCTACCATCTGAGCTAAGTCGGAATATGTGGTAGCACCAGAGGGACTCGAACCCTCAATCCCGAATGGGCGACAGATTTTAAGTCTGTTGCGTATACCAATTCCGCCATGGTGCCAAAGGTGTGGTACCCCCTAGAGGATTCGAACCTCTGACCCACGGCTTAGAAGGCCGTTGCTCTGTCCAACTGAGCTAAGGGGGCTTAATCTTCGTCTTCTTCTGGCTCTACCTGAATATTGTCAAGTACCTCATTTGCCTCTTCAAGGCTTTCAATAACTTCTCTCGGAGCATCATAGTCATCTGCTAACTCCAACAATTCTCTCAGCGCGTCAAGTAACTCTCTCTTTTGCCAATCGTACATTTCTTTCTCCGTTTTGCACAGAAAGTTTTCTGTGCTTTCGGACGTAGGTATGCATTACCGACATAAATTTCTCCATCACGCTTCAGGTTCATCGTTAGCTACTCCTAAGATCGCATAGCCACAAATATCTCGCCAAGGACTTTCTCCGAAGGCGTCCTTCTTGTTGGCCAGACGAAACAACTTATCAATCACTCGAGTGATTGCGAGAGCGTCTCTGTATTGATCCGGCTTTATACCGCTAGGATACAAGACTTCTAGAATTTTTGATGCTTGACCAAAAGAGTCTCCGTATGCTTCGTTCTTTTCTTGGACAAGGCGTCCAATGTCAGTTCCTATCTTCTCATATTGCATTTAAATGCCTATCTCCCATTCTTAAGAGCTGATGATTATAGTATATGATTAAGAGGCTAGATTTACAATTTTGGTTTGTTCATTAGTGATTCTTGAATTTCACGTAATGTCGGTTTTCTCGGGAGCGCAGACAGGCGCATTCCCGCTTCCTTAGGAGTTTTGCTTCCTTTTTTCTGATTGCAAGGAGAACAAGACACAACTAAATTAAGCCAATCAGAAGTTCCGCCGCGGCTCTTCGGAATTACATGTTCCATCTCGTAGGACTTTGGTCCTACGTTTTTTCCGCAGTATTGACATTCACCATTGTCTCTAATCCATAGAGTTCTTCGACTTAGTCTTACTTGATTTATTTTGTGTAGCCATTTTCCAACAAAAACGCCTTTTCGAAAACGGACGACCGTAGGCATAGGGATAGGACCACTAGATGTTCCGATATTTCTTGTATCGCTGGTCTCAATTACTTCAACACGGCCTTTGAAAGTGTCAGCGATAGCCTTACTCCAAGGTATTCTGTAAAGAGGTTCAAATCCTGTGCTAAGAACCAGTACGTCCATAGAAAGTCCTTTTAACATAAGTATTAGGTCCTCCTACGCCCTTTTCTGGCTTCTCTTCTTTTTCTTCGCTTCTACTTTTTCTGTGATAGTCTCTAAGAAGAAATGTATTCCTCCTGAGTCATCTCGCACAATTAGATCCTGCGTCTTGAGCTGAAAACCTACCAAGACACCCACTTTTTTTCCAGACTTTACTCTATCACCTACTTTAAGCACGTTGCCTCCTGCTAACGAATTTCTTCTCCATCTCTAAACACTCTGAAATCATTTCGACAATTGTGAATATTGACACCTGCATAGCCATAATCTGGATTGTAGTCACGCGGTGTTGCACCTGACCACTCTATGCGTACACAGCGCTGATGTCCCCACTTGTCGATCTCGATGTCGCGAACAAGACCGTAGTACTTGTCATTCTGAATAATTAAGTCACCAATCTTTGGCATTCTACTCTTTCTCATCAGACACCCAAGGCAAAAGACTTATAAAGTACAGGACGGCGTCTCGAAACTCTTCGTATGTCTTTCTGTCATGGATTAACATTGCTTTCGATGCCACCTAGCTAGCCACTTGACAAGATCATGTGCACAGTCAAACATAGGATGATCAGAGTTATTAGCAGCGAGGTTTCTACAGAGCCACAAGACGTTGGCGTGTGTATGCTCCTTGCGCTTTTCAGGAACATTCATCATATCGAGGAAAGTCTTAAGCGCCGACGCCTTACGCGCTGCGTCTTCAGGAGTAATAGTCGTCAGATCAATCTTTTGGGTTCTCATGGAACTCCTCCTTGTTGCTTCTATTATACCCTCAGACGAAGATTATTACACTAGCAGCCTTTATTTTTTGTCTGCCCTTCTTGCAGTGCTTTTACAACGTCGAGGCGTGCTTTGAGTGTTTGTAGATTTTTAGTCTTGTGCTCGATGTCTTTCTCTAAGCCACTTATCGTGGTCACTAACTTATTAACAATTTCCTGATTATACTTCATTAGATTTTCAGGCCCTCCTCTCTGAACGATTTCAACATAAGGCTTGCTAGAAGAATAACTTGATGTCATGACATACCCAAAAAACATGTCAGCTAGTTTCTGGGCATCATCCTTATTATTTGCATGTAAAAAACCCATAGGACCTGTATACGACCACTTCGATTCCAGGACTTTGTAGACACCAAGCGACCCTTCTCTTTTAACAGCACGCACAGCAGGATCAATTCTGCTCCAAATTCGACGAGATCGTCGAGTGACTGTTGCTCGTTTTCTACCAAGATCCTTGCTAGTCATTCCGTCAAAAAATCGATGCCTTATGTAATTTGTTGCATCAACGTAGCTGTGAATCTGCAGATCGAACAGCACTTCTTTTTTGTAGCCATAATGCTCAACAACTTCGGCATTTGAATGCGTTGTGTGCTTTTTCGCCGGCCCTTTTGGGTTTTTCAGCAAAAGATCGTTGACAATCTTATCACGAAGCTCTGGCTGCACGGTTTTTCTTCTTTATGGCACGCTTCCACTTTTTCAAAACGCGCAAGTGTTTAGGCTTCTCATAGCATCTGCCTCCAGGTTTAGGTGCACGGATTGCCGTGACCCAGGCCGCTACCCAGATTTTCTGCTTTGCCTTAAACTTACATTTTCTCCGAACTTTTGGGATCTGACGTGTGATGTGTGTGAGCCAGGCGTGTGCAGAATCAATCGGGTTGCGGCGGTTAACCCCATACCCATATTTTCCTCTTTCCCACCAAGGCCACAGCTGCAATATTCCTACTGCCTTAGGTTTACGTTTTTTACTAAACTTTCGATCGCCTAAAGCATTAGGGTTATAGCCAGACTCGGAACAAGCAGCTGCTAGTAACATTCCCTGCAAACCTTTGGGTACTCTGTAATGCTTTTCAACTTCAACCAGCTTCCAAAGCAAATTGACATCTACATTTTTAGGTTTTGTATTTTTGCAGTTAATCCTAGCTTGATCAACTATTTCAGAATAATAAGCGACTGGGTCCTGCTCAATAGCAGGCCCAGAAGATAGAAATGACATTAGTAGAGTAGTAGTTACTAAAACACTCAAGTCTTACCTACTGTTGTCTTTTATTTAAAAGTCACATGATCTTTAATTAGATCATCAATACTTCTGGCTACTGACTGGCAAAATCCAGAAACTTCTCTCGTTTGAACCACAGCAGCAGGCTCTTCTTTGCCTTCTAGCTGGTGGTAAAATTCTGCTACGAACTCTCTTAACTTTACTAAGTTTTGCACGTCTTCATTAGTCATTTTGATTCTCCTTTATCATATTAATCTTCCTTGTTGAAACATGTAAGACTTCACCCTCTACTAAAACATCGCATGAAGCTGGTTCATACACATTAGAATCGTAATAAGACAATACTACACCTATAGGAGAAAATGTAATCTCTTTATTTTCCCTACGTGATATGTGTACTTCATTTACCTGCACTAAGTCGCCCTTACAGAAGGATTGCAATCGTCTACTCATCGCCCACCTTTTTCATTTTAAAGTGATTAGCCCACACAGGAACCAGCTTGTTTTCAACCATTACTTCAACATAAAGCTTTCTGTTATGTTGATAACTGCTTTTTTCGGCATCAGATAAAGCTAGATACGCTGTGCCTGGAACAAGTTTACAAAGCTGAGGTGTAGTCATTCCTACTATTCGTGGGCCGGCAGCCCATGTCTCTGTCATATATACAGGCCTAGGTGACACTACCATTAAGTCACCTTTCTTGAACCTTAGATTATACCTCTGACGGCGTTTCATTTACAACCTCCCAATAGTCAGTAAGACTTACCTTGATTTTTCCATCTGGCATTAGCACCTTCACACCTTTCGCATGTGTGCTATAGACAATTCCGCAGCGATCTGTGTAATGCTTTCTTTGATTAAGATTCCACCACATCTCGTACTTCATCTTGACAAGGTCACCCGTCTTCACGTGCAACCCACTTTAAAAAAGAAAACCAGAATATGCCGGACAGAGCCATGCACGAGACTGGAATAAGAAAGCTCATGTCACCAGTAGGTGCTGAGCTTGTAACATTATGGTAGAATACCCACATTATCGATTCCACATCATTAAATCGCACACTTCCTGGAAAAAGCTATCGGGGTGGCCGGGGTAATTGATGCCTCGACAAGTACGTGCACCGTTTTCTTCAAACCCAAGATCGCCTCCGTCGCCGCCGTTGGCCATATCTGCATACTGGTACTTGACCTCACGAAGCATACTACTGTTCGGAACATCACGCTCCATCTGCTTATAGTGTAAAACAGTTTCCAAAACTGACTTTGCCATTTAACGCTCCTTAGTGATAATCCGCCTCATCAAATCCAGGTGTAAGCACCATAAGATGCACGATAGGGGCATCAAGGTCCTCAGTAGACTCCGACTCCCAGTATGACCAACCAACAAACTGCCGGGTACCAGCCTCGGAGTCAGCGTAATAAGTCGGTCCTGAACATTCATAAACAACCGAACGTCCGGATAGATCCTGCACGAGGAGCTCGCCGTGTGGGTTCGCGCGATGGCGGCCACCAGGCAATGAAGCCAGTGGTACTAACACTGTACCACCACCATGCCCAGAAGGTCGGTATGTAAAATCTGAAAAGTTAAGCATTGTTGTCTCCTTTAGACTAGCTCAACGCCATCACAGGCGCCACCGAACAACTTAGGTGTACCGTTAACAGGCGGGTAAACGTTACCCCGATAAGGGTTTTCGACTTCTTCACCTGCCCAGACCTTACGATCTACGCGGATAACATATCGCTCACAGCCTTCGAGGTCTTTAAAACCTTCAACCACACCTTCGATATAACATGCTCGTTCGCCTTCCAGCTGCCGGCCGCGGCCGTTACGAGCAAAATCAAAGGAACGAACTTTAGAACCAACTTGAATCATGATTTTTTCCTAGTCATTTTAGGGCCTATCCCCTCGAAGACATTTATATTATACACCAGGTGTAGGAGACTTGCACTTGATTTTATTTTTTTCTTCATCTACTAAACCATCTCTTTTCCCAGCTTTTTCTACAAGCTGAATTCTGTGAGCTTGGAGCTCCCCTTCATACAAAATTGTTGCAATTCGCATGAGACTATCATACTCTACAAGAAGACCTATATTCTTTTTAGGGGTTGTGGACCAATCATTGATGTCAATTATCTCATCCCACTTTGCGAACCTAACCATGTTACCAGGTCTCATTAATAACCTCATGTTGGCCGTCTTCGTATTCTAGAAGACGCATAGTCTTGTAATCGTTAGAAAGGTCTGACCAAAAATCTGGTGAAGCAATTGTAGGCTTTACACCTGTTTTCTTCTCGAACCACAAGTGGCGCATCCACCCAGATATCCATCCACTAGGTCTAGGTAGATAGACTTTTCCAGTCACGTCTTTGATGAACAAAGTTTCCCGCTTAATTTTTTTTATAAGGCCCATCGATCTCTCTTTCATAGCCATCGACATACACTCTTCCGTGATATGGGTAAACACGAATCTTTTTCATGACGACTTCTGGGCTTGTATAGAGATGCTTAAGAACAACTTCAGAATCTGGATCCATTGTGCTTAAAGATTTCATTAAATCGCGAACTTTCATTGAGACACCTTACTCGTTAATCATTTCTATGTGTTCTTTTTTTACGTATTTAATTTTTCCATCGATCATGACTTCTACTACATCGCCTGCCATGTACATTTTTCGTTCTTCTCTCACAACAATTCCGACCCTAGGGCGTGCGGGTAATGTCTTAAGACGAACTCTAACAATATCACCTACTTTCATCACCACCTCATGTGGAATAAAATAAAAAGAATGGGTGCCTTAGGGCACCCATCACCCTTAGGAATTACTCAACAAATTCAGCATCGACAACATCATCTGGTGAAGTTACCGGAGGATCTTCCTGTTGCATATTTTCATACAACTCCTTTGCAGACTCCTGAATAGCAGTCTTTGTTCACTTACTGATTCCTTCTAACAATATATAAAAAGTCTGTGGGAGCATGATGCTCCCACAGACGAAATCAGCTACTTGATCTTAACAGTAAGGGCTTCTGCCTCAGGACGTTTTGGAACACTAACAGTAAGAAGCCCGTTCTCAAAAGAAGCGGACACACTTGAAAGGTCCAAGTTATCATCATAATTAATGAAAGTCTTTTGAAAATTGCGACGAGCGATGCGACGATTAGTAACATCAGTAGCATCGGTCGCTGCTGTCGCGGCGATTGTGATACTGCGCTTTTCAGGCGTTACTTCAATGCTAAGATCCTCCTTAGAGAAACCAGCTAGTGCAAACTCCATCACAGTGCTTCCATCGTCAGCAGTATAAATGTCAGCAACAGGATATCCCTGTGTTGACCTCTTAATATGCTGTGGAAAGTCGTTAATAAAACTGTCGAATACGTCATCAAAGACGCCTCGACCTAGAAGACCTGGCCGGAAAGCTGGACGATAAGTAGATAGTGTAGTCATTATATTTCTCCTTATAAAGCAAGATACACGTAAAAAGCTCCAGAAGTCCCACTATAGCAACTTCATTGGCTAATCATAGTACAAATATAATCACTTTTTTTAATGTGTACACCCTTTAAAGACAAAACAACACACTTTTTACCGGCATATGCAGTCTGCTGCTGGATAAAAGTATAATGTCAAGAATGTCACTGCTAAAATCAAGACAGCAACAAATGACAGCCCAAAGGTCAAGACACTAATATACGGGTCTTTCATGTGACACCTCCTCACACAATTGTATGAAGACATCACATCATGTACATTTAGAGTTTTTTACGGAGTACGTGTCGAATGACTTTTCTAAGACGAGATTCGGAAAGTGAAAGAACACCAGCACCCAGAGCATGCATGTCGTTATTTGCTTCACCACCAAGATGGTCAACGACCGCCTGTTTTGTGGATACAGGGCAGCTGGAGCCGGCCATCTGCATAAGAAGCTCAAGTCCGAACTGGACAATATCTGGATTGTTCTCTAAAAAAGAACGAACCATGTGATAATCATTAGGATCTGGGATGCTGGTGTGCGCTCTCATTAGTTCTTATCCAGGACTTCTTTAAGTTTTCTGAAGCACCACTTTAGGCCTTCCCACGCGAAAGGTCCTGCTCCGGCACCAACAATTAGTCCCCATGTAAACTCAGTCATAACAAATCTCCTTGATCTCAACTAAAAGGTCTGTACTACCTTTAATGACTCTATGGTAAGTATTCTTAGGAATGTGATAAGTCTTGCCTGGGGTCAAATAAACAGGCAACATATTATCCATTTGAAGCTGCCAACCAGAACCCTCTAGTACAGTCACATCTCTGTCTTCTCTATCTCTGTGCCAAACCAGCTCGTCAGAGCTAACATTCTTGCTGAACTCTCTTATCAACAAGCCGTTATTTTTCTTCTGCTTGAACGGGTATTTCATTTCCATGGTATTATAGTCATGCCTATTGAGTTAAGCAGTAACTCTACAGCAATAAAAAATACTCCACCAACTGCTAATTGCCAAACCCACCATTTCCAACCTGTTAGGTTTAATGCCCATTTACGTATTGGTGATTCCATTGCTTTCTTATATAAAATTTCTTTTATCTTTTTCATTTTACCACCACCCTGAGATATCCCTTCCAAAGAACTTTGTCAGGCGACATGACCAGTAACCTGGAGCCGTCTTGTCCTTCTTATCTGCACAGTTGTGCCTATCACCAAAGCTCTTTCTGCGCTTCTTGGCGGCCTCAGAGTCACCCATAGCATCAGGCATTGAGGATCCGAAGCTTACTTTTTTTACCTTGATGGTGCCGTCTTTGTTCTTCTTGCCTGAGTTGACATAGACATAGGCTTTGCCTCCATCACCTCGCTTTGGCTTGTTGAGCTCTACTTTTCTGCCTTTATATTCAGCCTCATCTAGGCTCTCAGATTCTTCCAGCATAGGGTAGTCTAGAGGCACTAACTCGCCTTCGTAGACAGCGTACTCTCCAATGTCTGAGTCTCTAATAAGTTCTTCTTCTGATTCGTTAAGAGTGTAAAGACCCTGTCTGTACAGGCTTCTTACTTCCCGGAACAGCGCAAAAAAATTGCGTGAGCCTGGACGAAATATGTTTCTATCAACGCCTACACGTCTGTCTAAGTGGTAATACAGTGCCTCAGAGACTTGCTCATCTTCTTCTTCTAGATCCTCAGTCTCGCTTATCTTTTCACAATTTGCCACACGCTTTCCAGACTTGCCGACTTTGGTCTTTTTGCCTGACTTAGCACCTGGGCGGTAGCCATCCCAACACGGATTCTCAGCTAGAAGCATGCTCTGTATTAATTTTCTAAGACGTCTTTCTGTGATTTTTATCCTATTCTCTTCAAGCTGCTTCAGATCAGTTATACCTTGCTCAACAAACTCAGGTTTCTCTAACACTTCCTTAGGTGACATGCCCATGTCGTCCATGTATATGTCTGCTAGCTTGCGAAGCTGATCCTTTGGCACTGGGCCCGAATCTCTCATTGGGACGTCCAAAGGCGCCGCGCCGCCAGTAAATCTACCGAACTGAGCTTCTTTAATAAGTCTTCTAAGATGTCGCTTTGTAATTTTCATCTTATTCCTCGCGCTTTGTGATCTCTCTAACATGCATTGACATGAAGCTTATCTTGTCCGAATAATCCTCGACAAGAATCTTTTTTATACAGTCTTTGAATTTATCATGTAGTTCACGAGCTTCTTCACACTCGTCATACTCAGAATATCCTCTGCTCACCACTCTCTTTTCTAAAGCAAATATTTTGTCTGAAATCTTAGCAGCATCTTCGATCATCTTTTCAGTGCCTGGAAATTTTGCTCCCGACAATTCACCTTCGAATAGTTCTACAGCAGAAGCACATATCTCGAAGTGCTTTGTTTCGTAATCGTACACATCAATGTTTTCACCAGAGTCGAAATGCTCTGGGATGGTTTTGTCTATGACGACCTGCTCAATAATTCTTCTTAGTTGTCTTTTTGTGATTTTCATGTATACACCGTTACTATGTTTCCGTCATTTGCGGCCTCGCGTCCGGTCTCATCATTTATCTGCCAAACAACGTCTGCAGCGGTTCGCTCGTCTGGGAATTCATACTGCTTTAAAGGAAAGCTGTCTTTCACTTTGCTTCCGCCGTGCTTCTTAACAATATGCATAATGCCGCGGGATTCAGTCATTGTACGAGTGGTAATGGCTTCTCGAATAATTTTTCTAAGCTGATTTTGTGTGATTTTCATATCAGTCTATGCTCCATAACATTAGCGTACCTGGATCGTTCCACTCAGGGGCAAATCCATAGTTGTCAATAACAAATGCTTCAAAATCAGGATGTATACCAAATATATAGGGATCCGAATTTATATAGTAGTCAAAAAGTGGCAACCCATCGTCGGACTCAGGGACATTGCTCTCAGCATTGATCCATACACCTCCCGGGCTGGATCCAAACTCTTCAGTAGTTCTGGACTTGATCCCGTATTTCTTTTGAAGGGCGTCCATAAGCTCATCTCTCTTTGGATGATTCTCAACACGATCATCATTTCCGTATTGCGATATCGCTTCTCGAATCATTCTTCTTAGCTTCTGAGTAGAGATTTTCATTATCTAGTTCCTCGATAAAGCTCATCAGCTATACCTTCCAACTCTTGAGCTGTCTCTTCGGCGCCGAGAACTGTAACCATCTGATCGACTGTCTCGTTAAGATCGATAAGTAGTTGGCTTAAGCTAGCTTGTGACTGTAAACCTTGCTGCTCTGCATTTATCTTTGCAGCTTGCTCAGCTGATATTTCAGAAAGCTTCGCCTTCTCTTCTTTAATAATCTGTCTAAGTTGTCGTTTGGTGATTTTCATCTTGTTTTCCTTGATACCGGGTGGCAACCCCAAAGAATATTGACTGAAATCTAAGAGGCCACCTCTGTGTCGGACTTCCGGCACGTCATCATAAGTGGTACCCTCTTCAGCTGCCTTTACTTTTGCAGCGTCGATATAATCAGCTAGTCGAGGGATCTCGACTTCCCAAATATCTTCATATTCATACTGACCTGTGTCGAGCCTACCCTGAATGAAGAGTGCCGAATCAAATGCTTTGCTTTTTAGTTGCTTGAAGGTCATTTGGTCGATCATGCTCTGGCGATCTTTTTCGCGACGGGCACGTCGAATCTTTGCAGGGTTATCACGCCATGACTGTTCCAGTACGGCTTTCTCTTCCCTAATAATTCTTCTAAGTTGTCTCTTTGTGATTTTCA
>Ga0163179_10000882_pt1 | contig 21453 bp, 18 predicted proteins | sample AtlANTMetagenome_FD_109643 | JGI IMG/M metagenome (GOLD analysis project Ga0163179, IMG submission 109643) | Marine eukaryotic phytoplankton communities from the Atlantic Ocean - Atlantic ANT 2 Metagenome | ecosystem: Environmental > Aquatic > Marine > Oceanic | place: North Atlantic Ocean...
TAAAAGATATTGCATCATCAAAATCTTTAGCATCCTCTGGATCAATTGTAAATGTTATTTCTTCTCTTAAATCTCTTCTGTTTTCTATTTCTTTTCTTGATATTTTTTTGTCTATTTTATCTGTGTAGTCTTTTACTTCTTTTGGAAATTCTATAGAAATATTATTGTTTTTTATTATAGATGTTATTTCTGTTTCATGTTCTCCTGGAACTCCTAAAATTTCTTTTATCCTTCCAGTTGGAGATACATCATTTCTTTTCCATGTTAATATTTCTACTATTACTTTATCCCCATCATTAGCATTATTTACATTGTCTCTAGGAATAAAAATATCTACATGTATTTTTTTATCATCCAATATGGCAAAAGAAAAATTATCATTTTTTTGTAATATTCCTACATAGTGTGTTTTTTCTCTTTTTATTAATTTATTTACTGTTGCTAAATACTTTCCTCTTCTTTTTCTTTTATTTATATAAAATTCAACTTGATCATTATTAAAATATTTTAAAGAAGGTTCCTTCAAGTGTATCGTATGAGAAATTTCATTGCAATTAATTGAAAAATCTTCTCTTCCATTATATTCAATTACACCGGTAAAAATTTTATTATTTTTCATTATTAAAAACTTAATACAAAACTACACTTTAATATATTTCTAAATATTTATAAAAGAAATAGTTTTATACACAACACATTATTATAATCATTTAAATTTTTAAAATATATATTATATATATTATGTAGTGTTAATTAATAGAACAAATAAATTATTATATTTTGTATTTGAAGATATTAAAAGAATATTAATATTAAATAAACAGGATATAATTATATAAATAATTTATAGTCAACATTTTATATAGTATATTAACAATAAAAAATAAATAAAGATTATATATAAGTTTTAATAAAAAAAAATAAAAAAACATTTAATAACATGTAAAATTATATTAATAAGGTTTTAATTAAATAGGAAAAATAATTTTTGATAAAAAAAAAAAATAACAAATACACTAAATTTTTTAAAAACTATACATTTATTAAAAGTAAGTTAAAGGGTTATTAACAAAAAAACATAAAAATGATAATATCTATAGGAAATGATCATGCAGGAACTCATCACAAAAAACAAGTTCAATTAACACTAGAAAGCAAGGGTATAAAAGTTATAAATCACGGCACAGATTATGATGAGAGTGTTGATTATCCAGACTTAGCTCATCCAGTTGCAGAAGATGTGAAAAGTAATAAAGCCGATATGGGTGTTGTAATATGCGGAAGCGGAAATGGTGTAGCTATGGTAGTAAACAAACACAAGAATATTAGAGCTGCTATATGTTGGAACAAGGAAATGGCAAAATTAGCAAGAGAACACAACGATGCAAATATAATAAGCATACCGGCAAGGTTTGTGTCTGTTGAAGAATCAAAAGAAATAACAGAGATATTTTTAACAACAAAATTTGAAGGAGGAAGACACCAAAGAAGAACAGAAAAAATAAATATTAAATGAAAGTTGTGGTAAAAAAATTTTCAGACTTATCAACCAGCGAACTATATGAAATTTTAAAACTTAGAACAGAAGTTTTTGTGGTAGAACAGGATTGTGTTTATCAAGACATGGATGGAGAAGACTACAAGGCAATACATATATTAGGTAAAGAAGAAAATGAGATTATAGCATATACAAGAATATTTAAGAGTGGAGACTACTATGACAAACCAAGTATAGGAAGAGTAGTAGTAAAACAAAAAAACAGAGGAGAGGAAAAAGGAAAGAAAATAATGAAAGAGTCTATTAATTATATAAAAACAAACATGCATGAAAAACAAATAATACTCTCAGCACAAAAATATCTAGACAAATTTTATACAGATTTAGGGTTTAAATCAGAAGGAGAGGAATACTTAGAAGATGGTATTCCACATCAAAAAATGATTTTATATTTTTAATAGAAACAAAAAATAAACCAATGAAAAGAATAATAACACTAATAATACTATCTACAACCATATCTTTTGGTCAGGTTTTAGACAAAAAAGTTTCCAGGATTGCAAAAAAGAATATTGAAATTTTTTTAAGCTCCAAATATGATTCAAACGACCCTATTATTGTTGTAGCTAAGACAGGAACAAGAAAAGTTGCAGACAAAAATGATGGAATAGCAAACTATATTATTAACGCATTAATGCAATTTGGAAAAGAAGTAAGCTATGAGGGAGAGGGAAACACGCTTGAGTTTACGATTAAGTGGGCAGCAGCTGATGAACTAAAAAGACTAACTGCTACTATTTTTAATTCTGAATCTAGAGTGGTTGGAACGATAACATATAACGGCCCATATATTCCAAACAACCAAATGAATATTGCCAAAGCCATAGCATATAAGCTGGTAAGTAACGAATAAGAAAGGGCTGTATCTAATTAGACAGAATAACTATTTCAACACGACGATCTTTATCTTCAGAGCCGCCTAGAGGAAAGCGGTGTGCTAAGCCTTCAAAAGACATTCTTGTTTTGTCTATACCTTGCTCTAGAAAATAATCATAAACAAATTTAGCACGAGCCACAGAAAGATTTCTTTTTTTTGTTTTTTTATCAATAGCGTCTATTTCCCCTTCAGTACAGCAAACATGTCCTTGAACAACAAAAGAAAAAGACTCTCTTTTAAGGACCTCAACAATATCTACCAAAGCTTTTTTTGATCCTCTGGTTAAATAACTGTAGCCAGTAATAAAATGAACGTTTTTTAGAATAATTTTTGAGAGACCTTCATCTTTTTTTTCTTCAACGGCCTCACTCTCAGCATAACCAACAACGACATCAACCCTTCGGTTTAAAGCTCTTACCGTTTCAGGGTTTTCAGAAGGGTAAATGCTTAAAAGAACCTCTCCTTTTCCATCAAAAGAAACAATTTTTTCCGGAAAAAAATTAACAGAAGAAAAAACATTTTTTATAGCAAGAGCTCTATTTTGAGATAACAATAGGTTGTAGTTTTCAGCACCAACATCATCGCAAAAACCAGAAATTTCAATTTGTAAAAGATCTTTTTCAGGAAGACCTTCTATAAACTTATAAAGCCTAGTTTTTTCAGTTTTTTTAATAAAAAACTCTGCTGTATCAAAATAAATAGAATGCTCAACATTAACTTGAGAGAAAGAAAAAAAAGGAAAAAGCAAGAAGAAAAAACACAAGACCTTAGTCATTTTCAACGGATTCAGAGAAAGACAAAAGTAAGGATTTTATTTTATCACAAAGCTCATCAAAAGGAGGGGGAGATTTTTCAAAACAAACAAACATTAAATTATAGGGGTGTTTTTTGGTAGAAAAACCCTCCTTAACACAAAAAAGAAAAGACTCCCTCAGCAATCTTTTAGTTTTGTTTCTGCTAACAGCAAGAGGCTGCATTTTTTTTCCTACAGAAAAACCAACCCTTAATCCAGAAGGGTTTTTGTTTGTTTGCCCTAGATAAACCAGGCTAACCCCAGGAACCTTTATTTGTTTGCCTTTTGAAAACAAAAGATCAATTGTCTTTTTAGACTTTAGTCTGTTGCTAGAAAAAGACATTATAGCCTGTTGTTTTTACTGTTAACATCAGCCGTAAAGCCCAAAGGGTCTATTACAACCTCTAAAATATCCTCTTTAGGGAGGCCAATCTCAAACACATAATATGGTTGAGCCCACGACCAAGAATCTAGAGGCAGAGCGTGATCAAGAGGCTTGTTTCCGCGCATCATTGTTAGAGGGATATTGTAAAAATGAGAAAGCCCATTTTTTAGCCTTACCTCAACGTCTATAGGCATCGGCATTTGTTTTTCTCTTTTAAGGATAATTTTAGTCTTAGAGCCGTCGCCAATAATTGAATTTACTTGGTAGTCAATTTGTTTTGTTGTTTGAGCCCAGTCCATTAAGTACCAGTCAAGCTCAAGGCCTGAGACCTTTTCGGCACAACGAATAAAATCATATGGACGAGGGTGTTTAAAGGCCCATTCTTTAAAATAACGCCTTAGTGTTTTGTAAAGGTTTTCATGCCCGATAACATACCCAAGCTGAGACAAAAAGATAGACCCCTTGTCGTAGGAAGAGGCTCCATACCCTTGATTAAACTTAAAACGATCAGCGTGAGTGGTAAGAGGCTCTTCCAACCCTTTTGAAACCCACTCAACATAGTCTCGATATGCTTTTTCGTTTGGAAGATCTTTTTCTTTTTTCAAAACAACATTAAGAGCCACATCGTCTATATAGCTAGTAAAACCTTCATCCATCCACGCATGTTTAGACTCGTTAGTTGCCATTAAAAACTGAAACCATGTATGGGCAATTTCATGAGACGTTACAGAGTATAAGCTTTCAATTGTTGGGTGTCCAACCCCATCAATAAAAGTGCACATAGCATATTCCATACCCCCATCTCCAGCCATTATTATTGAATATTGATCATAAGGATATTTTCCAACTGTTTCGCTGAAGAACGTTAAAAAGTTCGCAGAATTTTCCTGAAACTCCCTCCAGAGACCTATGTATTCTGAATCTTTTTTATAGAAAAAATGCATTCTTGGACCATTTTTAATATCCATAAAGTCATGCACAAACAAAGGATCAGCAGCCCAACTAAAGTCGTGCACGTTTGGAGCGATAAAGCGCCAAGAAATTTTATCACCATGCTCGACGCCGTCTTTCAACGGAGCATAACCATGGCCAATTAATTCAGGGTTTTGCAGGTATCCAGAGCCAGCAACCGTGTAGTCTTTGTCAATATTAATAGTAACATCAAAATTCCCCCAAACTCCATAAAATTCTCTACCTATATAAGGGTTAGCGTGCCACCCTTCATCGTCATACTGACAAAGCTTCGGATACCACTGAGACATTGAAAAAGCAACGCCGTCTTCGCTGTTTTTTCCAGACCTTCTGACCATTGCAGGCGTTTGTACAAAGAAGTCCATTTCAAAAACACAGCTCTGTCCAGGCCCAATAGGACTGTTTAGCCTCACCTCCAGAATAGTTTCTACAACACTATAATCAACAGGCTTTCCGTTTTGAGTTAACAAAAAAACCTGCACATCACCCCAGTCTTCTTTAGGCATTGACAAAAGTTTTTCAGACATATCTCTTGAGTCATCAGCCGAGTATCTTGAATTTTGCTCTAGATCAGTGCCAGGCTTAAAAGCATTAAAGTAAAGGTGGTAAAAAACCCTGCTTAAGGTGTCTGACGAATTGTTGGTATATACCAGTTTTTGTGTACCGCTGTAGGTGTGGTCTTCTACATTGACATCGATAACCATACTGTAGTCAACTTCCTGTTGCCAATAGCTGTTTTGAGCTGAAACAGAAGCAAAAACAAAAAAACAAAATAAAAGGAAGAGGTTTTTCATAATTCAGAGAGTTTGGTTTTTTTATTAAGACGAACCCCTCTCTCAGTCTTTACAAGAGAGGCGAGCTCAACTAAAGGGTCGTGCTCAAAAAACAAAAAAACATTGTTTTCAGCACAATAATTTAAAAAAGAATCTTTTTCTTTAAGAGTAATCAAGGGGCGCACATCATACCCCATTATATAGGGAACAGGAATGTGTCCGTGTGAGGGGACAAGGTCTGCAGCAAAAGCCACTTTCAGGCCTTTATAGCTGACAATAGGGATCATTTGTTTTTCTGTATGGCCATCTACAAAAAGGACATCAAACCCAAGAGGAGTTTTTGTAAAACCAGCCTTGGCGTCCGCTACAATATAGTTAAGCTGGCCAGCTTCAACTATGGGCAAAAAGTTTTCTTTAAGAAAAGAAGCGCCCTCTCTTTTATTTGGAGAGTCTGCCCAGGCCAAATGTTTTTCGTTACTCCAGTATTTAGCGTTTTTAAAAGCGGTTTTAAAAGAGTTTTCGCCAGACCGCACCACCGCACCACCACAGTGATCAAAATGCAGGTGCGTAAGAAAAACATCTGTAATGTCATCAGGATGAAACCCGTGCTTTTTTAGAGAGGAAACAAGCGTGTCTTCCCCCCACCTATAATAATAGCTAAAAAACTTTTCACTTTGTTTTTCGCCCATTCCTGTATCGATCAAAACAAGCCTGTCCTTATCTTCAACCAACAAACATCTGGCTGTCATTTTAATCATGTTGTTTGAGTCTGCAGGATTTGTTTTTTGCCAAATAGACTTTGGAACAACACCAAACATTGCGCCACCGTCAAGCATAAAATTGCCAGCAATAATGGGATATAGGTTCACGAGAAATTAATATTTAGTATTTTTATAAATATAAAACAATATTTTGAAGAAATTAGAAAGAAGTTTGGCTCTTCCGGCAGTAATTGCAATAGGCATTGGAGGAATGTTGGGAACAGGGATTTTTGTTTTACCAGGCATAGCGGCAACTAAAACAGGGGCTTCTTTGTGGCTCGCCTACCTGATTGCAGCCATATGTATTCTGCCCGCCGCTTATTCAAAGTCTGAGCTAGCAACAGCAATGCCAAGCTCAGGAGGAACATATGTTTACATTGAAAGAGCTTTTGGGCCTCTTTTTGGAACTATATCAGGAATAGGCCTGTGGCTTGCGCTTGTTTTAAAATGTGCTTTTGCGCTAGTTGGAATAGGGGCTTATGTCTTGGTTGTTTTAGGCATGGACAGCGCCGTTATAACAAAAACAGTTGCGCTAGGGTTTTTAGCGCTGGTGTTTTTGCTAAACATCGTTGGAGCAAAAAAAGCAGGAAACTTTCAGTCTTATGCCGTTTTGCTTGCCCTTGTTGTTTTGACTGTTGTTTTCTTTTTTGGACTACAAGCCGCAGATCAAACAACACCATTTTTTGCCAAACTACAAAACGACATAGTTGAGGCAGGAGGCAGAGTGGATCTTATATTTACAACGGCGTTTGTTTATTTGTCATATTCAGGGGTAACCAAAGTGGCCGCTATAGCTGAGGAAATTAAAAACCCCAGCAAAAATCTTCCCCAAGGAATGATTCTTTCCCTAGTAATTATCACCATAATCTATGTTGCAATTTCTTTTGTTTTAACAGGGGCGGTAGGCCTTCAAGATCTTAACGAAAACTACAGCCCACTACACACTCTTGCGGTGGATCTTTCAGGGCCTGGCTATGAAATAAGCGGAAAAAATGTTTTTGGAGTAGCAATAGCAGCCATTGCTGTTTTAACCCTTGTGTCTACAGTAAACGCTGGGGTTTTGGCTTCTTCAAGATTTCCTTTTGCAATGTCAAGGGACGGGCTGTTGCCAGGGTTTATGAGTCAGGTTCATAAAAAATTCCTTACACCCGCAAACACTATTGCTATTACGTGCCTCGCTATTGCAGCAATTGTCTTGTTTTTAGATGTTTTTGAAATCGCCAAGCTTGCCAGCGCATTTAAAGTAATGATGTTTGTTTCAGTTAATCTTGCCGTTATCGTTTTAAGAGAAACGTCAGCTCAATGGTATCAACCAAAATATATGTCCCCGCTATATCCCTATGCACAGATTTTCGGAATAGCTACAGGGCTGTTTTTTCTTTGGTTTTTAGGAACAACCCCCCTGCTTTCAATACTTGGAATATTTTTGGTTGGGACTATAATTTACTACAGCTATGGAAAAGAAGTTATGAGAACCGGAGTTTTAAAAAACTACGGACACAGGCCTGCTCTTTATCTGTTTAACAAAAACTCATCGGGCCAATCAGAGGAAGCAGCAACAACAACCGAGCTAAGCAGTTTGGACCCAAAAATTGCATCAAATGCAGGAGCTATTGTTCCTTTGCTAGGAAATGAGAGCTCACCAGAAATGCTAGTAGAAATAGCTGCAGCAATTCAAAGTAAAAATAAAATACAAGCTTTAAACATAACCGAAGTTCCAAGCCAGACAGACCTGGACGCTTTTGTTAAGGAGTCTCCAACAGCAAGCTCGCTAAAAAGAAGGCTGTCAAGGCTTTCCGAATCTAACAAACTTGCCGTTGACTTTGAGGCTGTTGTAACGCACGAGCTGTCAGACACCATAAACCAGCTTAGTGCACAAAGCAGCTGCGAGTGGCTTGTTATGGGATGGGACGGAAGGTCGCATAGTGGAATTTTTATAAGCAACCCAATAGGATGGCTTCTTGCTAACATTAATTCAAACCTTGCTCTTTATAAAGACAATGGCGCAAGGTATGTTGGAAAAATTCTTCTAGCACTAAGGCCCGGAAGAAAAGACAAAAACTTTATAGGGGTTGCTAAAAACGTTTGCTTGTATTACGGAGCAACTCTTTCCCTTTTACACGTTGTTTCAGAAGAAACATCAGACAAAATCATAGAGACAGTAAGAGGTTTGTCGCAAAAAAAGCTAAAAGAGGCAAACGTAAATGCAGAGATAAAAGTGGTAAGAAGCCCAAACCCTGTAGAAACAATTTCAGATATTTCAGCCTCATACGATTTGTTAATTTTAGGAACACCAGAAAAAGACAACTGGATTAACGTTCTGTTTGGAGGAGGTAAAGACAAATTTACTGAAACGGCCGCCTGCTCAGTTCTAAGACTGACTATAAAAGACTAATCGTTAAGCTTTAATACAGCCATAAAAGCTTCTTGAGGAATTTCCACACTTCCAACCTGGCGCATTCTTTTTTTTCCTTTTTTTTGCTTTTCCAAGAGCTTTCTTTTCCTAGTAATATCTCCACCATAACACTTAGCTGTTACGTCCTTTCGAAGAGCCTTAATGGTTTCTCTAGAAATAATTTTAGAGCCAATTGCCGCCTGAACAGGAACGTCAAACTGCTGTCTTGGAATGAGCTCTTTTAGCTTTTCACACATTTTTTTCCCCACAAAATAAGCATTGTCTGCATGAATAAGGGCTGATAGAGCGTCTACAGCCTTAGAATTTAAAAGAATGTCTACCCGAACAAGCTTTGATGTGCGCATACCAATAGGAGAATAATCAAAAGAAGCATACCCCTTAGAAACCGTTTTAAGACGGTCATAAAAATCGAAAACAATTTCAGCTAGCGGCATTTCAAAAACAAGCTCTACCCTTGTTGTGGTTAGGTAGGTTTGGTTTTTTACTATCCCTCTTTTCTCAATACACAAAGACATAACGTTTCCAACAAAATCAGATTTAGTTATAATCGACGCAGAGATATAAGGCTCTTCTACACTCTGAAGCTTAGACGGCTCTGGAAGATCAGAGGGGTTGTTTACCAGCAACCCCTTCTCAGGCTCTTTTTTTGTATATGCGAGATACGAAACATTAGGAACAGTTGTAATAACAGTCATTCCAAACTCGCGCTCTAGCCTTTCCTGAACAATTTCCATATGAAGCATGCCTAAAAAACCACAACGAAACCCAAACCCAAGAGCTGCCGAACTTTCAGGAACAAAAACTAAAGAAGCGTCATTTAGCTGTAGTTTTTCCATTGCCCCCCTCAGCTCCTCATAATCTTCTGTGTCAACTGGGTAAATTCCAGCAAAAACCATTGGTTTTACATCTTCAAATCCCTCAATTGCAGCAGCACCTGCGTCCGAAGCATCAGCAATGGTGTCGCCAACCTTTACCTCTTTTGCCTCTTTTATTCCAGTAATTAAATACCCAACATCACCCGCAAAAATTTCTGGCTTTTTTGTCTGTTTTAGATTTAGTGTTCCAACCTCATCTGCGTCATAGGTTTTTCCTGTTGCAACAAATTTTATTTTTTGATTCTTTTTAATAGAACCGTTTATTATTCTAAAATAAGTTTCAATCCCTCTAAAAGGGTTATAAACAGAGTCAAAAACTAAAGCTTGAAGAGGCTTTTCTTTACTCCCCCTTGGAGAAGGAACTCTTTTTACGATAGCCTCTAAAATTTTTTCTATACCCTCTCCAGTTTTTGCACTAGCAGGAACAACCTCTTCTTCTTTACAACCTAACAAATCAACAATATCGTCAGTAACTTCTTGAGGGTTTGCACTAGGAAGGTCAATTTTGTTAAGAACAGGAATAATCTCTAGTTCGTTTTCCAAAGCTAGATAAAGGTTTGAGATAGTTTGTGCCTGAATATTTTGAGCAGCATCAACAACCAACAAAGCCCCTTCACAAGCAGCAATAGACCTTGAGACTTCATACGAAAAATCAACATGCCCAGGAGTGTCTATGAGGTTTAACACATAGTCTGCTCCTTCAAAAAGAAAGTTCATTTGAATTGCATGAGACTTAATTGTAATACCCCTTTCTCTTTCCAGATCCATATTGTCTAGAAGTTGGTCTTGCTTTTCTCTATCAGTAACAGAGCCAGTATACTCTAACAACCTATCAGCAAGAGTGCTTTTGCCATGATCAATATGGGCTATAATGCAAAAATTTCGAATATGATTCATACAAAAAAATAACAGTGTACAAAAGTAAGCAAAAACCTTCAACAAACTAAACATAAACTGTCATAACAAAAGAGTTCTCTATCTTTACACCAATAATAAAAAAATAAGCAACGTGGTAAAAATTGCAGATATAGAAATTGGAGACTTTCCTTTGCTTTTAGCTCCCATGGAAGATGTTAGTGACCCCCCATTTAGAGCGTTGTGTAAAGAGAATGGAGCAGACGTTGTTTATACTGAATTTATTTCAAGTGAAGGGCTTATAAGAGATGCCGCTAAAAGCAAAATCAAGCTAGACATTTATGAAAAAGAAAGACCTGTAGGCATACAGATTTTTGGGGCAAATTTAGACTCAATGCTAAAAGCTGTAGACATTGTTGAAAAAACCAACCCCGACATAATAGACATAAATTTTGGCTGTCCTGTAAAAAAAGTGGTTTCAAAAGGTGCGGGCGCAGGAATACTGAAAAACCTTGACTTAATGGAAAGCCTTACCAAAGAAATTGTCAAAAGAACAACCCTTCCAGTTACAGTAAAAACTCGTTTAGGGTGGGACCATGAATCGATAAAAATAGTTGAGGTAGCAGAACGACTACAAGATGTAGGTTGCAAGGCGATAGCAATTCATGGCAGAACAAGAGCGCAAATGTATAAAGGAGATGCAGATTGGACATACATAGAAAAAGTCAAAAACAATCCGAGAATGAAAATCCCTGTTTTTGCCAACGGAGACATAAACACTCCAGAAAGAGCAAAGCAGATTAAAAGCCTGGGGCTAGACGGAGCAATGATTGGCAGAGCAAGCATAGGAAACCCCTGGTTTTTTAACCAGGTTAAACATTATCTTAACACTGGCACACACCTTAAGCCAGCCACAATTCCAGAAAGAGTAGAAATGGCAAAAAGACATTTAGAAATGGCAATTGCTTGGAAAGGAGAGAGGCTTGGGATTTATGAAACCAGAAGACACTACTCCAACTACTTTAAAGGAATACCAGATTTTAAGCCATTTAGACAAAAGCTTGTAACCACAGATGAACCAGAAAAAGTGTTTTCAACACTAAATCAGGTATTAGAGGTTTTTTAATCTAAAGCTTTTGTGGCTTGAGAGGACGCAAGCTTTGAAGCAAGACCCCCTAGGAAAACAACTGTAAGAACAACAACAACAAAAGTATTGGCTGAAAAAGAAACGGGATATGCAAGAGAAGGGGTTATCATGAAGAGAGAAAAACTGCTCTGAAGCTGGACAAGTAAAAAACCAAAAAGGACGCCAAACACAGACCCTGAAACAGAAATTAACAATCCTTGGAGAAAGAATACTTGCTTGATTTGAGCTTTCATAAGGCCAAGAGTAATCAGGGTTTTTAGGTCTCTTCTTTTTTCTAAAATCATCATAATTAACGCCCCAACAACATTAAAAAGCGCAATAATAATAACAAGTGTAAATATTAGATAAACAGCAGCTCGCTCTGTGTTGAGCATTTTGTAAAGAGTGTCATGTTGAGCAAGTCGATTTTTATAAATAAAAGAATCCCCAAGGATATTTTTTATTTTTTCAACTACAACACCCTCTTGTGAAAGGCCGTTAAAATAAAAATTTAAAGAAGTGATTTCAGAGGGCTTATAGTTTAAAAGACTTTGTAGGGCGCTCAAAGAAGTAAAAGCCTCCAGATTGTTTTTTTCTTCATTAATTTCAAAAGTGCCTACAGTTAGAAATGAAGACTGGTTAAAAGCATCATTAACAGCAAGTATTTGTCCCCGGCCCGGCTTTGGGGCATAAACAACAGGCGGATTAATATTGTCAAAAACCTCTAAACCAAGGTTGTTCCCAACACCCCAGCCCACAACAAGCTCTTTTTCGTTTTCAGCAATCCAACGACCCCTAACAAGCAAAGAGTCAATAGTGTTTGCAGGAAAAAACTTATCTACTCCTGTTAAAAGAACAATCTGTTTGTTTTTTTCTGTGGCAATTAAAACCCTTTCCTGAACAGCCTTATATATACTAGAAAAACTAGAAAGAGAGGAGAGTTTTTGATAATCCTCTTTGTTTAGCTCAAAGCTTTTTCCTAACGAGGCCTCAACTTTTAAATCAGGCGAAGCGTATGAAACAAACCCCAGGGTATAGTCTTTTAATCCGGCAAATCCCGACAACACAACAAAAAGAGCGGCGGCACTTACAAAAACCCCAAAAGCAGCAAGAAAAGACATTACATTAATTGCGTTATTAGAGCTTTTAGAAACCAAATATCTGCGAGCTATGTAAAAAGGAGTATTCACTTGCGCTGTTTTTTTATAGGATTGTCCAACCCCTTTAACGAGCTTTCAATTTTGTCAATATAATCTAAAGAGTCATCAATATAAAAAACAAAGCCAGGGACTCGTCTAAGCTGGTTTTTTGCTTTCTGAGAGACAATGTGCTTTATGCTGTTGGCGGCAAAAGAAACCTCTTTTAATATTTGCTGTGACATAGCAGAAGGAAAAACACTTAAAAACACTTTTGCAGATGAAAAATCAACAGAAACATCAACTCTTGTTACAGAAACCAAAACACCCCTTGTTCCTTGTTTTTTCATTTTTTGCTGAATGATTTCAGCGATGTCTTTTTGAAGAATCTTAGAAATCTTTTTTTGACGAGTGTTTTCCATATAGTAAAAATAGGATATTTGAAAGTTTAAATAAAAGAAAAAATATTTTAAACTAACTTTGTGTTATGATAAAGAAAATAGAACATGTTGGAATAGCAGTTAAAGACTTAGAAAAATCGAATGAACTTTTTAAAAAACTTTTAGGAGATACTAGCTATAAAACCGAAGCTGTTGATGCAGAAGGTGTAACAACGTCTTTTTTTAAGATTGGTGAGCAAAAAATAGAGCTTTTGCAAGCCTCAAAAGCAAACAGCACTGTTGCAAGATTTATAGAAAGAAGAGGAGAAGGAATGCACCACTTGGCATTTCACGTGGAGAATATTGACAAAGAAATTCAAAGACTTGAAAATGAAGGTTTTTCTTTTGTTTCAAAAACTCCAGTTAGGGGAGCCGACAATAAAATGATAGTCTTTTTGCACCCAAAAACAACAAACGGCGTTCTTATAGAGCTTTGTCAAGAGATAAAATAACCTTTTGTGATTATAAAAACATTCATTAATATTGCAAACTACTTGGTCCTATAGCTCAGTTGGTTAGAGTAGATGACTCATAATCATTTGGTCCCTGGTTCGAGCCCAGGTGGGACCACCCTTAAAACCCCTCTTCTTGAGGGGTTTTTTGTTCCCCTAGCCAAACATTGTTGCTGCTATTAATATCAGGATATTTTTTTTCAGGGTCTATAATAACAGATTTAATTTCTTCAGAAACATCAATCAGAAAAGACCATTCAACATTTCTTTTCCAAATATCAACAGGAAGCGTTTTTAATATTTTTTCCCCACTAACCGTGGTTATTTCAATCTCTACAGGCATTGGAATTTTTTCCAGATTCTTAATACTGACTACAGCCCCGTAGATTTTCTTAAAATTCTTTTTATAAGAAACACCTGTAATGGCCTGGTCTAATTTCCAGTTGTTTAGAATCCAAGACCTCCAAAACCAGCCCAAGTCTTCGCCTGAAACATTTTCTATGGTTCTAAAAAAATCATCAGGACCAGGGTGTTTGTAGGCCCAGCGATGAGCATATTCTTTAAAAGCCTCGTCAAACCGCTCTTCTCCCAAAACACTGTTTCGAAGTAACATAAGCACTGATGCCGGTTTTTGGTAACCCAAAAGCCCCAGCCTCATTTCTTTTATATTGTCGGGAGGAGTAATTATAGGCTCTGCAGGGCCCGTAAACTCTTCAAACCTAGCAAGACGCTGAGCTTGGCGCTGCATATTTGTTCTGCCACTATAATACTCTCCATCATTAAACTCCATTGTGCTTAAAATATTAATAAACGAATTAAACCCTTCATCCATCCATGCATAAAGCCTTTCATTAGAACCAACAATCATTGGGAACCAAATATGACCAAACTCATGGTCTGTTACACCCCATAAACTTCCCTCTTTAGCCTGATAACTACAAAACATTATTCCAGGATACTCCATTCCCCCAACAATTCCTGCAACATTTATAGCTGTAGGATAAGGATATTCAAGCCACTTTTTTGAGTAATGCTCTACAGAATATTTTGTGTATTCTGTAGATCTTCCCCAAGCCTCTTCTCCCATACTTTCAACAGGGTATGCAGAGATAGCAATAGATTTTTCCCCGCTCGGCAAGTTTATTCTTGCAGCGTCTAGAATAAACGCTGAAGAAGAGGCCCAAGCCACATCTCTTGCATTCTCAATTCTAAACTTCCAAGTTAAAGTACTGCTGTTGTTTGGCCGACTGTTAAGGCTGTTGACTTCTTCAGAATTTCTGATGAAAACAGTTTCGTCACTTTTTGATGCAACATCCCATCGTTTTTTTTGTTCAGAGGTATAAACATCAGCCGGGTTTAGCAATTCTCCAGAACAAACAACAATATGATCTGAAGGAGCGGTGATGTCAACATTAAAATCCCCGTACTCTAAATAAAACTCTCCAGCCCCTAAATAGGGAAGAGTGTTCCATCCTCTTAAATCATCGTAAACACACATTCTTGGATACCACTGAGCAATAGTGTACACCTTTCCGTTTTTTGTTTCCAAAACCCCCATTCTATCAGACCCGTAGTTTGGAGAAGTAAAGGAGAACTCAATATTTAGCTTGATTTTTCCCCCCTTAGCTCTTAAAGGTTTTGCCAGATAAACTTTCATCCGTGTTTCGTAGACCTTATATTTAATTGTGCTAGTTTTTTCTTTCCTTCCTTTTCCCTCAGTAATTGAAATAGAAGAAATATTAAAACCCCCATCAAAACTTTGCCCTCTTGCCCCATTTCTGCTGCCAGCCATAGGTATAATGGCGTTTCCTCTGGAGCTGTCTTTAAAAAGATTTTGATCAAGCTGAAGCCATAAAAACTCAAGCGAGTCGTTACTGTTGTTTGTGTAAGTTATGGTTTCACGGCCAAAAATTTTATTTTCTTCAGGGTCTAGCGTAACAGCAATATTATAATCTGCTTCATTTTGCCAATATTCATGCCCTGGCTTACCGCTAGCAGATCTAGTAGGGCTTCCAGGATTAGAATAAAAACCGTTAGCAAAAACTTCAGTGTATTTGTAGTTAGACTTTAGGGAGTCTGCTGTTTCTGGCTTTGCTTCTCTTGCAAATCTTGGCCCTCTTCTTTCTTGAGCCATAGAAAGGTAGGGGCTAAGAAAAAAACTTCCAACAAAAAAACATAAAATAAAAGACCTCATAGCTTTATCATTAAAATTAAAAGAGTTAAGATAGCGTAATTTTTAAAAAAAGACCAAACAATAGAAAAAAGAAGAAATATAAAAAGCCCAAGACACATAGGTAAAGACCTGCCTGTCTTGAGCTCTTTTTTAAGAAGATTTAATCTAAAAATATAGGAGCCCCAGCTTCTTCAAGCCTCTTTCCTAACATGTTAACACGCTCTATGTAGTCATCCATTTTTGGCTTTGATCGAGCAAACATTTCTTTTGCCATATCAAAACTTTGCATATGAAGAGCAGTAGGACCATATGAGTTCCCATAGTAACCACCTCTTGCATTTGAAAGACGGTCCATAAGTGTTTGTCTGTCTTTTTCGCCAACCTCAGCTTTAGCAGCACTTCCTCCAAACTCTCTTTGTAAAGAGTTCATGGTTTCCCGAAGACCATAAACAGCTTTTGTTAGATCAGAATTATCAGACTTTAGATTTTTTAAACTTCTTTCATAGGTGGCCACTCTAGCGTTGGCCTTTTTAAACCTGTGCTCATATACTCTAACAGCCTTGTTTAATTCAACAAGAGCTTTGTTGTATTCTTTGTGCTTGTCAGCAAGAGGGTTTGTAAGAACATTTTTTCTAATCCTTTCAACCTCAAGCGTGACAGGGCCAGAAAGCATTGTCATCTCTCCTCCAATCCTTTTGTATAGAGAAACCTGATACTCTCCAGGGTCAACAGTGCTGGACATGCCACCACCGCCAAAATAGCCACCCCATCTTCCGCCGCCTCTTGGGCTTGAAGCAGTCACGTTTGTTGTGGTTGAGGCAGATGACCTAAGCCCCCAGTTTACCCTATGATGCCCTCTTCTTAATGGCCCAGAGACTAAATCTATTAAATCTCCATTACTGTTTTTTATCATTAAAACAGCTTCTGCACTAGCCTCTGACATTTCTTTATCTAAAACCTCCCAGCCTGGGAAAGGAATGTCCTCTGTTTTTGCCTTTCTTTCAGCTTTTTTACGCGCAGATTTTATACTAGAATGGCCGTCAGGCAAATAGTAAGTAATGGTTGCTCCGTATCTAGGGTTTTGTGCTGAGTACTCTGAAGCTCCAGAACTCCCAGTACCACCCATTATTGGGCTGTATTGAAGAGCTTTGCGCGGCTTAAACAAATAGGGTTGTTTTGAACGAGCTGGCCTTGCAATATTCCTAAGAGGACTATAGTCGTCTAACACATAAAAACTTCTTCCAAAAGTTGCTAAAACTAAATCATTTTCACGCTTTTGAATTGCTATGTCTCTAACAGAAATTGTTGGCAGTCCATTGGAAAACTTATGCCACTTTTCGCCTTGATTTAAACTAACATAAACTCCATACTCTGTTGCTAAAAACAAAAGGTTGGGGTTTACGTGGTCTTGAACTAATCTCCAGATTAATGTCCCCTCTGGGATTCCATCAACAATAGAGGTCCATTTTTTTCCTCCTGAAGTTGTTTTATACAAATAAGGACTATAATCGCCATACTTATGATTGTCTAGAGCTACATATGCTGTGTTTGCGTCATGCAAATCTGCTTTTATGTCGTTAACAAATCCAGAAGCAGGACATCCAGGAAGTTTGTCTACACTCATTTTTGCCCATGAAGCCCCTCCGTCTTTTGTGTATTGAATTATTCCGTCATCTGTTCCTGCATATAATACATTTTCATCTACATTAGACTCCGCAAGAGATGTAATTGTATTATATGTTGACATTGCATAAAGATCCCACGCATTGTCAAAGCTTTGTACCCTTCCCATTATTGGCAAAGCCATACGGTCTTCATCTTTGGTTAGGTCTCCTGATACTGTATCCCAACTATCGCCTCTGTTTTCAGAGCGCCAAACTCTTTGGGTTCCAAAGTATAGCCTAGCAGGATCGTGCTGGCTAACAAGAATTGGGGAGTCCCAGTTAAACCTTTCATATGGCTCATCAACCCCTTCCTGAGGACGAATACTTACAGCCTCTCTTGTAGTCATATCAATCCTATTAATATATCCTTGTTGGGACTGGGCATATATAATGTCTGGATTGCCCGGTTCAGTTGCTGGCTGATGCCCGTCTCCACCAAGAACAACATACCAATCAGAGTTTGTAATTCCATTTCTTCTAAAGGTTCTTGATGGCCCTCCTTGAGTATTATTGTCTTGAGTTCCTCCATATATATTATAAAAAGGTTCTGCGTCGTCTACAGCAAGCTTGTAAAACTGGGTCAAAGGAAGGTTTGCAACATACTTCCAATTTTTAGAGTCATCAAAAGACTCATAAATTCCCCCGTCTGTACCAATTAACATATAGTTAGGGTCATTTTTCTTAAATGTTAAAGAATGATTGTCAGAGTGTTTTTTTGATTCACTCATAGTGTAAAAGTTTTTCCCCCCATCTTCAGAAACTAAAACCCTAACACTCATTAAGTATATTCTGTCAAACTTATGAGGGGAAGCAACGAGTTCCTGATAATAATGAGGCCCCGTCCCTCCAGAGACAGTGTCTGACATTTTTTTCCAATTACCCCCACTGTTAGAAGAGCGGTATACAGCCCCTTTTCGTCTATCAAGCTCGATAGCAGCATATAGAACTGTTGGGTCTATTGGAGAAATTGCCAAGCCAATTTTTCCCATATTTGAACGAGGAAGTCCTTTGTTAATTTTTGTCCACGAATCACCTCCGTTTACACTTTTGTAAAGATTTGTTCCTGGGCCACCACCCATTAGCGCAGCAACATTTCTGTGTCTTTGCCAGCTAGCGGCATATAGAATGTCCGGGTTTGTAGGATCAATTACTAAATCTGTAACACCTGTCCATTTGTTAATTTCCAAAGTGTTTTTCCAGGTTTTGCCACCATCAACACTTTTATACAGCCCTCTCTCACCTCCAGAGCTCCAAAGAGGCCCTTGAGAAGCAACCCAAATAACATCAGGATTAGACGGATGCACAATTATTTTTGATATGTGTTCAGATTTTTTTAAACCCATGTCTTTCCATGATTTTCCGCCGTCTTTACTATGGTAAATACCATGACCAATGCCAACATGTCTTCCTCCGACGTTTTCACCTGTTCCTAGCCATATAGACGCAGGGTTATTAGGGTCAACAGTAATACAGCCTGTAGAATAAAAAGGCTGACTGTCTGTTAGTGGAGCCCAAGTTGTTCCAGAGTTTTCTGTTTTCCAAACACCACCAGAACCAACAGCAACATACCAAACACTTTCGTTTGTTGGGTCAATAGCTATGTCTGCAATTCTACCAGACATAAATGCTGGGCCAATGCTTCTAAATTTAAATCCGCCTAATGCGCCAGCTATTCCTGATTTTGTTTCTTTTTCATCTGCTGAGCCCCATGAACCTCTAGCCCCTTGGCCCCAGGGCTGAGCTAAACTCCCAATATAAGAGAAGAAAAGCACAGCAGAAACTAAAATAAGTTTCAAGTTTTTCATAATAATAATAATAAGTTAAAAAGTTAGTTCGCTATAATATAAAGTTAAACAATATTTAAAAACTCCCAAGCAGAATTTAAAATATCTGTTTTTGTTGTTGAGATTGGCATAGATTTTGTTAATAAAAACTGCTTAAAATAAAACATAAAAAATGGAATTAGTTTTAAATATTTTAACGGTTTTTTTAACTCTTTTTGCAGTTATAGACATGCCAGGAAATGTGCCTCTTATTATTCGTTTAAGAAAAGAGAATGGCGAGATAGAGTCTATTAAATCAACTCTTATTGCAAGCGTAATTATGATTTCAACTCTTTTTGTTGGAGAGATGATGTTTGATTTATTAGGGATACAGGTTTTTCATTTTGCTTTAGCAGGATCAGGTCTATTGTTATACTTTGGGGTTCGCATGGTGTTGGGAATTGAGCCTAAGCCTGAGGCAGAGAAAACGCCACCATCAGTTTTCCCTATAGCCTTTCCTCTTATTGCAGGTCCAGGTACTTTGTCTACAATAATTTCCTTAAACCTAGAGTTTTCAACTACTACAATTGTCATAGCAATTCTAATTAACTCATTAGTTATTTACGGATTTTTAAAATCGGCAGGCTGGATTCAAAAAAGAGCTGGAAAAGTTGGGCTGACAATTATGGAGAGAGTTTTTGGGATTATTTTAATAGCAATAGGCATGAAAATATTAATAAATGCACTAGTCTTAAGCATAAATTATGCAAATTCAATGATGGTTTAGCAAGCCCAAAACATAATTTATACAATTTGGTTTTATTGCTAAAATTGGCATAGATTTTGCAGATAAATTAGTAGTAAATAAAACAAAAAATGAGACTAGAACAATTTAATGGAAACACACAATTAAATTTAGTTAGAAATGAGCTTAATGACAGGACTATAGCTAAAAATTATATGGGAAATAGTTTAAGAATATTTTGGAATGAAAGAAGAAGGTTCAGAACTATTTAAACAAATTTTTTGATATTTTTGGAAATAATTTAAGAGCGTTTTCATAGTATATTTTTTTAAGCACAGAGTCAGGAAGATTTAAACCATACATTTTCCAGAAAGCATGCCTTTTTCTAAAATAATCAAAGTACTCATCATCAGACTCTAATACTCTAAAGTAGGTGTAGTACTCTTCTTTTTTATAAAGATCCTTTCCAAACAAGATTCTGTCCTGATAATCTATAAAAAACTGTCTTGCTGTTTTTGGCTGTCTCCCAAGCTCTGCAATGACAGCACCAAACTCTGTCATTACATTTGGATATTTGTCTAAATGCTTTCCTAGCTTCTCTAGGTCATTAGCCATCCACCCAAGATGAGCATTAATAAATGTAGTTTTTGGGTGTTTTTTAAAAATATTATGTTGCTCTTGAATAATATCCTGAAAAGGAGGAATAAAACTAGACTCAGCATAATATCTATTAGGCTTTTCTTTTAACTCAAACCATCGTTCATTTTTATTGTCTTTTTTTAACCAAAACTGGAATGGGTCTGCAGAATGTATTAAAACGGGAACACCAAGCTTTCCACAAATATCCCAAATAGGATCTAGCCTAGGGTCATCTACAGCTATGCGGTTTCCACTGGAGTCTTTGTTTCTTAATCCTAGAGATTTATATATTTTAAGACCAATCGCGCCTTTAGCAACTGCATCCTTAATGATATTTGCCTGAGTCTCTCCATAGTTCACATCATCAATAGATTCAAAATCAACATTTACAAACAGCCCAAACCTTTCTGGCTGATTTTCTTTAATATTTTTCATTGATTGATTAAAATAAAGGTCTTTTGCAGATTGAGGGCCAAAACCTGAGCCGCTAAGATTAATAAGGTAGCCCATATTTAGATCATCCATTTCCTTTGCTAATTTGTCCAGATCTTTTAACGGCATATCCCATTGATGACTATGAACATCAATAAAAGGAAATTTTGCACTATAAACCTGATCACCCTCAACATTTAATGTTGAAATAGGCTCATAATCTTCAAAACTCATTATATTTCTTTTATTTTCAACTATATCCAAAGCCATATATATAGCCATGGTAACAACCGCTATTGAAGCGAGAACTTTAAAAATGTTTTTAATGGATATAAATTTTAGCACTATTTAATAGGAATTGAGATTAATGTAGTTTCCCATCTTAGATTTAAACTAACTCCAGTAGAGTCGTTAGAAAAATCAAAGGTTAGCTGCTCGACGACGTTTGCTGTTTTAGAAGAGTTTATTTCTATTTCTAAAATGTCTTTGGACTTGTCTGGGTCCATTATTGCAAAATACTTGTCTGATTCAGAATTTAAGGAAACTAACCACGATTTACTATCAGGAACAGAATAAAGCCGATATTTTCCTGCAGAAATTTGCTTTCCTCCAAACTCA
>Ga0163179_10000883_pt1 | contig 21452 bp, 23 predicted proteins | sample AtlANTMetagenome_FD_109643 | JGI IMG/M metagenome (GOLD analysis project Ga0163179, IMG submission 109643) | Marine eukaryotic phytoplankton communities from the Atlantic Ocean - Atlantic ANT 2 Metagenome | ecosystem: Environmental > Aquatic > Marine > Oceanic | place: North Atlantic Ocean...
CCAACGTGGAACTCGAGGACCAGTTCGTGCTCATGATTGAGGCCCAACGTGCCTACCAGGGCAACGCCCGTATCGTGAACAGCGCGAATGAAACTCTGCAGGAACTCGTGAACCTGATCTAAGCTTGAATGCCTGGAATCTATCTTTCGCAGGAAGAGTTGGATTCCAGGCTTAAGACCCTGCTTGTTTGGTCCGATAAGTAGGGTGTACTGCGTGCAGGTGGTCGATGGATCTCACTACAGTCATAGGGTTGCTATTTGCCTTCGGCATGGTTTCGTTCGGAATCCTGATGGGTTCCTCGATGATGACCTTCGTCGACCCGCCCTCTGTCGCAATCGTTATCGGTGCTACCACCGGTGTGGTCTGTGTGGCCTTTCCTGGCAATCAGATCAAAGCCGGTCTAAGCGCCATCAAGAACGCTTTCAAAACGCGAAAGAGCGATCCAGAAGAAACCATCGCACTTCTGGCTGAACTTTCCCGCCGTGCCCGTCGCGAAGGACTGCTGTCCTTGGAATCCGCCGCAGAAGAAGCAGAAGACGACTTCTTCAAGCGGGGTCTACGCCTCGTTGTCGACGGACCCGAAGCCTCAGTCGTAGAGGAAGTGCTCTACGGAGAGCTCGACAAAATCGAAGAGAGGCACGGCCAATCCATCAAGTTCTGGGATGACCTTGGCGTCTACGGTCCGGCAATGGGACTGATTGGTACGTTGATCGGTTTGGTTCAAATGCTTCAAAAGATGGAAGACCCGACAGCGATCGGTCCCGCAATGGCTGTTGCTTTGTTGACGACCTTCTATGGTTCAATCATCGCAAACATGATCGGTATTCCACTCGCAAACAAGCTGAAGATGAAATCACAGCAAGAAATCGCTGAGAAAACCCTTGTAGCTCAAGGCCTTCTTTCGATCCTCGCTGGCGAAAACCCCCGATTTATGGTGGAGCGGCTCAATGCCACCCTCGCCCCCGATCAGCGGTGGGAAGAGGCGGCCTAAACCATGGCACGCCGTAAGAAGAAAAAAGAAGAGAAGATGGAAGGCCTCCCTGCATGGATGGCCACTTACTCCGACATGGTGACGCTCCTGCTCACCTTCTTCGTGCTTCTTCTCGCCATGGCGACCTTCGATGACACCAAGCGCGTCGAAGCGGTCTTCGAATCCATCAAATCCGCACTCGGTGTTGGCGGGTATGAATCCAGCCTTGTAGGTGTCCAGAAGAAACCCAACTACACCCAAGAGGACACGGTGCGTGATGACGTTAGCCGACCCATCGTGGCCCGTCTTCGTCAAGCTATGTCCAAACATATCTCGGATGACTTCATCCGAATGGTCCCCAACGAACACGAAATTCGTTTGCGACTCGATGATCGGGTCTTCTTCCGATCCGGACAAACCCAGGTTCATCCCAAGAGTTTGTCGCTCTTAGCCGACTTAGCGACCATACTTTCTGAAGTAGAAGGTCAAATTCGAGTTGAGGGCCATACAGACGCGACGGGCAACGAACACCGCAACTGGCTGCTCGCTTCTGAGCGCGCTATTTCAGTCGTTGAGCAACTTCGAGCTAAAGGTCCGATAGCTGGCGCTCGATTGGAGGCTGCAGCCTTTGCACAATTCCATCCTGCTTCGACATTTGGAGAAGACTCGACCTGGAATAGACGTGTAGAAATCGTAATTAAATCCGATGATGTCAGTACAAGCCGTGCTGCAGAATCGCTCATGAATCCCGGAGGACCCTAATGCCCGAGGGAGCAGAAGAAATCGAAGAAAGCGAGAAGAAGTCCAAACTTCCAATGATTTTGGGCTTTGCGGCTACCCTTATTTTGGGGGTAGGTATCGGCTTTGGTGGGTCAATGTTTACGGGTGGAGACAGTCCCCCCGCCAGCGCACCCGAAGACGAAAGCAGTTCATCCGCATCGAGCAGTGATGACCTTCCTGAGGAAGGCGAGTTTAGAGATGGTCGTGGGATCTACCCACTCGGCCTCTTTACAGTCAACCTGCGAGGCATCGGCGGAGGCAAAGTCCTCCGTATGGAAATTGACCTCGAACTCAAAGCCAGTAAGCTCGACACTCTTGAAGACAAAAAAGCCGGTCTGCGCGACCGAGTCATCAAACTCGTAAGTGATTATCACTACCAGGACGTGGAAGGTCTGGATGGTAAACAACGTCTCCAAGACGACCTGATGGCCACCATGAACAAATATATGGGCAAGAAAGCGCGAATTGAACGCGTATACTTCTCCCAATTCGTGGTCCAATAGGAGTCCTATGTCGGAGCGGCAAAACACCCCCAACCTCTTGAGCCACCCGGACAGGGAGGCCGCTGCTGCTCTGCCAGCATTAGAGGATCTGTTCCGTTCCGTGGCACGAAGAGTCCGCACCCGACTGGTCAACCGAGCAGGGTCCGACGTTCCTGTCCGATTGGGCGTGGCCCAAGTAACGACTGTTGGCCACATCCTTGATGACTCGGAAACACGTGCAGGGGGAATCTTTGCCGTCTTTCGCTTCGAACCACTCGGCCTACCGGGTCTTGTGGTGGTCCAAGGTCGCCTCCTGTCCAGAATCGTGGGCGTCATGCTCGGCGAAAGCATCAATGATGAGCCACCACCCTATCGATCACGCCAAGTCACCGAGGTAGAGCTTCGAATTGCACAGCGCGCCTGCGAAGACGTGATGAACGGGCTCATGGAATCCTGGCCGTCTCAAAAGCCCATCCGCATCGCTGTAGATTCGATCGGAACAAATCCCCGAGCTGCCGCCGGTCTCGCACACACCACCCCGGTCGTAGCTGCATCGCTCGACTTTGGGCGACCCGACGATCCCTTTGGGCTCATGATTGTAGCTATCCCAGCTCAAACGACCAGAGACCTACGTGTTCCGAAAGTCAAAGCACTTGCACGCACATCCCGAAGCGGTCAACTCGACATGGATCGGGTGAACAACGTCAGCGTGGAATTGGTCGCTGAACTCGCACAAGTCCAAGTACCTATCAGCACGCTGGATGCCCTCGAAATCGGAAGCATGATCGACTTAGGTCCCACGCGAAACGTAGAGGTGAAAATCAACGGTCACACGACGTTGATTGCCGAACCTGGAGAAAGTCGCGGCTGCCACTCGATCCGCGTAATCAGTCGCGTCGAGTCCGCCATGCCTCGCCTGCGCTTGCTTCCCACTCCTGAAGAGGAAGACAATGCGCCTGAAGCAAAAGGCTCCAAGGGCAATCCTGAAGTCGGTGTGATTTCGGAAAGTTCACCCCCCGAGGTCAACCCGAGTTAGCCCCACTGTGAGTAGCCTGAAGTCTGTCTATCTTTGATCAGGTTCACGTTGTATGCTGTCGACGCACAGGGAGGAGCCCAGGTGGCCCTATTAATCGTCCGTGAAAAAGGTGTACCCGACAGAAGCTTCACGCTGGATGGCGAAGAGTTCTTTGTTGGCCGCAGCGACGACGCGCATCTCCGCCTTCCCAATGTATCGGTGTCGCGCTTTCACACCCGCGTATACCGAAAATCCGGTGAGTGGCAGTACGAAGACATGCAAAGCCAAAACGGCACCCTGATCAATGGTACCCGACAGAACACAGGCACCCTGAGTGACGGCGATGAACTCTACCTCGGCAAGTACAGCCTCGTCTTTATTCACGATGGGATCAACGGGATGTGGAGAGGCCGTTCAGTCGACACAATCGCCCCCTTTCTGGCGGACGACAGCCAAGTCGATGATGAGCACACCTACGAACTGTCTCCTGAGATGATTCGTCAAATGCAAGCAGCAGCGCGACGCATCAAAACCGCTCGCCTTGAAGATATTGCGACCGGCGTTCAATGGGAACCAAGAGACGAAACACTGCTTTTTGGTGGACGAGGAGTCATTCCTGTTCAAGGAATGACCAACTTCATGACTGCCGCAAAGATCCTCTGGAATGGCAAGCGACACGTTGTCCAACGCGTCGGCTGGATGTCGCTCAGCGTGAACGGCAAGAAGGTCAAACAATCTGTCTTAGAAGACGGAGACCGGGTCAGAATTGGTGCTTCCGAGTTCGAATACATCCTCGCATAGTCACACTTCTGATATTTTTTTCAGAAATTCGTTTTTTTTTCTAAACATCCGGGGTCTCTGTCCGAATAGCGGGACGCCCTCGAAAGGAGCATTCCCATGGCTGACAACTCGGACGTCACCTTCTTGCATGAGATTCCCGTCGACTTGGTCGTTGAACTTGGACGGGCCCGCCTTACCATTGGCGAGCTTGCTGAGCTCGGCAAAGACGAAGTGGTCGAACTCGACCGCCCCGCCGACCGTCCTCTGGATGTCATCGTAGGTGGCCGCGTCTTTGCACGTGGAGAAGTCGTCATGGTGGGTGAGCGTCTTGCCCTCCGGGTGACGGAATTGGTCGGGAAAGCCGAGGACGAAGTGGAGAACGCATGAGCACCTTGGCACTTATTACTGTCCTTGCCGCCAACCCAACGGCGACCAACGCTCCTGTACAAGGCCCCGCAACGGCCAGCCAGGTTGTAGAACTGACAGTTGCAGGACCCGAACTTCCTCCTGCAGAAAATACCGTGGCACCCACGGTGCAAGTGCCTACCCCAAAGGTCCTCAAGACCGACTCCACATCGACGGAAGTCACTCCTGTTCTCAAAACCGATGCAAGCCCAAGTCCACTCGCAACCCCAGTGGACACAACAGAGGCGACATCGACTGAAAATACTCCAGTAGAAAGCACCACCCCGATTGATTGGGACAAAGGCGGCACCGACGCCGTGCTAACGACCGATAGCAACACCCAGAAAGGAAGCGCAGGTATTCCTCTTGCGATGCTACCCATTCTGCTCGGTTTCGGAGGATTGGCCTATTATTTCCGCAAGCGCGTGTTCACTAAGATTCCAGGAAAGACCTCGGATGACCCGATGAACATCATCGCTCGCAAAGCCACGGGCAATCAATCCGCAATCTTTCTGATTGATGTGACAGACCTCGAAGGTGGAACACGCCGTCTCTTGGTCGGAAGCAGCCCCAACGGGAGCAACCTGCTCGCAGATGTTTCTCCTGCCACCTCGATTTTCCCTGAACCCGTCTTCGAAGAAGAAAACCACCAGCCCTTGAATGGTGGCGCTTTCACCGAAGCCGATTTCAGAAGCAACCCCAGCGAGGACTCCCCTGCTCCATCGCTAGAAGTTGCTGAAAGCCGCCAAGAGTCCACTGCAAACCACTTGGACTTTGGCCCGAAACGCGCCTTGATCGATGAGTTGATTGGCGGTGAGAAGTCATCCTTCCGCCCACAATCTCCTCAGCGTGCGTATCAAACAACAAACACAAACACTCAACCCCCTAACTCCGAGGAGAAGCGTCTTGCCGCCCAGGCAGTCCTCGACGAGGTGCTCGCAGAGCGCCGTTCTGGACACCGAGGTACACAGGTACGCGTAACCGCCTAATGTTTCGCTTAGTCCCGCACATTCTGCGGGCGCTTGCTGTGCTACTCATCGTCACCTGGCTGATGCCTGGAGATGCATGGGCACAGGACGCGTCCACCCCGAGCCTCGATGCAGGTTTCGTCGACGTCGCTGAAAATGTGACCGGCAAAGAAGTATCTACGGCTGTGCGATTGGTGATGCTGCTCACAGCACTCACCTTCCTTCCAGCGATCGTCCTGGTGATGACGCCCTTCACGCGCTTTGTGATTGTGTTTTCTCTCTTGCGCCAGGCATTGGGTCTCCAACAGTCACCGCCCAACCAGATTCTCATTGGTCTGTCTATTTTCCTGACCATGCTGGTGATGAACCCAACATTGTCACAGGTCCAGAAAGACGCCATCAGCCCCTATATGGCCGGCGAAATCAAGACGGGCGAGGCGATGGACAACGCACTGGATCCCATGCGGGACTTCATGATGAGCAACGTCCGGAAAGACGACTTGGCAGCGATCCTAAAAATCGGCCGAATCGAACGCCCAGAGACCGTTGAAGAAGTACCCACCACAGCGATCGCGTCGGCCTATTTGCTCTCGGAACTCAAGACAGCCTTCATTATCGCTGTGAAGGTCTATGTCCCCTTCTTGGTCATCGACATCGTCGTCGCTTCAATCCTATTGGGCATGGGTATGATGGTTCTGCCACCTGTGGTGATCTCTCTGCCCTTCAAAATACTCCTCTTCGTCCTCATGGACGGATGGGGACTTCTTGTCACGAGCATGGTGGGGAACATACGATGAACATGGAAGCAGCCATCCATATGGGGCAACAGACCCTCTACACCGTCATCATCTTGACGGGACCGGTCTTGATCGTCGCACTCGTCGTGGGTTCCTTGGTGTCCTTGTTCCAGGCCGTCACGCAGATTCAAGAAATCACCCTCGTCTTTGTGCCGAAGATCATCTCCGTCTTCCTTGTTCTCGCACTTGCTGGCGGTTGGATGCTCAATCGTGCCGTGAGTTTCGGAACAGAAATGTTCGTCTCTATCGAGCAGATCGAGTGAGTCGATGGAGCTCATCGCGACCACGCTCTTGGTATTTGCCCGCTTAGGTGGACTCATGTTCACCATGCCGGTCATCTCCATGGCGGGCGTACCGAAACACGTCGCAGTGTTGCTGAGTATGATTCTGTCGATTTTGGTGGTCCCCCACGTCCAGTGGACCCAACCCGATCTCACCTTAGGGCTGCTCGCTCTCAGCATGGCTGGAGAAATTTTCGTAGGCATTCTGATGGGCGCGGTAGTCGGTGCCATCTTTGGCGCAATCTCCATGGCTGCAGACATCATGTCCATGCAAATGGGTTTTGCCATGGCCATGCTCTTCAACCCCCTTCAAAAGAGTCAGCAAGGTGCAATTGCAGGTTTGGCCGCGTGGTGTGCTGGGCTGGTTTTTCTCGGCTCAGGTCTGCATCTGATTTGTATCGGCGTTTTAGTCGACTCTTTCCAGGTGGTTCCACCAGGTGAGGTGCACAGCCTTGTGGCCGGCAGCCAAATCCTCATGGACGCGGTTGCAGAGAGTATTTCTTTGGCGCTTAGGCTTTCCGGACCCGTGCTGATTCTGGTATGGCTCGTCAACGTTTTCGTTGCGGTATTGGTCAAGCTCGCACCGAAAATGAACATCTATTTTTCTGTCGGTATGATTCTTGTGAACGTCGCGGGTCTCGTACTATTCGCAGTCGCCCTCCCTTTTATTCTCACCATTCATGAGGACGCTCTACTCGATGCAACCTCAAAGATGGCCTTGGTTGTCGGGGGCATGTAATGGCGGAGAATGATGACGGACAAGAGAAGGTACACGACCCCTCGGAGAAACGCCTAAAAGACGCGGCCGACGAGGGGCAAATCGCACAATCTAAAGAGGTCGGCTCCGCCATGATCCTCTTGGCGGGTGCGAGTTCCTTGGTTTTTGCGAACGACTACCTTGCAAGCTCGATGCGTGCTGCTTCTGAAGAGTCCTTCCGAGTAGAAGCCAATCCACGAATGGAAATGGACGACGCCGTCCAGTTGGCCCAACAAATGATGATTTGGGTAGGTAGTGCGGTCGCAATACCCCTGCTTTTCTTGTTTGTCGCCGCCTTGGTCAGTGGTCTGATGCAGACGGGTTTCAAAATCTCACCCAAAGCACTGGAACCCAAGTTTCAACGGGTCAACTTCATTTCCAACTTTAAGCAGAACTACCTATCTTCCATGCCTTTTGTAGAGCTCGCAAAAGGTCTCATCAAATTGGTCGCGTTAGGATTAGTGACCTGGCTGGCTATAGGAAGCCACGTTGCCGCCCTACCCGCAATGGCTGCAATGGAGCCCAATCAACAACTGATCGTATTCATCACGCTCGGATGGAGAATCATTCTATTCTCGATTCCACTGCTCATCGCGATCGCCGCATTGGACTACAGCTATCAGTGGTGGCGACAACGTCAGCAACTCTTGATGACTGACCAAGAAGTCAAAGACGAACGCAAAGAAATGGAAGGAGATCCGATGGTGCGTGCAGCTCGGCGTGCACGACAGCGTCAATACGCCATGGGCAACATGCTCGCTCGAATTCGAGACGCTGATGTACTGATCACCAACCCTACCCATTATGCTGTCGCACTCCGGTACAGAAAGGATGAAGCGCCCGCGCCTGTCATTATCGCTATGGGCGTCGACCACTCTGCGCTGATGATGCGAAAAGAAGCCCTCAAACATGAGGTCATTCGTGTAGAAAACCGAACCCTAGCGCGTGCACTGTACGCCAAAGGCAAAGTCGACCACATCATTCCAGATGAATTTTATGGGGCCGTAGCCCAAGTGCTAGCGGTGGTGTACCGCAAGCGTGCACAACGTCGTATCAATCGTGGACTCTCCGCAGGACCTCCGCCGGGCGGCGCTTAAGTTAGGAGCCGAGTTCCCGGACCAGCGGAATCTGTCGACACCGTGGCAGTCGCGAGCATCGTAGACATTGACGATCTCGTTTTTCAGGAAGTGCCTGGATTTCCACTTTTTGGAAACCCAAGCGTTCATAGGGAACGGCGTCTTGAGCAAGCACAAAAACCCGGTCTACACCGACCGAACGTGCCTCATCCAAAGCGACCTGAACAAGGCGCTCCATCAAATCCGGTCGTTCGCAAACCACTGCTCCGAGCTCCGCTAAATGACACTCCACGAGTGAAAGCGCAGCTAAACCAACAATTTCCCCGTCTTCCTCCGCAACAACGTAATCCCGCAGACTCTCTACAATCTGTCGCGGGGATCGCGGCAACAAGACCTCACTTCTGACATGAGGCACCATCAATTGGTGCATTGCACCTACATCCGCAACACTGGCTTTCCGAACGGCAAACATCGCCCCCCCTGCGCATATTTATGCAATATTTTGCATAAACCTGCAAACAGATGCGCCAAAAATTCAACGCCCGAGGAACTAATCCTTTCCAAAAATCCTATCTAAACGCTGCGTTCCAAGCTTGATAAACCGGTCTGCAGCACCTGCTGCTCGCCAGGTCGGCGTTGCATAAACGTACTTCAATTCTGACCGAGCTTTTGCCAATTCAGCAGCCAACTGAACTGCTGGGTCTTGCACCTGATCCACTCGAATCGGCGCATCCAACCACTGCATAAGTGGACCCAAAGTCTGCTCTGGGAGATACCTACCCCGCATAAATTGCTGCGCTCGCTGAGGCGCAAGACCGCTCAATTCAGTCCGAGACATCCGAACCAATTCATCGGACAGACTCTCTGGTGAGCCGACCTCAATACCCCGAAGCATACGAAGCGATGCAAGCTCGGTACAGATCTCACTTCCCAAGGTCGAGAGCACCTCAAGACCTTGGTGAAAATAAAACAACACCCGTGTACGACTGCCCAACTCCGGCTCCGCTCCAGGATGATCCATACAGACACCCACATGAGCGCGACTCAAGAGCTCTGGCAAAGCCCGATGAGAAACCCAACCGTGAAAGGTAAACCGATCTGCAAAAGGGCTGGATAGCGCCTGCGCACGAAAAGCATCATAGGTGGCGCTATGATGTCCATCAATGGCCCCACCGGTGGACAACACACGCAGCCCGGGCGCACGCCGCATCGCCAACAGCAAACCTTTTAAGAGGTTCTCTCCGTCCAACCAGGTGTTGTAGCCACCACACAGTGCAACCACCAACTCACCCTCAGGGGAACGCTTCGGCTCAGCCTCACGAAGATCTCCAAAGTGGTAGCCCACCGGCACCACATGAATCCATTCCTGAGCGAGGGGAGCAACCTCTAAGCGCCCCAGCACACCCAACTGGCCTTGCAGCGCGTGGCGTTGCGCATGAGACACCACAGAAAACGCGTCTGCACGCGTCAGAGCACCAATGTATGCGGTGTACATCTCTCGCGAATGCCCACTTTCACCCGTATGGGCTGATTTCGCCTGCGCCTCCGCGAAGGGATCACCCGCAATATCAATCCAGAGGGGCCGTTCGCCGGCCACAAGTGCTGCCAATCGCGCAGGATGGTACGGTCCCCCACCCACGACGACGTCTGGAGAAAAGCTCTCTACAAAGGCTTGCGCGGTCTCCACCCAATCCGGAGCATCCGGCTCGAGAACGCAGACATGCGGTAAATCAGGAACAGACTCACTATCGCCTTGAAGCAAGATGAGTCCCAACTCGTGCTCTTTCTGAATTTCTTCGAGAAAATGCGCACACCGCAGTTGTGGAAACCCCAGTGTGTCGGGGCTAAAACGGGGCAATGGCCCACTACCGATCAGAAGAACACGTGCCATAATCGTCCGCGCCTCTAAGAAGGCTTCGAGTCCTTCTCGTCAACTAACCCCTCTTCGACCACATCGGCAGCCTCTCCTTCAATGTGTGTAAGGAGTCCCCAAGCATGGTCCATGCGCACGAGTCCATGATCTTCAATGTCTTGGGCGACCTCGAAATCGTAGAGCTGGTTGTGCCAAACATGTGGCTTGAGATGATTCTTATCGAACACAGCCACCGACACTCGGTAGCTTCCGGCCAACAAGGGGAGCCGAGGGTAATGGATGAAATATGTATAAATCCCATCGTAGATGCCATCTAAAACAGAATCAAAGCGATTATTCGGACCGTACACATACACCCCGTCATTTCGGTGAATTGCCACCCCCATGACTGGGCGCTCTACCGGCTCCGTCGTGCGAAAGGTAACCGCCACAACCATTGACTCTCCGCTTTGGTAGCGCACCCGATTCCGGCCCTTGCTATCCAAGAGTTGAACACGGAGCACCCGCACCTCACCCGAACCGATCACAATCGCATGTTCGCCGTCGTACTCCTCATACGTCTCGGCTTGAATCGTTTCGTCCCACAGCGCATTGACATCCGGCAGGTCACACGCTTCCACAATGGCCTTCTTCAGGCGTTCGTCTTTCTCGGTCGAACGGTAGCGAACTTTGGGGAGCGCGGTGGGCCCCTGTGTGGTGCGAGCAGGAGCTACACGCGGCCCAGGCATACTCTTTCCAAGTCCCGCCAACTCCCGATCCAAGTCCATATACTGCTCGACCACTTCACGCGCTGGCCCAATGGCCCGAACCTCACCCCGGTCCAACCACATGACGGTCTCACACAAACTTCGAACCGCATGCAAGTCGTGACTCACTAGAACAATGCTTTTTCCCTGTTCCACAAAGTTCTCGATTTTCTGAATGCACTTTCGCTGAAAGTACTGGTCACCCACAGCCAAGACCTCATCAATCAAGAACAACTCGGTGTCCAAATAAGCCGCTATCCCAAAGCCAAGCCGCAACGCCATTCCAGAAGAATAGGTGCGAACGGGGTAGTCGATGAACTCCTCGATTTCTGCAAAAGCGATCATCTTCGGAATCCGCTCCTCGATCTCGTCCGGCTTCATTCCCAAAAGTGAGCAGTTCAGATGGATGTTCTGGCGTCCAGTAAAGGTCGGATGAAAGCCCAATCCCAAATCGAGCAGACTTGAGAAGCTTCCCCGTACCGTCATGGTGCCTTTGGTCGGCTCTGAAATCCCTGCAATCAAACGGAGCAGTGTGGATTTGCCTGCACCGTTGGCACCAATGATCCCAAATGACGAGCCACGAGGCACTTCAAATGAGACATCTTTGAGCGCCCAATGATCTTGATGTCGCTTTCTTCGACCAAAAAACTCCAGGAAGCGACTTCGGTCGTTCAAGTAGATCTGGAAGTGCTTCGCAACGTTCTCGGCGCAAACAATGGCATCCCCAGATCCACGGGTTGGCTCCGGCTCCACTACGTGTAGATCCGGCTCACGAGACTGCGTTGGCTTCAACTTTGGATCCATTCCACTTCCGAACCCTCCCAAAATAGCACCTCTGGCGCGAAGATCCGAGGGTGCTATGCTGAAAGACATGAGACAACTACTGCTCTTCCTCCTCGCATTCACCGCGTGTGGCGATCGAAGCATTCCCATTTTGGTGAACAATTGGTGCGACACACCCCGCGAAGAGACGGTCGCAGAAATCATTGACGGGGATACCCTTGTGCTGGAAGGCGGAGAGACTATCCGCATCCTCGGAATCGACGCACCCGAGCGCTACTACAGCGGTCACCCAGACTGTGCCTCAGCGGAATCCAGTACCTGCTGCTACGGAGAGGAATCCAGTCTTGCATTGCTAGAGATCATCCCACCTGGTGCTCGTATACGCCTTGAGTTCGACTTGGAATGCAAAGGTATCTACGACAGAACATTGGCTTATTTGTTTCTGTTAAACGAAGATACCGGCGCGGAGGAGATCTTTCTCAACGCATGGCTCATCGAAGAAGGGCTAGCAAAGGTCTACAACCAAGATGTGGGGCAGGCCAAAGACATCCGCTACCTACAGCGTTTCCAAGAGGCACAAACCCAAGCCCAATCCCAACAGAAAGGTCTCTGGGAACTTTGCTTTTAGCTCCCAAAGCCCAGGTAAATCGGTCTATACTCAAGAAAGTTTTAACCACGCGAATCTGCTCAATAATTTGCGGATTGGCGGATCTTAGAGTATTCAGCGGCACGCGGAGGGTATAGGAATGCTAAAGATTGCGTTTCTCATTGGTTTGGCGACTATCGCAGGATGCACGCCATTTAGTCCAGATGAACAAGCACCAGATAAGCCATACACAGGGCCTGGCACCCAGGAATGGGGCGAGGTTGATCTGACCTGTGACTCATCGGGAGACTGTCTTACCGGAGAAATCTGCTCCGATGGCTACTGCCAAGTGGACCGGTGCGGTGGAGATTTGGCCAACTCGGTGCCTCCACTCGGTGATTCTTACTATTTCTCGCGCGAAGACGAAATCGCTCTCGCCGATAGCGAGAAGAAGGACAACACCTACTATCTTGATGCCTTTGATCCACGCGATCTGACCTACGATGGCTCCTACGATCTCGGTAATCGTGCGCCTATCGATGTCGCCGGCGGTGCACTCTGGGGTGCACGTCCTCAAGCCATCTACGCTGCTGCATTCAAGAACTCGAGCACTGTGGAGATTGCGGGTAGCAACGACACCTTGGATCTGCCCATCATGCCTGTGGCATTGGCTGCTGGTGATATGGACCTCGACGGCTTGGACGAGCTCATCGGCGTATCTTCTAGCGGAACAATCGCGATTTGCGATGCAGAAAAGAACAGCTGCATCAGCTACACCATGTCGGATGACGTGGATGTCATCGACGCAACAGCTGGTGATATCGACGGAGACTACTACGCTGAAGTCATCGTTCTTATGGACATCCAGGGTTCTCGCTATCTCTACACCTTCAACACCGACTGGGAAGAGACCGAACAAGAAGAAGTCGCGGCTTCCACAGTTAGTAATGATGTGAAAAAAATCACCGCTGGAGACCTCGATGCCGATGGCGTCGCCGAAATCGTGGCATTCCGCGATGGCGGTTATTTCGACTACTGGGACGACGACCTGGAAGTCTACTTGGTGGATTTTCCAAGCCAATCGATCAACATGATCCTCAGTCATGAAACCGATGGATTCAGTGAAGGGCGCGACCTCGAGATCGCTGACAGCGATGGCGATGGTTACGGCGAAATCTACCTTCTCGAAAATGAAGCCCGCGTAGTCACCTACACGTTCGGCACCAACGGCAAACTCAACGACGAGGGTGTCGTTGGATACAATCCAAGCATCGATCCAAACCTGGTGGCTGTGGCCGACCACAATGGTGACGCACCCATCGCAGAACTCAAAGGCAACGTCCAATCCTGCCAAGGAAACCCCGTTCCCTTGATGCTCATGGTGCTTCCACCGTATGACGAGGACTTCGCCAACGGTACGAGCCGCGTAGGATTTGGAAACAGCACAAGCACCACGGAAAGCGTGGAAGAGACCGTGTCTCTCAGCATCGGTGTGGACATCGGCTATACCGCTAGCTTTGGTGAGATTTTCAAGACCAAGATGTCCATGACGATGGGCCAGCGTGTCAGCGCTTCTGTACGTAACCAAACCCGCATGCATGTCGGCACCAGCTACACACTCATCGCCGATCCCGGTATGTACGGACCCAAATACGGTGGCGTAGTGCTCTCATGGGGCTGCTTTGACGGCTACAAATACAAGGTCGACGACCCGAGCAATCATCTCCGGGGTGCACACGGCGAAAACCTCGTCCTGACCGTACCCACAGGTGGTGGATCCTCGATTTGGTCCACCCCGCGCTACAACGCTCTGGCCGCTCTTTCCGAGAATCTGCCGGAGATGGATATCCCCTACCGTGTCGGTAAAGTGGACACCTACCCCACTTCTCCCGAGAAGCTCGATGGAAATACGTTGAAGAGAAAAGACATGCTCTTCACCGATCCACCACAACTCATTGCATCCGATGTATCCCGCGTGTCCTGGAACACCTCCATCGTCGAGTCCCAAACCAACTCCGCCAACTTGAGCGTAGATGTCGGCATGAATGCCGGTGTGAGCGTTGCAGGCGTAGCTGTCGGAATGAGCCAATCCATCGGTTGGGGCAGTGGCTACAGCATCACCGTCGGCGAAGAAGCGCGCTTCAATGGAACCATCCCTCCACTTCCTGATGACCCGAGCACACCGGAAGACGAATACGTTTCGCACGCCTATGGCCTCCGACCCTACGTCTACATTCAGGACTACGAGACGGCCGACGGCGAGCAGGTTGGTTTCTACGTGCAGACCTACACCGTAGAGCAGTAGTACACTGCGGGGCATGCGATTTGCCGTCCTAATTATCTGGCTGGGCCTCACAGCCTGCAGTCCTACTCTCGACGATGGGGATTTAGGAAATGTACGCTACTTCGGGCTCATTCCCGGAGAAGCGCCCATGCGTCTTCTTCCACCCGTTACTGACCGAAATGGAAATATTTATGTCGCCTACGGGGACCGCTCGCGGTCTGACACAGAAGTCTGGGTAGGTCGACACTCCGGCGGATGGAAAAGCGCGTGCAAGCTGCATCGCGGTGATTTTGGTGTACATGGCTTTGTCGGCATGTCCGACAATGATGCCTGGCTCTGGACCGGCGATGCCATTGTGCACGTCTGGGGCGACAGCGGCACCTGTCATGAAGTCCTCGACAACGACCCCGTGACCGGTACCCTTCTCAAATGGAAAGCCGTTGCACCCTGGGTACGCATCAGCCCTTCCCGAGCAACCACCGTGGCCATTGTTCGCGCCACGGCAGAAGACGAAAACTACGTTGTATTGCTGGACATGCAACGTGAGCTCATGACCAATCTCAGTCGTCTCACTCCCGTTGGTCTCACAGACCTGAAAATCCTTGGAACAGGGGCGGATGAGCGCATCGATGAAATCCTTTTTGCGGTCTCCTACAACTGGGAAGGCCAACAGATCCACGAGGGCTTGATTTTCGATTCGAACGCCGCGCTAAAGCGGAGAGTCACCTTAGATTTAGACGTCAGCCCCGACGAATACGCCGTGCTGGGTTTCTTCCAGTCCAATGGTGGCGGTGCATGGGCCGGTGTGCGAGATGACGGCGGCTTAATCCTTCTTAATGAAAACAGTGGATATGACACCACTCCTGAATTTGACGCTCTCGGACTACTCCGGACCGACACCTCACTCTTTGTGACCGGTCTACTGGGCTCCACCAGTGTGGCCGCCAAACTGGCCAACAACTCCGGCCTCAACGGTGCTCGTGAATGGGACTCACCCATGAAGGCGCAGAGCAAGCTGCAGCCCCCCATGACCATCTACGATGAGCGGAATTCACCGGTGACCAAAACCAGTTGGTCCACCGTCAAGAACGCCATCAACGTTCTACCGCTCATCAGCCCTTACCCACTGGATAGATACACCACACAAAGCACAGGCTGGCTCCTCGCGGGACCGGCCTATGCGGGACCTGCAGAAGACATTACATCCGTAGGATTTGTGCCTATCGGTTGGGAGAGTCCATGAAGATCTCCCCCATGCTTTTGACCGCTGCTTTTTTAAATATAAGCCCGGGAAGCCATGCCAACGCGGCCGAAAGCCTCGAGGTGACCGGCTACGTAAAGCCGGCAATTGCAAGTCGATATTTGCCGGAAGCTGTACCCGCTGATCGGCTCACATTCGGCCTGGAAGAAAGCAAGGCTGGCCTACGCTTGGCAGGGGAAAGCCACTCCAATTGGCAGTACCATATCTATCTGTATTTGACCGGTGAAAGCCTCAAGGTTTTGACCCATGCCATCGGACTCGATACCGACAACGACGGCGACACTGAGAAGGTCTTTACACGCTCTACCTCCGCCTCACGCAACCTGCTTCGAGATGCATGGGCAGGATGGAAACCCAGCGGTAACTTCCAGATGAAGTTTGGCCGGATGGCGGTGCCGTTTACCTCCCAGGCCCAAGCTAACGATACCGAGCTCATGTTTCCGGATCGAGCAAGCCCCAATGCCGTGTTCCTCCATGGACGAGATCTCGGTGGACTTGCCCAATTCGATGCTCCTGCCGGAATCATCGAGGTCCAAGCGGGCCTGTTCAACGGCACAGGCCAAGGCTTAGGTGCAAGTACCGAGGAAGGGATCCTCTATGCACTGCGACTCGATTTCAATCCGCGTGGCGCATTCAGCCGGGGTGAAACCGGTCAAAAGAAAGATTCCTTTAAATATGGCTTCGGAGCAGGCCTGATTGCCAATCCATACACCCTGTATGACTCGGCTGGCTATCCTGCGACCGGCGTGATCGACCTCCGCGCCACCACGTCATTCCGAATGACAGGAAACGGTTTTCATTTCTTGACCGAGGCCATCGGCCGCTACAAAACCGATACGATGCGCAGCCGACCGGAAGCCGCCTTGGGTGCATTCGGACAAACCGGTTGGTACATGAAATCCGGTCTGGAGCCTGTCTTTCGATTTGGTTGGGTAGTCGAGGACTACACCTTTTCTCCCCGACACATTTACTGGGGTGAGGCCGGCCTCAACCTCTACGTCCACGATTCTTACAGCGATCAAAAGCCGATACGGATCGGCTTGCACTATATGGGTGAACTTCGGTTCACCGAGAGAGAACTAGGTCACGGCGCTTCAATGCAAGCACTGGTGAACTTTTAGACCTTTTCGGATTTTCTATGCAACTCTACACCAAAGTCCTCATCGGTATGCTCGTCGGCGTGATCGCCGGCTTCATCATCGGTCCCAACTCCAGCCTGATGCCCCAAGACGGCGTCAAGCTCGCCAATCTCGAAGTCTACGAAACCGTAGACTCTGAGGCACCCGATGCTTTGGCCCAACTTGAGACTGTCGCCATACTGACCGGAAACACAAACGGTGACTGGCACGAAATCCGCTACAGTCTGAGCACCAAAGACAAGATGAAGCTGGTGCAGAAGCGCAGTGAAGAGCTGAAGAAGAAAAAGACATCGAGTCTGCCAGAGAAAACCACGGAAATTCCCGGCTCCAAGTTGGGTTGGATCAATCCTAAGAAACAAAAAGATACTTCCGACACGACCAAGCCTGAAGACGCTCAAACGGACGACGGTGCCGGAACGGACGACGGTGCCGGAACAGACGACGGTGCCGGAACAGACGACGGTGCCGGAACAGACGACGGTGCCGGAACCGCAACCACCACCCCATCCATCGACAGCCAAGAAGCCTCACCAGAGTCTGCAAGCCCCAAAGGCAGTAAGGCGACCGTCGAGCCCGAGCTCCAGACCTTCTCCACGCTCGGAGTTAAACTGGTCAACGGTACCGTGTGGATTGGAAATCTATTTCTCGCCCTCATCAAGATGGTGGTGGTACCACTTGTACTCTGCTCATTGATTGTCGGCGTCGCCTCCCTCGGCGACATCCGAAAGCTCGGCCGAATCGGCGGACGAACCATCGGTGTGTTTACACTCACCACCATCGTCGCACTGACCATTGGTGTATCGCTCGCCAACATCATCAAGCCAGGAGATCTCGTATCCGAGGCCGACAAAGAAAACCTACTGGGCTCTTTTGTCTCTGATTCCGACAAATACGTCAGCAACGCAGCGGAAAGCCCAAGCCTAACCGATCAGATCGTCGGTATCGTTCCGACCAATCCGATCAACGCAATGGCTGAAGGTGACATGCTCCCGATCATCTTCTTTGCAATGATGTTCGGTATTGCCCTGACCTTGATTGAGTCTAAAAAAGCGCAACCCGTTGTGGACTTCTTGGACGGCACCAATGAGGCCATGGTGATGATCGTCCACATTGTGATGAAAATCGCCCCGTACGGTGTGGCAACACTGCTCTTCCAAGTCGTCGGAAACACGGGGATATCTGTATTAATGGCGCTCATGGTCTATTCCGGCGTGGTCATGGCAGGGCTTGTGCTCCATGCGCTAGTCACCTACCAAAGCGTCGTACGATTCGGTGCCAGACTGAATTTCTTCCAGTTCCTCGGCGCGATGAAGGAAGCCTTGCTCGTGGGTTTCTCCACATCTTCAAGCTCGGCGACCCTACCGGTCACCATGGAATGCGTAGAATCCAACGTGGGTGTCTCCAAATCCATGTCGAGCTTTGTGCTGCCATTAGGCGCCACAGTGAACATGGACGGTACTGCGCTCTATCAAGGTGTGGCAGCCATCTTCATCGCTCAAGTAATGGGGATTGACCTCACAATGGCAGACCAAGTCACCATTGTGGGTACAGCCACTCTTGCGTCCATCGGTGCCGCAGGCGTGCCAGGAGCCGGCATGGTCACCTTGGCGATGGTACTCACTGCGATTGGAGTACCCGCCGCTGGCATCGCACTCGTGATCGGTGTCGACCGTATTCTCGATATGTTCCGCACCGCTACCAACATCATCGGCGACAGTGCGGTCACTGCCTATATGGCGCGACTGGAGGGAGAAAAGTTGAGCATCATGACGGATGCAGAGGATGCCGCAAACCCAAAGAAAGGCTTTGAGGGTCGTGTCGACCACGATCCCCAACCCGTAGGCGCCGAAGAGTAAAGACGTAGCGGCGTTAGGAGCGCGGACCAAAGAGGGCGGTTCCCACACGCACCAGTGTGGCACCGTGCGCAATGGCCACCTCAAAATCGTGGGACATGCCCATGGACAGCTCGGTCAGTGGCAGGCCTTGTCTGCGACCTTCCTCAGCAAGTTCAGCGAGTCGCTGAAAATAGGGCGCAACATCCTCCGGATTCTCGAAGAACGGTGGAATCGTCATGAGTCCACGCAAATCAACAGAGGAGTGGGCATCGACCTCTTTCGCCAAAGCAAGCGCATCTTCCATGCGGACTCCAGACTTGGAGTCTTCGTCGCCGGTGTTGACCGCAATCAAGACCGGCATCGGCGTCTCGCGACGCTTACCGAACTCATCGGCCAAACGAATATCGTCGAAAGCATGGAATAGGTCAGCGACGGGCGCCACATACTTCACCTTGTTGCGCTGAAGCTTGCCGATGTAGTGCCATGTGGGCCGACTTCCTAAGACCTTGGCTTTGTCGCGCAGTTCCTGGGCATAGTTCTCACCGAGATCCAACATCCCCGAGGCCAAGGCCTCCTCCAGAGCTTCCACGGGTCGGGTTTTGGAGACACCCACCAGCGTCACATCCGTACGCGCACGACCATGTACGACACATGCATTCGAGAGCCGTACTTCAATCTTTTGAAGACGTTGAGCAAAGCTCACAACACACCGGTGTGGAACTGCGGGGGGCAACCATTGGCAGTCAATGCCCGCACTACCTCTGCCAAAGGCAAGCCCACCACATTGGTGTAGCTGCCATCCACTGTCAGGACGAAACAAGCCGCCATCCCCTGGATTCCATATCCGCCAGCCTTGTCCATGGGTTCACCGGTTGCGACATAGTCATGAATCTCTTCAGGCTTCAGATGACGAAAACACACCCGCGTACTGACGGAGAAGATCTTCCGCAGCGAACGGCCCACACAAACACCCGTGGTCACAATGTGATTGCGTCCCGACAAGCGTTCCAGCATTCGAACCGCGTCAGTTTGACTGGTAGGTTTCCCGAGAATCTCGCCCCCGACATGGACCACCGTATCTGCCGCTACAAGCAAACCTTTGTGGTCTGCGGCTTTTGCAGCAGCCATACGCTCCGCAAACTCGATGGGCTCTTCCCCCGTGAACGGCGTTTCATCGATATCGGAAGGACAAATCGTCAGGCTGTAGCCAAGTCGCTCTAAGAGCTCTTTCCGTCTTGGAGACGCCGATGCCAATACAATACGCTCCACATTAACTCCGCTTCTGCCGCAGGCGCTCTAAACGCGTCGCTCGTCGCTGCTGAGCATCCATCGCTCGCTGTTCTTGTCCTTCTGCAACAATCAGCTTGGGCAGTTTGGCAGGGCGACCTTCTTTGACGCGAACAAAGGTCAGAAACCCGGTACATGCATGGCGACGCTCGCCTGTTGCTGGATCTTCAGCCTCTGCACGCACTCCAATCTCCATGGAGCTCCCCCACGCTTGATTCACCTGCGCATACAGCACCACAATATCGCCACGGCGTATCGGCTGAGCAAAGTGCAACTCGTCAATGGAGACGGTCACCACATCTGCTCTACAAAATCGACACGCTGCAACAGATGCCGCAGTATCCATCCACGCCACCAACTGCCCACCAAAAAGTGTCCCGTGATTATTGGCATGACCCGGTAAGACCAACTGGGTCATTTCCACCCGGGTGGCTTCCATTTTAACTTCATCCATCACCCACTCCTTGGCAGTCCCAAAGAAGACTCATGCCGCTGGATTAACGCGCCAAAGAAGCCCGCGGGCAACTCTCTAAAATGTGGCTCACAATTGGCGATTTTCTTCGGGCCGATATCCGCATATTCCAGGCCATCGACAAGACCCAAAACCATTCGAATCAACGCGCCGTGAGCCACAACAAGCGTCGTCGAACCCTCCAATTCAATCTCCGACAAATACGGAAGAACACGCGCAGCCAATTGTGAAAGGCTCTCCCCATTGGGAGGCTGGCCATCCCAACCGACAAGCACGTCCGTTTTCCCTGCGGCGCGAAGTTCAGCCAAGCGCTCGCAAGCCCAGTCTCCCATGTGCCGCTCCCGAAGACGCGGCGTCACCACAAGCTCTAGGTCGCGACCCGCGATGGCCAACTCGGCGGTGCGATGTGCCCGCAGTAAGTCAGAACAAAATACCCGGTCAAAATTCCAGACTAAACAACGCTGTTTAGCTTCCCGCGCTTGCTCCTCCCCCCTTGTCGTCAATGGGGTGTCCACATGGCCCGACAACCACCCTTGTGCGTTCGCCTCGGATTGCCCGTGACGCAAAAAAACCCACTTCATCATCAACGCAGCACTGCCGCCCGAATACGTTCTTCAGCGACAAGAAGTGCGCCTACGCTTGCTCCTTCGCCCACGATCATCTCGACGGTCTTCCCGATACTGGAGAGCGACCCACGACTCAAGCGGAACGACGCACGGTCCACACCCAGCTTGAGTTCCGACTCCAGGGGAGTCCGACGCACCAATTCACGCAACAGCGAAACATACCGGCTACGCAAGATGCCAATCGCGAGTTGATCCCATTGGCCCGCTCCTCGCCGACGCTCGATACGATGTATCGCTGGCAAAAGCCCG
>Ga0163179_10000885_pt1 | contig 21436 bp, 19 predicted proteins | sample AtlANTMetagenome_FD_109643 | JGI IMG/M metagenome (GOLD analysis project Ga0163179, IMG submission 109643) | Marine eukaryotic phytoplankton communities from the Atlantic Ocean - Atlantic ANT 2 Metagenome | ecosystem: Environmental > Aquatic > Marine > Oceanic | place: North Atlantic Ocean...
GTCAATTTTACTGTCATAACAAGTAAAACCAAAGTATATAGATTCAGAATCGTAAACGATACAAACTTTTGTCAGCAGGGAAGCTGGTTGGCCTTGATCAGGCTGAATTTGCACTAGGTTGGAGATTGGGTTAGCCTTCGACCAAATGTCCTCTTTTAAAACGCCATCAAGTTCGATAGGTTGATCAGTGTAAGTAGCAGTCAGATCTTGACTGATTGAGTCAAAGACTACTGTTGTGAAAAACGAAATAAAACCAATTAAATATAAAAAAAACATTCTCGAGAGTATTGAGCGCTTAGTTTGTCGATTTTCTCTATGAGTTATACTCTTCAATTGTTTATTCTCATAAAAAATATACTTTCCTTGTTTGATAGTCTGTTAGTTACCAGTTGGTAAATGAACCATCTGATTGGTGAAGTTGTGGCGGAATTTCCATACGGAAATTCTGGTCTAAGGCCGCCTTTTCGTCGAAAACGATTCCTAATCCAGGCATCTTTGGTGGTAACAAATGCCCATCGACCAAAGAAACTTGAACAGGGAAAACGTCGGGCAAGATGGAATTAGGACTTCGAACTAATTCTTGAACACCAAAATTAGATGTAGATAAATCTAAGTGTAAGCAAGCAGCCGTTGAAATGGGTCCTAAGGGGTTATGAGGTACAATGTTGATATAGTGTGTCTCACACCAATTTGCTATTTTTCTGGCTTCAGTCAATCCTCCAACAATACAAACATCAATACGTGCGTACTGCATTAAATCATCTTCGATCAAATGACGGAACTCCCACTTACTTGCAAATTGCTCACCAATCGCTAAAGGGACTGCCACATGTCTTGCCAGTTGGCGGTAGCTCGCCACATTTTCTGACCGAATTGGATCCTCAATAAAATAAGGTGAAAACTGTTCCAGAGACCTACATAGAGGGATCACATATGGAGGATCTAAGCGGGTGTGGATATCAATCAGGATTTCAACGTCGTCGCCAACCGCCTGGCGAATTGCTTCGCACTGTCTCAGCATTTGACGAGCAGCCTTCCTAGGCTCAATTAGTTGACCTTCGGTTGGCAAACCCAAACGTATAAAATTCCATCCTTCATCTATTCTTTTTTGAGCATTATCAACTAACTTCTCTAATGTATTTCCACCAACATGGGGATAACAAACTACTTTTTCCCGAACCAATCCTCCAAGTAATTCATATACTGGAACACCTAAATGCTTACCTCGGATATCCCACAAAGCAATATCAATAGCACTGATAGCCGAACAAGCTATTCGTCCTGCCGGGAAAAACCCACTTCTGAACATTACTTGCCAAAGGTATTCAATACGACTAGGGTCTTGACCAACTAAAAGTGGCTTCAGATGATCCACACAGCCGGAGGCTGCCATTTCACGCCAAGTTAAACCACCCTCACCTAGACCATAGATGCCAGCATCAGTTTCTACTTTGACAAAGAAAAAGTTTCGACCATTTTCCCAGACAACAAATGACTTAACGTCAGTAATCTTCACGATTTCCTACTCACAGCACTAATTTTCAGAACTACCAAAAATAGTATTGACGACTAACCGCTGGAAATTTGCCGCCAGGCACCTGTATCCTTCAGCATTCGGATGTAGTTGATCAGGCAGATACTGGTTGAGCTCAGGCCCAAAAATAGTCAGCCCATCGAAATAGAACAGGTTTTCGTCGTTTTGTTCTTTTAGAATCGTTACTGTTTGAAAAATCTCGTTTCGCATTTGAGCTAACGTAAATCCTGCTGCATTTTTGCTATTTTCTCTTGTTGGTGAATAAATTGGAGAAATTAAGGCGATCGGAATGTCAGGGTGCCCCTCCCGAATAGTTAAAATGGTACCAATGATGGATTGCTGAAAAGCCCTGGGACCTAAACTACTTGCACCGTAGATATTAATACCACAGCAGATTGATACAAAATCAGCTGGCAGATCTCGAATTAATCGTGCAACCATTAGGTCTAAATGGCACTGGCCACCGAACCCAAGGCAAGTCAGATTAAAATGGTTTTGTCGAGCTACGATGGCAGGCCAAGTAAAACTTGGTGATTTTGCCCCAGCACACTGGGTTATCGAGCTGCCATATGTAATCCAGCGCAACTGAGTATCATCGTAACGCTTGATTATTGCACCGCTAGAAAGCTCCAAAGATTTTAACAGGAATGTACTTTTTTGGGGCAACCACAACTCGACTAATTTTTGCCCGGCGGGAAGATTCTCAAATAAAAAATGATTGGCATTTTTTAGGTCATAACTTTTTATCCACTGACCGTCACAATACAAATCAATTTGGCTATCATTCGGCGTGTTTGCAATTTGGCCTTTGATTATTTCTGTATTAGAGTGAAAGGAAAAACGTACACCCGCCGGCATAGACGCTTTTTCTTGGAGTTGCGAGTGATATAGATTTCTTATTCCATGAGGAATCCGCCATGGCATTACGCCTTTCTCATTAATTTCTAAGGAAACAGCACCAACCCAATTCAATCGAACATCATCAGCTTTCAGTTGCATAATTTCTTAGACCTTGATGATTTTTAGAGTTTGAGTGAATGAAAATTCAAATAGTCGTGGTTGGTCTTCTAGTAGAACAAACACCATCAACCACAAATGGCTCAGCATTACCCCATAGTCGACTACCGTCTCGAGATAAAATCGGCTCGGCTGAATATTGTGCCAAATAAGCCCGACGAGGTTTTTGAGTCGTATTATTTCCACTACTATGGAAATTTATACTTGTAAAAGCCACGATACTCCCTGCTGGCACAATTGCTGCGACACCCTTATCCTTACCAAAATAACCGACTAAGTCATTAGATCCTTCCTCTCGAATATGTTGGACCCAAGATCGAATACCTGAATGAGAAAAGGGCAAAATATGAACTGTTCCATTTTCAATAGTCATGTCATCCAATGCACACCAACAAGTCAAATAAGGTCGATGGTCTGGGTAGCCAACATACCCTGAATCTTGATGCCAACTGAATTTCATACCTTCTTCGGCACCCTTAACCACATATTGTTCCCAAAACAAATAGGCTGTATCCCCAAGGGTTGCTTGGCAGACTTCCGCCATCAGTTCACTGAATAAAAAATCTCTTAGTTTGGGCTCTTGCTGAAAACAATTAGCTATGAAGTAGCGCTTGTGGCGATGGTTAATACCCAAGACGTCTGTACCTTTCTGATCCATTTGCAAATTGACCTGATCAACAAATGCTTGGCACTCATCTTGTAGTAACTTTAAAAAATTATTAGGAATCACACGATCTAGAATCAAATAACCTTCATCCTGGTACTGCTGTTTTTGTTGTTTTGTTATTTTCAGTGTCATTAGCTTAGATACCTATTCAAATTAACAAATACATTGTGAGTTGATTAATGTATAAATGTTTATAATACTAACCACATACTATCCACCAGTTCACACCAATGGCTCCCGTACTATTTCTAAAATTTGCTCGTATAAACGATTAGACCGAGCATTTCTTGCCCAACGTGCTCCACCCGGCCCTGAATTTAAATTGCCGCCAGCGTTAGGGTGGCACTTAGGTCTATTGTTCAAATCGATGGTAGCGGAAAGTACATTGTTCACTGACGAAGTAGCTAAAGTTTCGCCAACTGAGTTGATAATTGTAGCTGGTGAATTCAGCGTCGACGCAACTAAAAAGACATTATTGTCAATTGCACGAGCTGGTAGGATTCTTTCTTCATAACCGGCATTAGGAAATAAGATCAGTTCAGCTCCTTTAAGTCCCAAAACTCGTGCTGATTCAGGCCACCAGCTATCGTAGCAAATCATGATACCGACAACGCCAAAATCGGTAGTGAAAACGTCGAATTGGTCTCCTGGTGATATACCTTGCGGCCCTTCTGGCCAATAGGGATGGACTTTACGTTGCTTGCCGATCAATTCTCCCTGGCGATTATACAGAATCGCCGAATTAAAGATGTAATTACCATCTTGTTCCAGCAAACCAGAACAAATATAGCTATTGTGGGTGGATGCTTTGTGACTTAACATTTTACAAAAAGGGCCAGGGATCTTCTCAGCTAGTTCCCACAGAGATTGGCCGCGTTTTTGAGGTGCTGAAGCTGTATTAGCAAACTCTGGTAGTAGAATGATGTCACAATGGGCCAGTTGGTCAACTTTCTCTGCGTATAGTCGGATGTGATCGGATTGGCTAGCCGGGTGATACGGGCGATATCGCATAGCTCCTACAGTAACCATACGGGAAGGCAATGGATCGGAAACCATTAGAGAGACATTATCAAACCATACTTGTCCTTGCGTTGCGTACCGCATTAAAAGACGAATTTCTGCTCCATCACAATCATTAGGTGCTGTAAACGTGTTTTTGGCAACAACTTGTCTCGTGCCTTTTTCAAAACTGCGGAAGTCGTATACTGTGTCTTCGGAACAATTGTCTTCAACAGTTTCCTCTCGGCGCCAGACAATGTGCGGTGTAATATGCAAAGATAGGTCTGAGATATTCTGGTACTGAAATCGGACTTCGAGTTGATAGGTGCCTCCAGCCTGGATTTCCACATATTGGCACCAAGCCCCAAACGCATGATGATTTCCGTTACCAGACAAAGAGAGACAGTTTTTTTTCGATTTTTTTTCAACGCTGAACAAAGGAGATAGGCTAGGCATGGGGGTCCACTGGTACCAACTATCAAAGTTTACTTCAGGATCCCAAGTTAACAAATTATACATTTTTGCAGATTATTACTATCAATGATTATTACTATCAATGAACCTAATACTTCCAATTTTTACGCCTCATTATACAACTGTTTAAGACTTAGTCAAATTGTTTTAGGCATTAATCTCAAGCCTTTCACCACTTGTGTTTGAATAGTGCCTGTGATATAATCGGCTGCCTATAGCTTGTTGTTTGGTGATCTTGGATTCACAGGTCTGTTACGTTCGATTTGTCGGTGGATAAGTCCACTGCTACCAAAAGGAGTAGAAAATGAAAAAAATTAATACGCTGGTCTTTGCAGGTGGTGCTATTCACGATTGGAAAGGGTGTAGTCAGGAAATCGTTAAATCATTATCAAAAACAGATGATTTCGAAATTACTTTGATTGAGGATGACCTAGATGCACTAGTGGCACCGAAACTTGATCCTTACGATCTGATCGTTTTCTATTACACGGTAGGTGAAATCTCCGATGCCCAAAAAAATGGTTTACTGAACCATATTTCTTCTGGGAAAGGATATGTTGGCGTACATTCAGCTGCTGATTCATTTCGAGGTTGTCCAGAATATCGCGCCATGGTGGGCGGTCACTTCACTACTCATCCACACTACCGTGAATACCAAGTCAGCATCGTTGATTCTGAGCACCCAATTACCGAAGGTTTAGTTGAGTTTAGTGTGACCGACGAACAGTATATTTTGGATTATGACAAAAGAGTTAGCGTCTTGGCCTCAGCCCTATACCAAGGTGAGAAAATGCCAGTGGCTTGGACCAAAAGCTGGGGAGAAGGACGCGTTTTCTACTTAGCTTTGGGACATGATGCAGCTGCCTGCCAACACGAGAACTTTTCCCTTTTACTCCAGCGGGGTGCTGTTTGGGCTGGAAAGCCAGCAACTTAGGCAAACTCATCTGAAAAATGGACCCTGTACCGAAGATTACAGACCTTCAATTCCTACCAGAAGACCGATTACGTGTTGTGTTTGATGGAAAATTAGATGACCAAATTGTTCCTTCAGATTTTGTACTTATGCTTGGATTACAAGTTGGAACGAAAGTTTCCCCGAAAGTTTTAACAAAATTGGCCTTTGCCTCGTCGGTAATGGAAGCCAAGAGAGAAGGTCAATTAATCTGTAAAAATTCGGATAAAAATATTACCCGATCTTCGTTAAGAAAGATGCTAGAGCAGAGAGGATACCTACCTGAAAGCATTGATCAGGCTGTCGCTGATTTAGAAAAGTCAGGTTATATTAAGGGCGCTGTATTTGCCCAGAAATGGGTTGATAGACGACACAAATCCTCCCCTAGAAGTAAACGTTTAATCCAACATGAACTCAGAGCCAAAGGTGTTGACAACCCAGATATTGAACAAGTCTTGTCTCAGTTCAGTGAAAACGAAGAAATAGAATCAGCTTGGCTAGTTTATCAAAAATATGTCAAAAGATATCGATCACTAGCACCTCATGTAGCTAGACGTAGATTGCACGGACTGCTAATGCGCCGTGGATTTAGTCATAGTACCATCCAGAGTGTTGAAGCCCGATTTGAAACTGAAGTTTTTTGATGAGTATTTTAATTCGGTCACTGGTTAGAAAAATGGTAATGTTGAGTTTCATCCAACTAGACGTCAGAGAGTAACCTATGAAATCCCACGAAGTCCGACAGAGTTTTCTTGATTTTTTTCAGCAAAAGGGACACACCATTGTCCCCAGTGCGTCATTGGTACCGGCAGATGACCCCAGTTTGCTTTTTACCAACGCGGGAATGAATCAATTTAAAGATGTTTTCCTTGGCTTAGGCAATCGCCCATATTCACGCGCGACGGATACACAAAAATGTATTAGGGTTAGTGGAAAACATAATGACTTAGAAGAAGTCGGATACGATCAGCATCACCATACCTTTTTCGAAATGCTAGGGAATTGGTCTTTTGGTGATTATTATAAACGAGAAGCTATTCAGTTCGCTTGGGAATTGGTCACAAAAGTTTGGCAAATACCAAAAGAAAAAATTTGGATTTCTGTTTATTTGGATGATGATGAAGCGGCTGATTTGTGGGGAGAAGTTACTGATTTACCTGCAGGTCGGGTACTCCGATTCGATGCCAAAGAGAATTTCTGGGAGATGGGTGAGACTGGGCCGTGTGGCCCTTGTTCTGAAATGTTCGTTGACTTAGGGCCTCAAGCGGACCCCAACTTTACTGGTGATCCTAAAGATGGCGTTAATGTCTCAGATCGATTTCGGGAATTTTGGAATCTAGTTTTTATCCAATATAACCGGGATGAAAATGGCAAATTGCATCCGCTACCAGAAAAGCATGTTGATACTGGGATGGGCTTTGAGCGAATCGTTGCCATCATGCAGGGAGTCGATTCTAATTATAAGACAGATGTCTTTAGCCCATTACTCGAACATGTCTCTGATTATACTGACCAACCTTACTTTGATGATGAACGGGGTACGCCACATAGAGTAATTGCAGATCATATGCGTTGCCTGACTTTTGCCATTGGCGACGGCGTTTTACCTTCAAACGATGGACGTGGTTATGTTATTCGTAGAATTCTGCGGAGAGCTGTACTTTACGGTAAGCGTTTAGGCATGAATGTTCCCTTTATTCATAACTTTGTTGATCCTGTAATTGAGCAATTAGGCACAGCATTTCCTGATGTTATACCTCGCCGATCACTAATTCAGAAAATTATTCATAGTGAAGAAGATCGATTTCACCAGACTCTGGACCGAGGTCTTGAATTGTTAAGTTCGTCAATTGGTAAGCTTGTGTCCAATGGAGACTCGGTCCTAGATGGTGATCGTGCGTTCGAATTATATGATACTTTCGGTTTTCCTCTTGATTTAACTCAGATTTTGACTCGTGAAAACGGTATAGTCGTTGATGAACAGCGCTTCAAAGATAAGATGGTAGAACAACAAGAACGTAGCCGGTCGTCTTGGAAAGCAGCTGGAAAAAATCAGGATAGTCTCATTCTCGGCGAAATTCTAAAAGAAAACGGTGGCACCGATTTTGTCGGATATAACACGGACGTCGTATCGGCTGACATTGTGGCGATCATTCGGGGGCAAGAAATTGTGTCTGAGGCCACAGTTGGAGAGCAAGTTCAGCTAGTATTAGATCGAACGCCATTTTACGCTGAATCTGGGGGGCAAGTTGGTGATCAAGGTACTCTTGACGGAGAAGGTGTTACCCTCAGTGTTCTAAATACGCATACGCCAATTCCCAACTTGACAGTTCATATTGTTCAGATTGAAAAGGGCTCTATTGTGACAAAGATGACACTCAGAGCCAAAATAAATAAAGAACGACGTCAAGAAACAGCCGTCAGTCATACGAGTACTCATCTATTACATAGTGCTTTACGAAACATATTAGGTGAGCATGTTGGACAATCGGGTTCGCTAGTTGAACCAGGGCGGTTACGGTTTGATTTTTCTCACTATGAAACAATCTCTAAAGAGCAACTAAGACGGATTGAGACTTTTGTTAATGCTTGTATCCGACAGAATGATCCGGTCGAAACGAAAACATTACCATTAGAGGATGCTAAAGAACAAGGAGCCTTAGCTTTTTTTGGTGATAAATATGGTGATGTTGTACGGATGGTACGAACTGGAGATTATAGTATTGAGTTGTGTGGTGGTACACATCTCAATACGACCGGTCAAGCGGGGTTTTTCAAAATAATCAACGAAAGTAGTATTGCTGCGGGCACACGTAGAATTGAAGCCAAAACTGGCGCATCGGCTATACAGCACCAACTATTAGAGACCGAAACACTACAAGAGATATCTAATTTACTAAAGACACAGCCTAGTAAAACCTCCGACCGATTAACAAAGTTATTACAAGATAATCGAAGGCTAGAGCGAGAATTAACTAGCCTCAAAAAACAACTTTCTTCTGCTCAAAACTCTGACTTAATCAACCGTGCAGTTGATGTTAAAGGCGTTAGTGTCGTGGCGGAATTTGTTGAGAAATTAGACCGTACGGAATTGCGAAATGTGACCGATGACCTAAGAAATCGGTTAGAATCTGGAATTATGGTATTGGGTTCAGGAAAAACGGATAATGTTTCTTTGATTGTTGCTGTCACCTCTGATTTGGTTGATAAAGTCCAAGCCAGTGATATTATGAAGCTTGTTGCCAATTTGGCTGGCGGTCGTGGAGGGGGGAAACCGGAACTCGCTCAAGGCGGTGCGAGTGATCCAAAAAAAGCCAAGCAAGCTATTAGTAAGGTACCTGAGCTCATCACTAGTTTGCTTACTTAATTCTATATCTGGCTACAAATTAGAATGAATAGATAGAGGATAATTGGCTATGAAAGTAGAATTACTATGGCAAGTTCCCTTAGCTGTTTCTTTGCTTAGCTTATCGTGGTTTCTTCTATCTTTATCCTTCCGGTTGGGAAGAACACTGAAATCGGTGGAGTCTGTTCTGGATGGAGAGATCCTAACACTCTTAAAGCAACTAAATCAAACGATAGGAAGTCTCGATCAGGATTTACCTGAGCTACTAGAGAGTCTTAATGGATTAATGGTAACTTTGGAAAAAATCAGTGCTCAAGAAATTCAACCAACTTTGCACTCTTTGCAAGAAATAACCGAATTAGTTAACCAAAGAGTCTCTGAAATTGATTTGTTCATTATGGAAGTTAATAAATTTTCTAAGGAAACGGTTACTCGAGCGGAGTACTACAGAGATCAGTTATCAGTTCCGATCACGGATATTCTGAGTTTGTGGAGTGGTCTCCGGGCCGGAATAGAAAATTTACTTCACTTAGTCAAGCAAAAAAAATGAGTGATAATCTACTTAAATATAACTATAAATATCTTTTCGAGGTAAAAGAAAAGGAGAATAATTATGAGTAATGATAGTAATAATAGCGTTTTAGCTGTTGTTTTAGCCTTTTTTACTGGTGGATTAATCGGTTCCGCCTTGGCTGTTTTGTTGACTCCCTTTTCAGGTCGGGAAACACGAGAGCGTATTGTAGAATCAACAATTGATACAACGGAGAAAACAGTCGAAATAGCTGGACAAGTTAGTGAAATAGTATCCCAGTCGATTTCGGCTGGAACAAAAGCCTTTCATGATAAAAGAGAAGATATTAAGACAACTGATATAGTAGAAGAAGGCTTAACCGAATCCCGAGAAGAAACAGTAATTACAGATTTAGAAAGTGAACGCCAGGAAGAGGGGAATCTAGAAGTATTGGAACCCTTTGCTGAAAAAACTACTGGATAAAAGGTGTTATATTAATTGATTATCAGAGTCAGAGACTCGCTCTTTGGCTCTTTTTTTTGTCATATTTTCAACCACAGATCATGATTACTTTCTATGAATATAGATAAACTGACAACACTTCTAAATCAAGTTCAACAAAATCAAATTAGCATCGATCAAGCAATATCTTCGCTGAAACGGTTACCATTTGAAGACCTTGGTTTTTCAAAGATTGATTATCATCGACAGCTAAGACAAGGGTTTCCGGAAGTCATTTTTTGTGAAGGTAAGACCATTGAACAAGTTGTGAAAATAGCTGAACGTCTAGTAGATATAGGTCAACCTTTATTCGCTACTCGTGCAACAGTTGAGATGTACCAAGCTGTTCTTTCTATTGCTCCGAAAGCTGTTTTCAATCAGGCTGGTAGAACCATCAGTTTACCTGCCGAAAAACTAATACAACAAACTGGGATTTTGGTCGTCTCCGCCGGAACTTCTGACATTCCAGTAGCAGAAGAAGCGGTTGAAACCGCGAGTATCATGGGAAACCAAGTCGATCGACTATATGATGTCGGGGTAGCCGGTCTCCACCGCCTATTAAGCAACTATGAACAGTTGACCGGTGCCAATGTTCTAGTAGTAGTTGCCGGGATGGAAGGTGCTCTAGCGAGTGTCGTTGGAGGATTAGTTGATAAACCCGTAATCGCCGTGCCTACTAGTATTGGCTATGGCGCTAGTTTCAATGGATTAGCGGCTTTACTCACTATGCTAAATAGTTGTGCGTCAGGTGTGAGTGTAGTAAATATCGACAACGGGTTTGGTGCCGGTTACAACGCGGCTTTAATCAACCGTCAAATCCATCAACGAGTTACTAATGATGAAAACAATTATTGATACTGACCCAGGTATCGATGATGCATTGGCAATTATCTATGCACTTAGCCATGAAGACTTATCGGTTCATTCTATTACTACAGTTGCCGGTAACGTAGATGTTGATAGGTCGAGCCAAAACAGCCAGATAATTCTACATCAATTAGGTTTAACATTGCCTGTATCAGTAGGACAAAGTCAACCCATCTGTTACGAACTTCAGACTGCAAGGCACTTTCATGGCCAGGATGGGCTTGGCAATACTACATCAGAATTTGATTTTACTGCTGGTGCCGAATACGGACTTTCCTCTGCTGCCGAATCTATTCTTGGCTTAGTCCATGATTCGTCGGATTCAGGTGTTCGTTTGATTTGTCTTGGTCCACTAACTAACGTGGCTCAAGCTATTCTAGCGAATCCTAAACTGATGAAGCGAATTGACCAAATTGTATTGATGGGTGGAGCCTTCGAGTGTTATGGTAACGTTACTCCGACCGCTGAATTCAACATTTACGTTGATCCACACACAGCAGAAATTGTTTTTTCTTCTGGAATTCCGACCACCATTTTACCACTGGATGTAACCCAACAGGTTGAAATTAGCGCAAATCAGCTGGAAAAGGTGGCCTCGAAAAGTAGTGTGCCATGGAAGCAATTCGCTTGCTCCATAACTCACCATTCCATGAATGTTCACCAACTGAATACTGGAAATCGAAGATTATATCTGCACGACCCATTGGTAGTGGGTTACGTTTTATACCCAGATTTATTCAAAACTATCAAAGCAGACGTCCGTGTCGAAACAAGATCCAGCTTGACAAGGGGAATGACCGTAGCTGACCTACGTCAGCCATCCCATAACTCTAACGTTCAGGTGTGTGTTAAGGTTAAGTCTCAGTCATTTCTCAACGATTTCTTCTCCACTGTCTTTGGCCTTCCTCAAGGTAATTTTTGAACGAACCGATACACTCTCTCATTTGGTTTTATATAACCAATTTTTCGTACTAGTGCTTCTTGAGTTAGTGAATCTGATTCAAGACGATTTAGCTGATCCTTTAAAGTATTTCTTTGCTGTTTAAGCTGTTTTAACCTTTCTCTTTGCAAAGATTGATAGACAGTTGCTTGCCTCCATTTTAGAAAATTCCCGACGGTATGCAATAGGCTCGCCGCAAGGAGTATTAGTAAGAAGGAAAATAAAGAGGCTCTCAAAAAACGAAACACGGAATTTTCAATTTTGTATCTCTGAGTATATTTATTCGGTAAGCAAGTTGCTGAACCAGAAATAAACAACGTCATAAATCAAAGCTTGGTTACGCTCGCTTTTTGGGTCATCGAATAGGAGTGTATCGTTTTAGCCTAAATTGTAGAAAACCTTTCTTCCGCTGAATACAGCAAAATCCCCTAGTTCTTCCTCGATTCTTAACAATTGATTGTATTTACAGGTCCTGTCTGTTCGGCATAGTGATCCTGTTTTAATCTGACCAGAATTTGTAGCAACTGCGATATCAGAAATAGTTGTATCTTCAGTTTCGCCCGAACGATGAGAGATAACAGCAGTATAATTGTTCTGTTTTGCTAATTCGATCGCATTAAGTGTCTCGGTTAAAGTCCCAATCTGATTAACCTTAACTAAAATTGAATTGCCAACGCCACGCTCTATACCCAAACCAAGACGCTCAGTGTTAGTAACAAACAGGTCGTCTCCAACCAGCTGTACTTTGTTACCAATTGCTTCGGTTAGCAATTTCCAACCATCCCAATCATCTTCGGCCATTCCATCCTCAATGGAAATAATGGGATACTTTTGGCATAGATCGGCGTAGAATTGAACCATCTCATCGGGGGATTTTTTCGATTGGGCTTCAGCCTCTAAAATATAATTTCCATCTTTGTAAAACTCGCTAGATGCCGGATCAAGCGCAATTAATACGTCATCTCCTGGTATGTATTTCGCTTTTTCAATTGCCTCCATAATTACTTGCAACGCTTCCTCATTGGATTTCAAATCAGGAGCGAATCCGCCTTCATCACCGACTGCAGTATTGTAGTTTTTTGATTTTAGAACTGATTTAAGATGGTGGAAAATTTCTGTTCCGATTTGTAAAGCTTGACGAAAATTACTGGCCCCAACGGGCATGATCATAAACTCTTGTAAATCAACGTTATTATCAGCATGAGATCCACCATTGATGATATTCATCATTGGTAATGGTAACTCTTTAGCGTTTGTTCCACCAACATAGCGGTATAATGGCAACCCGAGACTATTGGCTGCAGCTTTGGCTACCGCTAATGAAACACCTAAAATAGCATTAGCACCTATATTTTTCTTATTATCACTACCATCAAGTGCTATCATTTTTTGGTCGATAGCTGTTTGGTCATAACTTGACTCACCAATTAAGTTTTCTGATATGACAGTGTTAACATTTTTGACCGCTTTTTGAACTCCCTTGCCTAGATAGCGATCTTCTTCATCTCTTAGTTCGACAGCTTCGTGCTCGCCCGTAGAAGCACCTGAGGGTACCGCTGCCCGCCCCATTGTTCCACAACCGAGGTATATATCAACTTCAACTGTTGGGTTACCCCTAGAATCCAAAATTTCCCGTCCACGGACGTCAACGATTTCTGACATTGAACAAATCTCCTTTTGTATATCTCATATGTAGTTAAAAAATCTCCCATAGATCAGGATTATCGGTTAGAATCTCTGGTCCATCTGAGAGAATTGCGACTGTGTGCTCGAAATGAGCTGACAAGCTTAAGTCTGAGGTCACGGCAGTCCACCCATCATCCAAGGTAGCTGATTGACTTGTACCAATGTTAACCATAGGCTCAATAGCTAATACCATACCCGGTTTTAACCTAGGACCAGTACCGGGCACTCCCACATTTGGTACTTGAGGTGGCTCGTGCATCTTTTTGCCAATACCATGCCCCACAAAGTTATCTGCCACGTAAAAACCATAGGTTTCGACATGAGACTGAACAGCATGACATACATCTCCTAATCGGTTCCCAGGTTTGGCTTGTTCAATAGCTTTATAAAGTGATTCCTTGGTCACACGCAGTAACTTTTGAGCTTCTGATGAGATCTGGCCAACTTTAAAGGTAAAGGCGTTATCACCATGAAAACCATTTAGGAAAATTGCAGTATCAATACTAGCGATTTGACCTTCCTGCAAAATTTGATCTTCTGTTGGGATACCATGAACAATGACTTCATTAATGGATGAGCAGATAGTTGCAGGGTAAGGCGGATGGTTAGGTAACTGGTATCCTAAAAATGAAGACTCTCCACCTAACTCCTCAATAGTTTGGCGACAAATCTGATCCAATTCTGCTGTCGATATACCGGGTCTCACAGCTTCTCCTACCCGCTGTAACATGATCGATGCCGAACGTCCACTTTGTCTCATTTTTTCGATATCTCTTTTTGATTTAAGCCGGATTCGGTTTCGCATATCAATTCTTAATCGACTATCCTATTAAGTACTAAGGGTGAGAGTGAGGTAGGAGAAATTCCCAATATTTGGTTTATTAATCGTGAATGTAATCACTGATTGACGGAAATGATGTCACCAATCAGAGTCTGTGCGGTGGCTGTATGTATTTTTACTTCGACAGTCTCTCCCACGCTAGTATTTCTTCGAGGGAAAACTGTAGTTTTAAAACTTCTTGTTTTTCCAAAAAAATCTTCTGAGGACTTTTTCGATTCACCTTCAATCAGTACTTCAACAACTTTACCTATGTAGGTTTGGTTAATCTGTCTAGAGATTTTGTATTGTTGATCTATAATTAACTGAAGCCGTTCCATTTTTACTTTTTCTGAAACATCATCAGTCAATGATCTATGAGCTCGAGTGCCGTCACGATCAGAATATTTGAACATAAAAGCTGAATCGTAACGAACCTCAGCCATCATATCGTAGGTGTTTTGGAAGTCAGCTTCTGTTTCACCACAGAAACCTACAATAATATCAGTACTAATAGCTAAATTTGGCATCAGTTCACGCATCCGATTAACCAATGAGCGGTATTCGTCCGCAGTATAGGTACGATTCATACTTCGGAGTATGCGAGAAGAACCTGACTGTAACGGCAAATGAATTTGTTGACAAACTTTTTCACAACTGGCCATGGCCGAAATCATCGGTTCTGAAGCATCACTAGGGTGAGGCGAAGTAAACCGAATACGTTCTAACCCATTGATTTCATTAAGGGAAATCAGCAAATCTCCAAAATCATTCTGTCCATCATGATACGAGTTGACCGTTTGTCCTAGCAAAACGACTTCCTTAAATCCTTCATCAACTAATTGGTAGCATTCATCCACAAGTTTTGATAAAGTGATGCTTCTTTCTCTTCCACGTGTGAATGGTACAACGCAAAAGGTGCACATCTTATCGCAACCTCGCTGAATGGTCAGCCATGCTCGGACTCCGTCCTTTCGGATAGGCGAGAGATCAGCATAATCTTCCGATTTATCTAGCTTGAGACCAACGAATGGATCTTTAGAGCGAACTGTTTGAATCGCTTGTGGAAGGCTTCGGTAAGCATCTGGCCCTAAAATAATATCAACGAATGGTGCCGCATCGATGATTTGTTGACGAAGGTGTTGTGCCATACAACCACAAACTCCTAGAACAATATCTGGATTGCGTCGTTTTAGGCTGTTAAGATGCTTAAGTCGATGAAAAACTTTTTCTTCTGCATTTTCCCGAATAGCGCAGGTGTTGATTAAAATTACGTCCGCAGTTTCGGCATTGTCGACCATCTGGTAGCCAATATTGGACAAGATACCTGCCATCAGTTCACTATCGCTGATATTCATTTGACAACCGTAAGTCTCGATATAGGCCGTGGCGGTCACTTGGGAGTATAATGGCGTAACCAATAAAGTTGGGTCAGAATATTTCTGTTTATCAGTGTAGAGAGGAAGTTGCTTTTTCATTAGTACCTTGAGTCTTTATAGGTAATTAATAAGACTGAACCAAACACTTGTATTATACTTCAGAGCCGAAATTATCTGCAAGCTGATGCTGATCAATGTGGATTTGTATGGCTTTTCAGCCTGTGATATAATCTACTGCTGAGAAGGTTACCGATGACGTCTAAATTGGCTCAAGAAGTTTTCGATCAGGGATACTGTGTATTGGAAGGTTTTTTCGACAAAAGTAGCAGGGAGCAAATTATAGCAATCTTGCATCAAGTTTGGCTAAACGCGAATCGACCCAGCCTAGGTGGCCGGTTTGGCTATGTATTGCATCCAGCTCTAAAATTTGCTCCCGATCTAGCCCCCTTCTACGCTCAATCAGAGATAGTAAAACTGATGGCCGAGATTTTACAAGACGAAGTACGTCTCGCGCATAGTGGAGCTATATTGTGCGATGAAAGCCGAAGTTTCTGCGATTGGCACTGCCACTTGAACGGTAGCGAATTCAATCAATGGGACCCCAAAAAAAATACTGATCAAGGAATAGATCGGTTGCTATGTAATGTTTACCTACACGGTTCTACGGTAGAAACAGGAGAACTATTAGTCTATCCCCGAAAGACTACGGATTCCTGGCAAATTCCTTTCGAAAACCTACTGTCAGAGTGGGAGGGCCAATCAGTAGTGACCTGTCCTCCAGGATCTGCGGTGATTTTTGATACTGCTCTATTGCATGCGGCTCGTCAGCCAACCCAAGCTGGCTTACGCTACATTTGGGGAGGACATTATCAAGGTCGAAACAACCTGACTCCACATCGGGAAGACAATTGGCATGAGAACCGCCAAATTGAGCAATACAGGCAAGAATACCCATTATTTGGCAAATTGACTGATCCAAAATATAAATCGATTACCATTCGATAGCATAGTATGGCACAACAAAACTATCCGATGTTATATTCCTTTCAACAAACATAAAATCTTATTTCATCCCTAGATAAATATTAGGCAAATGATATGGCTCGTCGGAACCTTCAAATCCCAAAAACTGTAAAGTGGATCGATAGTAGTTCACTAAAACAAAAAATTAATTACCAGGTATCAATTGATCGAAATGGAATCGTCCACTTTTCTCGTAGTTTTAACAACTTGATTGGCGATTTATCAGAGGTCCGTGTTGGTTACGATCGAACAAAAGAAGATCTATACATCTTGTTTGTTGCTAATGGTGGAGATGCCCATATTCGTCAAAATGGTAAGCATAAACTAGTTTTGTATCGCAAGGCCCTAAGCTGTTTAGACTTAATGCCAGACCCCAAAAAAGGTCGTGAGTTGCTTTTTACTGAAGAAAATGGTCTGGAAGTTGATGAAGATCAGAAACTAGTTCGTCTTAGCTATGAACAAGCTACTTATCGTCAACTTAGAAGGAAAAAAATGCCTGAGTATTTATAATTAAGTACTCATGAGATTTTGGTGGGCATTGAGTAGATCACGATTTTTAAAAAATTGCACATACAAAAGTGTTGATCAGGCTTAAAAGACAAGAAATTAGCCTAAGTAGAAGTGAGTTTACCAACAAAACTACCCTGCAAATCTCAAATCGCTTTGGTTAGACTAACCGAAGCGCGCCCTCGCCGGATTTTCATGTTGATAATTTATTCTATACAAAAGCCTCGTATGTCTATTTCTTTCTACTAGCATTTTTGTTCCATTCTATCATGGGAAGAAGAAATTTTGTCTAAAACTGACAGTGCTTGATTTCAGTTTCGTAAGAATTCACGTCCTAGTTAGATAGTATTATATTGCACTGGTTAACATTGTTTGTTTGTCCCTACTAGTTAAACTCGGCTATAGTATTACCTGCATCTTAGATAAACTATTAGTTGATTACGTTGCTTCAGAAGATACATAACGATAAAATGGTCTTGGTGCTTGGCTCAACTAAGTTTAAACTATCACAGACAAAGAGAGAAAATTGGATGTCTAAAAAATTGGCTATTGACGGTGGAATACCAGTTCGATCAAATCAATCGTGGTCGAATTGGCCCTTAGTTAACCAACAAGAATGGGAAACTGAAATCGAACCCAAAATGCGAGCTGTTTATCTCAGCGCGACCGAGGGGTTACCTGGAACAAAATCACAAGAATTTAGTCATTCTTATGCTAATTATACTGGTACTAAATATGCTACTTTTTTACCACATGGTACTGATGCCATTAGCGCTGCCATTTCCGCAGTATTAGATCTGGATGGGTTTGGGGACGGTGGGGAAATCATTACCACTAACTATACCTTTGTTGCTACCGCTTCAGCTGTTCTCGATAGAAGATGTTCAGTGGCCTTCGTTGATATTGATTCCGATAATTTTACAATTGACCCGGCAGCTTTAGAATCTGCTATCACAGACCGTACAAGAGCTATCTTAGTAGTTCACCTTGGTGGGCACCCAGCTGACATGTTCACTATTAATCAGATCGCACAAAAACATGGTTTAAAAGTTATAGAAGATTGTGCTCAAGCACATGGTGCTGAATCCAATGGTAAAAAAGTTGGATCCTTGAGTGACGCTGGAGCCTTCAGTTTTCAATCATCAAAAAACTTAACCTCCGGCGAAGGAGGTATGGTGACTACTAATGATGAAATGACCCATCATTTAGTACATGCCTTTATGAATGTTGGGCGGGAACCGTCTGGTGCAAGGTGGGAATACCCAAGACTCGGTTGGAATTATCGACCATCCGAATACTTAGCAGTATTGCTAATGGAACGGCTAAAAAAATTGGAAGCGCAAACCGATATCCGTAATGCAAATGCAAATTATTTGTCGGCTGAATTGAAACAAATTGAAGGAATTATACCTCCGTATAACAGCCATTGGGTTACGAAGCATGGATATCATCTTTATATGATGCGTTATCGATCAGAAGCATTTGGGGGGAAATCGCGAGCCGAATTCATGCGAGCTCTCGAAGCTGAGGGCATTCCTGTATCCAGTGGGTACGGACAACCATTGTCGCAAGAAAGTGGTATGCAAAGAGTCTTCGACCAGTACCCACACCTGATCCGAGTACTACCTTGTCCGAATGTAGAGCAAGTTTGTTCGGAGAGTATCTGGTTATTTCAAAATATTTTGCTGGGGTCTCAAAAAGATATGGATCAAATTATAGAAGCAATAATCAAAATCCAAGGAGCTTGGAGTTAGTAGCATATTTACGGCTCTGTTGTTTGGCTTGTTGTATATGCTTGCATTCAGCTTCTCGTACTATGTTTTGTCTCTTACCTTCATTTTATAAATACGCTCGTAATCATTGAATATTGACTTGATAATTTGGGAAATAGAATTTTCGTACGGAGGTCTGTCTGTAAGCAAACACAGTTTAGCCTGATTGGTTTAATTCTGTGTGTTCAATAATGGGTGGACGCGATTCTGTAATGGAATTTTCAGTCGGCAACCATTCGATAAATGGGACAGGTAAACCCCCTGAACCATTTCAGAAATATAAATAGCGTTTTGCATGCTGGATAGTGGTTCCTGGTTTTCTTCTATTGATTCGATCAAATCTTGGATCAAAACCTGATTGCCCAAATGAAGAAAAATCTTCCAAAGTCTTTCTTCATCGTATAAATCATGCCAGCCAGGAACTAGAATTTTCTCCCAACCCAAATGGGTTTGATCAGGTAAGCAACGAGGGGCTGGATAAACAAAGTAATTTCCGGGTTCTCTTAACTCGATTCTGGCCAACTCACATTCTAAAGATAGACCAAATAAATTGCTAAATTTTGATTGATTTGGAATAACTAGGTTGGCGGTCGATTCGAAATAGCCACGAATACCGTCATCAAAACCGAAGGTCGCACTTATCGAATCGCCCATAATTGGACCGACGGGTTGTGTACCCTGACGAGTATCACTCATAGTTGCACTTCGTCTATCTTGTAGAATATGGCCAGTAACCCAACGTGGTAAACCAGCAAAAGCGATCATCAGATCGAACAAATGTGTACCATGTAGTAAAAGCTCTTCACCACCACCTCTACTGTCGTCTTTTGGCCGAGCCCACATACGTAAAAGTTGACCGTACTTATTGGACTTGACATCAATGATAGCCTTTTGTATTGCTGGCATAGCTCTCCACTGATGAGCAATTGCCATCTTAATATTCGCGCTATCACAAGCCTTCGCCATTTTATCTACTTCAGCTAATTCGCTTGCCACCGGCTTTTCACAGTAAATGTGGCTACCCACTGACGCTGAGGCTTCAACCATTGCTAAGCGTTCTGTAACCCAACCAGGAGCGATACTTACCAATTCTGGTTTTTCAGCTTTCAACATTTTCTGGTAATCACGGTATAAATTTGATGGCTTTAGTTGCTGTCCAGCCTGTTGTAAGCCAGTGGGATTTATATCCGCGATAGCAACCAATTCGACATGGTCTAAATCAGAAAACACACGGTCAAGACCATGGCCATAATTACCCTGACCGCTTGATCCGATTATCGCAGCCCTATACTTTTTTTTCACTATCTTTTATTACCTTTTTTTGCTGTCTGTAATCTTCAGTTAATTAGAAATATAAAGTTGATTAACTAGTTCATTACTTTACCTAATAAAGCGAAAATAGGCCCACAGGATGCGTAATGTCAATTACCTTGCCACACTCATAATAAAAGAAGAAAAGATAACTAATACGCTAGTATCAACAACATAATTGACTTAATCTAGCTTTCAGGTATCTCTTGAATACTGATAATACCAAAGTACCTTTCCATGTCTACTAGGATAAGATTTTGCTAATTTTTCCTGATTCAATTACATTCTTTCTGGAGTCGAAAGACCAAGAATCTTTAGCCCATTTCGTAGAACAATTTGCAAACAGGAAACTAGTGCTAGTCTTGCATAGCTAAGATCAATTTGCTCAACGTTTAACACTCTAGATTTGTTGTAAAAAGTATGGAATTGATTGGCTAAATCTTGTAAGTAGTTAACTAAGCGATGAGGCTGGCGATTATCCGCACTAGCAATAACTAATTGTGGAAATTCGGCCATCTTCCTAATCATTTGTTGCTCATCTATCGAATTCAGTAAACTTAAATCAGCCTTTTGAAACTCATATGCTCCAAGCCCGCGTTGGGCCATCTCACGAAAAATGCTACAGGATCGGGCATAAGCATACTGCAAATAGAAGACAGGATTATCATTAGCCCGCTTAAGTGCCAGGTCAAAATCAAAATCAAGATGGCTATTGTTGGAACGATTTAAAAAAAAGTAACGAGCGACATCGACAGCGAAGTGTTCATCTACCGATTCTCCCAGTCGATCAAGTAGATTATCTAGGGTGATTAGTTGCCCTTTTCTCTTGGACATCTCAACTTTCTGACCGGTTGAGTCAACTAAACTAACCTGTTGAATAATCAGACACTCTAACCGGCTTTGATCATATCCTAAAGCCCGAAGTAAACACTCCAGGTGTGAAATATGTCCTTGGTGATCAGGACCCAAAAGATCAATCAGTGTGTGAAAACCACGATTGAATTTGTTTTGGTGATAAGCTGCATCCGGAACAAAATAGGTGTACTCACCGTCGCTCTTAACTACGACTGTATCCTTATCATCACCAAAATCAGTCATTTTAAACCAAGTGGCACCTTCGGATTCATAGAGTA
>Ga0163179_10000886_pt1 | contig 21417 bp, 14 predicted proteins | sample AtlANTMetagenome_FD_109643 | JGI IMG/M metagenome (GOLD analysis project Ga0163179, IMG submission 109643) | Marine eukaryotic phytoplankton communities from the Atlantic Ocean - Atlantic ANT 2 Metagenome | ecosystem: Environmental > Aquatic > Marine > Oceanic | place: North Atlantic Ocean...
ATTGCGAGCTGGTCGTGACTGGTGGTCGTTGCAGCCGGTCGTGAAACCAGCCATTCCGCAGCTTCAAAAATTCCCGCAACCTGCACATCCGATCGACGCGTTTATTCTCGCTCGTCTCGAAGAGCAGAACGTGACTCCCGCGCCGACCGCCGATCGGCGAACCCTGATCCGACGACTCTACTACGATCTGATTGGCTTGGCTCCGAGCGAGGAGGAGATTCAAGCATTCGTCAGCGACCAGCGGCCCGATGCCTGGTCGAGAAAAATAGATCAGCTGTTGGAGATGCCCCACTATGGCGAACGTTGGGGACGTTATTGGTTGGATCTGGCCCGCTATGCCGATACCAGCGGCTACGAACGTGATCAAGAAAAACCCTTTGCCTGGAAGTATCGCGATTGGGTCGTTGACGCATTTAATGCGGATATGCCCTATCGGGAATTCATTATTCATCAATTAGCCGGAGATGAGATTGCCGATCGTGATGAGCAATCCGTGATTGCGACTGGTTTTCTGCGGCTTGGACCTTGGAATGATGAGCCGAATGACCCGGCGGATTATCAGTACGAGCGGCTCGAGGATGCGGTGCATACGACGTCTGCAGCATTCATCGCGTTGACCGTCAAATGTGCGCGGTGCCACTCCCATAAATTCGATGCCATTACCCAGGACGATTACTATCGCATGGCTTCTGCCTTTTGGGCGGGACCGATTCCCGTTGGAGGCTCGCGAGATCAATTAGGGGGCCCGACGTCTGAAGAATTGGGTTATGAGAATGTGTTGGGGTGGACTGATTTAGGATCACAGCCGAGTCCATTGCATGTGCTCAGAAATGGCGAACGACATCAGCCTTTGCACGAAGTGACTCCCGCTTCGCTCTCGTCGGTTCCCTCATTGGAACGCCAATTTTCTCCACCTCCCGAGGGTGCACGCACTTCTCAGCGGCGTTTGCAGTTGGCAGAGTGGATTGCGGATCCTCGTAACCCGCTGACGGCCAGGGTTCTCGTCAATCGAATCTGGCAGCATCATTTCGGCCAAGGGTTAGTAAGAACTCCCAATAATTTTGGATTCCTAGCCGATCCTCCCACGCACCCCGATTTGCTGGATTGGCTGGCGGTTGAATTTTTATCGCGCGGTCAGAGCATCAAGTCGCTGCATCGTCTCATCTTGACGTCACGCACCTGGCAACAGTCTTCATTGCATCCCGACGCACGGCAGCTTGAACAACGAGACTCGACGAATCGCTGGTGGTGGCGAGCAGAACGGCGACGTCTTGATGCCGAATCACTTCGTGATTCTTTGTTGCAGGTGAGTGGTGAACTTAATCGGACTGTCGGGGGTGTGGGCTTCAAGCCAACGGTTAGTGCCGAAGCATTGGAGGGACTTTCCCGTAAATCGGCAGCCTGGCAGGCCTCTGCACCCGAAGTTCAGAAACGTCGCAGCCTCTATATGTATTTGAAGCGTGGTTTGCTTCCCCCATTAATGACCACGTTTGACCTCTGTGATCCAACCCAGTCGTGCGGCCAGCGGGATGTGACCATCGTACCAACTCAAGCCCTGGCACTCTTGAATAACCAGTTCGTGCATGATCGGAGCCAATTTCTCGCTACATCAATCATGAAAAGCAGTGCGGATCCGGAGACGCAGGTCAGGCACGCCTGGTCTCGCATCCTGCGTCGACAGCCAGAAACTGCGGAGGTTGAATTGTCGCTTCGTCATCTCAAAGCTCAACAGACGCGTTTTTCGAAAGCTCAAGAGAAAGCGTCGGAAGAGAATGCCGTGTCGAAGGCGAGTCGTCCAGAGTCGCCAACTTCCGCATTGCGGTTTCATCTGCGAGCAGATCAGGCGGTGGTTGAGCGGGTCGGAGATGTTGAGTTCGTCGTCTCCGTTCGAGATCTTTCTGGACACGGTCACCAATCACAACAGGAGTCCCAGGAGGCCCGGCCGCGTTTGCAACGAAATGGATTTGGTGGAAAGCCGACGCTTGTTTTTGATGGCCAAGGGGATTTTCTGCATGTCAGTGGTAACCTGCTTGAGCAACCTGACTGTACCTTGATTTGTGTTGTTAGTGATGATCAAGGAACAGGCCATCGCGAAATCATTTCCAATTGGAATGGATCACAAGGGAATTCGGGCCGTTCTGTGTTCCTGGGGTTAACAGCTGAGCGTGTTGTTCGTTTTAGCGATGCCTTTTCCCCTGGAAATGAATTGCGTAATCGCTCTCAACCGTTCATCATTTCCGCCACCAATGACAGCCAGCAAGCAGCGGTCTATCAAAATGGCCGGGAGCTTGGAATGGGGGCTTCGCTTCCGGATCGCCGCCTCGATACTGCTTGGGTCATCGGTCAGCAGGGGAATATCAACGGCGAGTTTTGGCAGGGGGGAATTTCCGAAATTCGACTCTACGACCGCGCACTTTCATTGTTTGAGCGACAGTTTGTCGAACGAGAATTGGCAGAGTATTACGGAATTGAGATTCCAGAAGAGACTCAGACTGAGATGATCACCCCCGAAAGTTTTGCGCTCGCGTCGCTCTGTCATGTCCTTATGAATTCCAATGAGTTCCTCTACGTAGATTGAGGCATCATGATGAAGAATCGATCATCCTTTCCCTGTGGTCAGTCTCGACGTGAATTCGTTTGGCAAATGGGAAACGGTTTTGCAGGTTTGGCTCTCGCCGATCTGTTAACGCGCGATGGGTTTTGGAACCAACCGACGTTTGCCAAGGAAGCAGGGTCCTCGACGAGTCCGATCGCACCGAAGCCGCCTCATTTCAAGCCGAGAGCGAAGTCATGCATTTTTCTGATGATGAATGGGGCGCCCTCTCAGGTTGATACGTTTGACTACAAGCCTGAACTCGAGAAGTATGCCGGTCAGGAACTTCCCGCTGATAAAGATTACATCAACTCCGGTGGGCGACGGGTTGGTTTTCTGACACCGGCGTATCGCAAGTTTCGGCCTGGCGGTGAGAGTGGATTGCTGATCTCCGATTTCTTTCCTCAGGTGCGTCAACACGCGGATAAGTTGTGCGTGCTGAATTCATGTCACACTGATAGTCACGCTCATGGCTCGGCGCTCGTCGCGATGAACACGGGCAAGACACTGGTGGGCCGCCCATCGTTGGGCAGTTGGGCTGTCTATGGTCTAGGGACTGAAAACGAAAGTCTGCCCGGCTATGTCGTGATTCTGGATAAGCGTGGTGGGCCGATCAGTGGTCAGCCGAATTGGGCGAGTGGATTTATGCCCGGCACCTTCTCCGGAACGCTCTTTCGGCCTGTCGGCGACCCGATCCTTGATCTAAATGGACCAGCCCATCTGTCTCGCAAAGCTCAACGTGAGCAGCTCGACATGTTAAGTAAACTGAACCAGCATCACCTCGACCAACGACCCGGCGGCAAGGAATTGGCCGCGCGCATCGAAAGCTATGAACTTGCCTATCGAATGCAGTCGGCCACTCCAGAGGCTGTTGATCTATCCGAAGAGTCGCCAGAGACCTTGGAGCTTTACGGGGTTGGCAAGAAGCCTACCGACGAATATGGACGTAATTGTTTGATCGCTCGACGGCTTGTCGAACGAGGAGTCCGTTTCATCCAGCTCTACTCGGGTGGCGGCCACCTCGAAGAAACCTGGGACGCACACGCTGGCATCGAGTCTAATCATGGGCAGCACGCTCCAGAGGTGGATCAGCCGATTGCGGCATTACTCACGGATTTGGAACGTCGCTCGCTCCTGGACGACACCCTCGTTGTCTGGGGTGGTGAGTTTGGCCGAATGCCCTTTAGCGAAGGCAAAAACGCACCCGGCCGCAATCATAACCCCTACGGCTTCTCAATGTGGCTGGCAGGCGGCGGAGTGAAGGGTGGAATGACCTATGGAAGCACCGATGAGTTTGGTTTCGAAGCGGTGGAAGACAAGGTGCACCTGCACGACCTGCATGCGACGATTCTTCATCTGCTTGGGCTCGACCATGAGATGCTGACCTATTTTCATCAAGGACGGCAGGAGAGCTTAACCGACGTTGGGGGAAGGGTAATTCACGAATTGATCGCCTGATGTTTGTTGGAAAGAGTTCGGAAACTAATCCGACCAACTTGATTCATCTTCTCGAACGCTAATTGGAATTGGTCTCAAGCTGCTGCGCTCCCTACCCTTGATTGACCTATCCACTCTGCTTGATGCGTTTTTTGTTTGATGTACATATTGTTTAGCATCGCTTTTTTTTGCTTGACTTCTTTTTGGGGAAGGTTAGCTTGTTGTCTCGTTACCCGAAATAGGCCTCGAGAAACGCTAACGCATTTCACTTCATAAAAACGATGATGCCCGTCCCGCTAATCACTGGCGAGACGGACACCATCGTTTTTTTTTTGGTTGTAAATGGAATTCAATCGAACCCTAAATCAATCCGACGCTAACGCTGTTAATCAAATAGCTGTTAATCAAATAAGGGCGAAGACGAATGAAGATCAAAGCACTTACTCTCTGCATTGCATTGGCGTGTTGCACATCGACGCTTTTTGCTGGCGTAGTCGCTGACTCCGTCGCTGACTGGTCAGAAGCCGGCACCCAAGGTGAAAATGGATGGACCTACGGCTACTACGCTCCCGCTACGCCTGATGCTGTTTACAGCACTGGCGATTTCCAAGCCTTTGAAGGTCCTACCTGGATTTGGAATGGAAACGCTTGGGATGAAGCGAACGCCGACGGTAACAACCAGCCCTGGACAGTCGTCAATAAAGAAGGTGGACACCCGAATGGCGACAACAATGCTGATGGCATCCAATATGCAGTGCGTCGTTGGGAATCCAGCGTGAGTGGTAATGCTACGATCACTTATAACCACGCCAAGCAAAACGTAAACTGTGGTAACGGTTCGACGGCGATCCTGTACCACAATGGTGCTGTCATCAACTCGTCGACGATCTCTGGTGGCGACGGTACCGGGGTTGTTAATTCCTCTTCCGTATCGCTTCAAGCAGGCGATCTCGTTGATCTCGCTTTGTCGCCTTTTGGAGATGACGGAACTTTCGTTGATGGTTGTGACGGTTCCCTGTTCGGCATGTCCGTTGATCTTGCTGTTGAAACCATTTCGGTCAACTTCGGAGCCGATCAACCGAATGAAGCCGGTTCCGCCGTAACCGGAGCTGCTGGTGTTCTCGGTGTCAGCAATTGGAATAACACGAGTGGTCAGTCTGGATCGGCCGCAGATCTCGTCGACGCCTCGGGTGCTGCAACCAGCGCTAGTGTCGAGTGGACCTCGAACAACACTTGGGCAAGCCAAGGTCGTGGTGAAGACAACAACACCGCTCCCGAAGGTGACAATCGAAACCTCATGACGGGTTACCTTGATACGAACGCTGACGATCCCAACTCCGTGACTGTCAGTGGTCTGCCTTTCGAAGGCGAATACAACGTCTATGTTTACACAAAGGGTGGTGTGATTGGACGCGGTGGTGACTACAACATCGGCGACAAGACGGTCAGCCACGTCGACGTTTCCGCGTTTAACGGAGACTTCGTCTTCGGTAGCGAAGGCGACGTCCTTGTGTTCACCGGACTCAGTGGTGAAAGCTTCACCTTGACCGGTCAGCCGACCACGGGCGGTCCTCCTCGTGCTCCGATTAACGGCATCGAAGTTTCGACCGTCCTTGTTCCCGAGCCCACCAGCCTGGTCCTGGTCGGCATGGGTCTGCTGGCATTCTTCGGATTCCGTCGACGTTAGAAGTCGTCCGATTGAAAACGATTGGAAACCGGTCAATCCCAGTTGGGGTGGCCGGTTTTTTTTGCGTTCTACGTTAGATCTTCAATTTTCGTGGAGATCCTCCGTTTTGTATCGCGCAGTATCAATGCGTTTGTCGCATTGATCAACTATAAGTTGGGCAGCTTCTGCAAGACTGTACTCTCAAACGGTACCTGATCTGATAGATGAAGGGGGATTGACCTTGATTAGTAGGCGCGCAAGTTTACAGTTCAACACTCTTGTCTTTTGTATTTCTTCGTGTTTCACACCATCCGTTTTGGCTAACGTCGTTGCTGATTCCGTTGCCGATTGGTCGGAAGCAGGCACCCAAGGTGAAAACGGTTGGACTTACGGTTATTACGAACCACCAACGAAAACCATCAGGGCGGAGATTCCTCACCCGGATGCGGTTTACCATCCTGATGATTTTCAGGCCTTTGTCGAAGGGCGTTGGGGAGACACCGTGTTACCGATGGGGGCTGTGGGTAATCAACCAATTACTGTGGCTTCCGGTGTTTGGGGCAAGAGTATGCGGAATCCATTTAATCCCAATTTCTTGAGTTCAAATCCTCCCAATGCCTTTATCACGAAGCATGGTGGCCAACCGCAGTTTGCCAGTTGGTCAAACGGTCAATCCGAACCCGAGCACAAATTGCAGTATGCAATACGTCGTTGGGAATCCGACGTGAGCGGTACTGCTACGATCACGTACAATCACTCCAAAGTCATGAGAGATTGCGGTAACGGTACAACGGTGATCCTTTACCACAATGGTAATGTTCTCGCATCGAACACGATCGATTTTGACGATCGCACCGGCGTCGTTGATTCCGTCTCGGTATCGCTTGCAGAGGGTGACTTCGTTGATCTTGCTTTGTCGGGTTTCGGGTCTAAATCTAAACCGAACGGCGGCGGTGATATTGGGGAAAGGAAGTATTGGCTGAATGCTTGTGACCACTCGAATTTTGGAATGTCCATTGAACTCACTGCAGCTGTAACTTCTGGTGACTACAACAGCGATGGCGTCGTGAATGCTGCTGACATCAATTTGCAAGCAGAGGCAATCGCAGATGCTGCTCCTGATCTTGCTACTTACGATGAAAACAGCGACGGTGTTATTGACATTGCTGACCGAAAGATCCTCGTCGGTGATCACCTGAATACTTGGATGGGCGATGCTGATCTCAGCGGTCAGTTCGACACCACTGATCTGGTGGTTGTCTTCGCCGTTGGCAAGTACGAGACGGACGCTTCGGCAGGTTGGGAAGAAGGCGACTGGGATGGAGATGGTAGCTTCTTAAGTAGTGACTTGGTTACCGCATTTGTGGATGGTGGCTATGAAATTGGTCCGAAGGCAGCGGTTGCAACGGTGCCCGAGCCGTCCGGCATCGTTCTGGCTGTTATCAGCTTGATTGGCCTTTTGGGCATTAGTCGCCGTCGCCATCGTTAATTCAGCTTTCGCTTCGATGATGAAACTTAACCGGCCTCTCAAATCTTCGAGAGGCCGGTTTTTTTGGGGGCGAGTGTGGTACGGAGCTCAAGAATTGACGGAATAGGGGGCCTGCGAAGTCGGATTAACTTCAGGTGGATTTTGCTGAGATGCTGACCGGGTCAGGATCATGTAGAATGAGAAAGTTCAAGTTGACCCGATCGATGGTGTTTGCTTTTAACGGTGATATGAACTACTCGCCCTTCGGTAACATCGCATTAATGGCCTGTAAGAGTTGGGTTCTTGTTTGTCTGTTGCCGCACATCGTTGTGGCCGGCGAGGATCAAGAAGAGTATTTTGAACGGCACGTGCGGCCTATCCTCGTGGAACGTTGTTACAGCTGCCATGCGGGAAGAGATTTTCGGCTCACCGATGCCGAAGGACATGTCGTTGAAGATCTCTTGGCTTAAGCCACTTCTCTCGTTTCTTACGAAGGCCGAATCCATTTTGAAAGACGTTTTTCTTTTCAGGTCGGGATACCATGTTGATTGAAGATGTTCGTCTGTTTTATCTCGCGATGCCCGAGATTCAAGATATTGGCGATGGTAGCCAGGATGCATTACTCATTCGAATTGAAAGTGAAGGGGTCGTCGGCTGGGGGGAATGTGAAGCGTCGCCGCTGGTTTCGATCGCGAATTGGATTTGTCCGATGTCGCATTCCGCCTGCAAGAGCGTGCGCGATGCCGTCGTTGGCCAACGAATCGAGACCCCCGAGGACATCGTAAAGCTCGGACATGCGGTGCGAGCTGCTGGTTTGGATATTGCTCAAACCGATCACACCTGGTCAGGTGTCGAAATCGCTCTTTGGGATCTGCTCGGTAAACGATTGGATGAGCCTGTTTATCGATTGCTTGGTTTTGATGAAGCATTGCCCAAAACTCCGTACGCCTCTCAGTTGTTTGGTGACACGCCCGATTCGACGCTCGAGAAGGCCAGGCAATGTCGACAACAGGGCTTTTCGGCGGTCAAGTTTGGCTGGGCGAGCTATGGTTGTGGCACCGTCGCCGAGGACAACGCTCACGTGGAAGCGGCGAGAGCAGGTTTAGGAGAAGAGGGGACTTTGCTGATTGATGCCGGCACCGTATGGAATGAAGATGTCGATGCGGCGCGGCAGCGTTTAGCGGCATTGGAAGCCCACCGTGTGCTGTGGTTGGAAGAACCGTTTGTGGGCGAGGCGCTACACGCTTACGGTGAACTCGCCAAGTCGTGTCACAAGGTTCAACTCGCAGGGGGCGAAGGCGCCTCTAACTTTCACGCGGCCCGAAATCTGATCGATCACGGTGGCATCGGGTTTGTGCAAATTGATACGGGGCGTATCGGTGGTATTGCGCCAGCAAAAGCGGTCGCCGACTATGCCGCCCAATGCAATGTGGTTTACGTGAACCATACATTTACAACGCACCTTGCTCTCGCAGCGTCCATCGTGCCCTATGCCGGTGATGCACGGTCTGTCATCTGTGAATTCCCTGTTGAGGCTTCTCGTTTGGCGCTTGATCTTGTTGAACAGCCGCTGTCCTTGGTGGAGGGCAAAGTGCAGCTCAATGATCGCCCTGGCTTAGGAGTCGATATCAACGAAGCCACGATTGAGAAGTATCTTGTGCCCGTTGAAATCAAGGTGCGAGGGAAAACGACCTATTCGACCCCGGATCTCGCCTGAGGTTTTCCGTTTGGAGGCAGGACTTCCTTGAGGCTGAAACGAATCGATTACTGGCCGTCGGATTTTTTTGCGTCTTGCAGATATCGTGAAACCTCAGCGAGAACGTCCGCACGTCCTTTCCACGGCTTATAGATGAGTCGTCCCTCGAGTTGATACTCCTGACCCTTTTGTGGATTCGGAATGATCAACTGGAAATCCCAAGCAGGATTCGTATCGTTTCCTGTCGAGTTGCGACCTCCGCCGGAGGGCGAGTGTGCGAACCGTAGGTTCTGATTCTCGCGAAACACGTAGATTAATACCATGTTGCGAAACCGTCCATAAAAGAACGGTGCCGAATAGGTCATTGGTGAGATGCTTGAGAACAGCGTGTCGCCTACCTCGAATTTGAGTTCAGTCGTGTCTTGGTTTTGTTTGACGGTACTGTCGCGATTGTGTTGTTGCGTACACAGTTGACGCCAGATGGGTTGAGTCAAGCTGGACTCACCATCCAGGAAATAAATGCTTTTGTCGATAGGGCCGTTCATGTAGGACGCCCAGAAAACACCGAGGAAGTCTCCTGCGTAATCATTTCGATGGGGTTTGCAACGATAGGAAAAGTCGAGGTAGTAAGGGTCGGCCGCGCGGAACCGAGTCCAGCTCTCAACTTGAAATACCGGAGTTGCTGATTGATATAATTCGACCGTCCGATCATCGGGTCGCTTGAGCTTCATCGCCGCATACCGCGGTTCAAAGAAAATGTTTGCTGCCGATCGAGGACTGGCATCAAAGTAATGCTCTAGATTCCAGCCGGAATAGGCGGGGACAAAGGGACTCTCTGGCTGGTCCGGAGATGTGATGGCGAAGATGCCATTGTATCCCGCACGGTGTTGCTGACCGTTGATCTCAGCCGAACGATTGTTCCCGAGGGTGACCTTCAAACGAGAGCTCTCTAGCCGGGCCACGTCTTGGTCGCGTGCCGGTCCACGGGGGTCATAGTTTGCCACGGTTTTCGCCAGTCGCTGTGGCATTTCCGTCTTTCGCCATTGCAGGAATTCTGACTCCATGCGGTCGCGATTCACCGTGTCTTTTGGACGCGACGCAGGGATTTTGATCTCGCCGTAGGTGATGCCTTCGCGGTGACGATCCACAGCGACGATCTGGTTATCACTCACGATCAATGAAACGCCAACATTCGCTTCGATTACCGGCAGATTGTTTTCGACACCTCGCGATAGGACGGCTTCGTCTTGAGCTTTTGAAGTTGAGCCAAACGAAGGGATGATGAGGAACTGCGCTCCATCAAGAGCGGGAATCTTTGCCAGCAGCGGATTCCATCGATCGTTGCAAATCAAGATGCCGCATTTTCCGTAGGGAGTTTCAAATGCGCGACTCTGGCGACCGAGACGATTAAACCACCACTCAGGATCGTATCCCTCATGGAGCTGCATTTTATGATAGGTGCCGCAGATCTTGCCGACGTCGTCGATGAACACAGCAGAGTTATAGACTTCCTCGCCAATCTTTTCGGCGAAGCCGAACACCAGGCAGATCTGGAGCTCGCGAGCCAATCGTTGAAACCGTTGGATCGTGGTTGAGTTTAATTCGACGGCAACATCACGCATTTGAGCAGGCTTGTATTCGTCCGCGAGAATCTCGTTGACGATATAGCCTTCTAGGATACCTTCTGGAGCCACCGCGATCTTCGCCCCACCTTTTGCCGCCTCACGAAAATGGGATTCTAGGCGATCGCAGTTGCCGGCAAGGTCAAGCTTTGTCGGCTCAAAGGAAATAGCGGCCACCCGAACTCGGGACGGGTGGTCTTGTGATATTGCGTCCGTGGAATGAAGGGCGACCACGGACAAAGCAAAAAACAACGCGCTGATTTGGCGGTTCATGGCTGAACGATTACTTCGGGGCTGGAGCTCCTGTTCGGAGGCGAGCTGATTTTGCACCGCGAGTGCTCGGTGAGCTTTGGGCGAGGGACTTGCGATATAAATTGTCGACCTTCTCTAGGAACTCTTTGGGTTCCGCAGCGATATCATCTTTACAGGGAGGACAGCAGATGAAAATGATTTGTCCATCGACCATCGTCCACGCTGGCTTTTTGGGTAGCTTGTGCTTCATCACAGGGCATATCTCTTGAGCCGCCGCGATGTTCTGATGCATCGCACTCCAATATTTTGAATTGATTTTTTTCTCGAGGCAAGGTTTGCAACAAATGAAAACTTCCAATTCGCCGACCTTGACCTTCACCGGAACGCCGTGTCCGCCAAGTTTTTGCCCCGATATCGGGCAAATCTCTTGAACGGCAACGCGAATCTGGTCTCTTGCGCTGAGTTCTTGCGGCGTAATGTCATTAGCGGATACGAGGGTGGTCATCATCAAGAACAAAAGCATGCTGGTAAGTCTCTGGTTCATAGTCATCTCAAGAATCCTTTCTTGAAGGGGTTCAATGATTCTGTCCATGAATCACATGGGTGCTGAAATCGTTGGGGTAATCGGCTCGCCCGATGAATGTTGAGACTGTTTCGTCCAATATTCGTCGCGCAAGCGGGTTCTTAATTTGAATTCAAGGTAACCGCAGTACAAAGTCGGTACGATGAACGTTGTGAAGGGTTCGATAAGCATGCCGCCGAACACTGGCAAAGCCATCGCTCGAGCCACGTCGGCTCCACGCCCTGCCGAAGTCAAGACTGGTACGAGAGCTACCAGCGTCGTGACCGTCGTCATGATGCACGGACGAATTCGCTTGAGGCCTGCCTCGTAAATCGCTTCACGTATATCTGTGACCGATTGAATTTCGGTCTTCAAAAGTTTGTCTCGCATGTAGGTTGCCATCACAATGCCGTCGTCGGCTGCGAGGCCAAACAATGCGATGAAGCCAACCCACATCGCCGTGTTCATGTCGACTCCCATGATCGCGACGGCAATCATGCCGCCCGCTGCAGCAACGGGGATTCCTGAAAATACGACCAGGGAGATGGGCAGGTTGCGAAAATGAAGGTAATGCAAGAACAAGTTGATCAGGATGACCGTGGGTACAATCCACAACAGCCGTTGGTTGGCTTCGAGCTGGTTCTGGAAGGAGCCGACCGCTTGGAGCTCAAAGTTCCCGGTCGGGAAGATCAGCTCACCCTCGGCACGGGCGGTTCGCAAGGATTCCATCACGGAGTTGACGGTTTCGAGGTCACCCGTAGAACCGGAAGGTGAAAAAGATACGTGGGCGACAAGTCGAGCATCTTCGCTATTGATCGCACCAGGACCCCAGGTCGAGTGAACATTGGCCAGGCGAGACAATGGAACGACTTCACCGGAATGAGTCACAACCGCGATTTGAGTGAGGTCATCGACGCGTTCTCGGATACTCCGCTCATATCGAATCTGGATAGGATATCGTTCGCGTCCTTCGACCGTGGTTGTCACATCGACACCGCCTAGTCCCGCGGCCACGATCTGGTTGACCATCGACGTTGTCATACCGTGTCGCGCTGCTTCATCGCGGTCGACGTCAAACTCAATGTAGGGTTTGCCCATCACGATGTCCGGGTTCACAGTCCCTGCGTTCACCAGATGATGGCCTTTCAGATGTCCAGCCACCGCCAACGAGGCTTGGGATAAACCAGCAAGGTCTTCTCCGTAAATACGGACGGCCATCGAAGCCTTAATGCCGCTTTGCAGCATGACGACCCGGCCTTCTATTGGTTGCAATGCGGAGGCCGGTGTGACCCCGGGCAATGTCGCGACGGCGTTAATTTCATCCCAGATATCTCGGGCTGTAACACCATCTCGCCATTCCTCGCGCGGCTTAAGCATCACGTATGTTTCGACCATCGCCGCTGGCGCTGGATCGAGTGCTGATTCGACGCGACCAATTTTTCCAAGCACATTGGCAACTTCGGGGATTGCCTTGATCAGAGTGTCTTGAGCCTGCAAAACCTCCATCGCCTGAGAGAAACTGGCCGCTGGGTAAAGGCTTGGCATGTAGAACCAACTACCCTCGTCCAACGCAATCCAGTCATCGGATTTTAGGCCGGTGAACCAATGTTTCGCGCTGACATAGCCAGGCACGTCGTTCAATTCTGCTCCTAGTGTGTTCGCCATTTTTTCGACGGGGCGCAACACGGTAGGAAGTCCTAGCCAGGCTCCCAGACCAATAAAGAAGATAATGGCCGGAAACGTCAGCATGAATCCTTTGTGGTTCAGGGCCAATCTTAGCCGTCCGGCATAGAGCCACAGCACGAATCGGCTCACTGGGTTTTCATCAATGGGGCGAACGCGTTCACGTGCCATCCACCAGCCCATCAGAAAGCCAACCGTCCCACTCAGGCCCGTAAGAGTCCAAAGTATTGTGGTATCACCTGCAAGCCTTGGACCCCAGATGAAGAAACACAACACCGTGTTGATGATGGAAAATCCACAACCGCCAAAAAATTGTGATGCCCGACGGTGACTCGAAGAACGTAGAAACACACGACAAAGCATCGGGACCACGACCACGGCAACGATCAGGCTGGATGCTAGAGCAAATGTTTTCGTCCAGGCGAGGGGAGCAAAAAGACGTTGGTCACGACCCGTCAGGAAGAAGACGGGCAGAAAACTCACAATCGTCGTGGTAACTGCAGTAATGACCGCGGGTACAACTTCAGCAGCAGCTTCTCGAATCACCTTGATTCGCTTTTCTTCACCGCCATTGCCGCCGGCCAATTCCCATTCGGCAAGTTTGGCGTAGATGTTTTCCAGAATGATGATGCCCATGTCGACCATCGTGCCGATGGCGATGGCAATCCCCGCCAGCGACATGATATTGGCATCGACCCCGAAAACCTTCATGGCGATGAAGGCCATCAGCACCGCCATCGGGAGCGTGATTGCAATGACGAGGCTGGCCCGCACATGAAGTAGAAACAAGACCATCACGGCGATGGTAATCAATGTCTCGTGAAACAGGGCGTTCGTGAGCGTTGCCACGGTTTCATCGATCAGTTGAGTTCGGTCATAGACACCGACAATCTTGATGCCATTGAGTTCGGCTTCGAGCGACTCGATCTTTATCTTTAAACGTTCAATGACCGTACGTGGGTTCTCACCGTATCGCATGACGACTACGCCGCCCACGGCCTCCTGCCCATTAAAGTCCAAAGCACCTCGGCGAAATGACGGCCCCGTTTGGACTCGGGCCAGGTCGCGGACTCTAAGGGGCACGCCTTTCTGGGAGACGACGACCGTGTTTTCGATCTGTTCGATCGTTTCCGCTTCGGTGCTATTGGAGCCGATGAAACCATTGCCGCGGACAACAAACTCCATACCACTGGTTTCGACCGTTTTCGCACCCACGTCGATATTGGAATCTTTGACTGCCTGGATCACGCGACTTATCGGCAAGCCGTGATAACGCAGTTTGTCCGGATCAACTTCGATCTGATACTGCTTGACGTAACCTCCAATTGAGGCCACTTCAGATACACCCTCGACTGACTGCAGTGCGTATTTAATGAAGAAGTCTTGTTGACTGCGCAACTCCGCCAGATCGACACCGGGTGGGCCCTGTAAAACGTAATAGTAGATTTGTCCTAAGGCGGTTGCATCTGGGGCGAGAGCTGGAACTGCATCCGCCGGCAGCTCACTGTTGATCGTCGTCAGCTGTTCTGCGACTCGCGATCTTGCCCAGTAGAAGTCAACATGGTCATCGAAAGTGACCTGCACAAAGGAGAAGCCAAACATGCTTTTCCCGCGTACGCTTTTCGCATTGGGGACAGCTTGCAGGGCGATGGAGAGCGGATAGGTGACCTGGTCTTCAATGTCCTTGGGGGATCTCCCAGGCCAGGAGGTCAGGACAATCACCTGATTCTCGCTCACGTTAGGGATCGCGTCCAACGGAACCGTTTGGGTTGAATGCCAACCGTAAATGAAGAGAGCGACTGATCCGAGCAGAATGATCAATCTCTCTCGGATGCAGAACTCGAGCATCTTGTGGATCATGGGTTGGATTCCTCCGGCTCGATGAGTTGAGGCGAAAGAATCGGAGGAAGTCCATCAGTGGATACAGGATCCTCGCTTTCAATGGCTTCCAGTGGCAAGATCGGAGGCAGCCAAGAGTCCTCCTCCGAGCTCGCAGGACGGCTGTTCTCTGGCGTCGAGCCCGACTGATATTCCTCGAGCATCGCCAGGTATTTGTCGGGTTCATTGAGTAATCGTTTGCGACAGCCTTCGCAACAGATGAAGACCGGTATATCGTTCACGAGGACTCGTTTTGGCGCCCCCATTGATCCCAAACGCATGTTGGCAACAGGACAAATTTTTTGGTGTTCGGCCAGGATGCGATCTTCTTCACTGAGTTCCGACATCGCCGCCGCTATCGCTTCCGTATCTTCAGGAGCCTCTTCAGGAATTGCCCGCGTTGGGTCAATCAGAGAGGGATTACCGGCGAGCTGCATCTGAGAGTCGATGAGGAAATTTCCACGAACGGCGACCTTTTCTCCCGCTTCTAGTCCACTCAGGATGACCGTTTTGTCTCTTGCGTTCGGCCCCACGACAACGCGGCGGATCTCGAATCGGCCAGGTTCTGTTTCTACATAAATGACACTGTGCCGACCGGTCGTGAGAATTGCATCGCGGGGAACGACGAGCGCACCGCGGTTGTCTTCTTCGGCGTCGATAAAGCCGAAGTCGGTGGCAGGCACCAATTCCATGCCGCAGATTGGGCAGGGACCTGGATCATCGGAGATCACGTGAGGATGACGCGGACTGATCCATTTGTCGGCAAGCTCTGGGTCGAAGACCGGACCCTGTTGGTTTCCAATCTGGTTCAAGGGGATATCAATGGTTGCTCGCGAATAATCACCAATTCTCAGGCGACCGTCTGGATTCGGAATCACGACTCGAACACCTACAGTGCGAGTTGTCGGATCAACACTTGGTGACACAAATGCAACGCGGCCCACAAACGTTTCACCGGGAAGCGATTGGACATTTGACTCGACTTTCTGTCCGTAACGAATGGCAGCCGCATCTTCCGGAAACAGTTCGAGCATTAGCCATATGGTTGAAAGATCCGCAAGTTGGTAGATCGGCTCGCCTTCCTTGACGTATTGACCTTCCACGGCAAATTTCTTGATCACGGTACCGCTGATCGGAGCATAAAGGTGAATGCGATTGCTCGGCTCGCCAGATTCCTGGAGATCCTCAATTTGCTGTTCCGTCATGCCCAGCTCAATCAAACGTTGTCGGGCACTTTCAAACAGATCACGATTTGATAATTGGACCCGGGATAATTGAGTTGGCGGGGTGTTCTGATGAGCCTTCATCGCGAGTATCAATTCGACTTGGCCCGAATAAAGTCGCGGTGAATAAACCAGTGCCAATTGGTCGCCTGCTTCTACCACTACACCAGTGTAGTCGGCATACAAACGATCGAGTCGACCATCAACGTAAGCTGACAGCGTCTTCAGCGTTCCCTCGTCATAGCTCAATTCACCAATTGCCGAAATGGTTCGTGTGACCGGCAGCAATTCAACATCCGCTGTTTGGATATTTGCGATGCGACGGGCTGCAGGTGAGATTCGGACAGAATGACTATCTCCGCCCGAACTCGATGTAGCGGCAACCAGCTCCATAGCGCACACCGGACATCGCCCCTCTTCCGATTGGGGAGGCGTACACATCATCGGGCAAATGTATTGAGTCGTCGCCCCGCCAATCGTTGCTGAGCCAGACGAACCGTCACCACTTGTGATCAAGCCAAAGCGTTGCGCGAGACCAAGGCAAACGATCAGAAGCAAACCGACACAGAGCAGCAACAAGGGTTGAACACATAAACGAATCCACCACCGGCGATTGTCGGTTAGCGCAGTCATGGATGCATCGGGGGGCGATGGTTTCGGCCCACCGGGGCATCGGTTTTTCGACGATTGTTTTTCCTGAGGCATTGTGCACTCTCTGGCAATTTGCAGAGACGGAAGAATAGAGCGTGGGACCACAGGGGTCACGTCCATTTCATTCCGGAAATGGGGTGAAGTTCACCGAATACAACGCTAGCGCAAAGAGTGCTTGCTTTAGATTTGCCAGCAACAGAGAATCGCCTGCCTGCACTGCGAAGGCGAATTGAGACGCAGGTCCGAGATGGACGATGCTCGTTGGCGATTATTGGTCCGTATCGATTCCGTTGACACGGACGCGGTTGAGCGAGCCAAGTCCCGCCCGGCGAGTGAGGCGAGCACCGAAGCGGGGGCTTCCGTTTCGCTGTCGCGACAGCAACACGCGACTGCATTAGCAGGAGTCGAACAACATGATTGTTCGGCGTTCACGCTATCAACGCAGCATGTTTGGCAACAATGATTCGACCCGCACGATGTTTCTGCGCGACATTCACCTCCATGGTTTGGGATGACGCTCGTAAGAGTCATCGCCAGAATCACGGCGAGCGAAGTTACCGATTGTCGTGGGAGTTTGATCATTTTGCTCAATACCCGAAAAGCAGTGTCTACCTTCAATGATCCTCATCGAAAAACTATCCGTCAAGTGCGAATCATTCAGTTCCCCGGATCCCTGATGACGTGGTCTACCGGAATTCGCTGTTTGATTGGAGTTGAGGCCGCAAGCGGACGCTGGCAGCGGTTATTTCGATCCTTTACTTTCCTGTGAAGAATCGTGGATTTTTCTTGCCAATGTCGTTAAATCTACTGATCAACAAACACTTTCCCAGCCTTCTGCTTGTCTCAATCCCAAATACAGACGAGCATAGGGAGCTGAGCGATTCAAGGTTTGTTTTTCCAACACTGATGGGTTAAACGGAGCATTCCAACGCATGGAAAACCTTCCCCGAATGATTCGGATTGAATCGACGGCGATTCTGGTTTGCTGTCTTTACTCGCTGTTGATCGTGGTGAGTCTGATCGCCAGTGGTGGAATTGCCGAAGCCGACGAAACCAAGAACGAAGCCACACAATCCTTGATTGACTTTCGGGATCGTGAAGATTTGATCCGCCGTCGGCCGATTCTCATTGCGCATCGAGGTGGGGTTGTCAATGATGATGTGGCGGAGTGTTCTCTCACCGCAATTCGTTTGGCGGCAAACCACCATTATGACATGGTGGAACTTGATATTCGGGAGAGTCTTGATGGAGTTCCGATCCTGTTTCACGATTCGGCCATGCAGCAAGCATGTGGTGTTGATGGGCGAGTTGCTGATCGTAATGCGTCCGAGTTGGAAAAGATTTCCTATTTGAAAGGCAAGGATCGCATCGCAACCCTCGAGACTGCGTTAGGTCTTTGCCAACGTCTCGGTTTGGGGGTGATGCTAGACCTCAAAGCGGGGCGTAATGATCCCGATTTTTTAACGCGTCTACAGAAGCTGTTGGAAAAATATCAATTGTTGGACGCGACGATTTGTATCACTTCTTCGGATGTGACGCGCGAACAGCTGAAGTCGATCCGGTTTACGCCGACGAGCGATGAAATGCGACGGCTTCGAGGTGGAGAACGATTAGATTTACGCGAAAGATTCTGGTTCGGATTACCTTGGAATCTACAGCCAGGTGATCTGGAGAGTTTGCGAGCATCCGGATCGCTAATCTTTCCGGCAATCAATACTTTTCGTTATCCGCGAGATCGGCATTATGAACTCGCCAAACAAGACATGCTGAAACTGCTGCCGGATGTCGATGGATTTCAGATAGACTCGGTCTACGATCCAATTCTGAAGGACGACGCTTCTTCGGAATGAGGGTTAACTCCCTTGGCTTGATTAGTCTTTCTTTGTGGGTGACTTGGGCGCCGCCGGCTCGTAATGCATCCGTTCGCTTGTTTCCGTCTTCGCCAACTTAATTGACGTTTCCTCTTGGTTGAAAACCACCCATTCAACATTGTCGGCTGTCAACTCCAAACGCAGAACGGAGGCTTCGACATCATCGCGGACAACCTTAATCCCCGATGCGTGTGCGGTAGCTTGCAGCTCATCCTCGTAGGCTGCCTTCATATTAGGGTTGGGGTTATTGGACGATTGTTTGGGGCGGTAGGGTCGATGAGGGAAATAAACTTGAGTGAAGACCAGTTTTTGGCCCGCTTCCGGCGTTCCGTTCCATAGATAGCGAAGTTGATTCGGGCAGGCGATGGCTCGTGGATCATGGATCAACAGGTCAATGATCTGCAGCTTGCAGTCATTGCGCGGCGCGAACCAGACTAGCAAGTCGATCGGAGGTGTCTTCATACTGCGAGTGCCATTTGCTGCAACGGGTTGCTGAATAAAGGTGTTCGCCCAATGGTTTCCAATTTGCGCGCCAATATTGTGTGTGTTCCACGTTGGCGCAACACGTGCCGGAAAACTTTCCTCAAATTCAACGATTTCGCGTGTTGCGAGGAAGCGATTCTTGGCAAATACGAATTCTCGTTCGTAAACAACTGGCAGCCCGTCCATGTTTCGAACACGGACACTTGCGTAGGTTGCTGTGGGTGTGTCTCTGAAATAAGTCACTTCGGATTGAATATCTGGCATCTCGCCGGATTTCCAGAACTCATTGATTCGAAGTTTATCAGGATGAAAACGTCGTGAGGCTTGTTCGCGGATATCTTCGATGAGCAAGCGGTTTTCGATCGAGGCTCCTTTGCTCGTCACGATTTGTGTAAACGGGGTACCCCATCGGTTCATTCCCATGATGCCGCCAGGGTTGGCCGGAAAACTCGTGGGATGTAATTCGACGAGTGCAAAAAAATCGCCAGGATTCCATCCGCTTCGCAACACCAATTTGTCGGGCCAAACCTTGCCCGTCATATACCAGCTACAGCAGATGTGCCCAAAATCTTCGCGAGGATCGGCATTTCCAAGTAGGCTTTCGGTGAGTGGTTTGTTCGTGTGGGGTATACGAATCGCCTCAACCCGTTCTGTCCATTGAGAAGCAGCATTGGGCATCTGCGGAGACACATCATCATCTGCGAACAAGTAGGCCAAGGCGATGAGCCAGCTTCCGCCGTGGCGGATGCGATACGAAGGCGATTCCGCAGGGTTGGATTGATAACGCAGGTAGTTCAATAGTTTGTGAGCACCGAAGCGGTATCTTCCGTCTCTGGTTTTCGTCGACAATCGTTCCAGCATGGCGATCCGGTAATCGGCGGTACTATTCCATCCGCCGTTAGGGCCATACGGGTTTACGATGCCGTCCGGAGAGATTTCGACGAGTAGGCGTTGCCAGAGGCGTTGCATTTCAGGGTGAGTGTAGACGCGATCGTCGCCGGTCCATTGGTCACCGCCGCAGATGAGAATGATGAGCGGCCCCATCATATATCCTGTGTCATTTTGAGGGGCGTCCTTGGTCGTCCAGAAATCGCGAAAGACCCACCGAGAATAGTTGGCCCAATGTTCGGCCTCGGGAATTTCAGGATACCATTCTGCGGCTCGACCTTTGGCATAGCCTTCGGGCATCGAACGATGACAGCCACCTCGCCACTCGACCGGCTTAGAATCCCATACGTGAAGATTGCGACAGTAGCAGAGCCACATTTCACGAAACCAGGTGGCATCCGCATCCATGGCGCCGCCCGCCATCAAATGTTTTCGATAGAGTGGGATGAGTGCTGCGGGGTGTTCGAATTGCCAGAACCATTTTCGTTCTTCCACCTGACGTAGCATCTCCTGGTGGAAAGCTTTGAGCATTTCAATGCAGGCGTCTGCCCATTGTTGTTCGCCTGTGGCAACATATTTCGCCAGCACTGGCATGAAAGCTGCCGGGCCCGACATGCCGCGGTTGGGCGTTGCCGCGATTTCTTCCAGATTCAGTTCGTCGAGCGCTTGCAGGTAGCTTGCGCGAGTGATTTCATCTTGCGGTATCGGATAGAAACTCCGATTAGTGACGTCGGGGGTCCCAAAGCGAAATCGCTCGACATCGATCATAAAACGACTGGGCGCGCCGATTGATTCGATGGGTTGCAGGTCACTTGTGGGATTCGAGTCCTGTGCTGTGACTGCGGTGGGAATCAGCAATAGGAAAAAGCAACAGGAGCTGAAGAATGTAATATTCCGTCCCAATAAGTTTCTTCGATGAATCACGTTTGGGATAACCTTGAATAGATTAGATTCGTTATTTGTTCTTGCGTTCGTCAAGTAGTTCTGTCTGAGCAGTTATTTGGTTGCCTTCAATCGAAACATCGGCCACATTCTCTCCGAGGCGAATGCCCGTTACCTGTTTCCCGTTTCCGCTGTCTTCAATGATGTTGTTTCGAATGACGGTCCCACGGGTGACACCATCCACAAATAATCCCCAGCCTTCATTGTCGCGTACCGTATTTTGTTCAAAGGTAATGTTATGTGCCGACATGGGTTCGGCTTCCCGACGCCAGTAAACCCCGCCTAATTTATTTCCGATAATGGTGTTTTTGCGAACGAAATTGTTACTGTCCTTGTGACCGATGGACATGCCGTAACCACCATTATCTTCGAGCCAGTTTCCTTCTGCGATTCCTCCCCGTACGCGCCAGCAGAAGAAGAATCCATCTTCCCCATTGCGAATTGCCCTGCAGTTCGTCACACGAGGACGTTGTGAACCACTTCCCGGATGGAGACCAAATCC
>Ga0163179_10000887_pt1 | contig 21379 bp, 17 predicted proteins | sample AtlANTMetagenome_FD_109643 | JGI IMG/M metagenome (GOLD analysis project Ga0163179, IMG submission 109643) | Marine eukaryotic phytoplankton communities from the Atlantic Ocean - Atlantic ANT 2 Metagenome | ecosystem: Environmental > Aquatic > Marine > Oceanic | place: North Atlantic Ocean...
GGCACGCGGACTACGCTGATTCTTTCCAACACGCAGGGTGAACTGATTCACCAGCGCGTTTTTGGACCGGGTAATTTTCGGGTTATTGGAAAACAGGGCCTCCTTGATCTGCTGAAAAGCTGCGCCAATGATGAACAAGACCCAGCATGCGTGTGTCTAGGCCTGGCTGGTGTGCGTGATGATCGAGACCGCGGATGGATCATCGAAGCTGCGCGTGAAATATGGCCCAATGCTCTTATCTGGGTTGACCATGATCTAGCCTCGGCGCTCATAGTAGCCCAGCGAAATTTTAAAAAAGCTGATTCGCACGTTTTAGTCCTATCTGGAACAGGCAGCTGTTGCTTTGGCAGAGACAAAGAAGGAAAGGAAGCTAAATGTGGTGGATGGGGACACCACTTAGGTGATCGTGGAAGCTCTTATGATATAGCTCATTCTGCAATTAGGGCAGTGATTCAACATTTCGATCAAACTGGCAGCTGGCCCAAACTGGGGGAAAAACTACTTCAGGCGTCCATGCACAATGATCCAAACGATTGGATTCCCTGGTTTCAACAAGCCTCAAAAACTGAAATTGCTGCTTTGGCTGTGGCTGTTTTTGAGGCATTCAAGAAACGTGACCCTCTAGCTAGAGGAGTCATATATCAAGCTGCACTTGCCTTGGTCACGGATGCCATCGCATGCTGGAAACGCTTGGAATCCAAAACCTGCTATTTTGTTCTGGCTGGTGGTGTTTTTCTAAAACAGCCTGCATTTACGCGTTTATTTAAACGGTTATTGCGTGAGATTAAGGAGGATGCGCAGATCGCCATCATTCCTGTAGAGAGTGCCTGGGGGACCATTTACGCAGGCCTTGATCTACATGCTTCGTCCAAGGTAAGAAGGTCACGGAATTCACAGTCAGCCGCCAGGCACACTCGCACTCCCTTGCGAGATCAAGTGCTACCTGTTGCAACTCAGATTTCTCCTACGGAAATACGTTTGCCACTTTCTCGGAAACTGGATGTGATGAGTCGAGGCAAGGCGATGGACCTTTTTTTGGCTGAAGATGAAAGCATTCCTTCGGCAATCAGAGAAGAGAAGAAAAAAATCCTCAAATGGATCAGCTGGGTGACTGAAGGGCTTAAAAAAGGAGGCAGGCTTTTCTACGTGGGAGCTGGCACGAGTGGGCGTCTGGGTATTCTGGACGCAAGCGAATGCCCTCCGACTTTTGGTGTGCCAGCATCCATGATTCAAGGTGTGATCGCCGGGGGACGTACGGCAATATGGGAATCGATGGAGGGGGCGGAAGACGATTTCAAGGCTGGATTTCAAACCCTGCAACGGCGTGGATTTGATCGCAGGGATATGGTGTTGGGCATTGCGGCAAGCGGCAGAACCCCTTTCGTTCATGGGGCATTGAGTTATGCAAGGTCTCTGGGGGCAAGACAGGGTATGTTATGTTTTAACCCTCACCTTGAATGGCCTCGAGACCACCACCCAGATGTCGTGATTTGTCCCGAAGTGGGTCCGGAAATCCTTACCGGTTCAACGAGGTTGAAAGCGGGCACCGCGACCAAACTTGTACTCAACATGATTACCACCTTGTCAATGGTAGGCATTGGTAAGGTGAAGAGCAATCTGATGATCGACGTCCGGGCTTCCAATGAAAAACTACGCGATCGGGCTATTCGAATGGTCGTAACCCTTACCGATGTCAACTACGACCTGGCTCACTCTACATTGCTTGCTGCGGGGTGGGATATTCAACAGGCCTGCCTTATCCTGGAAGGAAAAGGTGACCGACCCAAGGCCTGATATTGAACTTTTCGTAGGCAAGGCCCAGTGCCAGAAAATGGCACAATCCACTGATGGAAATCAGTGTCATCGATGAAATAAGGTACAACCCAAACCCCACACTGGTATTGGGTTGAATAATCAATGCGACGCCATGATAGAGTGCAACCAAGGTCCCGAGAGCTCCCATTCCCCAGCAAAGCCAGGAAGGGATTTGAGGCACCCCATCTAGGAAACGCAGCCAGAAAAGAGGGCTCAAAGCGTAGGCTGTCAGAGTGAAAGCTTGTTTGTAAGTCGTTTCGGTGTGGAAACCCTGGCACGACCACTGAATAAACTTGGCTCCAAAAAACATGAGAAACAACCCCAATCCTATCTGGATGATTTCGAATGTAATGATTTGATTGCTTTCCAGACGAGTGATTCGTCCTAACCCGCCTTTTTCAGCTCCAAACTGAATCATCGCCCACCCTTCAAAAGCACAACTTGCGACCATCAGGGGGGCAACAGACAAGAAGACCAGTAATACATTCCATGACTGGTCGGCTATCTTCTCCCAAGCCTTGAGCGGAACAAACAAAATGAGCAGTGAACGAATCATCTGGCAGGAATGTAAGCAAGTCCGAGGTATGACACAAAGCGAAATCCAATGTTTTTAATTTGTGATTCTTGCTCATGGGAAGTCTACCGCAAAAAATATCGGATCTTAAAGGACTTACAGAGGCGGGATGGCGTGAGTTTATGGAGAGAGAAGGTCGTGTTAAAGAGCCTGTTGTTGTATTTTGAACAAAGTCGAATTTTGATTCCCGGAGATTGCACTTATCAACTTACTTTGCCAATATGTCGTTGTTCCAATTATGAATCACAATGAACGATTTTCGTTAGAAGGAAAGGTGGCATGGGTCACTGGTAGCACCAAGGGCTTAGGGCGCTCAATGGCCCTTGCTTTGGGCGAAGCTGGAGCTCGCGTTGCCATTAATTATCACCATGATGAAACCAAGGCTCAAGCCACTCTGGAAGCATTCAAAGAAGCTGGATGCGAGGGATTGCTGGTAAAAGGAGACGTGACCGACGAAGCTCAAGTCAACGCCATGGTTGAGACCATCAATCAAGAGTTAGGTCCAGTTGATATTGCCGTCTTGAACGCAACATGTGATCAACCGCATCATCCGATTGAGGAATATTCGTGGGATTTTTATCAATCCATGCTCGATTTCTTCATCAAAAGCCCATTTCTCATCAGCCGTGCAATATTACCTGGAATGAAAAAGAAGCATTGGGGGCGCATCATAAACATTGGTTCAGAGGTGCTGCACTTGGGGGTTCCCAACTTCAGCGCTTATGTAGCGGCCAAGGGAGGGCAAAATGGTTGGTCTCGCAGTATGGCTCGCGAGCTTGCGCCTTTTGGGATCACGGTCAATATGATTTCGCCGGGTTGGATTCCCGTTGAACGCCACGATAAGGAGCCACAGGAATGGAAAGACGCCTACCTTCCCACCGTGCCGGTTGGACGCTGGGGGGTACCTCAGGATTTGGCTGGAGCCGTCACGTTTTTGGCCAGCGAATCCTCAAGTTTTGTGACTGGACAAAACTTGCATGTCAACGGGGGGTTGACTTTGCATTGATGCGCAGCGCCAGACTGAACGATCGGTTTGCAAGCCGAAAGTGATCCCGATCACGACCATGTGGTTTTTCGAATGATGTCTCTCATACGACCTTAGCTTGACCTTTAGTGAATTATTTGAGATCAAAGCTTCATCACTTTCACGAATCATCCAGGGCAGGAGCGCCTACCCTGAATGGCGAGAATTATCCTTAAATGCGTGTTTAACCTTAATGTTGGGTAACAAAAAAAGATCATGAGAAAACTTATCATATTAAGCGCCGCCCTTGCTGTTGTCTTGGGGGGTATCACTGCGTGCGGGCCACGAGAACAAGGCAAAAGTGGTAAGCCCCGCTTCGCCTTCGTGACCAATATGCCAGCATCCTTCTGGGTCATAGCCAAAAAAGGCGTCGAAAAAGCCGGTAACGATTTTGGTGTGGAAACCTCCTATCACATGCCAACGGGTAATGCAGCCGGTCAGAAAAGCGTGCTCGAGAACTTATTGGCTCGTGGTGTCGATGGGATTGCTGTGAGTGTCAGTGATCCGGCGAATCAAACGGACATTCTGGACAAGATTGCCAAAAAAACAATCTTAGTCACTGTGGATGCTGATGCTCCAGATTCGGAGAGATTGGTTTATATTGGTGTCGATAACTACACCGCTGGTCGCCAGTGTGGGAAGCTTGTCAGAGAAGCATTGCCTGGTGGCGGTAAGGTAATGATATTTGTGGGTAGTGTTGATCAGGACAACGGTCGTCGTCGTCGTCAGGGTGTGATTGATGAACTGGTTGGACGCGATTCGGATCCTTCTAGATTCGATCCCATCGACAAGGGAGTCGTCGGAAATGGATATGAAATCCTCGGTACCCTTACTGATCAAGGAGATCCTGCTCGCGCCAAGGCAAATGCAGAAGATACCCTTTCCCGCCATCCTGACATTGGATGCATGGTTGGACTCTTTGCCTACAACCCACCAGCCATCATGGAGGCGCTTTCTCAGGCTAATAAGCTTAATAAGGTCAAGATCGTTGCCTTCGACGAAGATAACGACACCCTTCAGGGAATCATCGACGGCACTGTAAGTGGGACGATTGTTCAAAATCCTTATGAATATGGCTACAAATCCATTGAAGTATTGTTGGCACTGAACAAGGAAGACACCTCACTGATTCCTGAAAGTAAATTTATCGACATTCCCGCTCGAACCATTGTCAAAGACAATGTGGTTGCCTTTTGGGACGACTTGAAAATAAAGACGGGCGAAACTGAAGCTGGTGAGTGATTTGGACCAGCAGCAGGGGCTCAGAACCCCCAAGCAAAGCGCGGAGCCACCCGACTTGCTGCGGGTATGTGGCGTCACTAAGAGCTTTCCCGGGGTGAAAGCGCTCAAGGGAGTGGATCTTCACCTCAAAGCAGGAGAAGTACTGGCTGTCATCGGTGAAAACGGTGCAGGTAAAAGCACACTCATGAAAATCCTGGCAGGGGTTCAGGATTATGATGAAGGTGAGGTTCTGGTGGATGGATTGACGGTTCGATTCAAGGGAGTAGAGGATGCTTTTGACAAAGGAATCGCTCTGATCCATCAAGAATTAAACCTTGCCGGCAATCTTGATGTCGCTGCCAATATTTTTCTTGGACGTGAACCTCGCAAAGTAGGACTTCTTGACAAAGCCCGGATGCGCAGGGAATCCTCGATTTTTCTTGATCGAGTTGGTTTAAAGGTCAGCCCTGATCAGATTGTCAGTGATTTGACCATTGGACATCAACAGATGATCGAGATTGCAAAGGCTTTGTCCGTGGACGCGCGGGTGTTGATCATGGATGAGCCTACGTCCAGCTTGAGCCAGCACGAAACCGAGCAACTTTTCAAAGTCATCAAAGACCTTGCCTCGAAAAATGTGGCTATCGTCTACATTTCTCATCGTTTGAGTGAAGTGCGGGAGCTGGCGGACCGGGTCACCGTTCTCCGGGATGGAGACAATGCAGGTGAATTGTTCCGTCAAGAAGCGACCCACGATAACATGGTCAGACTGATGGTGGGGCGTGATATTTCTAAATATTATGCGCTTGAGCCGAGGTCTCACGGGGTCGTGGCCCTCAAAGTTGACAAGGTACGCACGATTCAGAATCCAAAGCACGCACTGAGCTTCGAGATTAAATCAGGCGAGATTGTAGGAGTGGCGGGTTTGGTTGGTGCCGGGCGGACCGAGATGCTGCAGACCTTGTTTGGTGTGATGCCTGCGCTTGATGGGTCGATGGAAGTTCAAGGCCACTCGGTGGCCATTCGTTCGCCCATTCAGGCTATTCAAAATGGTTTGGCTTTGGTGCCTGAAGATCGCAAGCAACAGGGCCTCGTGCTCGAAATGGCAGTCAGGGAAAACATGAGCCTGGCCAGTCTTGGCAGGGATCAGAATAAAGGCTTTCTGAATCACAGGCGTGAACAGGACATCAGCAGGGAAATGGTCGCTGAGATGAAAATTAAAACACCTTCAGATCTTCAGGAAGTCCAATATTTGTCTGGCGGCAATCAACAAAAGGTGGTCCTGGGCAAATGGCTCGCCATGAAACCAAAGGTGCTTTTTCTGGATGAACCCACTCGGGGCATCGATGTGGGAGCCAAACAGGATATTTACAAGCTGATGGAAAAGCTGGCTGAAGAAGGTGTTGCTATTTTATTTGTGTCCAGTGAAATGGAGGAAATTATCGGTATGTCAGATAGAGCGATCGTCATGCATGAGGGAAAACTGACGGGAACATTAATGCGCGATGAATTGACAGAAGAGTCGGTGATGCAACTCGCTACCGGCACCCAAACCAAGCCGATTTCGAACAACTGAACGGTATTATCTCGATGAAAAAGATCTATGGAATTTTAGGGGTTTTCACGGTGGTTTTCATATTAACCGCGATAATGAGTCCGAGTTTCTTGACGCCTTACAACATGGAGCGCTTGATCCTGCGCACATCCCTGTTTGGTATCATTAGTATCGGGGTCGCATTCGTTATCATCACCAGTGGGATAGATCTCTCCATTGGCTCCATTATCTGCTTGATTGGCTGTGGCCTTCCCTGGCTGCTGGTCAAAATGACAGTGCCACTTCCACTGGCCATTTTAATTGTAGTCACCTTGAGTCTTCTGATTGGCCTTGTTCATGGAGTGTTGATTACCAAATTGAAACTTCAACCGTTTGTGGTTACACTTTGCGGGCTCTTGATGTATCGAGGAATCACGCGCGGATTCACCGGAGATCAAACGCAGGGTTTTGGTAAATTTTTCAGTGAACTTCGCTGGATAGGTGTTGGCAAGATTGCTGTTCCTGGGGTTCCGATTGACACGTTCGGGATTCCTGTTCCTTTTTTCCTCTTGTTGATGGTTGCCATTCTCGCCTCTATTTTCCTGAATCGAACCATCTACGGCAGATACCTTCTTGCCCTTGGGTGTAACGAGCAGGCTGCGCGCTACAGCGGGATCAATACCGACCGCATGATCATTCTTGCCTATATCATTTGTGCTGCCATGGCTGGGTTGGGAGGTGTTCTTTTTATTCTGGATGGAAATTCTGCCCAGCCGGTAGTCCTTGGGAATTTTTACGAACTGTATGCCATCGCTGCGGCTGTCCTGGGGGGGTGCAGTTTGCGAGGGGGACAGGGGACCATCATTGGTGTAGTCATCGGTACCGCCTTGATGCAGGTACTGCGCAACATGATCACCTTGGTGGACTGGATACCCACGCACATTGAATACGCAGTGATTGGAGCCGTTATCCTGGCAGGTGTGGTTGCTGACGAGGTTGTGAAGCGTATTTCTGCTTCACGTAGAGCAGCGGCCAGTCGATTGTAGGTGAATTCAATACTCTCCGGAAGACGATCGCTTTTGCAGGTGATTGTATGAGTTGCTGTCTTTTTTTGATCCAGCCGGAGAGAGCCTCCTTATTTGCATTTCATGCCATGACTTGCTTGATGACTCCTTCATGTGCACTGGTCAATCGCCGGTCGAGCCCATTGTGGTTTAAAGTGAGGCGCTCATGATAGAGACTTATTAAGTGCAGCATGCTCGCATTGAAATCATAAACCGTGATTGCTTCGACCGCCGATTTGAAACCAAACACAGCACTCAGCCTAAAGCTGTAACCTTCTCTTACGCTCGATCCGGTGAGAAAACTTTTGAAACTTTCATGGTTGTCCTCACGCCCGTTCCCTCTTCTTTGCAGTCCAGGCAAGCTTACGGTTCGATTCGCTTCATCCCATGACGTTCAGCTAATGCTTGCGCCCAGCGCTCACCCAATTGTGGGGGGTTGATAAACTGCCCCTCCATGCCTACATATGCGGATTGTGAATTCCAGGTATGAACATCCTTAAATCCCTCAATCCCTCTAGGTGGGCGGTATTCTCCAGGAAGTCATGCACTCATTGGGGGGTCTGGATTAAATTAAGTCTAACAAATAACTCTTCAACGGGTTACCCGGAGAGATGCTTGAGACACCTGAACTGCCACCCTTTATCAAGACAGCTCGTCGATCGATTCGGAGGTCCGATTTCTGTTTGCTTGGTCCACGGTATTCGAGGCAAAGTGCATCAAAATCGGGTTTGATACCCCTCGCTTATTCGATAGCCGTAAGGTTGGCATTGGATACCCCACTGCACCTGATAAAAGACAGACCTGCCATCTCCAAACCTGCACAGGCCTTTAGAGGCTTAAGTGAAAGTTAAATACGTCACTTTACCTTGAATCGTGCTTGTTTATGCTTTTTCTGCTCATACTTATTTCCATTTCGAAGCATTATTGGCAACAAGCAATATTGCAATCAGCCAATGACCAAGTATGCTTGCACTCATAACAATTGATTATTAGCGCAGTGGAGACTTCAGACACAAAAAAAATCGAGGCAGGTAAAAAGATACCCAAATCAGGAGCCCTCGTTGATACACAAAACCAAAAAGACGAAAGGTGCATACCTATCGATAAGGTAGGGGTTCGTGGATTGCGATTTCCTATTCAGGTGCGTGATCGGGCCCGCCATCACCAGGATACCATTGCCTCAGTGGGTATGTATGTGGACCTGCCACATGAATTTAAAGGCACCCACATGAGTCGGTTTGTAGAGGTGCTCAGTTCACATGGAAATCTCGTCCATGTGGAGATCATACCCCAGATATTGCAGGAAATGCAGTCCAAATTGCATGCCAAGAATGCTCATCTGGAAATGGAGTTTCCTTATTTTCTTGAGAAAACTGCACCCGTCACTCGAAAGAAAAGTCTGATGGATTACACCGTTTCGTTTGATGCATCAGCTGACGGAGATGATTTGGATTTCGTTTTAAAAGTAGTGGTTCCGGTCACAACACTATGCCCGTGTTCCAAGGCCATCAGTCGATACGGCGCGCACAATCAGCGTGGTGAGGTAACCGTGGCAGTTCGATTTAATGACATTGTCTGGATCGAGGATCTTATTGAACAGGTGGAATCTTCGGCCAGTAGTGAGTTGTACGCTCTCCTCAAAAGGCCCGATGAAAAAGCTGTTACTGAAGCTGCCTACGAGAACCCTGTTTTTGTCGAAGACCTGGTGCGCAATGTCGTGATGCGCCTCAAAGCGATGCCTCAAGTGACATGGTATCGTGTGGAAGCGGAAAATTTTGAAAGCATTCACAATCACAATGCATATGCCAGCATTGAAGCTCATTCGGATTCAATGGATTTTGTATAGACTGCGACTACCGAACGCTAAAATTGCGGTCCGTGGATTTTGAATAAACCCGTCGCTGAACATCATCAAAAACATCGACTTCAAAGGACTTACCGATGTTGTTTCCAGCTAAATCTTCAAGTATCATTTGGACACGAGCGGTGTAGTCGCCTTTCTTCCAATGGCTATCGGGTTTGAAATGCAATTCAGTTTCGTTTGATTCAAGTCGTTTTGATCCATTAATCCAATCGCCCTCCGAGGAGAAAATCTCTATCAGTCGTTGAGCAAGCGCAAAGTCCAGTGATTCTCCGAACTTGATCACCAGTGCATCGCAGGTGTCTGGTTTTGGTGCAATGATTTTCCATTTGATTGGATCAATTGCTTGTCTGTCTGGCTGTATCACATGAAAACTTTTTTCCATTGCGCGCTTAAGCGCTATTCCGGATGCATCTTTCCAATCCTCATCGATTACCAGTCGAAATCGTTCTCCATTGACTAACGAAGGCCCTATTTCCTCCAGTGGTTTAACGCCGCGCTTGATGCGTCCCGGATCAATGAAAAGAGTCAGCCTCATCATCGCGTCGTCCCACAATTCCTCTTCAAGTTCAAGAAAGGGAAGCTCCACCTCCTGATCCAACTCGTTATAAAGGTGGATATGGTCATAGACATACCCCCCGCTCATGGGATTCGAGAAAGTAAGATAGAATTTGAGTAAGTTTTCTGGAAGGTAATCTGCGGTTGGGTAAACTTGCGTGATCTCAGTGTTCGGGGCTTTTTTTTCCTGCCCGGGAATCCATGTTGAATGGATCTTCCTCTCATACAGATTATCAGACTCCGTATGAGATTCGGGGAGTTGAAATTCTGCACGATAAGTGACTCGGTTTGAAAAAGGGAACCTCGGGGTGAAAGTTATGGCTGCCCCGGACAGTTCACAGGAGCCAAGAACGGGTGGAGGCTTTTCATTGGATAGAAAGGCATCGGTGACCACATAGACCTTCAGGTAGGATTTCCACCCTTTTGCGAAGGTGGAACCTGGATGACTCAATCCATCAATCTCGCTTGCGATGACTCGAGCTGGGGCAGATGCTCCCTCTGGTTGGATCCATTGGATTTCTACAGCTGATAAAGTGTGAGTGCAGAATGCCGTCAGCAGGGTCACGAAGGGTTTGTAATGCTTTGCGTTCATGTCATCAAAAAAACAACGGCGACCCCGCACAAGGCCGCCGTTGACTGGAACCTCTCCTAAGCCCTTATTTCTCAGGGGAGAGGGCGGGACACCAGGTCCAGAGACCCATTATCCGCACGCACCAACAAAATAGCATGTTGATCATCGAGCTGGTCTAGTTGCACGACTCCTTTCCAGGAATTGATTGTTTCATAAGGAAGCCCCGCAGATTGCCCCCCTTCAACCCGCTTTTCTATTTTGTCAAACGACTCAATACTTTGCGCGTTGATTTTCATGATGCCACGACTGCTGTTAGCCATGAGTAGAAAAACATTGTCCTCCTTGTTGTAAACAATCATATCCAGTGGTCGATTTCGATTGCCTAATTCTGCGATTGTCTTACCAATAATTTGAGCATCGGGTTCTATTGATTTCAATGGGATTTGAACCAGAGGCGTGCAGGTGTATGCGGCTAGTAAATGAGGTTCAGTTCCGATATTGATTGGAACAAAAGTCCTTACAGGTGATTTGGTTTCAAACCTTCCGTGGGCGCCGTGATAAATTTCAACTCTGGTGCCCTTCTCAACAGATTTGAAAGGGAAGGGGATCCCCCTCAATGTTGAAGCGAATTCCTCATTTGAAAGCCCGGCTATCAAAACACGGTCATCGAGAAAAGCAATGTCCGTGATGGATTCCAGTCTCTTATTGCTGCTCCTTCGCCCTTGCCCCACTAATTTGTCCTCCGGGGCATCAGGAAGGATTGCTGTGGAATTTTCGACATGATTGAAATCGAGCACGATCAATTTGTCCTTGTCTTCAACCCTGACAATGACAGGAATAGCAGATGGTCCCCGGCCTCTGCTGACGGAAAGATAGGTGTGCTTGCTAATCGGATTGACCGCAATATCCTTGATCAGGATCTCATCGGCTGTGGTCCCCAGCATTCCCGCAATCTTGGTATTGATGGCCTCCAGCTTTACCGGAGATGCCTTTGATGCCTCCGTATCACCGGTTGCGATTGCGTGAATGGATGCTGATTTTGCATCCGCAATGAAAAGGATGCCCTCAGGTCCAAATGAAATACTTCCAGCTGAACGAAGTGCTGGTTTGCCCTTAGTCATCCCGTCCCTCCATGAGGAACCCGTCATTTCACTGGAAGTCAGGCCCATGAGGAGGCCAAGTAAAAGTGCCAATACTTTTTGTGTATTCATGAACTTGTGACTGGTAATGATGTTTAACAGCTGTGGTGAGTCATTCAAAAAAAAAGCGGACCGAAGTCGTGTTTTTCTGTCCGCTTTTGAGATTATGAAATGTTTATTGCGAAATCCACATTAGGATTATCGAGCGTTTGGAAGTGGTTCATAATTTGAGTATTTGTATCGTGTATGAACCCATACAAAATCAGGATTGTCGGGATTACCACCATTCCAGAAAAAACTGCTTTCTCCATTTGAGGAGTTTGTAGCTGCTTTTACAGTGGCTGGATCTCTCCATGAACGAGTTTCGGAATGACCGTCGGCAAATCCTATGCTGCTGTTGTTACCATGAAATATAGCGAAGGGATCTACCCAGCCAAGTGAAGGTTGCACATTAATCACCCATGTGCCTCGATTAAAGTCGCGAGGGTCTGCTTCTTCGATGAACACCATCGCTTGGGTTGGTTGGTAAACAGAAGTCATCTTTTTGTAAGGCTTTTGTATACCTCCCTGCCATCCACTTCCGTTCATGCCATTTGCTTTCGAATAACTGTCCCATGCCCACCCACTTCCGGGCTTGTTGCGCTTAGTTCTGATATCACCTGGGCAATGATAAGATCCTGGGGCTGGCACATAACTGAACAGAGGGCCATTTCGAACACCATCTTCAACCCGTTCTTGGGCTTCAGTTTTGTTCATACTACCAGAAATACCCGTAAAAGTGAAACCTCCGTTCGCACTCAGTCGTCCAGGGCCAGGCCAGAACCCACCGGCAGGATTTCCATCGGTTGAAAGCATATTGTCCTCGTTGTCATCTGCATACATGATGAATCCAAGACCAAGCTGTTTCTGATTATTCAGACAATTTGCTCCAAGGGCCTTTAGTTTAGCCTTGCTTAACGCGGGCAAAAGCATGCCCGCCAGAATGGCAATAATGGCAATAACGACGAGTAGCTCAATCAGGGTAAATCCAGATCTACTCCTTTTGTTGGAATGGTATGTATTTAATTTCATCTTTTAAAAACAGTGCGTAAATTCTGAACGAAAAAATTTATCACTTCTTGCAAGTTTGTGAAGTAAAAAAGTTGCACGCTAACGTTAAAGGTCATCTGTTTATTACGGTCTGCTGCGCTTGTTTTCCTTGATTTGTGACAATAACCGCTCCATTTCTCGAGCCCTTTCAGGATATGCATTGGATAATTCACGTTTCTCCCCTAAATCATCACCAAGATAATAGAGTAAGCCTTTGGGGTCGTTTCCTAATTCCGTATTGGTGTTTTTATTGATTCTGGCACCCTTTGCAGGGCTGATCCACTTCCAATCACCAACCCTCAGGGATAGAGTCCTTGCCTGCTCAACGAGATGGTCGCGTCCACTTTTGCTATTTCCCAGCAGTGCATCCATTACGTTAAAACTGTCTGGTATGGCATCATGCGGGACCTCAACATTGGCGAGATGTGCAAAGCTGGAAGGTAAATCGACCTGCGATACCAATGCACTGCTCTTGCCTGGTTTTATTTTTCCAGGCCAACGCATGATCCACGGGACACGAGTGCCTGCTTCAAATGCGCTGTATTTCCCGCCACGTAGAGGGCCGGCCGGATTATGTCTGCCGAGTTTCTCAACAGCGTCGTCTTGATATCCATCATCAATGACAGGGCCGTTATCACTTGTGAAAAGAATGAGCGTCGAGCCAGCGATATTGAGATCATCGAGTTTTCCCATGATTTGGCCTACGCACCAATCTGTTTGGACGATTGCGTCACCTCTTGGCCCCATCGTTGTTTTGCCGACAAATCGTGGATGGGGTACTCGCGGAACATGGATGTCATGAAGTGAGAAAAAGAGAAAGAAAGGTTTTGTCGCGTTTCTGTCTATGAATTTCAATGCCTTGGATGTGATATCATCGGCCATATCCTCATCTTTCCAATGAGCTGTTTTACCACCCGTCATATATCCTATGCGGCTGATCCCATTGATGATGGTTCGATCGTGGCCATGGCTGGGGTGCATTTTCAGCAATTCCGGGTGCTCTTTTCCAATGGGTTCGCTGCCGACACGCTTCTTGAAATTGACCTGAATCGGGTCTTTTGGGTCCAAATTGACCACATGATGGTTTTCGACGTAAACGCATGGCACCCGATCGCCTGTGGCGGGAATCAGGAAGGCATAGTCAAAACCGACCTCCAATGGACCGGGTTTTATTCGTCCATTCCAGTTGGGTCCACCATTGGGGCCCAGCCCCAGGTGCCACTTGCCAACTACACCCGTTTGATATCCTGATTTTTTCATGAGGTCAGGCATGGTCATTGTTTCAGGATCAATGATCAGTGCGGCATCACCTCGCGCAATACCCGTGCCTTTCTGGCGCCATGCGTATTGACCTGTCAGCATGGCAAATCTCGACGGAGTACAGGTTGCAGCTGGTGCATGTCCATCTGTGAACATTAAGCCCTCATTGGCAAGGCGGTCGATGTTGGGCGTTTTCACCTGAGTGGCTCCGTAGCATCCCACATCTGCATACCCAAGGTCATCTGCATAAATGATGATGATATTAGGTTTACTATGAACAGGCTGTGCTTGAGCAAGTCTTACCAAAAAAAATACGACAACCAGCAGCAGCACGGTAGATTTGAATATTCTGGATTGGGATTTCATTTTTGAATTCGACACGCAATGGGACATAGACTGTTTTTCCGGAATTCCAGAGAAATATACAAGCCAATTGAGTGTAGATTCCAAGCATTGGATCATCAGGAACCATTTTCAACTATTCGTTTTCAAATGTTCCTGATAGTGCTAGGTTCGTCTTATCGAAATGGATTCGAAAAAATCACACAACACAGTCGCCCTGACCCAATGGTCTCATTGTGCAGGTTGAGCTGCTAAATTAGGTCCTGAAGACCTTGCTCAGGTTCTGGGCGATTTACCAGCCATCTCCGATCCGAACATACTCGTAGGAACGCATACTTCGGATGACGCTGCCGTGTACCGCGTCAGCGACGAGCTTGCAATCATTCAAACGATCGATTTCTTCACTCCTGTCGTGGACGATCCATATCTCTTCGGAGCGATAGCAGCCGCCAATGCGCTGAGTGATGTTTACGCTATGGGCGGTCGCCCCACCGTGGCCTTAAATGTCGTTGGCTTTCCCCGTAAAAATAAATCACTGCCTCTGTCAGTGCTCGCGGACATCTTGCGAGGGGGGGCAGACAAAGCAGCGGAAGCGGGTATTCAAATCGCAGGTGGTCACAGCATTGATGACAGCGAACCCAAGTATGGGCTGAGTGTCACTGGCTTTGTGCATCCCGATCAATACTGGACGAACATCGGTGCTAAACCTGGGGATAAACTCATTCTCACGAAACCCATAGGTGTCGGTGTTGTCACGACTGCATTGAGAGCGGGTCACAAGGATACTGAAATTGAGCGGTCAGCCATCGATTCAATGGCTGCGCTCAATCGAAAGGCATCGGAAATTGGACAGCAAATGCAAGTGCGTGCATGCACTGATGTGACCGGGTTTGGATTATTAGGGCATCTGCGTGAAATGCTTGATGGGGTGAGTGGCCGTGTTCAGTTATCGAAAGTTCCCTTCCTAAAAGGGGTGCGACAACTTGCTGAACTGGATTTTATTCCAGGGGGAACCCATCGGAATCTGGATGCGATCAAAGGGTCTGTATATTTTGATGCTGCAATCGACGAAATTGATCAACTCCTGCTCTGCGATGCCCAGACTTCCGGAGGATTACTTTTCGCCGTTGAGCCTGACAAAGCAGCATCTTTGCTCTATGAATTAACCTCAAACAATTTGCTTGCAGCAGAGATAGGCGAATTTACTTCCGACGCCTCCAACAAAATTGAGATCATTCCTTGATTTTGTGACCACCCTGACTCGTTTTACTTTCATTTCTCTCCGGAATTCGAATTCTTAAGGGTTGCTTTTTGGATCAGTAATGATACGTGTAGGTATTAATTTTCATGTTCATGAGAATGCTGTAATTTAGGATACCTGATGATAAACCCGCAAAGATGTTTTCAACCCAAAGCTTTTTGTTTTTTACTGGCTTCTTTTTTGCCGTTAAGCGGATTGCTGGCAGAAGAGCCGGAAACAGCCGACATCGCTGAAGGCATTGCCTCGGCGGAGTCATGGCCCATGTATCGAGGTAATCCTTCTCTTGATGGTTTGTCACCTGGTAAACTAGGGGCATCCCTCCAGGAAACCTGGGTATTTGAAGCCCAATCTTCCATAAGATCATCGGCGGCCATCGTCGATCGCCGTGTGTTCATCGGATCAGATGATGGTTTTGTTTATGCTTTGAATTTAAATGATGGATCGCTCATTTGGAAATTCGAAACTCAGGGAAACGTCGAAAGCTCCCCGCTCGTTCTTGATGACCATGTTTACGTAGGTTCGGGAGACGGATTCGTCTACAAACTAAGGGCTGCAGATGGAAAGCTAGTTTGGAAATATGAAACCGAAGATCAAGTTCTGGGGGCCCCAAATTGGATTCAATCTCCAGATGGAAAAAATACCTGGATACTGGCTGGGAGTTATGATTTTCGCCTTCATTGCATTCGAGCTGACGATGGCACGAAAGTTTGGGATTATGAAACTGGAAACTACATCAACGGCTCTCCTGCTGTTTCGAATGGTCAAACCGTATTCGGTGGCTGTGATGCGCTGCTGCATGTAATACAACTTTCTGATGGCAAAAAGGTCAAAGAGATAGAAGCTGGTGCTTATATTGCTGGATCCGTTGCCATGGCAGGTTCCAAGGTTTATGTGGGGCATTATGAAAGTGAATTCCTATGTTTCGACCTCGACCAGGGATCACTCAAATGGAAGTATCGTGACCGCAGTTTTCCCTACTATTCATCACCTGCAATCGTTGAAGACAAAGTCATGATAGGCGGCAGGGACAGGCAATTGCACTGTTTGAACCGTGAAACGGGGGAACGAATCTGGCGATTTTCCACTCGGGGCAAGGTGGATAGCTCACCTGTAGTGGTGGGCGGGGAAGTCGTTTTTGGCTCCGAAGACGGCAGGCTTTATCGCGTGGGACTCGAAGATGGTAAGGAAATCCAGTCCATTGACGTGGGGCAGCCGCTGACGAGTTCACCTGCAGTGATCAACGACTGGGTTGTGATCGGCAGTGAGGATGGAAGTGTCTATGGTTTTCATGCCAAATCGCAGCCCTGATCCACTTTGGGCAAGCGCAGTAAGAACCAGCAAAGAGGTAAAATACCTAAAATTATGAATGAAGTAGCGAACACAGATTCAGAGGCGCATAGGCAGATGGAGCCTGAAAAGAAGCCGACGACAGCGGGCAATTATTTTGTGTCCAATTACCCTCCTTATTCTTTTTGGAAGCCGGATCATGTGGGAGAGTTTCTCGAAGCTATCGAACGTCCTCCATCCCCTGATACAAAAATGGGACTTTACCTCCATATTCCATTTTGCCGGAAGCGCTGTCACTTTTGTTACTTCAAAGTTTATACAGACAAGAACGCGACCGCGATCAACGGATATCTGGAATCAGCCGTTAAAGAACTAGAAGCGTATGCCTCCAAGCCTTTCATAGGTGGACGAAAACCCAACTTTGTTTATTTTGGAGGAGGAACTCCCTCGTATCTATCAGTGCCCCAATTAACGTCATTGACTGATCGAATGAAGGCGGTTCTGCCTTGGGACGAGGCTGAGGAAGTTGCGTTTGAATGCGAACCAGGGACTCTAACAGATCAAAAGCTCAAAGCCATCAGGGACGTTGGGGTGACCAGACTCAGTCTGGGCGTAGAGCATTTCGATGACCACATTCTTGAAACCAACGGGCGCGCTCATCGATCCAAAGAGGTTTTTAGAGCTTATCAATATGCCCGTGAGATTGAATTTCCACAGGTGAACATTGATCTCATTGCTGGGATGTTGGAGGAGACTGAAGAAAAATGGAAAATGGCTGTTGAACGCACACTTGAGCTTGGGCCAGACAGCGTGACCATTTATCAAATGGAAGTGCCATTCAACACGGGGATTTACCGTCAGATGAAAGATTCCGGGCAGTTGACAGCTCCTGTGGCTGATTGGGCAACCAAGCGTCGGTGGGTCGATTATGCTTTTGGTGAGTTGGAGAAGGAAGGTTACACCGTGACTAGCGCCTACACAGCCGTTAAAGATAAAGCTCGAACCAAATTTATCTACCGCGACCGGCTATGGGAAGGCGCTGATCTTCTCTCCGTTGGTGTGGCTTCCTTTGGGCACATCGGTGGAACGCATTACCAGAACAATGCTGATTTCGAACCCTATGTGAATGCGATCCTGGATGGTAATTTGCCTGTATTCCGCGCACTTACTCCATCGAACGAAGAACGCTTGATACGGGAGTTCATACTGCAACTTAAACTTGGGCATACGCGCTGCAGTTATTTTGATCAAAAATTCGGAGTGAATGTGAAAAAGAAATTTGAGGCACCACTCAAGCAAATTGCCGATTGGGGGTTCCTGAAGATTGATGGAGATGAGATTAAGTTGAATCGTGAAGGTTTACTCCAAGTGGACCGATTGCTACATGAATTTTTTCTGCCACAGCATCTAACTCAAAGGCTTGTTTAAGCATGGCAAAAGAGAATAGTGAATCCTCACTGTCCCTTCTTGCTGAAACGTCTTCGTTTTGGTACCCGCTGGATTATTGTTATCAGCGGCAAAACATGGTTCTCCCAAAATTGGAACAAGTGGAACCGGATCAAATTCCTCAACCGTTTCAAAGTTTGGTCGTACATCAAAAGGACATGACGCCAACGCTCGAGGGATTTCACGGCGACCAGATTTACATAGAAGTCCTTCACAGAGATTACTCTGATCAGTATTACTTCCGTGAAGTGGTCCTGAAGCTGGAGAAAAATCACCAGCCAGTAGAATTTGGAGCGATCCGTATCTTTCTGGAAAGGCTGCCCAGAAATGCTCGTGAAGCTATCCTGAAAGAGCACATGCCCCTCGGACACATTCTTGAAAATCACCAAGTGGAACATGTCAGTTGTCCGATTGGTTATCTTAGAATGGAGCCCGATCAATTAATCAAGAAGACGCTTGGTGATTCCAAGGGGCAATGGCATTACGGGCGGAGGAACCGCCTGTCCAATCCATCAGGAGAATCACTGGCCGAAATTATTGAAATCCTGCCTGAAACTCAAATAGAGCTTGAAAGTTGAGGGAACTAAGCAAACTTAAAGGTAATGCACAAAGAATATGATGTCGTGATTATCGGTGCCGGTCCGTCCGGTTGTAGCGCAGCCAGCATCCTGGCAGAGGATGGTCATCGGGTTCTTATTCTGGAGCGTGAAAAATTCCCACGCTATCGGGTTGGCGAATCCATGATCCCCTTTACATACTTTCCACTGAAGCGTCTCGGCCTCATTGAGCGCATGCGGCAATCTCATTTTGTCAAAAAGCACAGTGTTCAATTTGTGACTCCCTCTGGAGAAACATCTCAGCCTTTCTACTTCTCCACACGTTATGATGAAAATGTGTCACAGACATGGCAGGTCGTTCGTTCCGAGTTTGATCAGATGATGCTGGATCATGCAGTTGAAAAAGGAGCCGACATCATTCAGGAAACAAACGTTAAGGACCTTTTGCGAGATGAACATCAATCCGTTACGGGCGTCAAATACCAGGACAGGGATGGTAATGTTTCTGAGGTGCGTGCTCGAATTACTCTGGACGGGTCAGGTAAGGAAGCTTTCTCCGTAGCCAAGAACAAATGGCGTGAGCGTGATCCCCATCTTAACAAAGTGGCCGTCTGGACTTATTATCAGGATGCCAAAAGAGATGAAGGCATTGATGCGGGGGCTACCACAGTGGCATTTGTACCCGAAAAAGGATGGTTCTGGTTCATTCCTCAGCACAATAACATAACTTCCGTAGGGATCGTGGCAGAGGCCAAGTATCTCACCCGCGATGGCGTCAAAAAACCTGAAGACATATTCAAACGGGAAATTACTGAGAATACATGGATCCGCCAATACCTGTCCGAAGGCAAACCCGTTGGACCTTATCGTGCGACGAGTGAATACACCTTTCGTTCGAGGTATTCTTCTGAAAAAGGTCTTTTGCTCATTGGCGATGCATTTGGTTTCCTTGATCCGGTCTTTTCCTCAGGTTTGCTCATCGCATTGAAGAGTGGAGTGCTTGCCGGTGAAACGGTGAGCCAATGCCTCAAGGATGATGATCTATCACCGGGCAGGTTTTCCGAGTACAGTCGGGTCATGTGCGAAGGCATTGAGAATATGCGCAAACTTGTTTACGCCTTCTATAATGAGAAATTCAGCTTCAAGGATCTGATTGACAAGTATCCTGAAGTTGGTGGAGACGTGACGGATTGTCTTTCTGGTGACGTGAATAAGGATTTTTCTGTCTTATGGGAGAAAATCAGGGATTTCGCTGAAATACCAGAAGAACTCCCCTACGGTATGCCCCTGACAAAACCTCAAACAGACATCTCGCCTGCATGAAGATCGTTCAGATCACTCCTGGCGCAGGGGGGATGTATTGCGGTGGATGTTTTCGGGACAATACCCTTGTCAAATCCTTGAGGGATGAGGGTCATGAAGTTTTGATGGTCCCTTTGTATCTGCCCTTGACCCTTGAAGATGCTGATCAAAGCTCAGAAACGCCTATTTTTTTTGGAGGGATCAACGTGTTTCTTGATCAAACACTGGGATTTTTTCGGAAATTACCTGCAAGCTGGACTGCTTGGCTGAATCGGCGCTCCATCTTAAAAAGAATATCCAAACATGCTGCTCAAACGCGTCCCGAAGATGTTGGGGAATTAACAGTTTCCATGCTGATGGGAGAGGATGGCCATCAGCGAAAAGAGCTCGAACAACTCATTCACTGGCTGAAAGGTCAGGTTCAACCAGATGTCGTTTGTCTCTCAAATGCCCTGCTGATAGGGATGGCTGCCGAATTGAAATCCAGATTGAATTGTCCTGTGCTGTGCACGCTTCAAGGAGAAGATACCTTTTTGGATGCACTCCCTGAGCCGAATCGACAGGAGGCCTGGGGCGTCTTGAAAAAGCGCGCCATGGACATCGATGCCTTCATCGCTCCAAGTCGATATTTCGGAGAGCTCATGCAATCACGCTTGGGTTTTCGCGCGGATCGATTGTATGTTGTTCCCAACGGTATTCCTGTTGATGGATATCAGCGAAGTAAACTGCCAGATGATCCACCTGTATTGGGTTATTTCGCCAGAATGTGCGAAGCGAAAGGTCTTCCTTTACTGGTGGATGCCTATATCGAATTAAAAAAAAATCCCAACTATCAGGCCATGAGGTTGATGGTTGGGGGCGGAATGGGCCCCTCTGATGAGCCTGTCGTTGAAGCTCTGAAGACCAAGCTGAATCAAGCAGGTTGTCCGGACGACGTGACTTGGCATCCGAATCTGAATCGCCAGGAAAAACTAGAGTTCTTCTCGAAGCTCACTGTTTTCTCTGTCCCGGCACTCTACGGTGAAACCTATGGGCTTTACTTGCTTGAAGCCATGGCGGCAGGCGTTCCCGTGATACAGCCTCCCCATGCCGCTTTTCCTGAGATCATCGAAGCAACTGGTGGGGGAGTGATGACGGCAGGATTGAGTAAAGATGACCTGGCCGAAAGCATCGACAGTCTTCTCAAGGATAAAACCCGATTAAAACAGACCTCTGATGCTGCCATTCAATCCGTGAATCAATCTCATCAATCCATTCACATGGCAAAACGTGTTCTGGAAGTTTACCAGTCTGTGCTTGATGTTTGACGAAAGCGGTTGCCGGTAAGGATCCAGTTAGTTTTCACTGCTGCTCTTCTGGCTTTGTCCCAAAAGTTTGAACCGCTTTTGCCGGATAGGGTGATCTTGGCTACAAACTAATCCCATAACAATATTTTATAACGTGCTATCTCCCAGAATCGGAAAAACCTAGCTCA
>Ga0163179_10000889_pt1 | contig 21313 bp, 13 predicted proteins | sample AtlANTMetagenome_FD_109643 | JGI IMG/M metagenome (GOLD analysis project Ga0163179, IMG submission 109643) | Marine eukaryotic phytoplankton communities from the Atlantic Ocean - Atlantic ANT 2 Metagenome | ecosystem: Environmental > Aquatic > Marine > Oceanic | place: North Atlantic Ocean...
ACTACTTTTTTCTGGAAATTTCAAACTTAAAATCTTATAAGATTGTATAGCTTTTTCATAGTTTTTTTGGCTTAAATATAGTTTTGCTAATGTTTCAGTCATTAAATCATTATGACTCTCTTTGTAATTAACATTTATATTATAGCTGCCATCAACATCATTTTTTGGGTTGATTTTATGATCCTTAGAACTTATAAATTTATTTATAAGTTCTACTTCTTTAGAGCTAGTATTTTCTTCAATTAGACTTCTGTCAATAGGTTTAAATTTTGAGATGGTTAGCCATTCAGTAAATGTATACATCTCATTTTTTTCAAAATTTACAGTTTTATCTTTTGATTTAACTAATCTTTTAGCTGTTAATTTTAGATTTTTTATTTCATTTTTGTTAAATACAATTTTCTCCTGCTGAAATTCATTAGACGTAATAAAATCAAATAAAATACTTCTATCACTAGTATAAGCTGCAGTAAGTTTAAGTTCTTCATTGTATTTAAAATTTCCGCTATTTTTTAATACTTTCAGATAGATTGCTCTAGAAGATTGAAAATATGGAAAATCTTTTATTAGAGAATTGATAAAACCTATTTGCTCCTTTTTAATCTCTACAGGATTTTGTAATATTTTTATATATTCGTTTTTATTCATATCTCACCATTTTGCTAATGAAGCATTAAATACATCTTGAGTAATTCTTTCAAAAATTTCATCTATTGCAGTATCTTTTTGTGATCCAATTAACTGTGCACTTCCAGGATAATCGTAATAAAATGAAAATCTTTTTTCAAAATCTGCTTCAGAATCACTTTTATCATAAAATCTAATATTAACTCCTACTGTTAGGCGGTTTTGTGCTGCAGTATTATTAGCAGTAGCAGTAGTTGGAGAAATTCTATATTCAACTATTTCCCCTTCATAAGTAAGATCGCCATTTGATTTTACAAGATCTAAGCTAGTTTGATTAATTAACAAGTCTATTAATTTATTTGTAAATTCTCTTTCAATTCCAGGCTCTATTAAAGTTGAATTATTTTGAAAATAATTTACCTGAAATGTTTTTGTTTCAGGAGAAATTGAAGCACCTGTTAACGAGTATTTAACATTGCATGAGCACATAATTGGAAATATTATAAGAGTGGATATTTTAAATATTAATTTCATTATTACTAATATAATTTTTTATAAGTTAAACTGCTTTATTTTCCTATATAATGTACGCTCACTTATCCCTAGTTCTTTTGCTGCAAGCTTTCTTCTTCCTTTATTTTTTTCAAGAGATTTTTTAATTAATTCTAATTCTTTATCATGAATTGAAAGTGATTCTACATTTATTTCTTCTGCGTAATCAGATTGTGAATTTTTTAAACTTCTCTCAATAGGCACTACTTGAATTTGATCTTCACCAACTTCTTTTTCTGATTTTGAATTATATATTTTTTTTATTAAATGTTCATTATTTTCTTTAAACTCATTAATATTTGATGATTTCATTAACTCCATTGTTAGCTTTTTTAAATCATTCAGGTCACCTTTCATGTCGAATAAAACTTTATATAATATTTCCCGTTCTGAATTAAAGTCATTGGATGCCTTTTCAGAAATAATTGCTGGAAGACTATTCTGTGTACTCTTAGGCAAGTAATTTAAAAGAGTTTTATTACTAATAGCTCTATCTTCTTCTAATACTGATAATTGTTCAGCAATATTTTTTAATTGTCTAATATTCCCATCCCATCTATAGTTCAATAACGATTTTACTGCATCATCATCAAGCTTTATTGAAGGCATACTATAGCGTTGTGCAAAATCACTAGAAAATTTTCTAAATAATAGATGGATGTCAGCTTTTCTTTCTCTTAAAGGAGGAATATTAATTTCAACTGTACTTAGCCTGTAATATAAGTCTTCTCTAAATTTATGGTTTTTGATAGCTTTTTGCATATTAAGATTAGTCGCAGCTACAATTCGGACATTGGTTTTTTGAACTTTACTAGAACCAACTTTAATAAATTCTCCATTTTCCAACACTCTTAATAATCTTACCTGTGTTGTTAGAGGAAGTTCACCAACTTCATCTAAAAATATTGTTCCACCATCTGCAACTTCAAAATATCCATTTCTTGAATTAGTTGCACCAGTAAAAGCCCCTTTTTCATGACCAAATAGTTCACTATCTATGGTTCCCTCAGGTATAGCTCCACAATTTACTGCAATGTATTTTGCATGTTTTCTATGTGATAGTTGATGCGCTATTTTAGGAATATTTTCTTTACCAACTCCACTTTCTCCAGTAACTAAAACTGAAATATCAGTAGGAGCAACCTGAATTGTTTTTTCAAGAGCTCTGTTAAGCCCAGTATCATTTCCAATGATACCGAATCTTTGTTTAATAGCTTGAATTGATTCCATAATATTTAGTTGTTTTTTGAATATCTAATTGCATGACCTATTAATGTAGCACTTGTGCAATCTGTTATCTTTACATTTACAAAATCTCCAACATTATAATCTTTTTTAGGGAAAACTACCACTGTATTTTCATTATTTCTTCCACTCCAATATAGTTTTGATTTTTTTGAAGTTTTTTCAATTAGGACTTCAACTTCTTTGTTTAAAAACTCTTTTGTTCTAAATAGGCTATGATTTTGTTGTAATTTTACAATTTCTTGAAGTCTTCTTTTCTTAGTAGGTTCATCAACATTATCTAATAGTTTTCTTTGAGCAACTGTTCCAGGTCTTTCAGAATATTTAAACATGTATCCAAATGAATATTTTACAGTCTCCATTAAATCCAATGTTTGTTTATGGTCTTCTTCTGTTTCCCCAGGGAATCCTACAATTATATCTTGACTAATACTGCAGTCAGGAATAATGTTTTTAATTTTATTAATTAATTCTAAATATTCTTCTCTAGAATGCTGTCTATTCATTTCATTTAGAATTTTATTACTTCCACTTTGTACTGGCAGATGAACATGATTACATATATTTTCATATTTAGCCATAACCTTAATTACATCCAATGACATGTCTTGAGGGTTTGAGGTAGAAAACCTGATTCTAATTTTAGGCTGTTTTGTAGCACACATTTCTAATAACTTAGAAAAGTTAGTAGCAGTAGATTTTTTAATTTCTGAGGCTTTATGAAAATCTTTTTTAAGACCTCCTCCATACCACAAGTAACTATCAACATTTTGTCCAAGAAGAGTTACTTCTTTATATCCTTTTTTACTTAAATCATTTAATTCTTCAATTATGCTTTGTGGGTCTCTGCTTCTCTCTCTTCCTCTTGTAAATGGTACTACACAGAATGTACACATATTGTCACATCCTCTGGTTATTGAAATAAATGCATTTATGCCATTAGAATTTAATCTATAAGGGGTAATATCAGAATATGTTTCATCTTTTGATAATATAACATTTATAGCGCGTTGACCTTTTTCAATTTCATCAATTAAATTTGGCAGGTCTTTATAAGCATCTGGACCAACAACTAAATCAACAATCTTTTCTTCCTCAATTAATTTGTTTTTTAATCGTTCAGCCATACATCCAAGTATCCCAACTTTTAGAAACTTTTTTGTCTTTTTTATTTTATTAAATTTTTCTAATCTTTTTCTGATTGTTTGCTCAGCTTTTTCTCTAATTGAGCATGTGTTTAGTAGGATTAAATCGGCATCATCAAGCTTTTTAGTAGTAGTGTAGCCTTTTTTAGACAATACCGATGCAACAATTTCACTATCACTGAAGTTCATTGCACACCCATAACTCTCTATGTAAAGTGATTTTTCCACCTTCCTAGAGCTGTCTTGATTTTTTAAAATTGTAGACTCACCATTATATAGGTATGGATTTTTTTCTACTTTTTTTAAATTGTTACTCATTATCTATAATTTAAATATAGTCTGCAAATATATTAAAAATACGCCAATTTGTCATGTTTTTAAGTTTGATCTCATTAAATATAAAATTTCATGTGTTAAATGTGTATGCAAATATCTTATATATCTCCACTTTTTACTTTAAATATTTTAATAATGAATAAGCTAAAAAAATGTATTATATTTTTTTAGGTTTATTTATATATGCTCAAATCTTCTATGTAAATGGAACTATCTATAGCTAAAACATCTAAAATACTGTGAAAGACATGATGTTGTGAAAGTAGCTCATTATCCTTTAGTTCTTTAGTCTGTTTTGAATTCCAAATAATAAATGGAATGTCTAATTGTTCTTTTGGAGCTATGCTTACAGGCAGCCCATGCATATATAAGTTTTTTTCTCCTAAAGACTCACCATGATCTGAAACAAACAGCATTGATGAATTATAATTTTCTAGTTTTTTCAATTCTTTAATTAATGCAGCAAGAATGTAGTCAGTATATAATATGGTATTATCATATGAATTAATTAATTCTTCTTGAGAGCACTTTGCCAATTCAACACTTTTGCATTCAGGGGTAAAAGCTTTAAACCTTTCAGGATATTTTTTATAATATGTAGGTCCGTGACTGGTGCTCATATGTAGAACAATCAAAATTTTATTTTTTTTGCTTTCTAATATCTGTTCTCTTAAACCACAGAGCAATACTTCGTCGTATAGGCTATCCTCTCCATCACACAATACTTCTAAATCTTTTCTTTTATTAAACTCTTTAATTTTTACGGGAGGTTCTCCCCAATTTGTAGTTCTCCATATTACATCAACGCCGTTTCTATACAAATAGTTAGGTAAAATTTCGTATAATTTACGGCTATTTTTGTGTTGTAACATACATTTTATACCAGCTGTTGTATAAGTAGCACATGATTCAGCTTTATAAATGCTAGTATTATCAATTTTGGAAAGTAATGGATTAGTCATTTTTTCATAACCGTATAGTGAAAAATTTTGGCTTCTTGCTGATTCTCCAATTACAAGAACTGCAACAGACTTTTCATTATCTTTTATTGTAGCATTTGGCAATAAAATTTGTTCTTTGTTTCTCTGGTTTTTTTGGTAGTAAAATCTACTTGTATTAACAACATAAGACCATGGCATTACTAAAGCTCCTAAAGTTTTTGAATGTTTGTCAATCCATAACCAGTTTGTTGCATTGGCATAAGCAAGTAATAATAATACAATGAAAGTTAAAAAGATATGAACAAAAAATTTCTTGAGCTTTAATGAAGTTATTTTAAGTTTAAAAAGCAGAATACTTGGCAAAAGTCCTAAAAAACCCAAGTATATAAACAAATTAAAGGATAAGAAACTGCTAGATTCTTCAAAATTTGTATTAAGAACATTGCCAATCATTGATTTGTCAACTATCACACCATATGTATTTATGAAATATACTGCGATGGAATTGATAATGAAAAACAGCATTAAGAACCATTTTCCAATTGAACCCAATAAATACAGGATAATATAAAAAATTAAAAAATTTAATAGTAACAATAAAACTGTTAAACTTATAATAAGAAGAATCCCGTTTAAGCTACTAGCATCTGTTTTGTTAACAACGAAATTATAGAAGGGTAGGTGATATAAAACAAGGTTTACAAGACTTATTGCTAATGTAATATAACTTAATTTAATTTTTTTTGAAAAATTCACGAGAAAATATGACTAATGTTATGATTATTGAAATTAATGCCAAGTAAAAAATTGGAAGATTATTGTCTAGGATTTTTGTTACAATAACAGCTCCCCATATGATTAATCCTATTATTACAAAAAATGGAACCCTTTTTATTCTTTTCAATAATCTAAATTTGTTGGTTAATATTATTCCAATTATTGCAACTAGAAATCCAACAATACCTCCAAACACTATATCCATTGGATAATGTGCTCCAACGCCTACTCTAGATAAGGAAATAATAAGGCCAGCTATAATTAATGATCCCCCCCATATTATTTTAATGAATCGTTTTTTTGGAATAAATGCAATCATCAAAAGTGTTACAACAACAAAAATAACAATGCTATGACCTGAAGGAAAGGATGTATGTCCTGTTAAAGTTTTGCCTAAAACTGTAAATTTATCAACATCCAATATGGCTGCAGGCCTTGGTACTGCAAAGATTTTTTTTAGAGCTGCAGACACAACTAAGGTTAATAATGAAGAGGTAAATAAATATTCCCAAAATATTGGTGCATAATATAAAAGAACAGCTAAAAAAGCATAAACAATCAAAACATCACCTAATTGAGTTAAATTTATTTGAACATTAGAATAGTTACTTAAAAAGGAATTCCAGTAAAGAAATACTTCTTTTTGACTATTAATATATCCATCAATAAAATTCCCACCTTCAATATATAGAATGTAAAAGACAATAAAACCTGTCAATAGAAAAATGAATGGTAAAATCAACCATGAATTACCAATTTGGAAATTTTCATATATTTTATTGTTTAGTTTTGAAATATATAACATAATTTATCTAATTAAGATATTTAATTTTTAGAAGAAATAAGGATAATACAAGATGAATGCAATAATCAGAGAAAAGATTACAGCAAAAGATACTGCTCCTGCCGAAATATCTTTAATAAATCCGATACGACTATGATGATCAGGATGAATAAAATCGCATAATTTTTCTATAACTGTGTTTAATGCTTCTATTGTTAAAACAAATCCAATAAGTAATAATTGAACAATCCATTCCATTCTTGAAATATCAAAAAAGAACCCCATGGCGATAAAAATAATTGAAAAGAAAAAATGTGAAATAATTGCCTGTTCAGTTTTTAATAATAAAAACATTCCTTTAATAGCAAATTTTAAGCTTTTTTTTCTACTTATAATAAATTCTTTCATATGTATTCCAAAATATAAAAAATAATTTTCAATTACTACAAATTTAATAGATAATAAGTGTCATATTCTTTCAGTAATTATCATAATAATCTTTTTAATAAATTTAATCATATCGGTTGGTAATTATAATGTTTTTAGTATGATTTCAGTAAATGTATGATTTTAATGTATTAGATGGATATAAAAAAATCTTCTACATTTGTACTTCTTAATTTAAAAAAAATGGCAAAGAATTTAGTAATAGTTGAGTCTCCAGCAAAAGCAAAAACAATAGAGAAATTTTTGGGAAATGATTTTAAAGTTGCTTCAAGTTTTGGACACATATCAGACTTGCCTTCTAAAGATCTTGGTGTCGATGTAGACGGAGACTTTACACCTAAATATGAAGTTTCAAAAGATAAAAAGAGTGTAGTTAAAAACCTTAAAGATTTAGCTAATAAATCTGAAACAATATGGTTAGCTAGTGATGAAGATCGTGAGGGGGAAGCAATTGCATGGCATTTATTTAGATTATTAAAGTTAGATAAAAGCAATACGAAGCGTATTGTATTTAATGAAATTACAAAATCTGCAATTCAAAAGGCAATAGAAAATCCTAGATCAATAGATTATAATCTAGTTGATGCTCAGCAGGCTAGAAGAGTTTTAGACAGAATTGTTGGATATGAATTGTCACCAGTTCTATGGAGGAAGATTAAGAGTGGTCTATCTGCAGGAAGAGTTCAATCAGTATCGGTTAGATTAATAGTTGAAAAGGAAAGAGAAATTAAAAGCTTTAATTCTCAAATAAGCTATAGTATTGATGCTGAATTTACAAAAAAAAATGGTGAAAAATTAAAAGCAAAGCTTGATAAAACATTTAATGAAAAAGTAGATGCTGAAAATTTTTTAAAGAAAAACATTGGTTCTATTTTTTCAGTTGAAAGTTTAGAGAAAAAACCAGTAAAAAAATCCCCATCTGCACCATTTACCACTTCTACATTGCAGCAAGAAGCATCTAGAAAGCTATATTTTTCTGTTTCAAAAACAATGACAGTAGCTCAAAGATTATATGAGTCAGGTCTAATCACCTATATGAGAACTGACAGTGTAAATCTTTCCAATACAGCTAAGGATTCTGCTAGAGATCATATTTTAAAAAGTTATGGAAATCAATATTCAAGTTTAAAATCATATAAAACAAAGACAAAAGGGGCTCAGGATGCTCATGAAGCAATAAGACCAACAAATTTTTCAATGCTTGGAGATAATATTGGAGATAATGATCAAAAGAGACTATATCAATTAATTTTGAAAAGAACTATTGCTTCTCAAATGGCTGATGCTAGTTTAGAAAAAACTAATGTTAAAATTAAATCTTCAAATCATGATATTTTATTTTCTTCAACGGGTCAAATAGTTAAATTTGACGGGTTTTTAAAAGTATATTCTGAAGCAAAAGGTGATGGAGTTGAGGAGGAGAATTCTATGTTACCAAAAATTGAGTTAAATGAAAATTTAGAATTTACACATATAAAGGGTACACAAAAATTTTCTAGACCTCCATTTAGATACTCTGAGGCATCATTAGTAAAAAAATTAGAGGATTTAGGAATAGGAAGACCATCAACTTATGCTCCTACTATATCTACAATTCAAAATAGAGGCTATGTAGAAAAAGGTACGATTGAAGGTGAGAATAGAGATTATTTGCAGTTAATTCTTGAAAATAATGAAATTAAAGAAATTACTCTACAACAAAAGGTGGGTTCGGATAAAGGAAAATTAGTTCCAACTGATATAGGAATGATTGTAACAGATTTTTTAATCAATCATTTTGAAAATATCATGGATTATAATTTTACAGCTAGTGTAGAAGAAAATTTTGATAATATTGCAGATGGCAAACAAGAATGGACTTCTATGATGAAAGATTTTTATAATAAATTTCATCCTGTAGTAGAAGATGTAAGTAAAAATGCTGAAAGGGAATCTGGAAAAAGAATATTAGGAGCTCATCCTAAAGATAACAAAGAGGTAAGCGTTAGATTAGGAAAATTTGGCCCAATGGTTCAAATAGGTACTGTTGAAGATGAAGAAAAACCTACTTTTGCAAGTTTGCCTCCAGAACTTCAAATTGAATCTGTATCATTAGAGGAAGCACTTGATTTATTTGCTCTTCCTAGGGAATTAGGAGAGTATAATAAAGAAACTGTTTTAGCCAATAATGGAAGGTATGGGCCATATATAAAATATGGGAAAAAATTTGTTTCAATACCGAAAGGTATTTCTCCGCTGTCTATTCAAATTGAAGAAGCAATAAAGCTTATAAAACTTAAGGAAGAATCAGAGGCACCAATATATAACTATGAAGGATTAGATGTTCAAAAAGGTAAAGGGAAATTTGGACCTTTTATAAAATGGAATAATATGTTTATTAATGTTGGTAAAAAATATGATTGGGACAACTTATCTAAAGATGATATCATTGAACTTATTGAAGATAAAAAGAAAAAAGAAAAAGAAAAAATCATACATAATTGGTCAGATGAAGAAATAAGAGTTGAAAAGGGGAAATGGGGTAAAATATATATAATAAAAGGAAAAATTAGAAAAGAATTATCTAAATCTATTGACCCTAAGGAATTAACCGTTGATGATGCTAAAAAAATACTGGATAATAAAAAAGAATAGATTAATTTAGCTCTATAATGGATCCCAACTTTTTAACTTCAGTTCAAGACAATATTTTAACTCCAGTTGAAGATCATATACTATCTCATAATAAGATAATTTCAGCACTAATTTTAGGAAATAAGATAAGTGTTCATACAAAAGAAGATGGTTTACCTAATATTGAAAAAATAGATATTGCTATTATTGGTGTACCAGAGAACAGAAATGATATAAATTATATTGGAGAAGATATCAATCTTAGTGAAATAAGAAAATCCTTTTATTCATTATATCCAGGAAATTGGTCTATAAAAATTGCTGATTTTGGAAATATTAACCCAGGAGAAACTGTTAATGATACTTATGAGAGTTTAAGATCTATTATTTCATATTTTATAAAAAATGATATAATTCCTTTAATTATTGGTGGCAGTCAGGATTTGACTTATGCAAATTATAGAGCTTATGATGATTTTAAGAAAACAATAAATATAGTGAATGTTGATTCTAATTTTGATTTAGGAGATTCCTCAAAACCAATTAAAAATAACAGTTACCTTGGAAAGATAATTTTAGAGGAACCACACAATCTTTTTAACTATGCTACATTAGGATATCAAACATATTATAATCCTCAAATTGAAATAGATTTGATGGAAAAATTATATTTTGAAGCCTATAGATTAGGTGAGGTTTGTAATAATATTACTTCAGTTGAACCTGTAATGAGAGATGCTGATATAGTAACCGTAGATCTTAGATGTATTAAATCTTCTGAATTAAGTTCAAGACAAAAATTATCTCCAAATGGTTTTGATGGTAAGGAAATTTGCTCAATAAGCAGATATGCTGGAATTAGCAATAAGGTATCTTCATTTGGAATTTTTGAATATAGATCTTCAAATGAAGATGAAATTACGGAGATGCTAATAGCACAAATATTATGGTATTTTATTGAAGGGGTTAACTGTAGAATTATAGATAATGATTTTACAAATATTAATAGTTTTCAAAAATTCACTGTTGTTGTTGATGAATATGAGTTAATTTTTTATAAGAGTATAAAAACTTCTAGATGGTGGATTGAAATACCAAATTCATTAAATAATAATAAACTTAAAGAACATTCGTTATTACCCTGTACGCATGATGATTATCAAAATGCAAATGATGGGATTATACCAGAGAGATGGTATAAGGCAAATAAAAAAAATATAATTTAGATTATAATGTATAGCTAAATGAACCTTTTATATTTGTTTATTTAAATAAATATGGGTAAGTTTACGCACTTTTTTTTACTAGGATTAAAGAAAGTTATATGAGAAAAATATTAGGAATTCTATTATTATTTATTTTTGTTTTAAGCTGTGGCTCTAAAGGAAATCAAGCTGTTACAGGTAAAAAATCAAAAGGAGAGCTTGTTGGAATAAAAGGAAAGAAATACTATCCAGAGAAGCCATTTGGAATGGTTTTAATTCCTGGAGGCTCATTTATTATGGGTAAATCTGATGATGACCTTCCAGCATTAGATGACGCTCCTACAAAAACTGTTACAGTTAGATCTTACTATATGGATGAAACTGAGATAACAAATGCTGAATATAGGCAATTTGTTTATTGGGTAAGAGATTCAGTAATTAGGACTGCATTGGCTAATAGAGCTGAAGATGTATCTGGAGGTGAGCTTTTAGAAGGAGGTGGAGATGGTATTGCTCAATATGCATATGTTGATGCAGATACTTCAGGATTAAGTGTCTATGATAAGTATATGAAGGACGTATATCAAAAAAGAAAGCTTAATTGGGATGTAGATTTAATTTTTGATAGAAATGAATACCCAGATGAAGATTATTTAGAAGTTATGGAAAGTTTTTTTATCCCTGAGGATGAGGTTTTTAATGATGTAAGAACATGGGATGTGACTCAATTCGAGTTTGAATATGTAAATACTAGAGTTCAAGAATATCTAGATGAAAAACAAATATTAATTGATGCTCTTGAAAATGATGAGTTGTCTCCAATATATAATCCATCTGATAAACAATTAGAAGAAGAGTTTCCCGGATTTAAAAGATCAAATTTTATAACTAGAGAGACTATTCAGGTATATCCAGACACAACAGTATGGATTAATGACTTTAAATATTCATATAATGAGCCAATGCATAATGATTATTTTTGGCATGATGCATATAGTTCATATCCTGTTGTTGGGGTAACATGGCATCAAGCAAATTCATTTTGTCAATGGAGAACAAACACAAAAAATGCTTATCAAAAAACAAAAAAGAAAAAAAGTTTAGTTCCAAAATTTAGACTCCCTACAGAAGCAGAATGGGAATATGCTGCTAGGGGTGGTTTACAGAGTTCTATGTATCCATGGGGAGGCCCTTACACAAAAAATGATAGAGGTTGCTTTATGGCAAACTTTAAGCCTATGAGAGGAGATTACGCAGTAGATCAAGCTTTATATACAGTAGAAGCAGATGCATATGATCCGAATGGTTATAATTTATTTAATATGGCCGGAAATGTATCTGAATGGGTAGATTCTTCATACGAAAAAGATGCATATGAATTTTCATCAACAATGAATCCAAATGTAAATAATTATTATAATAATAAAAAAATTGTAAGAGGCGGATCATGGAAGGATGTAAAGTACTTTTTACAGGTAAGTTCAAGAGATTATGAATATGCTGACAGGCCTAGAAGTTATATAGGCTTTAGAACAGTACATGACTATTTAGGAGGGGATCTGTCTGCTAATGCGATGACTAATACAAATACAAAAAGAAGAAATAATAAAAGAAGTTCAATAAAATAAAAATTAAAAATTATGAGATTATTAAATAAAACGCAAATGAATTTCGCCTATGGTATGGGTGCAGCAGTTGTTATTATTGGAGCATTAATGAAAATTACTCATTATGACTTGCCATTTGTAACAGCAAATACAATGTTGACAATTGGTCTTGTTACAGAGGCCTTAATTTTTGCCTTATCAGCTTTTGATCCACCCGAAGATGGTTATGATTGGAAATTGGTTTATCCTGAATTAGGAGATTCTAATGAACCTAAAAGGAAACCAAAAAGTCCAGAGCAAATGCTTAATCAGAAAATAGAAGATATGCTTGCTCAATCAAAGGTAGATAAAGAATTAGTTTCAAGTCTAAGCGCTAGTATTAAGAATTTTGAAGCTTCTGCTAAATCTGGTTCTAATAGTGCAGCAGAACTAGCTAAGATTAATAAGGAATTTGCTAATAATGCGAACCAATTGCAGAAGCAAATGGAATCATTAGCGAATAATTTGGAGTCTTTAAATAATGTCTATGGCGGAGTTCTTAATGCAATGAATAAAAAATAGTTTTTTAGAAATTAATTAATAATAAAAAAATAAAATTATGGCTAGTGGAGCAGAAAGCCCAAGGCAGAAGATGATTAACCTTATGTATTTAGTATTTATAGCGATGCTTGCTTTAAATATGTCAAAGGAGGTTTTAACTACTTTTGGAGAAATTGAAAAGAGTGTATCCATTTCAAATTCTAATTTAAAAGCAACAATTGATAAAAATATTTCTGACCTTAAAAAGGATGCTGAAAATAACCCAGCAGCTTATGATCAGCAATACAAAACAATTGGTGGAATATATGAATTAGGAAAAGAATTAAATGACTTTATTGATGTAATTAAGCCAGAGATAGAGATGATAAGTGATAAGCATGATAGAGATTTTGATGGTAACAAAGATGAATTGGTAGAAGACTGGGAAGTCATGGATGCTGCTAAAGTTTATGATGAAATATTTTTTCAAGGAGGTGGAAGAAAAGCTGCTGGAGACTCATTATTTAATTTAGTTGAAAGATTTAGGGATGAATCAATAGCATTGCTTGATTTAGATTCAACTTCAATTGCTAACAAAAATCAATTGCAAGAGTTAAAAGATTTTATAAATGAAAAATATTCTACAGCAAAGGTTAAGAATAGATCAGGAAAAGAATTAGATTGGTTAGAATATAATTTTAAGGGGTTCCCTGAAATTGCAGCTACAACAAAGTTAACTTTGATGCAGGAAAATACCCTGAATTTGGTTGGCAGGTTATTTTCAGCAGTTAAGGGTGAAGAACTAATTGGATTAAAAGATGCATATATTGCTATTCCTGTGGATGTAAATATATTCTTTACTGGAGAACAATTAACTGGTACAATTGCAATAGGACAAGAAAATAAAAAGCAAACTCCTAGTAAGGTAATCATTAATGATACTGAATATCCAGGATCTGTTATGGTAGATGGTAAAATAGATTTGTCTAGTCTAGAACCTAAAATTCCTGTTGGACCATCTGGAGAAAGAGATTTAGATATGAAAATACTAATCCAAAGAGCCAATAAAACAGATACAATTAAATTTACTCACACATATGCTGTTAACCCAAGAGAAGCAAATATTAGTAATCCTGATTTAAACATTATTTACAAAAAAATTGCTAATGATTTAAAAATATCTATGGCCGGTGCAAATGCAGAGGATTTAATTGTTACTACTCCACAAAACACTATTAAACGTACTAGTACTGCTGGATTATATAGAATTACAGGTGAAAATGGGGGTGCACGTCAAGGTAAAGATGGAAAAGTAAATATAACTGTTAGAGTTAAAGACAGGAATATTTCAAGTATAGTTCCATTTACTGTTGTTGAACTACCAGCTCCTGATGCATATATAGGAAAAAAGGCTAATAATAAGGAGATTAAAATGAAGGCTCAAAATATTGTAGCGACTAGACTCACAGCTTCATATGATGATCCAAAATTAAAAGCTGCAATAACTGGCTTAAAAGTTACTAGTTTTAAAGTAAAAGTTGGAAACAGACCTTATTCTGTGAGAGGAGATAAAATAACAGGCCCTGCAAGATCAGCAGTTTTAAAAGCTAAAGGAAAGACTATCCAAATTTTAGAGATAACAACTAATAGTACTAATGTAAGAACTGGATATGCAAAAAACTCAATTCCTATTACTGTACTATAAATTTAAAAAACATTGAAAAAAACAATTTACATATTAGCTTTATTTGCTTCAATTCCAATCTTTTCACAATCTGATGACAATGAGTTATTAGATGCAAGTGATAGAGATAAAAGATCTTTAGTAAAGAAGGGTATAAGTAATATATTAAATGCAGAAAACCCTTCAGATATAGGTCAGAGAACACGTTCGCAAATAGTTGCTGATGAGCAAAAACCTTTGGAATATGGTTTTGTAGATGATAAGGACATTTTATGGTCTACAATAGTATGGGAAGTTATAGATGTAGCTCAAAGAGTTAATTTTCCTTTGCTTTATCCTACTGATTTAGATGTTGTTGGTGAGCACAGGAGACCAATGTTATGGTGGTTAAGACAGGAAATTGAAAAAGAAGGTAGTGATAGACTTAGAGTTTTTGATCAAGCTAAATATCACGGAGAGTTTTTACAGGAGATTGGAACAGAAGATGTAGAAACACTTTTTAAGACTCCTGTTACTACTGAAATTGGACAAGGCAAGTTAGAGGATTATCAGGGAACTTTTGATATAGAAATGGCAAAAAGGGGTGATGAAAATCCAATATTTCCATTTGAAATTTCTTCTACTGGATCAGACTATAGTAATTTCGGTGATGGAAAAACTTTTCAGGATGATATATTTACCATGGAGATGTATGAAAGACTTTTAAATGAAGATGCAGACTTTTCAGATGAATTAACTCAATCAGAAGAAGAGGATTATAGATTTGTACTTAAGCAATATATTGAAAAAAACTTTTTTCTATCAGTATCTGAAGGAGGTGATGACTTTATAGTTGAAGAATTAGGCTATGAAGACCTTACCAAATGGATAATTAAAGGAATGTGGTATTTTGACAAGAAATATTCAGAATTAGTATATAGACCTATTGGAATTGCACCATGCGCTATACCACTTGGTGGCTCAGATAATCAAGATTCTTCAGATGCAGACAATCAACTTGATGATCCAGATTCTGATGGAGATGGATTATCAGATGCTGATGAGGAATTTTATGAAACAGATCCAAATAATATGGATACTGATGGAGATAGTGTTTCAGATTATGATGAGGCAGTAGTTGATGAAACAGATCCAAATGATCCTAGTAGCTATAATCCTGAATCTATAGCTGATTTATCTTCTCAGCAAGCAGATGATGATAATAGTTCTCCTGAAGATAATTCAAATACTATAAAACCTTTTAGTTTTGAAGATGGCTCAGAGCCATTATTTTGGGTATATTATCCACATGCTAGAAACATATTAAAAAGAGCAACTGTATTTAATCCAAGAAACTCATCTGTTACCAAAAGTTTTGATGATATTATAAATGAGAGAAGATTTAATGCTGTAATTTTTAAAGAAGTTAACTTTTATGACAACAGGTATGTTAGAGATTATACAAAGGATAATAACGGGAAGTATAATGCATTTATGAGATTACTTGAATCTGAAAGAATTAAGGAAAAAATTCGAAATTTTGAACATGATATGTGGAGTTGGTAAAACAACATTTAAAAACAAATTTTAAAAGGTGTTAATTTAAAAACACCTTTTTTTATATAATAATTTTGATATACATAATATTACATATATTTGTAAAATATCGCGGGGTAGAGCAGTAGGTAGCTCGTCGGGCTCATAACCCGAAGGTCACAGGTTCGAGTCCTGTCCCCGCTACTAATTTTTAAACAATATTTTAAATAATCTATTATGAGTGCAGATAAAAACTATATAGGAAAATCATATATCCTTTTATTACTTTCAATTCTTTTTATAAATTTTGGATGTAAAAAGGACTCTTCTGGAAGTAATAATGGTGGAGAAATAAATCCTACTCCATTTATTGAAAATTTTGGAAGTCAAATTACCCGTGATTTTTTAGGTAAAGTCACTACTAAAGAGGGTATCCCTCTTGAAAATGCCCAGGTTTCTATTGGAAGTCAATTTACAACTACTGATGAAAATGGGGTTTTTATGATCAATAATGCAACTGTTTATGAAAAATTAGGTTATGTCCGAGCTGAAAGAATAGGTTATATTAATGGTTCAAGGTCAGTTATTCCTACAAATGGACCAAATGTTGTTAATATCATACTTCTTAGAAAAGAGGTTACTCAAACTGTATCATCGGGTACAGTTGAGACAGTAAATTTAGGTAATGGAGCATCTGTTACCCTTGAAGGAATGTATAGTAAAGCGGATGGAAGTTCTTATAGTGGTGATGTGTATGTTTCTTTACACCATCTGAATCCATCAGACGAATCTATAAGAAATGAAATGCCAGGAATGTTATTTGGTCAGGATTCTCAAAATAATCCTAGTATGCTACAAACCTATGGAATGTTATCTGTTGAGCTTACAGGAACAGCAGGAGAGGAATTAAATATTTCAACAGGTTCTACAGCTAGTATAACAATGCCATTAGATGGAACTATGGCTGCTAATGCTCCAAGTCAAATTCCTTTATGGTGGTTTGACGAAGACAATGGTTATTGGGTTGAGGAAGGTCAGGCAACTTTACAGGGTAATAGTTACGTTGGTAATGTTCCTCACTTTTCCTTTTGGAATTGTGATGTTTCAGCAGGTGCTGTCGATTTATGTATTACAACTTTTGATCAAAATCAAAATCCAGTTGAAGGCATTTATGCAGAAATTAATACACAAAATTATGGCACTAGAGGTGGGGTTTCTAATGCAAATGGTGAGATTTGTGGATGGGTTCCTGAAAATGAAACTTTAGATGTTGAATATTTCTATTCTACTACCTGTACTATTGGTTCAGGTAATGTGCCAATAGGGATTAGTAGTACATTTGGACCATATGCAGCTAATTCATCTCAAACGGAGAGTGTTACTGTACCAAATAATACAATAATTGAAACTTTATCTGGAACTTTTAATGATTGTAGTGGAAATCCTATATCACAAGGTTATGTTCAATTAACAATTGGTCAATGTACTTATGTATCTCAAGTTACAAATGGACTATTTTCCTTTAATTTTGCAGTTTCCACTGCTAATAGTACAATTTCTATTGAAGGATTTGACTATTTAAATATTCAAGGAACAGGTGCTATTAATTATACTTTAACTACTCCTAATACAAATATAGGAACTATAGCTGCTTGTTCTTCTGTTAGTGAATTTATACAATACTCAATAGATGGTGGTCAGATAGAGGAATTTTTCCTTGATTCCAACCTAATTGATGCATATGATAATGCTAATAATCAGGGAGGTTTAGGTGTTACAATAGTAGCAAATAATGGTACTACTTGTTTTTATTTAAATAGTATATACAATACCCAGTATCCAAATTATGAAGGATCTTATTCTTTTGGACTAAATAATCCAGGGGAAATGTACACATATGAATGTTTTGAGATAGATGTAAATTCACCTACTACTATAGTTTTTAATTTATCACAATATGCTCAAAATATTGGGGATTATTATGACATTAACTTTAGTGGGGATTATTATGACTATCAAGGTGTACAGCGTACTGTAGATGGAATAATACATGTTAAAAGAGATCAATAAACTGAAATTCTAAGTATTTTATTTAGAGATTTATAATAAAAAAAGCCCGTTTATGGGCTTTTTTTATTAATTATTACCTGTTTATCATATAACCTAATTTGTATTGATAAAACTTTTTTTGCATGAGTTTTGAGCTTTATACTCATATATGACTTATTTTTTTAATAAAAAACAGTATATGTTTAGTATATTTACATGCTAAAGTATTTTTAAGTGGACAGATTTATAAAAAATATTTTAATAATTTTTGCATTTATATTAAGTGCATCCTCTTTTTCACAAGTTTGTGATGCAGATATCAATTTAATTAATTTTGATTCAAGCTCAATTTATGCACCTGGTTCAGGTGTATCTATACACGTAGATCCACAAGGGAAGTTCAAGATGACGGATCCTGCATCTCTTGGAGCAGGAGAAGATCCAGATAATAATTCATTTTTCCTTGAATTATCAGAAGCAGGAGGTAATTTTGATTCTTCAGTTGAATTAGCTGCAGTTCATGATTTTTACCTTCCTTTAATTAACGGAAATCTACCAAACAATATAAGTTCCGGTCAGTATAAACTAAGAATTCGTGCTACAGCAGGATTTGATAATAATATTGGAGATTATAATGAGGTAATTTTAGAAACAGATTTTTTTACGGTTTCTAATGCTTCAATTACCCCATCTATTTCATTTAATTCAGCATTTCCAGATGATAACAATGAAATTTATCTTAATTGCCTAGATAACCTTGGTAGCGATGATTATAGCCCTTTTATTGGAAGTTTATCTCAATCAATTAATAGTGAAACGAGTATAATTCCAAATGCAGGAGCTGACTATTTACAATTTCAAATATTAGGGTTTAGTAATAGCAATACATATGAAGTAACTTTATATGATTATAGTGCTAATACTTCTGAAATTTTAACTCCATTTGCTCCTAGTTTTTATAATGTTCCAGATGATTTAGGTATTGGGACATATACAATACAAGTTGAAGAAGTTTTACCAACAGGTGTATCTAATTATATTTCAACTGCATTTTTATGGCATAGTAATGCCAAAGTTCTTACCAATCAATCGGCTACTTCTGTTTGTACTACTGATGAGGTAACATTATCAATATCAACTGATTCTACCAATGGTATTGGTAGAAATTATATGGGTTCTTTTTATGAAATTGATTTTGATGATGGAACTAATACTTATTTAACTCAGGCAGATATTATATGTGAGAATTCTTTTCAACATCAATTTACAGAAGCATCATGTAATCTTGAAGACTCAAATTTATATGAAGTTTCAGAGTTTATATATAATAAATTTGAGATATGTGATCAATATACTCCAAATGGAGAAGGTCTTTTTATAAATGTAGATGCAAGTTCTCCACCTCAACCTGATTTTTCTATACCCTCTGAACAGTGTATTAATAATGAAAATCTTCAAATTACAAATACAACAACCCCTGGACAATATTCGCCAAATTCTGATCCTTTCAGTGATGATTGTTTGACTGATTTTGAATCTATTTGGCAAGTTTTACTGCCTGGAGCAACTGATTATGTCAGTATAAGTAATTCTTTTTCATCATGGATTACAGATTTTGACAGTGATGGTGACACAGACTTAGCTGTACCTCTTAGTGCTTTGCAGGCATTTGGTCCTGGATGTTGGACATTTCAACTTACAACCAATAATGCTAATGATATTTTTTGTGATTCTCCAGATATAATACAAAAAGTAGTGGAGATGCTAGAATTTCCTGAACCTAGTTTTGATATTGAAGATTCTAGCGGAAATGTTGTTAATCAAATCTGTCCTGATGACATTGTAAATTTAGTTGACACTTCTGGGATAACAGACTCGGATTGTCAAGACCCATCATGGCTATGGGAAATTAATCCCGGTATAGATGGTACAGAATATACTTTTATTAATAACACAACTCCCTCTTCTCAAAATCCAGAAGTTGTTTTTAGTCAGCCAGGTATATATGACATAGAGTTAACTATTTCAAATGGTATCTGTAATCCACCCCAAAGTGTTATTCAAACTCTAATAGTAGAAGGTCCGCCAACAGTAGATTTAAATCCAAATGGAAATGATTCAGATCAATTATGTTTAGAAAATACTGAACTACCTTTTATTATAGATTTTTCTAATGTTTATACTCCTCTGTATGGTGAAACCCCTTTTGCACCATCTACTTATGAATGGATAATTACAGGTAATGGCGTTACTAATTCTGATTATGAATTTATTCAAGGAACAACAAACTCAGATGCTTTCCCAATCATTCAATTTAATTCCTTCTTAGATTATGTAATTAGCATAACAGTAGTTAACAATTGTGATGATTCAGCTTCAGATTCTTTGATCTTATTACTTAATGAAATTCCAGAAATTACCAATACAGATTTAACTCAGGAAATATGTTCTGGAGAGGATACAGAGGAAATTATATTGACTTCATCAGTAGAAAACACCTCTTACACATGGGTTGTTTCTTCTGCAGATACTTTTATTAGTGGATATCAACAATCAGGAGATGGAAATATTCCTTCTCAAACACTTATTAATTCATCTAATGTTTCAGGTCAAGTAATATTCACTGTTACTCCATCTACTCCAGATTGTCAAGGAGAAACACAAGATTTTACCATAACTATTAACCCTGTTCCATCTATTGATGATATTAATGAAGAAATTTGTACAGGCTCTACCTTTTTAATTACTCCAGTTAATGGTATAATTCCTGATGATACTACTTATTCATGGGGAGATCCTGAAAGTAATCCTCAAGGAGCTATAACAGGAGGAACTGATGGAAATAATGAATTATCTATTTCAGATAATTTAGTAAATATAACTACATCTCCTGCAGTTTTAACTTATATAGTTACACCAACTACTCCTGATTGTCAAGGTGAAGAATTTAATATTTTTGTTACAGTAAATCCTGACGGTCAAGTTAATCCTATTCAATCACAATCTTTATGTAATGGAGAAGCTACTCAGGATATTATCTTTGATACAGAAAATTCTGACGGTACTACTACTTATTCTTGGACTAACGATACTACAAGTATAGGATTAGCAGCAAGTGGAACAGGAGATATTTCTTCTTTTGTAGCTATTAATACAGGTACAACCCCAGTTTCAGCTACTATAGAGGTTACCCCTAGTTTTGAGGGATGTGAGGGTCCATCGGAGACATTCACTATTACAGTTAATCCAACAGGCCAAGTAGATGAT
>Ga0163179_10000891_pt1 | contig 21302 bp, 25 predicted proteins | sample AtlANTMetagenome_FD_109643 | JGI IMG/M metagenome (GOLD analysis project Ga0163179, IMG submission 109643) | Marine eukaryotic phytoplankton communities from the Atlantic Ocean - Atlantic ANT 2 Metagenome | ecosystem: Environmental > Aquatic > Marine > Oceanic | place: North Atlantic Ocean...
CATGTTTATAATTAATCGGTTTTTAATAATCTTCTTTTACTCTGGAATTTACCTTTAAATTTTTCTGTGTGTTCTTTTTGTAAACTTGGAGCAAACTCTTTTTCATATTTTAAATATTTAGAAATGCTATTTAGTTCATATTGTATGGTGTATGTGTTTTTCATATCTATGTTTTTAAATATTTTAAATTGTGTAAATAAATTGGTTTTCATAACATCAGGAATATGTTTCGATTTCATCCACCTAAGCCATTCTTCAGCTATCTCTTTCTCAATACATATTTCGACAGAATATATAATCATTATAGTTTTAATAGATTATTTGTTCGTAATAAACGATATCTTTTTCTTGCTTTGTTAATAAATATACTATTTGGAGTTTTTAATAGTAATTCTTCATATTTTTCTTTTGCTTTTTTAGTGTCTTTTATTATGTCTTCATAAATTCTTGCTTGGTAGAAAAGAGCATCATCATATAAAATATCATAATAATATTCTTTACAAATTGTTTCTAAAGCACTGAGCGCATTATTATATTCTTTTGTTTTTATAAATACATCAAATTTTTTCAACAATACTTCATCAATTAATGTGTGGTTTGGAAAAACAGTTTCTAAATCATTTAATGCTTTTAAGCAAGCTATATATTTTTTTTGCTCAAACAACAATTCGGCTTTTGCATACTTTAATAATGCAAGATTAGTTGTGTCTAGATTAAGGTTGTCTGTAATTAATAGTGATAATTTAATTGCATTATTTGAAATTAATTTAGATGTAGACATTTTTAAAATTTTTAATTGATTTTGGGCCCATTCAAAATCACCTTTATAATAATTGATTTTAATTTTTTCAAATTTTGCTTTTTGTCCGATAATATCTTCTTTAAAATCTTTTTCTACTTGAGAATAAAGCAAGCTAGACTCCCAAATATCTCCGCTCGAAATTAAAATTTTTGCTAATTCCATTTTACAGATAGCTATATCATATTTATCTAGTGATTTGTTTTCGATTGTATTTTCTAGTATTTCAATGGCTGTATTTTCTTCATCTAAATAGATGGCCAATAGATGACAATAGTTTTTTAAGGTAAAGATGGTTTCAGACTTGACCCCAAACAGATCTAGTGCTTCAGTATGTGCTTTTGTGAGATCTTTAATTTCGCTATCTTTTTTTAGTTTTTTATTTTCTAAGATTTGAAATTCCATGTCTAGCATTTCTAATGCACTATATTCATATTCGTATGAATTTTGGTCACGACTTTCAAGAATATAATTCAACCCTTCTACAGCGGTTTTATAATCATCATTAGAAAAAGCAACATTACATAATGATATAATCTCCATACTATTGTTAAAAGATGTCTTGTCAATACTAATTTCATATTTTAATGCTTGATTAAATTTTTTTTCTTGTAGAAATAGCCAAACCAAAATTTTAGATAATTCATAAGAATTGTCTTTTTGGATGTTCTTTATAAGAATTTTTTTAAGTTTTTTATTGTTTTCATTTTCTTCATCTTCAGTAATTGTTCGGCGAAGCATATTCTTTGAAGTCTGAAAATAGTTGGGATATTTTTTTATTAGTTCAATTAGGTTTTCATACATTGAATCAATATCTGCCAAATAAGAATAAATATTTGATATTTGTATTAAATAGGTTGCGCGCGGATTTTCTCTATTTGCAGATAAATATGCAGATAGTGCAAATTCGTATTTTTTTTCTTTAAAAAATTTCGAACCCACTGTAGGTAAAAAGCGCTTGTTTTTTTCTGCTTCTTTTAAAGCTAATTCAAATGTTTCACTTGCTAGTTTATTTTCTTTTTTTAGTTCATATATTTTGCCTAAATCAATTAATATACTGGGGTTTTCGTGTTTTTTATAAAAAGATTTGATTGTCTTTTCGGCTTTTTTATATGATTCTATTTTAATTAAACAGTCAACATATTTATCATAAATACTCTTCACTTTTTTTTTCTTATATATGTCTTCAAATAATGTCGCTGCTTTTTGAAATTCCCCTTGTCGATAATATTCCCTTGCTAAGTTTTCATCATGAATATTTTGACTTATTATTGATGAAGCCGCTGATAATAAAAAAAATAAAATACAGTATTTAATCTTCATAGATAATTAATTCAATTTTTTTATTTAAACTATCAAATTCTGAATTTAATTGAGCAAGTATATTGTTGTTTTTTTTTATCTCTTGTGATGTTTTTTGTACAAATATTTTTTCATTTTTTAAATATTCATCTAAGTCATCTCTCCTGTTTTTAGATTGGCTATAATCTAATTTAAGTGTGTTTAGTTGATTTTGGTTGATCACTAATGTGTTTTTTAGATTATTAAGTGAATTCATTATAGTAGTTGTTTGGTTGATGTAATTTAGGTATTCTCTATATTCAAAATATATGAATTCTACACTTATGCTATCAAGTTCTTTTTCTTCTAATTTCAGAATATTAAACTTTCCAAGTTTAATGTTATTTTTTATGTGATTAGTATTAATATTTTCCACAATATTGATGTCAGTTAAAGTAATTTGTTCTAATTCTTCAATAGTTTTGATTTCAATTTTATTTTTCTTGTTTTGACACGAACCGCAAATAATTAATATAAATAGAAGTGTAGTGTAAATTTTATTAGATAAAAACATTTTCTTTTTACATTGTGATACTATCAAAGCCCAAATATTTATGTAGAACAATTGGCATCGTAATTGAGTTTTCTTTTTGATTTTGTTCTAAAATAGTAGCTACAATTCGCGGTAATGCTAGTGAACTGCCATTTAAAGTGTGACATAATGTTGATTTTTTTTCTTCAGTTTTGCATTTCAGATTTAGTCTATTTGCTTGATATGTTTCAAAGTTAGATACAGAACTTACTTCTAGCCATTTTTTTTGTGCAACTGAATAAACTTCAAAATCATATGTTAATGCTGATGTGAAACCTAAGTCTCCACTACATAATTGTACAATTCTAAATTTCAAACCTAGTTCTTTCAACAATTTACTGATATGTTGTACCATTTCTTCTAATATCGCGTATGAGTTTTTAGGCTCGCAAATTTGCACAATTTCCACTTTATCAAATTGATGTAGGCGATTTAACCCTCGTACTTCTTTCCCGTAAGATCCTGCTTCTCTTCGAAAGCAAGGAGAATAAGCTGTGCATTTTATAGGTAATTCAGTATGATTATATCTTGTATTTTTAAACATATTTGTCAATGGAACTTCTGCGGTTGGTATTACATATAAGTTGTCATTATTTATATGATACATCATTCCTTCTTTGTCAGGTAGTTGTCCTGTGTTGAAAGCAGAATCTTCATTAACAAAATAAGGAGGTATATATTCTGTATATCCAGCAGAAGTGTTATAATCTAAAAAGAAGTTAATTAATCCTCTTTGTAACCTTGCTCCAAGGTTTTTATATACTGGGAATCCAGAGCCAGTAATTTGAGAGCCTGTTTTAAAATCAATTATATCATATTTTTCTGCCAACTCCCAGTGAGGTAAAAGTTTTTCTATTTTATTTATTGGGCTAGAAACTTCTCTCTCCCAGGTTTCAATTACGATATTATTTAGTGAATCTTTCCCTTCTGGCACTGTGTCATGTGGGATATTTGGAATGCGAATTAATTGATCTTTGATTTTTTCTTCAATACTTTTAGCTAATTCAATTAATTCTTTTGAATCTGTTTTTATTTGTGCAGCTGTTTTTTTTAGTTCTTCAATCTTTTCAAATTGTTTTTCTTTTGCAAATTGTCCAATACTGTGTGCTAATTGATTGCCCTCTGCAAGCATTGAGTCTAATTTTTGTTGATTTTCAATTCTTTGATTATTCAACTCTAAAATCAGATTAATGTCTTTTTGCACATCAAGACCTCTTTTCTCTAATTTTTTTATAATTAAATCAGGGTTTTTTTTAATTGTATTTATTTCTAACATGTAGGAAATTGTGTATTAGTTCAAATTTAAGCATTTATTTTACTTATTTTTTGTCAAAATTAGAAATAAAAAAAGGCCCAAGAGGCCCTTTTTATATATATAGCACATTATACATTATTCTGTAATAACGGAAACAAAAGATTTATTATTTGCTTTTTTCTTAAATTTTACAACCCCATCAGTTAAGGCAAATAGAGTATGGTCTTTCCCCATTCCAACATTTTCACCGGCATTATGAACAGTTCCTCTTTGTCTAATAATTATATTTCCAGCTACTACTTTTTGTCCACCAAAAATCTTAACCCCAAGTCGTTTAGAATGCGATTCTCTTCCGTTTTTAGAACTACCTGCTCCTTTTTTATGTGCCATTGTATTTTATTTTTTTGTTGTTTTCTTTGCTGTTGTTTTCTTTGCTGTTGTTTTCTTTGCTGTTGTTTTCTTTGCTGTTGTTTTCTTTGCTGTTGTTTTTTTTGCTGTTGTTTTCTTTGTGTCTACTTCTTCTTTTTTTGCACTTTTCTTCTTTTTAGAAAGAGAAATGTCATCAATCTTAATTTTAGTAAGCATTTGTCGATGACCATTTTTTATTTTATAACCTTTTCTTCTCTTCTTCTTAAAGACAATGATTTTTTTATCTTTTATATGTTCAAGAATTGAAACAGTTACATTAGCTCCATCAATAATAGGTGAGCCAATAGTAATTTTATCACCATTCTGAAGTAGTGAAACAGCATCTAATACTAATTTATCTCCTTTTTTACCAGATATTCTATCAATATAGAATTCCTGATTTTTTTCTACTTTTAATTGTCTACCATCAATATTTACTACAGCAATCATTTATACTTTTATTTTTTTTAAGCATGCAAATATAATAAAACTTAATTATTAAACACGTTTATAATTCATAATAAATACACCAGTTAAAATAACACTAATACCAATTAATTGATGAGATTGAATAATTTCAGAGTCTATTGTCCCCCACATAATAGCAAAAATTGGAATTAAATAAGTTGTTGAAGATGCAAATAAAGCACTGGATCTTTTGATTAAAAAATTAAATAAAATAATAGCTAAAGATGTGCAAATTATACCTAAAATCAACAAGTATATAAAATAATCAAAATGCAAATAAATTTTAGTTATTAATATGCTAGTATTTTTGTTTGATAAATATATAATAGGAATAATTGCAGAAAAAAAAGATGATATAACTGCAATATCTAAAGAATTTAATGTGTCTAATTTATCTTTGATGGTATTTATACTTAAGGCATAGCATATTGTTGCAAATATTATTAATAAATTATATAATATGTTGTTGATTTCGATTGTAGATGGTGAAAGTAAAATGTATGTGCCCATTAGCCCAATTATAATACCAATAACACTTCGTGTATTCCATGTTGTTACATTAAAAAATAGAATTCCAATAATTAATGTAAAAATAGGAGTTAGTGCATTTAACATTCCTGCAACAGATGAGTCTAAAAAAACTTGTGATTTTGCAAATAAAATTGCTGGGATTACTGTTCCGATTACACTCACAATCAATAAAGGAATGATATGTTTTTTTTCAACTCTTCTTAAACTTCTAAGTAATAGAGGTGAAAGAATTAAGAAGGCAATAATCAGTCTTAAAAATCCAACTTCGATATAATTAAATACAAGAAGACTTTTTTTCATTAATATGAAGGAAGAACCCCACATTAATGATAAAATAAATAGTATAAACCAATTAATTATAGTTTTTTTCTTCATATATAACTATATTTACTTTTTGTAAATTATTTAAATTATCTGTTATGATGACAAAAATCTTAAAATTATTTATTTGTTGTGCAATTAGTTTTGCTTTTTCGCAGGACAATACTTTGTTAAATATAAAAATTGAAGGCATGCATTGTGCGGGTGGTTGTGCTAAAATGATTGAACACTCTTTAAATCAAAATGATGGTATTTCTGCATCAGTTGATTTTCAAAACTCGGCAGCAACAATCATATATGATTCGGAATCATATTCAGAAGTCAAAATATTACAGATGATTAATGGCTATAGAGATGGAAAATTTACAGCATCATTGCCGGGAACTAAATCTAAAGAATGCTCGAAGGGTAAAGCATGTTGTCAAAAAACGGGTAAAGTTAATGCAAGTTGTGATAATAAAAGTCAAGGTTGTTGTTCGTCTTCTATAAAAGGAGTGTCGAAAAAAAAGAAGAAAAAATCTAAAGACAATAATTCTTTAACAGGAATGATACCTGGTCATACTGGTTGTACAAAGAGTTGTTGCTCTAGCAAATAGTTTCAAGTCCTTAAATTAAATTACATTGAATGATTTACAGCTATATAATAGCTTTTGTCGGTTCACTATTTACTCAATTTTTTTAGTTATATGTGCAGGTGGATTTGTCAGAATGACTGGCTCTGGGATGGGGTGTCCTGATTGGCCTAAGTGTTTTGGTTCTTGGATCCCTCCAACTACTATTTCAGAATTACCAGTTGATTATAAAGAAATATATTCTAATCGAGGTTATGATAAGTTAGATTTTAATGTATTTAATACTTGGGCTGAGTATTTGAATCGGTTATTGGGTGCATTCGCAGGATTATTTTGTTTTGGACTTTTTATCATTTCAATAAAAAATTGGATAAATTATAGAAATCAGGATAATAAATACCTTGTATTATATTCTAGTATTTTAGTTTTTTTGATGGGTTTTCAAGCGTGGATGGGCGCATTGGTAGTGTATTCTATATTATCTCCATTTAAAATAACTATTCATATGTTAATAGCATTGTTAATTGTTGCATTATTACTTTTTTTATATCAACTTACCGCTCCTAGATTATCTAAAAAAAAATGGCCTGATGTTAAAACTAAATGGTTAGTATTTTCTATTTCAATTTTATTGATACAAATATTATTGGGTACTCAAGTGAGAGAAAGTATAGATGAATTATTGAATTCATATGCTAAATCACATGTTATATCTGAACTCCCAAGTATTTTCGATTTCCATAAAACAATAGCATTATTAGTTTTGTTTTCTAATACTATTATTCTTTTCTATTACCGAAAAGCAATTAAGCATACATTTGAATTACAAATGATAATTCTTATAATATGTTTGCTTTTTTGTACTGGATTGTTGATGAATTACCAAGCAATTTTAGGAGTATATCAATGGATCCACTTAATCTCTGCAGTATCTTTATTTATGTGTCATTTGTCTCTTCTTCTGAAGCAGTTTAATTTTTCCATTGTAAAGTTTCCATAACATGGATGATGTCTTCTCGTAAATAATTAATAATTGGTCGCAAAGAATCTTGATTAGGAGTGACGGCAAAATATAAAGCTCCTCGTAAAAAATGTGCAGCACTATCTGTCACATGAAATTGAACGGAAGATGCTGTCTCACCATAGATATCATAAAGGGTGCCATATGTTTTATTTATATTATTTGTGTATCTTTTTTCAGTTATTTCATCAGCCTTTAAAGTGTGCTTATAAACCATAGTTCGTGACTCTTCTATTAATTCAAATACGTTATTAGATATGGTTTTGTAGGTTAAATGAATAGTTGCTTTTTGATTACGATAATCTAAATCTATCCAACAATTTTGTCCTTCAATTGATTTATTTTGTATATCCCAATATAATGGAGCATTAAAATTAAAAGGACATTGTGTTGGCTCGAAGATAGTTTGTGTTTTTGGTTCTAAATGAATACGAAGATATCCATTTGGTTTAGGCGAAAACCTTTCTTTGCATCCAGATAGAATTAATATTGATATTATAATATATATATATTTCATTTTTCTATTAACTCAGTTTTTATGGATATAATTCTTTTTTTATTAATTTTTTCTATGGTGAATTTACATTTATTAAATATTATTGTTTTTCCTTCTTTTGGCATTTGCTCAATTCTTTCTAGAATAAATCCAGCTAGCGTATCAGATTCTCCTTTTTCTTCTTCAAAATATTTACCATCAATATTTAAAATTCGATAAAAATCGTTTAACGAGGTTTTACCATCAAAAATATATTTATTGTTATCAAGTTTTGAATAAATAATATTTTCCTGATCAAATTCATCACTAATATCTCCAACAATTTCTTCTAAAACATCCTCTAATGTAACAATCCCGGATGTCCCTCCATATTCATCCACTACCACCACCAAGTGGATTTTTCTTTCTTTAATTTCTTTTAATAAATCATCAATTTTTTTGCTTTCTGGGACGAAGAAAGGTTTTCTAATAATCTTTCTCCAATCATACTGGAAATCATCAAAATAGGGTAATAAATCTTTGATATATAATATACCTTTAATTTGATCTATAGTATTTTCAAAAACAGGAATTCTTGAATATCCAGAATTAAGAATAATTTTTAATACCTCTTTAAGAGGTGTGTTAATGTTTAGAGCTACTATATCTATTCGGGCCTTCATTATTTGTTTTACATCAGTTTGACCAAATTGAATAATGCCTTCTAAAAATCTTTTTTCTTTATCTTCTGTATCTGAAGTAATATTTACCGCTTGTGATAAACTTTGTAATGACAATGAAGATTTTTTTTGAATTCTATTGTTAATCAGATTTGTGGATTTTACTAAAACACTAGAAATAGGATGCAGCATCTTTTGAATAACAGATAGCGGAATCGCCATTATTTCTGCTACAATAAGAGCATTTCGATTAGCATATGTTTTGGGAATAACTTCCCCAAAAAGAAGTATTAAAAAGGTGATTAAAACTATTTGAATTAAAAAATTTAAAATCGGACTGTTGAAGCTTAGATAATTTGTGAAAATTAATGAGGATAGAATAATAATGGTAATATTAATTAAATTATTTGCAATTAATATGGTAGCTAATAATCTTTTTGGAGATTGGATTAATTCAATAATTAATTTATGTTTTTTGAATTTGGATTCACTTAGTTTGCTTTTATCTGTTGGTGTTAGTGAGAATAATGCAACCTCTGAACCTGAAATTAAACCAGAACATATTAACAGTAGAATACAGGATAAAAAAGGAGTTAAGAAAATATAACTAGAAAGTTCGGATTCCAAAATAAAATCAATTAAATTCTAAGAGAAGGGTAAATCATTCTTCACAGAACTTTCTGTATTCTCTTCAGTGGTATTGTTTGACATACCCGTAGGAGCTTGATGTCCCATATCAGACTTGTCTTCTCGTTTTGAACCCAACATTGTCATATTATCGCCCTGAATATCAGTTGCCCATTTTTTGACACCGCTTTCATCTTCCCAAGAGCGAGTTTTTATTTTACCTTCAATACAAACAGAGTCGCCTTTCTTTAGATATTGTTCTGCTACTTCTGCGGTTCTTCTCCAAAGAACAATATTGTGCCAGTCTGTTTTTGAGACTAATTCACCTTGTTTATTTTTGTACTTTTCAGTAGTTGCTATTGGAAATTTAGCCATTTTAGTGCCATCTCCCATTTCTCTAATTTCAGGATCAGCACCTAAGTTACCTATTAATATCACTTTATTTAATGAACCAGCCATAAGTCTATTTTTTCGATGTTTTTAAGTAAATATAACTAAAATTTTATTTTTTTCAATTTGTCAATTGAATCTTTAAATACTTTTCTAATGGTTTCGGAAAAGGGTATTTCTTGATGCCATCTTTTTTAATTACTTTAATATCAGAATTGACATTTAAACTTTTAACATTAATCTCCCAAAAAGTGATTTTTAATTTTTGATGTGATAAATTATGTTCCTCATCATAACTTTTATTTATATTAATTATTTGAAAACCTTGAAGTTGTTTTTGATTCATTAAGGTGAATTCATTTATTTTTTTGATAGTTTCAATTAAAGGTAATTCATATAATCTTCTCCAGATATCGACACTTTGTCTTTGTTGAATAAGAAAGAAAGGATTTTTTGTAATAAATAAATAATTAAAATATCGAATTTTTGAGATTTTTTTTACAATTTTCACAGGCCTTAAATGGATATTACCTAATTTAAATGACATGCATTTTTTTTGAAATGGACAATTTTGGCATTTTGGATTATGTTTTGTGCAGTGTGTGGCGCCAAAGTCCATGATGGCTTGATTGTATGTTCCTGGCTTATTTTTTGAAATTAGTTTATTAGCGGTTTTTTGAAATTCCTTTTTTCCGTTAGCTGTATTAATATTTGTTTTAATATTATATAATCTACTTAAAACACGGTATACGTTGCCATCTACTACTGCTTTTTTTTCTTGATTACAAAATGAACTAATGGCGGCTGCAGTATATGCCCCAACACCCTTTAATGTAATTACTTTATCATATTCTTTAGGGAATATGCCATTATATTTTTTCACAACTATTTTAGCTGATTTCAACATATTAAGAGCTCTATTATAATATCCTAATCCTTCCCAAATTTTTAATACTGTTTTGGTGTGTGCTCTTGCAAGTTTTTCTACTGTAGGAAATTTGCAAATAAATTTTGTGTAATAATTTAATCCTGTTTTTATTTGTGTTTGCTGTAGAATAATTTCGGAGACCCATACCTTATATGGGTCTTTTGTCTTTCTCCACGGTAGATCACGCTTGTTATCGGAATACCATTGTAGTAATAATTTTCTCAAATTTTTTTAATTTGGAATAATTGGTCCAGAATTTAACTAAAAATATTATATTTGGCTGCAAATAATTAATTTTTTGTAATGATTAAAGCAGAATTAGTGAATAAGTTGTCGGTGAAAACGGGGGTTGAAAGAAAAGTTATTTCTGCGATTATAGAAACATTTATGGAAACAGTAAAAATTTCTCTTGAAAAAGGAGAGAATGTTTATTTGAGAGAGTTTGGCACATTTGCGATTAAGGAAAAAGCAGCAAAAAAAGCCAGAAATATAGTTAAAACAGCTGATGGATATGTTACAACTACCATTACAGTTCCTGCACATACTGTTCCAAGTTTTAAACCTGCAAAAAAATTTATAGAAAGAGTAAAGAAAAATAATCAAATCTGATTATTAGTAATTAATTAGGAAAAAGCATACATATGCCAAGTGGTAAAAAAAGAAAACGACATAAAATGTCGACTCATAAACGAAAAAAGCGTTTGAGAAAAAATAGACATAAAAAGAAATAATTAGCTAGTATTACTAGATAGTTATTTATGTACCTCTTATTTCCTATAAAATAAAAAATGTAGTGAATACTGAATTAGTCATTCAATCTGCAAAAGAAAGTATAAACATAGTGGTTTTAAAGGATGGAAGATTAATAGAGCTCCATCAATTACCTTTAAATCAAAATGCTTGTTCTGTATTTGATATTTATTTAGCACGTGTTAAGCGCATAGCATCTTCTTTAAATGCTGCTTTTGTAGATATTGGGCATGAGAAAGATGCTTTTTTGCATTATCATGATTTGGGTCCATATTTTAATTCATCTAATGATTATGTGATCCAGACTATCACTAAAAAAACTACTCGTTGGAATAATTTAAAAGCAAATTTCAAAGATTCGTTACCTAAGGATGGATTAATGGAGAATGTATTAAAAAAAGCTCAAACTATTTTAGTCCAAGTTTCTAAGGAGCCAATATCTACAAAGGGGCCACGCATTGTATCTGAGATTTCTTTGGCAGGTAGGTTTTTAGTCTTAGTGCCCTTTTCTAATAGAATTTCAATTTCTCAAAAAATTAAAGAAGAAAAAGAAAAAAAGAGATTAATTAGACTAATGAAGAGTATTGTTCCAGAAGGATTTGGAGTGGTAATTAGAACAGTAGCTAAAAATAAAAATGCAGCAGATTTACATACAGATTTAAAAAACTTAATTAGACGATGGATAGATATACACAAGAAATTAAAAGGAGCAACTCCACCAAAGAGAATCTCTGTTGAGCGAAGTAAGGTTTTATCTTTGCTTAGAGATGTGTTGAATGATCAATTTATTAAAATTAGTGTTGATACTAAATCTATTTTTGAAGAGGTGAAACTCTATTTGCAGAAATTTGTTCCTGAAAAAGAAAATATTTTAAGTCTACATAGTGCTAAAAAACCCCTTTTTGAATTATATAATATTGATAAACAAATAAAAACTGCGTTTGGAAAATCAGTTTCTATGAAAAAAGGAGCATATCTAGTAATAGAACATACTGAAGCAATGCATGTTATAGATGTTAATAGTGGAAACAGAACAAACAAACATGAAACACAAGAAGCAAATGCGTTAGAGGTAAATTTACAAGCAGCAGCAGAAGTGGCCCGTCAATTAAGACTTCGTGATATGGGAGGGATTATTGTTGTTGACTTCATTGATATGCATGTTGCTGAGAATAGAAAAAAATTAACAGATTCTCTTAGAGATCATATGAAAACGGATAGAGCAAAACATAAAATATTACCACCTAGTCGATTTGGATTAGTAGAAATTACACGTCAAAGAGTGCGGCCTCAAATTACTATCAAAACAAGAGAATCTTGCCCGTCATGTAATGGTTCAGGAGAGATTGAGGCACCTATTGTTTTTATTGATCAATTAAAAGAAAAATTAGATATTATTGCGAAAACTAATTCGCATAATAGTATACAATTAATTGCACACCCATTTATTATAGCTTATTTAAAAAACGGATTCCCTTCATTTCAATTATCCTGGTCTGTTCGGAATAGATCAGCATTATATTTAAAAGAAGATAATGCTTGTTCTTTATTAGAATATAAGTTTTTAGATTCTGTTGGAAAAAAAATTAATATTTAGTTATATTTTTTTTTGGATTAAAACAAGTAGTGGGATTGAAAATATAATTAAAACAAATATGCCAATTATATAACCCAGTATTACATGATCGTAGTATGAAAACCACTTTAATGAAAATAGAAATATTAAAATATTTCTAATTACGGTGTTTATAGAATTAAAAATTGTGTTACATCTCCCAATTAAATTATTTGGGATTTTATCAAAAAAATAACTCATTCTAGTTATACGAACACTTGCATTTGCTATTCCAATTATTAATGTAGCTATAAAAAATATTTTTAGTGTTTGAAAATTAATCATTATCAAAACAGCATATCCGGTTAATATAATTAATAAAAATGTTAAATTAATTTTATTAATTATTTTCAACAATTTGAATGTTGTGATTCCAGCAATTATTGCACCAATCCCATAGACAAAATCGGCTAATGAAAATATCACAATCGTTTCATTTAAACAATTTTTAACAAATAGAGGGAGTAAGGTAAATAATTCTACAATTAAAAATGCAAAGATAATTTGAGAACAAATTCCATAAATAAAAACAGGTTTTCGAATCGTTAAAAAATTCAAACTCTTTTTAATATCATTAATAGCAGATTTAATGGTAGGTATTTTAATTAGGTTAGTGGCTTTGTATTTAATCGGGATCAAGATAATAGCTGAAATGCTATATAGTAATGCATTTAATAAAAAGATTTTACCGACACTCCATTTTTTAATTTCAAAGAAATCAATATTAAAGTAGCTAAAAAACAAATCACTTCCTGACAATAACACACCACAAAAAATAGCTGCGCTAATATTAATGAGTTGACCTTGGATTTCAATAATAGAATTAATTTTGACATATTCTTTGCGATCTACCAATTCTTGGGCTAATGCGTAAAGATTGGGATAAAATATCATATAGTATATACTACATAATCCAAATCCGATAAAAATGAGAAAAGGAGAACTGTAATTTAGAAAAAACATGCAAGAGCCAATACATGTAAATAACATAGCACTAATAATATTGATGTATAGAAGTATTTTTTTTCGGTTCACTGAGTCGATTATGACCCCGGCATATAATCCCCAAAAAAAGGCGAAAAAAGTTAATATTCCGTACCATAAAGCAAATATGGAACTTTGATTTATGGTTTCTGTAAAATACCATGGAATTGAGATAATTGTTAATCCCTGCGCTAATCCAGAAGGGATAACTGCTAATAGTAATAGTAATATGTGATATTTACTTTTATTCATATAAATCTAAAATATTTAGAACTCTTTAAAGTTAAAATTATTATATATATTTAATTTATGATATCAAAATATCTGTTCAAATTATGATTTTTATAGATCAAATTAAAGATTTTAAAAAAAGATTATCGGCTTTATATAATCATTTAAATATTCAAGTTAAAATTAACTCTATTCAGCAAGAGGAGTTGAAAACTCAAGAAGATGATTTTTGGAATGATTCCAAAAAAGCAGAGTTAATTATGAAAAAAATTAAAAATGAACAAAAATGGGTTAATCAATATAATACAGTAAAATCATCGTTAGATGACTTAGAAACGCTACATGAGTTTTATGTAGATCAAGAAGTACAAGAAAAAGAAATGATAAATCATGTTAAAAATACTCAAGAATTAATAGAGCAACTTGAGTTTCAAAATATGCTTAGTAAGGAAGAAGACAACATGACTGCTATATTGATTATTAACCCAGGTGCTGGGGGTACAGAAAGTCAAGATTGGGCATCTATGTTGATGCGAATGTATAGTATGTGGGGAAATAAAAATAATTACACAGTGAATGAATTACATTTTTCAGCAGGAGATACTGCAGGGTTGAAATCAGTTACTTTAGAATTTCAAGGTGATTTTGCATATGGATATTTAAAAGGAGAAACAGGAGTACATCGTTTAGTCAGAATATCTCCATTTGATTCTAATTCAAAAAGGCACACTTCTTTTGCTTCAGTATTTGTTTATCCATTAGTTGACGATAGTATTGAAATTAATATTAATCCTGCAGATTTAGTTTGGGAAACTTTTAGGTCTGGCGGTCCAGGAGGACAAGCCGTTAATAAAATTGAAACTGCGGTACGATTGAGACATTTGCCATCAGCTATAATTATAGAAAATTCTGAATCAGCCTCACAGTTAGATAATAAAAAAAAGGCTTTATTATTACTGAAATCTCAATTACATCAAATTGAATTAGAAAAAAGAGAAGCTGAAAAAAATAAAATAGAAAATAATAAGAAAAAAATAGAGTGGGGATCACAAATAAGAAATTACGTTTTACATCCCTATAAAATGATAAAAGACTTGAGGACTAATATAGAAACGACAAATGTTCAAAGAGTATTAGATGGTGAATTAGATGATTTTATTAAAGAATATTTAATGATGACGGGACAAAAAAATAAATAATGAAAATATATCATAATCCGAGATGCAGAAAAAGCAGAGAAACTTTACAAATATTATTAGATAATAATATCGAATCAGATATTATAGATTATTTAAAAAATCCATTAACTAAAAAAGAGATTAAAAATATATTAAAACTTCTAGGAATATCTGCAAAAGATTTAGTTCGAAAAGGAGAGCAGCTATTTAAAGATTTATATAAAGGTGAAGATCTCTCGGAAGAGGAATATGTCAGTATTTTATCCTTACATCCAATTTTAATAGAAAGGCCTATTGTTGTAAAAGATAATCGTGCTGTACTAGGTCGACCTCCAATAAATGTATTAGATTTGTTAGATAAAAAATAAAATATTTATTTACTATGATGAGAGAAGAATTTGATAGTTTAGGTAAAGTTCTAGTTCCTAATGATAAACTTTGGGGTGCACAAACACAAAGGTCAATATCTAATTTTGATATAGGTGATCCTGCAAGTATGCCGATAGAAATTATTAAAGCATATGCGATTTTAAAAAAATCAGCTGCATATGCTAATCATGAATTGTCATCATTATCTAAAGAAAAAAAGGAAGTTATAGAAGTTGCTTGTAATCAGATAGAGTCAGGTGAATATGATAAGCATTTTCCATTAGTCATTTGGCAAACAGGTTCAGGAACTCAAACCAACATGAATGTTAATGAGGTTATATCTAATTTAGTAAAGAAGAATTGTGGCTTTACTGTGCATCCAAATGATGATGTTAATAAATCTCAATCATCAAATGACACTTTCCCAACAGCTATGCATATTGCTGCATATAAAATTATTATCAATTCCACATTACCTGCGTTAGAAAAATTAAAATTAGCTTTTTTAAGAAAATCCGAATCTTTTTCTGATATCGTAAAGATTGGCCGTACTCATTTAATGGATGCTACACCTTTAACTTTGGGTCAAGAGTTTTCTGGATATGTGGCCCAAATAGATTATGGGATTAAATCTCTTAAAAATACACTTGATCACCTTTCTTATTTGCCAATTGGGGGAACTGCGGTTGGCACAGGTATTAATGCCCCTGATGGTTTTGATCAATTGGTGGTTAATAAGATAAATGGGTTTACGAGTTTTTCATTTAAGGTTTCACATAATAAGTTTGAAGGAATTTCTTCACATGATGCATTTGTTGAGACTCATGGAGCTTTAAAACAAATTGCTATGTCATTATATAAAATAGCTAATGATATAAGATTATTATCTTCTGGACCTAGATGTGGTATAGGTGAAATTATATTGCCGGCTAATGAACCGGGTTCATCTATAATGCCGGGTAAAATTAATCCAACTCAATGTGAAGCAATGACAATGGTGTGTGCCCAAGTTTTTGGTAATGACGCTGCAATTAGCTTTGCCGGTTCCCAGGGTCAGTTTCAATTGAATGTTTTTAAACCTTTAATTGCATTTAATTTTTTATTTTCTGCTAGAATTTTAGCTGACGCATGCAATTCTTTTACTGAAAATTGTGTCAATGGAATAATTGCTAATGAAGATAAAATAACTAAAAACTTAAATAATTCCTTAATGCTAGTCACTGCTTTAAATTCACATATTGGTTACGATAATGCTGCAAAGATTGCAAAAGATGCATATTTAAAAAATATTAGTTTAAAAGAATCTGCAGTTAATTTGGGCTTTTTGACTTCATCTGAGTTTGACCAATTAGTTAATCCTCAAAACATGACTAATTCTAAATAATTAATTGCTTTAAAACAAAAAAGTCCGTCAAGCGGACCTTTTTGCTGTTTTACCTGATTGTAGAAATCAGTGAGTAAACAGTTCAGAATAAATATACCCCCATATATTCATTTGATGTTGCAAGTATACATACAAAAATAGTGTTCTAAAACGAAATTCGATTTTTGTTTTTAACAACAAAATGTTAACAACCTAATGTAAATTTAACCACTCAAGAATTTTCTGATATAATTGGGTGTTATCATATGTGCTAGTAAAGTTATAAGCGCCAGTTCCAAAGGCAAATAGAGGAACCAAAGTACCAGTATGATCGTCATTTAAAAAAGCTGTTTTTAATTCTAATTTATTCGCCCCGCAACTAGATAGTAGCAACAGAAAAGAAATATAAATTGATATTATTTTTATTTTCATTTCATATATTAAATTAATTGTACATTGCAATTCTATGATTTTGTAATGTGATTATAGTAATTGAAGAATAATTATTGATTAATGTTTTCTATGATTGAATTATTGGGTTATATATTGTTTGTTTTTGCTGGCTTGCTTTTTGGTTTATTTGGTTCTGGTGGTTCTATAATTATGCTCCCTATATTTTGGTATATCTTTGGACTGTCTCCACAGGATTCAAAAGCATACTCATTATTATTAATTTTCTTTATTTCTTTGTTTGGCACCATCCGACATACACAAAAAAATAATTTTCATATCAAAAAAACATGGTTATTTATTGTATCAACATTAGTATTTACTTCATTTTCAACAATTTTTTTATTCCCTATAATTATAATGGAATTAGATTATAGTTTTTTAAGAATTTTATTTTCTATTGTTGTTTTTTTTGCTGCAATTTCCGTTCTAAAATCCCCATCTAGAAATACTGATTCCAATTCTAAAATCATCTTGCTTTTAACAGGGTGCCTTGTGGGAGTATTAACAGGCTTATTGGGTATTGGCGGTGGGTTTATTATAGTTCCTGCCTTGATTTTATTTGTAAAATTAGATATTAAACAATCTGCTGGAATAGCTTTATTTATTATAATGCTAAACACATTTTTAGCAATTATGTTAGAAGTCACTCGATTTGATTTTCAATTTCAATGGGATTTCATAATATTTTTATTGATTTCAGGACTGATAGGTGTTTTGATTGGTATTTATTTATTAAATAAAATAAATTTAAAGCGGATAAAAAAAATGTTTTCAATTACACTTTTGTTCTTATCTTTAATTATATTTTTTATTGAATTATTATAGTTATGTATATTGAGCAAATATATACTAGTTGTTTAGCACAAGCTTCTTATTACATTGAATCAGAGGGTGAGGCTGTCATTATAGATCCAATTCGGGATTCTGAACCATATTTAAGTTTGTTAAAAAATAGAAATGCGAATTTGAAATACATTCTAGAAACACATTTTCATGCTGACTTTGTTTCTGGTCATCTTGAATTGGCAACTTTAACAAATGCTCAAATTGTATTTGGCCCTAATGCTAACACATCATATAAATGTATTGTTGCCGACGATCAAGAAGAATTTCGTGTAGGCGAATTAGTTTTTCGTGTACTCCATACTCCAGGACACACTATGGAATCAACTTGCTATTTACTTTTATCGAGAGAAAATATTGAAAAAGCTGTTTTTACTGGTGACACCTTGTTTGTTGGTGAAGTTGGTCGTCCAGATTTGGCTGTAAATCCAAATTTAACAAGCACGGACTTGGCAAAAAAACTTTATCAATCAATACATAATATCCTAATGAAACTCCCAGATAATGTAGTGGTTTACCCTGGTCATGGTGCTGGCTCGGCTTGTGGAAAAAATATTAGTAAAGAAAGAGAATCAACTATTGGGATGCAGAAAAAATGTAATTATGCACTGCAATCAATGTCCGAAGAAAAATTTGTTAAAATAGTTTTAGATGGTATATCCCCAGCTCCAATATATTTTACACATGATGTAAATTTGAATAAAAATGGCTATCAATCAGTATCAGATACTTTATCTAAAAGTTTAAATCATTTGTCTTCAAAGCAAATATCATCTGCAATAGAAAATGGTGCAATGATGTTAGATGTTAGATTACCGAATGATTTTGAGAAGGGTTTTATTCCAGGATCCATTAATGTTGGTAAAACAGGGATGTTTGCCCCCTGGGTTGGGACAATAATATCTCCCGAAAAGAAATTAATTATAGTATGTAATAGTGGTGAACAAGAGGAGGTTGTGTCTAGATTAGCCAGAATAGGTTATGAGAACATTATTGGATATATTAATGCTTTGGATGACTGGAAAATTGACAAGCAAGAAATAGATATTATTGAATCAATACATGCTTCAGAAATTTTGTCACATGTGAATGATACATCTGTAATATTGGATGTGAGAAAAAGAATCGAATTAGAGTTAGGTTTTGTAAAAAATGCTATAAATATTCCACTTGATAAATTAAAGGATAATTTAAATGAAATTAAAAAAACAGATAATCTTTTAATTTATTGTGCCGGAGGATATCGTTCTATGATTGCATCTTCTATTTTAAAATCTAAAGGTTATCAAAATATTAAAAATATTTATGGAGGCTTTAATGCTATTTCTAAAAATATAGATAGCTGTATTATATAAAAATATATTAACTTGCAGTATGAATAGTTTTAAGAAATTTGTTGTTTTATCATGCGTTGCTATCATTTTTATTGGTTGTGGTAGTGATGGGAATGATGGTGATATCTTTCTTAGATTTAGAGCAGTTTTAACACCCACAGAGTTTGTAATAGATAATCCGGATATACCAGCAGATTTTGAATTTGATGTCTATTATGAGACACAAGCAGGAAGCTATCCCTTTTCATATATTGATCATAATGGTAATACACATCCACAGCCTGGTGAATATGGTGTCCTTGATATTATAGCTAACCCTGGCGATGAAGGGGCTTTGTTTTCAGCTGGAGATGATGGAACAGACCTTTATATAGATTTAATTTTATTGTCGACAGGTGCAGTAATAGAAAATTATGATTATTACACCATAGTATCTACTTTGAATTATGATGAATAATACTAAAACATAATCCCAAATTCTAATCCTGATCTAAAAGTGTAATTTTGAATACTTTTTTTAAGATCAATATTTCCGATATCATTTAATTCTTCAAAAGAAATTTCTTGTAAATCAAAGCTAATAAATGGATTAATGAAAAACTTCCCGTAACTTATTTGAACGCCCGTTCTTAAGAAAGGAATAATACTATTGTACTCATATAATTCATTTTGGTCATTAGATTGGGAGAGATTTAAATCTTGTAAGACTCCATACGCACCAATACTATTATATATGAATATATTCTTCCGTTGTAAAAGGATATGCCATAATTCTAATTTAGGTATTAGATTTTTTCTCATTACTTCGTAGCTGTTAATGCTGACCATACTATTGCCATAATATTGAGTCTTATTAATGCTATATGTGAAGCTAGCATTAATTGCGAATGTCCCAATTTTAAATTTTCTTCCTCGGAATATAGATAATGTAATTTGATTTGCTCGCGAGTGATAATTGATTATTGAGTGCGATTCAGGAGATATAGGAATGACAGATTGTCCTTCATAGAATTCACTAGACCCGGATAAGCTTATTCCACTTTGACTTGTAGCAATCATTGGAATTATGACTAAAATTAATATAGCTATGATTTTCCGCATCTTTTAAAAGATAAATCCAATTTCTATCCCAGGTCTAAATTGAGAATTATCAGTGCGATTCTTCACACTTATTTTTTCATCAATTTCAACCTCATTAAAATATAATTTTAGATGTGGAGCAACATAAAAATGTCTCGCTACAATATAATCTAACCCAAAAATGGCATAATAACCAAAACGCCTTTCAACATGTTCATCTACTGGAATGGCTGCAATTGGGTTAGCGGCTGCATTTGTTTGATTATCAATATAAATAAAGCTACTAGTTGTTTGTTCAACCCGAAATTCTCCACCAAAACCGAAGTATGGTTTTAGGGTAGACATGGGGAATCCGTAATATAGTTCTACCCCATAATCGATATAGTCTCTTTTAGTCTGATAAGGTGTCATGGGAAAACTAGATTCAAAATACTCATCACCATCTTCAGTGTGTTTTCTGTTTCCCCATCCTTTGACAAAGTGAATTTTCGCCCCCACTATACCAATCCAATATGACATTAATGGGCTATCTAAAGCAAGTTTGATATGAGTTACTCTCTCTTCATATTCTACCGGTCTAAAATTATCTACATCTGCTATAGGTTCATCTAAATAAAAAGGATCCATATGTGTCCATGCGTCATATTCACTAAATGCGGACACTCTAATTCTAGTTTGTGAAGAGCACAAGAATGGAATTATTAAAACAAAAACACAGAAAATCCTTTTCATAAGTTTATAAATATAAAAAAAC
>Ga0163179_10000892_pt1 | contig 21275 bp, 14 predicted proteins | sample AtlANTMetagenome_FD_109643 | JGI IMG/M metagenome (GOLD analysis project Ga0163179, IMG submission 109643) | Marine eukaryotic phytoplankton communities from the Atlantic Ocean - Atlantic ANT 2 Metagenome | ecosystem: Environmental > Aquatic > Marine > Oceanic | place: North Atlantic Ocean...
GGCCTTCTTATATCGAGCTTGGCGGATCGACGGATATCCCTCGTCGTAAGTTCCTTTATATTTTTCGATGTCAGCTTCCGGGGCGTGCATGGGCCAGTGGGCACTGGTGTGGGAGACATAGAGAAAAAACGGCTTATCCGATGCTTCGTTGTCGCCACAGTGATCGCCGATGAATCTGATCGCATTGTCATTGATTGCATCAGTGTAGTAGAAGGATTCGGGTTGATACCCGGGGTCGTTATCGGGAGTGATGTAAGTGTTCCCACGGCAGAGGGTGGCGGGGTCGTAGAAGCTTCCAGCTCCCGTGATGGTGCCGTAAAAGCGGTCGAAGCCGCGCTGCATCGGCCAGGCCGATTTATCCCCATTGGGGCTCTTGTGCCGGGTCAGGTGCCACTTGCCGGACATGTAGTTCCGGTAACCGGCACCCTTGAGGGCCTCGGCAAGGGTAACACAGCGCTTGTTGATGGAGCCCCGGTAGCCTGGCCACCCCCGGTCGCCCTCCATCAGGCCCATGCCGGCCTGGTGTGAGTAGAGCCCGCTGATCAGAGCCGCCCGGGTCGGGCAGCAGCGGGAGGTATTGTAGAACTGGGTGTAACGCAGTCCGTTGCGGGCCAACTGGTCCAGGACGGGCGTCCGGATCTCGCTACCATAACATCCGATGTCGGAGTAGCCCATGTCGTCGGCCATGATGAGGACAATATTGGGACGCTCCGCAGCTGTGCCGAGGGCCAGCAATCCGGAAGCGAGGAGAAGAAGGAGTGGTTTCATGAGGATGATGTGGGTGAGGGGAATGAGGTGTCGCCGGGTGGTTGCCACGCAAGCGAGGAACCAGGTTTGTTACAGGAAGACAACACAGACGGGAGCAGGAACTTCAAGGCGGCTGACGGCCGGGGTGAGGGCCCCGGTTTCCTGGTTAATGGAAAAGACATGCAGGTCTCCACTGGACTGGTTGGCGGCAATGATCCACTTGCCGGAGGGGTCCAGGTTGAAGTTACGAGGGGTCCGCCCCCCGGTTTTTTCGATCTCGACCAGGCTCAGCTTTCCGGAACCCTGGTGAATGTGGAAGCAGGCGATGCTGTCATGGCCACGATTCGAGGCGTAGAGGAACCTGCCACCGGGGTGAACGAATATTTCTGCGGTGGACCCCCGGGACCATCCGTCCGGGACGGTTGAGATGGTCTGGATTTCCGTGAGCTCTCCGCTGGACTGGTTGTAGCGGAAGGCTGTGATCGTGCGGGTGATCTCATTGAGGAGATAGCCGAATTCTCCCTTCGGGTGAAAAGCGAAGTGGCGTGGCCCCGCTCCCGGGTCGACTCTGGTGGCCCCCCGGCGTTCGCTGAGGCGGCCCCCCTCTTCCAGCTCGTAGCGGATGATCTGGTCCATCCCGAGGTCGGAGATGAAGACAAACCTTTTGGCCGGATCCAGGTTGACGGCATGGGGATGAGGTTCGGCCTGACGGGGCTTGAGGGCGCCTGACCCCTTGTGGAGGATCCTGTTGAGGGTTTTGCCGAGTGACCCATCGTTCCGGATCTCGATCGCGGCGACGGTTGATCCGGTATAGTTGGCGATGATGACGGCATCCGCCCGGGGGGTAAGGATGAGATGGCAGGGGTGGGCTCCATGGGAGCTGACGGTATTGAGCTTTTCCAGAACCCCGCCCTCCGCGCTGATGATCCGGTAGGCGGTTACCGAGCCGGAGGTCGTGCCTTCGTAGTCGTCGGTTTCGTTGACCGCGTAGAGGAATTTGCCGCTGGGATGCAGGGCGAGGAAGGAAGGGCTGGGGGTTTCGGCCGCAAGCCGGAACCCGGAGAGGGCTCCGGTTTCGTCATCAAAGCGGCAGGAATAGATGCCTTTACTCTCACCTTTGGTGTAGGTGCCCAGGAAGACCGTGCGTTTCATGGTTGCAGCAAAGAAAAGCTCCCGGGCTTCTGCAAGCGGGAAGCGAGTCGCAAAAAATTGGAGCGTTGTCCCTCGATCGTGGGAGCAGCCTTCCCGGTGGCCCCCGGAGCTGGCTTGGATTTCGGAGCGCCGGCATCCTTTGGAAGCGCGCTATTCCACTTCTTCAGCTTGGCATGGAGACTTTTAACGACCTCGGGGAAATTGGCGGCCACGTTGAGGCTCTCGCCGGGGTCCTTGCCAAGATGATAGAGTTGCGGGTCGCTGCCGTCGTAGTTGACCAGGAATTTCCAGCGGCCTTCGCGCACGGCGAGATCCGGGTTGTCCTCCTGGAGGCCGTGCCCGAAGCCGGGGCGATCAGGGGGGCGTCGCCAGAAGATGGGTGCGGTTCGACTGCTACGCTCCCTGCCCAGCAGAGTGGCGCTCAGGTCCTCCCCATCGAGGCTGGTGTCACCGGGAGGTTTCGTGGCACACACGGTGTAGAGCGAGCGGTTGACATCGAGGGCACACAGGACGGAGCTGATGTTGGCCTTGCCGAGGGAGTTTTTCTCCATGAGCCCGGGGCCCCATACGATCAGGGGCGAGCGAACCCCACCTTCGTAGAGCCAGGTTTTGGCCCCACGTAGCGGATCGGATCTGCCTGCCCCGGTTTCGTGGCCATTGTCCGAGGCCACGATGATTAGGGTGTTGGCGGCGAGGGTTTCATCATTGCGAATCCGGTCAAAAAGAGGGCCAAGCTGTTCGTCCATGGCGTCCAGAACCCCGTAGTAGATGGACCTCTTTGTTCCGTCGCCCCATTTGTCGAGAGGAGGAAAGAAGGGAGAGTGGACGTCATCCGGCCAGAGGTTGACGAAGAAGGGCTTTTTGTCGTCCCGGGCCTGGTCGATGAACTCGAGGGCTGCGTCAACGAAGCCCTTGGTAATGTGTGAGCGCTGCATCCAGGTGACCCCTTCCCCGAGGCGGGTGGCATTCTGCCAGATACGGCCCGGGGTCTCCGGGTTCTGGCCTGGCTTGAGGGTGAGCGGAAGGAGCTTTGGCCCCATGCCTTCGAAATTGGTGAGGCTGCGGTCGAAACCGTAATCGGAGATTGGGGGGGCATCATCGACGTCCCGTTGTCCCCCCATGTGCCATTTCCCGAAATGCCCGGTGGCGTATCCGTTCTTCTGCAGCTCCCTGGCCAGGACTGGGGCCGCGGGATCGAGCCACTGGGCCATTCCCCGCCTGGTGTTGGACCGGCGATTGTTCAGGTAGGAGGTTATGCGCCAGCGTTGCGGATACTGGCCGGTGGTCAGGGCTACGCGGGAGGGGGAGCAGATGGGCGAGTTGACGTAGAAGTTGGTGAACTTGATTCCTTCTGAGGCGAGCCGGTCGATGTTCTCGGTCTTTACGTGGCTGCCCTCAAAGCAGGACAGGTCGGTCCATCCCATGTCATCGATGAAAACCGTGATGATGTTGGGACGCTCTGCAGCAGAGGCGAAGAGCGGGAGGGCGGAGGCGATGAAGAGGAGAATGCGTGTCATGGTCTGGTTGAGCCGTTGTCTCCCTTGGCCTTGGCGGCCTCCTTGAGGAGGAAATCCAGAGCGGGCCTGGACGCGGGGTTGGTCAGCTGGTTCTTTTGTTCGAAGGGGTCCGTTTCGAGGTTGTAAAGTTCTACAGGGTGAAGTTTGCCCTCAAGAGCGAAGCGGTGATCCAGGAAGAGCTTCCACTTTCCCTTGAGCGGGGAGGCGTTGGAGCGGACCGCTACCACGGCCCTTTTTTCCGAGTTTTTCCTGGATGCCTCGTTGTGGTCATTCGGGAAGACCGGGGGGCGGGGAGGGCAGGCTTCCCCGCGCAGGGCGGCCAACTGAGAAATGCTGTCTTCTGCCCCGGTCCTGCCCTTGGACAGGTCGGGCAGCGGTTTGCCGAGAATCTGGGCGAAGGTTGCGAAAAGGTCATTCAGGGCGAGGAGCCGGGTGGAGGTGCGCCCCGGGGTTTTGGGGCGGCCGTCGCCCAGTTTTCCGGCAGGCCAGGAGGCAAAGAAGGGGATTCGGTGGCCGCCTTCGTAGGTGGAACCCTTGTTGCTGCGGAGAGGGCCGGTTGCGGTTTTCGACCTGCTTTCCGCACCATTGTCGCTGGCAAAGATGAAGAGGGTGTTGTCGAGGAGCTTGTGCCCCGGCCTCCGGGGGTCAGCGGTGCGCTGGAGATAATCAAGTAGGAGCCCGACCTGGACATCGTTTTCGTGGATGAAGTCCAGGCGGGTGCTTCCCGTGGGCCTGCCGTCCACATGCCGACTTGTTCCCGCCACCTTGTTCCCTGCAATGGACTTGCAGGGGGTGTGCGGGGTGTGATTGGCAGGACTGGCGAAGTAGAGAAAAAAGGGTTTGCTGGCCGCAGTGGCGCTGCGAAGGAACTCAAAGCCCTTGGCGTGGAGAACGGGACCGATTTCGTTGAGGACATAGGAGTCATCAAGCTGTTTGCCATTGCCGGTAGCCCCTACGATCCGGCGGTTGTGAATCCAGCCGGGGCCCCGACGCTGTCCGGGGGCATTGGGATTTTTCCCACCGGGGCCCGAGGTGGGGTGGCTTCTGGAAATCCCGTAGAAGAAATCAAAGCCGTGATCGGTGGGGCCATCGGCGAGGGGCTGGGTGAGGTCCGCGTCGTCCCAGCCTTTCGCAGGAGATCCGTCGGTTTGCCGATACTGGAGTCCCAGGTGCCATTTGCCGACCATTCCGGTGCGGTAGCCATTGTCACGGAGAAAGGTGGCGATGGTAGGGCGGGACTTCTCGATCAGGGGGTCACATTGGACCCCGAAGAGGACCCAGTATTTAAGGGAGGTGCGCCAGCAATAGCGCCCGGTCAACAGGGCGTAGCGGGAAGTGCTGCAGCGACTGTGGGGAGAATGAGCATCCATGAACCGTACGCCCATGTTGGCAATGCGCTCCATGTTCGGTGTATGCAGCTGGCGATCGTCCTTGTTGCCACTCCAGTCATGGTAGACCGAGGTGTCTCCCATCCCCATGTCATCGGCGAGAAAGATGATGATATTCGGGGTGGTGGCAGAGGCCGGGCTGACCGGGAGGAGAAAGGAGCCGACTAGGGCAGGCAGAAGAAACCGCAGCATGGGCGGAAAATGGTGGGGGGAGGGAATGGGACTTGCAAGTCGGGAGGCAGCGGGTCGTATGGGAGTCATCAGGAATGAGGACAATTGCGATTGGTGATATTCACGGGTGCCGTGCTTCTCTCGAGGCCCTGGTGGAATACGCGGATATCGCCGAAGGGGACACGTTAGTGACTTTGGGTGACTACGTCGATCGTGGGCCTGATTCCAAGGGAGTAATCGACTTTCTCCTTGGTTTGCGGGAGCGGAGGAACGTGGTGAATCTGATGGGGAACCACGAAATCCTGATGATCGAGGCGAGGAGCTCCCCCAAGGCCATGGAGCGCTGGATGGGAGGAGGGGTTGGCGGCAGGGCGACCCTGCAGTCCTACGGAGGAGAGGATTTCAGGGTTGTTCCGGAATCCCACTGGGACTTCATCGAGGGAACTCTCCCCTTCTACGAAATAGACTCACACTTCTTTGTCCATGCTAATGCTGCGTCTAACGTGGCGCTGGAAGACCAGGACCCGTTCATGCTCTTCTGGGAAAAGTTCCGAAGGGTCCCCCCTCACCGCAATGGCAAGGTCATGGTGTGCGGGCACACCGCCCAGAAGAGTGGGGACCCCGCGAACCTCGGCCATGCGATCTGTATCGATACCTGGGCCTTCGGGGGTCAATGGCTGACGGCCCTGGATGCGGGTAGCGGAAATTACTGGCAATGCAACGAGGAGGGCATGCGTCGCACCAGCCACATTTCGGCACACCTTGCCGGGTGAGATGGAGGTTTATTTTCTGCGTCGTCGCCTGTTGAATTTTACCTTCCCTGCATCAAAGCGGGCGGGGTCATAGCCATCATCCAGCCACATGAGATCCCCGTTGAGTGCGGCCATGTAACCAAAGGCGCCCCCGCAGTCTTCCGGGGGACAGGCGCGTTCGCCCTCAAGGAGGATGGGCAGATCTCCCTCTCCCTCGTCCGTCCTTCCCTCGATTGCAATTTCATGGATCCACTCATCCTTGAAGTCATAGCGGTAGAGCAAGCGGAGGGGAAAGTGCCGGCGGCCCACGAAGTCCTTCAGCGTAACGGTGCTCTCTTCCTGGAAATTGTCACCCTTCTCAACCTCCTCGTGATCGGGTCCGATGACGTCGAGAAGGCGTTTGCCCTTGCCGTGGCGGAATTCGTGCCAGTGCCTGTCTTCCCAGCCCATGGCGTGTTGCACCGCGTCGTGGAGCTGTTTGAAGGTGGCGGTAGCCGGAATGGAAAACCGCCGCCAGATTTCCGGCTCTATCTGGTAGAGGAAGACTTTGACGAGGAAGCGAGGGGTTTTACTCATGGGATGGTCATGCGCCCTTAGCAAGAGCTGATCCCGGCTGCAAGTGGAGGAATGTTATTTCCTCGAGGTTACCGCTTCGTCTGTCCGGGCCGGGTCTTCTTGTTATAGGGGGGCTTGTCGAAGGTGTCACCTTGGAGGCGGGGGTCTCCGGTCTTTCGGAGTTCGTCCATGAGGAGACCCCGCAGGGCATTACGGATGGCGTCATAGGCCTTGTTATTTGCGAGGTTGTTGATCTGGTGAGGGTCGCTGTTAAGGTCGTAGAACTCTTCGCGCGGACGGAGACCGAAGCCGAGTTCCCATTGGCGCTTGTACTTCGGATCATCCCGGTGCTTTATCATCCAGGCCTTGGTCGGGCCGGCGTCCACGTCTCCGAAAGCGAGACGGGTGCTGTTTTCCAGCTGCTGGTAGGTAGGAGGCTCAGGGTCGTTCAGTTTCAAGGGGTCGCCCATCGGCGTACGATCGGGAGCAAAATTAACGACCACCAGATAATCTTCGGTCCGCAGGGCGCGGGTTGGGTAGGGAAGTCCCCCGCGGGCGGTATTGACGTGGGTCTCCCGGCCGATCAGGGCCCAACCCCGGAGTTTTGCATGATCTCCCTCGGAGAGCGCGGGAAGCAGGTTCTGCCCGTTGGTGCCCTCTTCCGGCTTCAGTCCTGCGGCAGCAAGGAAGGTGGGTGCGAGGTCAATGAGGGAAATCGGCTTGGTGAGGACCTGCCCCGGCTTGATACGGCCCGGCCAGCGGGCGGCGAAGAGGACCCGGGACCCGAAGTCATAGCAATTGGTCTTGCCGCGGGGGAATCCGGGAGCTCCATGATCTCCGGAAATGACAAGGAGGGTGTTGTCGAGTTCCCCGATCTTCTCCAGTTCATCGATGATTTCCCGGCAACTTCGGTCGAAGGCCATGCCCTCTCCGAGATAGTCAGCGAGGTCTTCACGCACTTCATGCACGTTGGGGAGAAAGGGGGGCAAGACCTTGGTCAGGGAATCAGGGTCGAGGCCCCAGAGCCTCTTGCCGGACCCCTTGGTCCATTTGCGGTGTGGATTGGTGGGATGAAACGAATAGTAAAAAGGTTGTCCCGGTTTCCGTTTCGAGAGAAAGGAACGAAAATTTTTGCGACATTCGTCGTAGAGTTTTTGCTTGGCGCTTTTGATGGAGGCCTCGTCGTCGTCCTCCTCAAGCGCCCGGCTGACATTTTGTGAGAACTGGTTGACCTTTCCCCCGGCCGTTCGGAAGTTGCCCTGTTTTCCGCCCATGCGATCCTCCGCGATATGCATCTTGTGAGACCAGCCGATATGGTAGCCGGCTGCCTTCTGGAGAAGCACGGCAAATCCCTGGACCTCGTTCCACGGGTCCTGCGAGCGATCACCGTGCCAGGGGGTGTGCAGCTGGGAGTGGGACCCATTGCGGAAAAAGTGACGCCCTGAGATCATGGCCGCCCGCGAGGGAGAGCAGGACGGAGCCGAGACGAAAACGTTCCATCCGAGGGCCCCATCCTTGGCGATACGGTCGAAAACGGGCGTGGAAACGATGTCGTTGATGGAGGGAATTTCCGGATGGGAGTAGGCGGAGGCGTATCTTCCCAGATCGTCAGCGAAGAGAAGGACGATATTGGGCCTGCTTTTGCCATCTTGGGCGAGGACAGGGAGGCAGGTGCTGAGCAGCAGGAGTGACAAGAGCAATCTCATGGGCGCGAGCCCTATCGGAAAAGGGAACGGAGTGAAAGGCAAGCCTGCATGACCGGGGAGCCTTGTGAGGGAGCCGGTCGCCTGAGGGGGTTGCCATTGAGAAAGGATACGGGTAAACCGCACCCATGATACGGTTCACCCTCCTCTTAATCCTCGCGCCCTTCTGCACGCTCCCGGCGGTCGAACCGGACCGCCCCAATATCCTCTGGATCACGAGTGAAGACAACAGCCCTTATCTGGGATGCTATGGTGACCTGCAGGCCCGGACGCCAAATCTCGATCGGTTTGCAGGGCAGGGGGTGAGATATCTCAACGCCTTTTCCTCGGCGCCAGTTTGCTCGGCTGCGCGCTCGACCCTGATTACGGGGATGAACGCCTCCACCCTCGGCATCCACAATCACCGCAGCAGCGTGCCCGTGCCCGGCTCGGTGGTCTACTACCCGCAGCTCTTCCGGGAAGCCGGATACTATTGCACCAATAACTCGAAGACGGACTACAACATGTCAATCAACGGGAAGCGAGCTAGCTGGAAGGCGGTGGGCTGGCACGAGAGCAGTGGCAAGGCCCACTACAGGAATCGCAGCAAAGGCCAGCCCTTCTTCGCGGTGTTTAATACCACGCTTTCCCACGAGGGGCAGACTACGGACAACGCTTACCGCGGGCGCAGGAAGGAGAATCCATCCCGGCGTATCGTGCCGCCTGGTAAGGTCGTGTTGCCTCCCTATCACCCGGATACTCCGGTCATCCGGGAAAACTGGTCGCGCTACTTCGATAATCTCTTCCTCATGGACAAATGGGTAGGTGACAAATTGCGCGAACTTGAAGAACTGGGCGAGGCGGACAATACGATTGTATTCTACTATGCGGATCATGGTGGTGCGCTCCCGCGCGGGAAGCGCAATATCCACGACTCAGGGACGCGGGTTCCGCTCATTATTCGCTTCCCGGAGAAGTGGAAGCATCTTGCGGCTGGGAAGCCGGGGGAGACTACCGATCGGCTGGTGGCTTTTGTGGACTTTCCGGCCACCGCCGCGAATCTCTGCGGGCTTGAGGTTCCTGGAATCTGGGAAGGCCGACCCTTTCTTGGCCCCGGGGCCAAGGAACGTGAATTCGTCTATCTCTTCCGCGGCCGGATGGACGAGCGCTATGACACCGTGCGAGCGATCCGCACCAAGGAGCATCTTTACGTGCGCAATTTCTCACCACACCGCCCCCTGGGTCAGGCATACACCTATCCCTTCCGGGTTCTGGCGAGCATGGGGTCCTGGTATGAGGCCTTCAAGGCGGGGAAGTGCAACGCCGTGCAGGCGCGCTACTGGAAACGGAAGCAGGCCGAGGAACTCTACGTGATCGAGAAGGACCCGTTCCAGATCCGGAATCTGGTCGGGGAAAAGGAGCACCGGAGCGCGCTGGGCATCTTGCGAACGAAGCTGGGGAACGAAATGTTGAGGACGCGGGACACGGGGTTGATTCCGGAGGGAATGTATGCCCGCCTCTCCGGGTCCGGGACCATTCATAAATTTGCACAGAGCGAGGATTATCTGGCCAATGAGGTCCTTGCCGCTGCCACCAATGCCGCCGGGGGTGATTTGGGCGAGGGATTCTCCTTCCTCACCAGAGGCGCACGGCATGAGTCACCTCTGGTGCGCTACTGGGTGGCAACTGGAGCCCTGATACTCGGCAAGGAGGCAGCTCCGCTGAAGGGTGCGCTGGTGAAGCTGCTCAAGGATCCGATTTTCGATGTGCGGGTGGTAGCAGCGGAGGCGCTGGGCCATCTTGGGGAGAGCTCGAAGAGCCTCCCGGCTCTCGTCGAGGTGATAAACGAAGGAAACGTCTACGAGTCGCTCGCTGCTGCCAATGCGCTGGAGGCCCTCGGGCGGGACGGGGCCGTGCCGATGGACAGGATCAAAGCGATCATGCCTGAGAAGGTGCGCGCGGAGGGAGCCCGGGTGGTGGAAGCGGTTGAGAAGATCAGGTGACCGTTGGGCATGCCGGGGAAGTAATGGCGCCCTTGGTGGGATGCTCTCCGGCTTACTTCTTTCGCCGACTCAAGTCCTGCAGGCGCAGCCCGTTGGCAGCCACCAGTTCGTCGCAGCGTTTGCGTAGCCTGGCGAGGGAGAGGGCCTGGCCTTTGTTCTGGCTGGGAAGGGCCGCCACGTTAACCAGTTGCTGGGGATCATTCCTGAGGTCGTGAACAAATTCAAAGGGTGGTTTGTCCGGGCCGTCGACGAAGTAGCGGGCGTAGAGCCATTCCTGATCGCGCACGCCCTCCCAGCGTGGGATGGTCCGCGGAACTGCGATGAATTCGCAGAGGAAGTCGCGCCGCCAGTCCTTCGGGGTTTCTCCCCTGATGATGGGGAGAAGGCTCCGGCCGGTGTGGCTTGCGGGTGAAGGGAGGCCGGCGAGCTCAAGGATGGTGGAACCGAGGTCGCTGTTAAGGGCCATTTCCTTCTGGACGACTCCCTGGCGCTCCCTCGGAGCACGGGGATCGAACACGATGAGCGGGATGCGCAGGGACTGATCATAGTGGGTCCATTTGCCGGCAAATCCGCGGTCACCTAGGTAGAAGCCATTGTCTGCCGAGTAGATGATGATCGTATTTTCTGCGAGGCCCTGCTTCCTGAGCTGGGTGACGAGGCGCCCCATGACATGATCAATTCCACTCAGCATCCGGAAGTAGGCTCGCATGTTGGTCTGGTATTTCTCCGGAGTATCCCAGCGCCAGAAGAAGCGCTGCCGGTTGAGTGACTTCTTGAGAAAGTCTGGTTGCGACTCGTAGATGGCGGCGTCGTTGAGGGCGGGGAGGGGCATCTCCTGGTCGTCGTAGGCTCCATCCATCACTTTCGGCCAGGGGAAGTGCCCGACTCCCGGCCGCTTGTCGCCGTCCTCGGCGTGGGTTGCATTGAAGGAGATCTGCAGGCAGAAGGGCTGGTCGCTTTTTTGTTCCCGGAGGAACTCGATCCCCCAGTCGCCGAGGATTTGCGTGGTGTGGCGAAGGCTGCCATCGGCCTGTTTTTTGAAGTAAGGATTGCGGCCCAGGCGGCGGCGGATGTCCCACATGGAGGCGGCGCTTTCCTTGGCGATCGCGACGTGCTCCTTGCCGAGGTGGGCAGTGCGGTATCCGGCAGTCTTGAGGAGGGCAAAGTAACTGGTCTCGCAGAGATCGGGGTTGAGTGGCCCGGGCGAGGCACGGTAGAGGTGGCGGCGTTCGTAGCAACCGGTGAAGAGGCAGGCCCGGCTGGCCCAGCAGGTAGAGGTCGTGACAAATGCATTTTCGAAGCGCACTCCCTGCGCGGCGAGGCGGTCAAGGTGCGGGGTCCTGACCACGGGATGACCGGCGCAGCCGAGGGTGTGATTGCGCTGGTCGTCGGCGAACAGGAAGAGGATGTTGGGCTGGCCGGGGCAGGTATCTGAAAGGAGGAGGCAGAGGAGGAGAAAGCTGAGACGCTGCATGGGGGGTGAGCGTGCTTGAATGCCGGAGAGGCGAAAAGCCGAAATCGTTTGGGAAACCTCTTGTGGATGGGAAATGGAACGGATCGCCCCTGGGTGGCGGAAGGCCCTTGGCCAAGGTCTTAGTCTGCCTTTTGCCCGGGCCGCTTGCGTTTCCGGGGTGCTATGCCCTTCGCTGGATCGGCGTTTGTTTTGGGAAGCCACTTGGCGAGTTTCTCTTTCAGCGGAGCCAACTCTTTTTTTGCAGCAAGATTAGTCCACTCGTTGGGATCTTCCCGCAGGTCGTAAAGCTCCTCAGACCCTTCGTGATAGCGGATGTAGCGATAATGCTCAGTTCGAACTGCGTGGTTGTTTTTGCCATGAGTCGTAAGGGCTGGCCGTTGCCAGGGAGCGTTCGGATCCTTGAGAAGCGGCATAAGGCTTGCTCCTTCGAGGGCTTTCCGCCCGGGAAGCCCGCAGAGATCGAGAAGGGTTGGATAGATGCTGAGAAGTTCCGCAGGGCGATTGCACCGCGTTCCCTTGTTCATGGTGGGGGCGGAGATGATAAAGGGAACTCTGGTCGCGCGCTCCCAGAGCGATTGCTTGGCCCAGCGCTCTTTTTCGCCAAGGAAGAACCCATGATCCGAGTAGAGCACAACAATGGTGTTTTCGGCGTGGGGGCTCTTATCGAGGGCGTCGAGCAGGCGGCCGACCTGCTCGTCTGTCCACCGCACGCAGGCCAGATAGGATCGCACGGCGTTCTTCCAGTTGCCACTTTTCAGGAACCAATCATGCGCTGGCGCAGCAGGGGCCTTGGTCAGCTCGTTGACAATTTCCGGCAGGTCGTCCCGATCTCCGGCCTTTACGGGAGGCAGGTCGATCTCGGATTCCGGAATTTCCCGGAAGATCCGGGCAGGAGAGTAGAACGGGACGTGAGGCCGGTAGAAACCTATTGCGAGGAAGAAGGGCCTCTTATGACTGCCGGCAATTTGCTCGATTGCCCAAGTAGCGTCGGCGTGGTCCTGGAACAATTCCTCCTTGTAGGTCTGAGGTCCGAAGTCCCACAGCCCGCTGAGTTTCGGAACAAGCCGGGCATCCTGCTTGATGCGCTGCCCCGGGCGTGGGCCCACCACGTCGAAGTCACCCGGAGGAAGGCCGGAGCCATGGTAGATCTTACCAGTTGTAAGGGTGAGGTATCCGTTAGTCGCGAAATGCCGGGCCATGGTCACATGATGCTTCAGGGCTGGCACGGTCCAGGGGCGAGGAGCATTCATGTAGACGCCCGAAGTCGAGGGGCGCAACCCATACATGATACTGGTACGGGAGGGATTGCAGATGGGAGCCTGGCAGTGGGCGTTAGTGAAGAGGACTCCCCGGCCGGCTAGTCGATCAATGTTGGGCGTCCGGGCGTCTGGATGCCCCGCCAGGCAGCCAACCCAGTCATTGAGGTCATCGATGGCGATGAGGAGGACATTTGGTTTCCCGGCTGGGTTGGCATCCTCGCCCGTTGCAACCAGCTGAAATAACAGCCCGGCTAACAGACCTGCGGTTGTAATACGAATCTTCATGAGCCTTCCGGAGAATCGCTTCTGAAACGGATTCAAGCAGTCCTGCATCACTAGAGAGGAAGGGGGCGGGGTAAATCAGGGGGTCCCCTTCGGGCCCGGCCACCAGGCGGCTAGCCGGGCAGTGAGCTCCTTGACTTTATCCGCGTGTTTGGAGGCAAGGTCGGTTTCTTCCGCAGGATCCCCGCTCAGGTTGTAGAGCTCGGCAGACTTGCCAGGAGCCGCCCCGCCGTGGTGTAGAAGCAACTTCCAATCACCCGTTACGACATAGCGGGTCTGGACACTGAGGGTGGGCTGCGCAACGTCGAGAATGTCATGGGCGTAGGAGGCGCCAAAGACTGCATTACGCTTGGCGAGGGCCTCGCGGTCCCGCAGGTCGATTCCCTTCATCGAAGGGGGCACGGGCAGGCCACAGGCCTTCAGGATGGTAGGGGCCAGGTCGATTGAGCTGACGAGGGTCTGCTCGTCAAACTTCTGGGGAATCTTACCCGGCCAGCGCACCATGACCGGGGTTCGAATTCCTCCTTCATTGGGCGACCGCTTGGACCGAGGGGCGTAGCGACCACTGTTGGCGCTTTGAATCCAACCGTTGTCGGTGACGTAGAGGACGATGGTGTTGTTCCGCAGGCCCTCCTTGTCGAGGTGAGCGAGTAATTCGCCGCAGGTCTCGTCGAACCATTCGCACATTGCCCAGTAACGGGCAATGAAACGGGAGGCTGACTTTTTGCGGTATTTATCAAAGAGGCGTGCCGGGGGGTTGTGCGGGGTATGGGGAAGGAAGGGGGCGTGCCAGATGAAGAAGGGCTTCTCCTTTTCCCCCGCCTCGGCAATGAAGTCAGTGATGGGTTTGATGCCCTTCCGGCTGATCTGGAGCCCGGCGTCGCCATGGCGTCCGCCTCGCTTGGGGTCTCCGTGGGTCATGGCATGGGTAAAGCCCCCCCCTTTCTTGGGGTCTCCCTCCCACCACTTTCCGGTCTGCAGGCTGAGGTAGCCTGCCCTGCCGAGAAGATGGGCGAGACCGGGCTCATCATCAATCCGGTCCATGATAGCGCCGTAGAGTGAGGCGAGCTCAGGATTCGCCCGTCCTGCTTTCTTTCCTTGTGGGAGGCGGGGGTCATTGCCGGTGATTCCGTGTTTGTGGGGATGCCTTCCACTGAAGATGGAGGCGAGGGAGGGCCGGCAAAGCGGCGCGGCGACATACCCCCGGGTGTAGGTCAGGGATTCCCCGGCCAGCTTGTCCAGGTGGGGAGTCTTTATGTGGGGGTGACCTAGGAAGGAATAGTCGCCCCAAGCCTGATCATCCGAGATGATGAGCAGGATGTTAGGCCTGCTGACAGCGTCTGCGCAGGCGGGATTGGCAGTAGCGGCAAGGCAGCAGGCAATCGTCAGGAAGAGCAGAAGTCTGGACATGGCAGGGGAAGGACGGTGCGGGAATCCCGGGGGGATGGCAACCCCGGGAGCCTTATCGGTGAACATTTCCTTTATTCGAGCCGTCTGACTCTTACCCTTTTGCCGTGATTCCCAGCAAAGCCGTCGTTACTGCCGCCAGTCCGACCGAGTACCACCTGCCTCTCCAGACGCTGGTTGACTCGGAAGGAGTGGCCAAGACCGCGTTGGCGATAATCCTGGATGACCTCTTCGCCTCGGGGATTGAGTCTGCGGCGGTGATTATCCATCCGGGAACCCGGGATGCCTTTCTGCAGGCAGCGGGAGAGCACGCTGAGCGACTCACCCTGCTCGAGCAGGGGGCTCCCCGTGGTTATGGCCATGCGGTATGGAGTGCCCACGAATTCACCGGGGACGATTCCTTCGTGCTTCTGGTAGGAGATCATCTCTACCTCAGTGATGAAAGGGCGTCCTGTGTGCGCCAGATGCTGGAGGTTGCGGCGACTCATGATGGCTGTATTTCAGCGGTGAATCCGACGCATGAGAGCCAGCTTCGATATTACGGGGCGGTTGCGGCAACGCGAGTGCCTGCTTCGCCTTCGCTTTTCCTGGTGCATGATGTTGTGGAAAAGCCCACCCCCACTCTTGCTGAACAGGAACTGATCGTGCCTGGTCTACGGGCGGGGAACTACCTGTGCTTTTTCGGGATGCACTGCCTGACTGCGGGGGTGATGGAGCATCTTGGGGAGGAGGTCTCCCGGCTGGGGGAAGGTGAGCTTCTTGAACTCACGCCGACCCTTGCCTTCATGGCCAGGTCGGAGAAGTACCTCGCGGCGGAACTCGGGGGACAGCGTTTCAACATAGGAGAACGTTACGGTCTCCTCCGGGCGCAGTTGTCGCTGGCGCTGGCCGGCCCTCACCGTGACGAGGTCCTTACCGACATCATCGAGATTACTGCTCATTCCCGACCCGGATGTCAAAGCTCCTGAATATCATTACGAGCTCAGATCCGGAGGTGCGTGATACCGCGCTGGCGGGGGCCTGCAGCGAGCTTGCGCTTCCTGAGCTTCTGGAAGAATGCATAGCCCTTGATCAGTTCCGCCGTGAGACCGGAAACCTTTATGAGCGGGTTCGCGCGCTCTTTTTCCTGTCGGCGATTCATCGCTTTCATCTGCCCCCGAAGCTGGATTCCGGGCAGGTTGGGCTGATTCCGTTTGAGGGCCAGGAGCACTTGCTTCGCCGTAGATTTGCCGAGGCGATAGATGTGTTCCACCTTGCGGTGGCCGAGCAGGGTGCCAGCGAATCCCTGTCGTCCGCCCTTGCGCAGAGCTACCACGAGCTTGCCTTTCAAGCTCTCGCTATTCAGGTCCGGCGGTCGGTGCGGACGGTGCGTGGGAACCAGTGGATGTTCCGTATGGGGCACCCTGCCGACCACCCGCTTTCATTTGTAGAAGAACTGGTGGGCCCAGCATCCGGGGGTGTCCGCCGGGTTCTGCGGGAACGCACCCCGGTGCGCATGGACCTCTCTCATGCGGGGTGGTCGGACATCTTCTTCCTGGGAATGGACTATCCCGAAGGAGCGCGCGTTCTCAATGTCTCGGTCGATCTCGGGGTTGCTGGTCACGACCACGGAACACGCCCTCCCATTGAGGCCCATGTCCGGGTCATCGACGAACCTGTGATTGCCCTGACCTCCGTTGACCTTATGGCTACCGCGCGGATAGGAACAGTGGGCGAGATCTTTGACTTTGGGAAAGATGCCCTGGGCCTGCTCAAGGCGGCGGTTATCGCGTCCGGGGTTGTTCCCCCGGGGATCGAAGGCTCCGGGCAGCGCCTGGAAAACCTCCTGGAGAGGATGGTGGGACCCGGGAGGGGGATTGAGATTGTTTCATGGGTCGATGGCATCTCGAAGGGATCGCGGCTGGCAGTTTCGACCAATCTGCTTGCGGCCCTGATCGCCGTGCTCATGCGGGCGACCGGGCAGACGGAGGCCCTTACCGGAATCCTACGGGAGAATGAAAGGCGTCTCGTTCTTGCGAGGGCTATTCTCGGGGAATGGCTTGGGGGCTCGGGGGGAGGTTGGCAGGATTCGGGGGGCGTATGGCCCGGGATCAAGCTGATCTCAGGGGTTCCAGCCAGAGAAGGAGACCCGGAGTTAGGTGTTTCGCGCGGGCGTCTGCTGCCTGAGCATCATGTTTTCGGGGAAGATGAGATTCCGGAGTCATCGCGCGAGGCCCTGCAGGACTCACTGGTGCTCGTTCATGGGGGCATGACCCAGAACGTGGGCCCGATTCTTGAGATGGTAACCGAGAAATACCTTCTCCGTTCGGCAGGGGAGTGGGAGGGTCGGAAGGAGGCGCTCGTTCTGCTGGGAGAATTGGTGGAATGTCTGAAACAGGGAGATATGAAGGCCCTCGGCCAGGCCACCACCAGGAACTTCAGGGGGCCGATCCAAAGGATCATCCCATGGGCTACGAATCTCTTCACCGAGACTCTGATTGCGCGTGCCGAGGAGGAGTTTGGAGAGGACTTCTGGGGGTTCTGGATGCTTGGGGGAATGTCCGGAGGAGGGATGGGCTTCATTTTTGCTCCCGCCCGGAAGTCCGAGGCCCAGAAGGCGATGTCCCGAATCATGCAGGAGGCCAAGGACCACCTGCAGGCGGCGCTGCCTTTTGGCATGAGCCCCGTGGTCTACAATTTTTCCATTAACCATAGCGGGACCTGTGCGGATCTGCTGGATGGGAAGATGCAGCTCCCGGAGTCCTATTTCCAGTTACAGGAAAAGCCCGCGGAAGGCGGAAGGAGGGCCAGTGAGGTCAGGAGTGATCAGGGTGCGTTGCAACTTCTCCTGGAGGAAAACGGATTCGACAGGGCGTCTCATGAGGCAGTGCGGGCGGATATTCTTGCCGGGCGGGTAGGGCTAGAGAGCAACCGCCTTTCCCCCGAAGCCCGGATTGAGGATGTGTCCCCGGGAGATGTTCTGGAGAAAACCGTGCAAAGTGAGGCTGCCCGGGCGGATTTTTCCCGGCTGGGGAAGGAGTCTCTTGCGGCGGGAGAGGTGGCGGTGGTCACCCTTGCGGCAGGTGCCGCGTCCCGATGGACGGGAGGGGCGGGAACCTGCAAGGCCCTCAACCCGTTTGCTCCGCTGGACGGAAGTTACCGGACTTTTCTCGAGGTGCATCTTGCCAAGTCCCGCAAGACGGCCCGGGAGCACGGCTGCGGGCTGCCCCACATCGTTACCACGTCCTATCTGACGCATGGTCCCACCAGGGAGTTCCTTGAAGCTGTTGCAAGCTATGGATATGAAGGCCCTCTCCTTCTCTCCCCCGGCCGCGCGGTAGGCCTTCGGATGGTTCCCACCGAACGAGACCTGCAATTCGCATGGGAGGAGACGCCCCAGCAACAGTTGGACGTACAGCAGCAGAAGCTCCGTGATTCGTCACGGTCAGCTCTGCTTGAATGGGCTCGGACCTGTGGGGAGGCGAGCGATTATACCGATAACCTGCCCGGGCAATGCCTTCATCCCATGGGGCATTTTTATGAGGTTCCGAATCTGATCCTGAACGGCACCCTGGGCCGGCTCCTGCAGGACCGTCCGCAGCTGAAGACCTTGCTGGTTCACAATGTAGACACTCTGGGAGCTTCTGTTGATCCCGTTCTTCTTGGAAGGCATCTCGAGGGTGATCATGGGTTGAGCTATGAGGTGATCACCAGGCATCTGGCAGACCGGGGGGGCGGTCTGGCACGGGTGGATGGGAAGCTCCGCCTTGTGGAAGGCCTTGCCATGCCAGATGCGGGGGCTGAATTCCGCCTTTCCTACTACAATTCGATGACCACCTGGGTTGACCTTGACCACTACCTCTCCCTTCTTGGCCTTACCCGGGAGGAGGTCATGGCCGATGACCGGTTCCGGCTGGGTCGAGCCGTGCGCGAGCTGGCAGCCCGGGTACCGACCTACCTCACCATTAAGAACGTCAGGGAGGCCCGGGATCAGGGCCAGCAGGTTACCTACCCGGTTGCCCAGGTCGAAAACCTCTGGGGAGATCTTACCATCCTGCCCGAGGCAAATTGTGGGTATTTCGAGGTTGAGCGGGAGCGTGGCCAGCAGCTCAAGGAGCCATCCCAGCTCGACAACTGGTTGGCGGGCTGTTCCGAGTTCGTCCGGAATCTGTGCCAATGGGAGTGAGCTCTTCTTAACGCAGTTCCGGTACCGGATCGTCCGGTCTGATGAGCTCCCCCTGCCAGGTAGTCCTGCCGTTTTCCTGGTCGTAGGTCAGGATCCGGTGTGCGGATCTGGGCGCGGGCTTTCGATTTACGGCTGGAATCCACTTTGCCAACTGGTCGGCCCGGGTGCGGGCGGCGGGATTTTTCCCGCCTCCGGAGGGGGCAAGAAGGTTGTTCCACTCATTGGGGTCCTCGGCCATGTTGTAGAGCTCCTCGGAGCCATCTGCATAGCGGATGTAGCGCCAGTTTTCACTCCGGATACCATGATTGTCGTGGTTGTGAGTCGTAATGGCCGGCCACTTGCGGGGAGCCTTGGCATCCCTGAGCTGAGGGACCAGAGAGTGCCCCTCCAAGGTCTTGTTTGATGGGAAGTCCAGAAGCTCAACGAGGGTAGGATAGACATCCAGTAACTCGGCAGGCCGGTGGCAGACCTGACCACCCCTGACGCCCGGGCCAGCAAAGATGAGGGGCACGCGGGTGCCATCATCCCAAAGGGTATTCTTTCCGGTAATTTCCTTCTCCCCTATGTGAAAGCCATGGTCGGACCAGAGGACCACAACTGTATTTTTTTCGAGTCCGGTTTCCCGAAGAGTGTCCAGCAGGCGCTGGACTTGTGCGTCGATGAAGGACGTGCAGGCGAGGTAGGAACGGGTCAGGTTTTCCCACTGGTTACTGTCTTGGAGGAACTTGAGCCGGGGCTCGGGGAGCTTCCAGTGCATGTACCAGGAGAAGCGCGGGGTATCGGTACGGTCGCTGGGCTGGACAAGTGGGAGTTTGAGCTGATCAACGGGGTGCAGGTCCATCCACTTCTGGGTGGCATAGCAGGGAACGTGAGGAAGAAAGAACCCGGTGGCGAGGAAGAGGGGCTTTTCCCGGGATGATTTTGCGTAAGCCCTGAGACGGTCGACTGCCCAGGTTGCAACCTGGTAGTCTCCCTTGTCTTCGTCCTTGTGGGGAAACATGCCCCAGTCGACGAGGCGGTGAGGCTGGGGCGTTTGAACCAGCTTTTTTTGGGGGAAGGGTTTGCCCGAGGCTCCGGGCCCCACCTCATTCCATTCGACAAATTCACCTTTAACCGATCGCCCTGATCGCCCGTGATAAATCTTGCCGGTCATGGCGGTGTGGTAGTTCCCATGCCGGGCAAAATACTGGGGAAGGGTCTGTAACTTGGCGAATTCGGGGAGAGTCCTGAACCAGGGAGCCAGGCCGTAAACCCCGGTGGAGCCCGGCCTCAGACCGGTCATGAGACTGGTTCTGGACGGATTGCACAGAGGAGACTGGCAGTGCGCGTTGGTGAAGAGTGTCCCCCGTGCGGCGAGCGCGTCGATGGCGGGAGTATGAGCCTGGGGGTGGCCTCCCAGACACCCGATCCAGTCGTTCTGATCATCGATTGCGATCATCAGGACGTTAGGGAGTTCCGTAGCGGTAAGGGTGCGGAGCCCGGAAGCCAGGATCCAGAGGAGGAGAAGGGGTCGTTTCATGAAGAGAGTGGTCATTTGAGTCTGGCATCGAGTTTCCTGCCGAGGTCTCTGGCAAGGTCGGGCATGGCCCCGGCAATGTTCTCAATTTCTCCGGGGTCCTTTTCGTGATCGTAAAGTTCGAGGTGAGTGGCCTTTCCTCCCTTGGAGTGACGGATCAGGCGGTAGCGCCCGGTGCGGATCGTCTCGGCTCCCCCTTTATAGGAGATGGCGCTGTGGCCGGGGGCCCCAGGATCCTTGAGATGGGGCCTCAGCGATGTTCCTGGGAGGTTTGCGGGAGGAGCCAGGCCGGCAAGGTCACAGATGGTGGGGAAAATATCGACCGTTTCCACAATGGCGTCCGTTGGCTTTCCCGTGAACTTGCCCGGTCCCGGAGCGACCACGATGAGGGGAGAGCGAAGGGATTCCTCAAAGAGGGAGTGTTTGCCCCAGATAGCGTGTTCGCCGAGGTGCCAACCGTGATCCCCCCAGAGAACGATGAGGGTCCTGTTTGCCCTGCCGCTCTTTTCGAGGCCGGCGAGAAGGCGGCCAACCAGGGCATCGGCGTAGGAGACACAGCCAGCGTAATGCTTGCGGACCATGGTGGCGAATTCCGGATCATTCCGCGGGTCACGTTTCCACCTGTTGTACTTCATGAACTCGCCACTGCCATGCCAGGTTGTCCTGCCGGTCGGCTTGGTGGGGTGAGGAATGCCCGGGAGGGCGACGTCGTCATAAATCCTGACATAGCGCGCGGGTGCCCCAAAGGGGAGGTGCGGACGCAGGAAGCCCACCGCGAGGAAAAAGGGGTTTGGGTCCTCTGCCAGCAATTTGAGCTGCTCAAGGGCCCCTTCGATAGTGGGGCCGTCCGGATAGGAATTGTCATCTCCGTCAAAAGACTGGAGGACATCCATCTCTTTCGAATTTCCACGAATTTCCCCGTTGGCCTGCCCATGCATCAGGCCACGCGGGTGCTGCCAGGGGCCGCTGGGGCAGAGGTGGCGGGTCCATGCGCCTGGTATTTCCGGCTTGCTGTCGTCGTCCCAGTCTTTTCCTCCCCTTCCCCCGGGATGATGGGAAACCTTCCCGATGGAAACCGTGGTATAGCCCTTCCGACGGAACCAGGCAGGCATATTGGTAGTGCGAATTGTTTCATCACTGGAACGACGAAAAAGCGCCCCGTTGTCCCGTGGGCCGTAACGCCCGGTCAGGAGGGTGTAGCGAGA
>Ga0163179_10000894_pt1 | contig 21256 bp, 17 predicted proteins | sample AtlANTMetagenome_FD_109643 | JGI IMG/M metagenome (GOLD analysis project Ga0163179, IMG submission 109643) | Marine eukaryotic phytoplankton communities from the Atlantic Ocean - Atlantic ANT 2 Metagenome | ecosystem: Environmental > Aquatic > Marine > Oceanic | place: North Atlantic Ocean...
GAAGTGTTTGTGAATCAATTTTCTTGAGGTTGATTCTCTTCTGGCCACTTTCTGTTGCGCCACCATCTACGGATGATGTTGTTAGCATTGACGCCCAGCCACCTTCTAAGTAGTTGTCCGGTTCATCCCAAGGTAAACTTTCGCCTCCATCATCTTCATTTGCATCCATACGAAAATTAATGTTCCAATCTTCACCGCGGACATCATCAGGCATTACGCCGGCGATTAACTCAAGTTCAGCAAGTGAGCGCAATAGACCATTTCTTGGTTCGTATGAGGTATCAAGACTTAAGTAGTAATCGCGTTCCACACCGAGAGTTCTTGGTTCATCGTCCTCGTCAATCCAGTCCAGAATGGCATCAAGTACACCAAATGCCATGTCGTCGATTACTAGAATAAAAATGGAGTTATTTTCTGAGTTGATATTGAACTTACTGTGTTCATCCATTGGGCCAAGCCAATCTTGACCGTCTGCGTAGTGCCGAATGTCCCACGTAGCCGTTCCGACTTCTCCAGATGCCACGTATTCAAGATGGTCTGTAAGAGCATATGCGCTTTGTTGAATTGGGCGTTCAGTTAAATCAGCCATGATTGCAATGGACGATTCCACTCCTGCGCGTGCTGCCCATCGTGCTTGAATACGGTCACGTACTTCTATCCCAAGAAGTGATTGTCTTTGCGCAAAAACTTGTATTGATGAAGTGACAATGGCAGCGATGCCAATCGCCCAGAGAGCGATGACGATTACAGAACCACGTCGTGAGGATTTTTGCATCATTGGCCTGGTATCTCGTGTTGATTGCCATCTGGGTCAGTAATGATGATAGTATTTTTGCCACCATCATTGGAAGTGCCACCGCCAGACCCACCGCCATTGCTTGGCTTAGTTCCGCTTTCACCGCCACCGCCAGAGCTACCACTACCAGAATTCCCGCCGCTCGAGCTGCCGGAGTCTATTTCAAGAATTCCGTCTTCGCCTGGATTAATGCCAAGTGCTGCAAGCCGTTCGGCTTCTTCTTCTTCTGCAATTTGAACAAGTTTATCGTCCGGAGATCGAACGCGGTCTAATGGCACAACTGTTCTTAGAGTAACTTGTGGCGCGTATAGTTCGTCGGAGGAAGCCATTCCCGTAGATGAGACCGTGAGGCGAAGCGCTTCTGGAATACCCATTTCATCAGAGTCCCATTCTCCAAACCATGTTGTACCGTCAAAAGCCTCCACTTCCAAACCAATGATGCCTTCTGCGATCGGCGTTGCAATTCCGCCTCCAACAGGATTATCGTCAAGAATTGCATCGCGCCTTTTCCAAAGTGCGCTTGAGATATCATTTTGCTCAAGTCGAAATTGAGTTTCGTATTCCATGCCTTCGCCGTTAAAATCAATTTCTTTATTTGCGCGTAACGTCCCATCAAACAAGAGCAACTCATCTTTGTTTAGTATGTTTCCTTGAAATCGATGCGTTGCGTCAGTGATCAGCAATCGAGTGTAGAACAAGTCGCCACGGCGTAATAATGTAATAACATCGCGCCGAATTGTGCGCAATGCGGTGTCACAACGTGCAAAAGCTTCAAGCCTTTGACGACTAATTGATTTTGAAGACCCTAGTTGAGATAACGCTGTAGTGACCCCGCCAAGAACTATTGTTGCCATCATTCCAGCGACCATGAGTTCAATTAATGTAAAGCCTCGTCGTTTCATTGGTTTGCCTCTATTTCTTCCCAATATCGTGCTTCACGGTCTATTGGTTCAGCAGGGGCTCGGTCTTGTTCTTCACCATGACGTCGAGCAATTTTGGTTTCCATTTTAACATTGTGTTTATTTCCAGCAACATCCCAAAATATAGTTACTTGAGCATCAACTGGACTGTAATATGTTGCACCTTCCTCTATTTCAATCTGATATGAGAATTGTTTGAATGGTTGCTCAAACTCGCCACTATCAGGATAGGTTTTTTCATATTCTTCAGGGCCAACAACAAGAATCATTGCAAAGATTTCATCCGCGAGCCAACTCGCAGTAATTTGCCGTTCAGCATCTCCTTGTCGTAAGAGTGACCGGCTACTCATTGAAATTACGATGGCCAAGCCAACGGCAAGCATTACAGAGCCAATGATTACATCAATAAGGGCTAAGCCATGTCGTCGTTGCTTCACCATTCTTCACGCCCTCGCCCTTGTGCATCTAAATCAATTGGCATTAGGGGTTCTTCGCCAATGCCTTCTCGCCAGATATGTGGCCCCATGGAGTGTGAGGGGAGTGAAATGAGTGCGCTTTGATTTTCCCAAGCAACAGAGACTTCTATGAGTGGTCTTGCTTCACCAGGGGTAGCAGTGACAGGATATTGCATAGTATCCACGATTTCGCCGTCAACGAATACGGTAATCGCATCATTTTCAAACCATGCAGGTAGGCGAACGGGCTTCGCTAAAGCGTCAGCTTTCCAGAATTGTTCATCGCCATCCTTTATTTTTGTGAGCAGTTCAAACTGGTGCTTATTAATGTCATATCTTAATGCGGCAGCCTGGTTGCTTGTAGATGTTCGATGAGCAAACATTAGAACCGAGTCATTGATTCTATCTACAGTTAAATTGAATTCTCGAAGTCGAGTGCCTCCAAGTCGCGGAACAATCATCGCGGAAAGCACGCCTAAAATCATGATGACGACGATGATTTCTAAGAGTGTAAAAGCATGGCGAGATGGCGTTCCATTCGTATGCATTGTTATTGAGTGATGTCCTCATTCACTGCATCGCCACCAGGTTCACCATCTTCGCCCCAGCTGATGATGTCAAAGCTGCTATTAACTTCGCCAGGGATTTCGATTTCAAATGGATTACCCCATGGGTCAAAAAGATCATCCGCACGTTCCAGGTAAGGTCCTGAAGGCCCGCCGCCATCGTCTGGTGCCAGTAGCAGAACTTCTAAATCAAAATCATCGGAAGGTGCAGAGAGTCCCATGTCTAGAGTGTAAAGGTTGACAACTTTTGCAATGGTTGCAGCTTTTGCTTTTGCCGCGGCTTGTTTAGCAGAGCCAACTCGACCAAGTAGTTTTGGAGCAATGAGAGTTGCTAGAACAGTGATAATCATAACGACGACAATAATTTCAATGAGGGTAAAGCCTCGGCGGGGCGTTTTTTTCAATGTTTTGTTTTGTTCCATGATATTCCTCTATGGATTTATTTTACAAGTGATTGCAATTCAAGTAATGGTAGAAGGATGGCTGCTAGAACGAAGCAAGCAAGACTGGCCATCACAATGAGTAGTATAGGGGGGAGTGCTTTCGTAAATAGCTTTAGGGAGGCATTTACATTTCGATCAAAAGCAGTTGCCGAATGAAGTAGCATTTCTTCAAGTTTTCCTGATCGTTCACCTAAGTTTACAACTTGTACGAGCAATGGCGGAAATAAACCTGATTTTTCAAGCGGGTCTGCGAGAGGCTTGCCGCTACTGACTTGTTCTTGAACGGCGTCAACTGCATTCGCCAGCGCAACGTTGCCAAGTGTATCCTTTGTTATCCGAAGCCCATCAAGGATGGGCAAGCCCGCTGAAGTAAGAGTTCCAAGTGTTCGTGTAAATCTCGCAACTGCGACATCACGTAGTAGGCGGCCAAGAAGTGGTATCCGAAGTTTAAAACGGTCAAACCAAAAACGATTTTCAGCACTCGATATCCAGCTTCGCCATGCAAAAATAAGCGCGGTAATTCCGATTATTATCCATATCCACCAATTAAAAAAGAAATCTGCCACACCCATCACAATAACGGTTGGCCACGGCAATATCATTTGGCCAGCGAGTGGCCCAATAAGTTGTGGAACAAGCACGGTGACAAGCACGATGCCACTAATTGCAATAAGTCCTGCAATGATTGCAGGGTACATAATTGCGCCAAGTAATTCGCGTTTAAGTTCAAGTGAACGATCCATCAAGTCGGCCAGTTGGTGCAAAATAACACTCATTTGTCCTGAGGCATCTGCGGCACGTAACATGCCAACAATTAGGTCATCGAAGGGGTCTCCCCAGTCAGCGGCAGCTTTATACAGGGGGTCGCCTGCTTCGACGCATTTAATAAAGTGGTCAAGAGCATCGCCAGCAGCAGGAGATGCTTGCTTTCGAATAGTTCGAAGTGCTGACATTAGGGGCAGACCTGCTTCTTGGGCTGTAGCCAATTCACGAATCATGGCAGTCATTTCTGCTTTAGACATTTTTCGCTTTCGGCTAGTGCCCGCAGCAACTTTTTCAGTTCGTTTAAGTTTATGCACCTCTGTCGCAGTTTCTCCTCGACTCATAAGTTGCTGTAGGACATCGCTGCGATCGCGCCCTTTGAGGATCCCGCTTTTGACTTCGCCGGTGTTTGTAATGGATTGGAAATGGAAATCAGGCATAAATTAATGCGTTCTAAAAGTCCGCATCCGAATCATGAGTTGCACGTAATACTTCGCTAATTGTGGTGATTCCTTTAGAAGCTTTCGTAATAGCATCTTCTCGCATAGTGATATGTGACGATGGCAGAGTTTCAGTAAGCTCAGATGAAGATTTATTTTCGGAGATGGCTGATCGAAGAGTCGGGTTAATAGTGACTAGTTCAAAGAAGCCTACTCGGCTTTTGTAACCGGAATTGTTGCACTTCTGGCAACCTTTGCCAATCCACATGCCATCGCTAAATAGTGGAATTTCCTCCGATGTAAGTCTGTGGGATAAATCGTCTGATAGTGGAACCTGTTCTTTGCAATCGGAGCAGATGCGGCGGCCAAGTCGTTGAGCTAGAGCGCCTTCAAGCACAGATGCAACCAGATATGGTTCAACTCCCATATCAATGAGCCTGCCAATAGAACTAACTGCATCATTTGTATGAATTGTTGAGAAAATCAAGTGGCCAGTAAGTGCAGATCGAATAGCAATATCAGCAGTTTCGCCGTCACGAATTTCACCTACAAATACAATATCTGGATCTTGCCGAAGAATCGACCGAAGCCCTTGGGCAAATGTAAGACCTCGTTTTGGGTTAACCGGTATCTGGTTAATTCCGTTTAATTCATATTCGACTGGATCTTCAATTGTGATAATTTTTTTGCGAGGGTCATACAATTTGTTAAGAGACGCATAGAGAGATGTGGTTTTACCTGAACCTGTTGGTCCAGTAACAAGCACAAGTCCGTGAGGCTTCTCGATGAGTTTGTCCATGTGGCTTTGCATTTCTTCTGTCATGCCTAGCGAGACGAGGTTTAGCGGCATCGTGCTTTTGTCAAGAATACGCATGACCACCGATTCTCCATACAGTGTAGGAACTGTGGAAACACGAATATCAACTTTTCGGCCTTCAAAACGAAGTGCAATATGGCCATCTTGCGGAACATAGCGTTCGGCAATGTTCATCGAAGACATAATCTTAATTCGTCCAATGAGAGCTGGCTGCAAATGTTTTGGTGGAGGTGGTTGTTCTTCAAGCACCCCATCAATGCGATATTTAACTTTCAGTTCTGTTTCAAATGGCTCTATGTGAACGTCACTCGAACGTTGCTGAATGGCTTCAAGGAGAAGGAGGTTCACCAAGTTGATGAGAGTTGGCTGTTCGGCCATGACTAGAATGTTGTCTGCTTCAATTGCATCAACATTATGGTCATTGGTTTCAGATTTATCAGATAGACCCCCGAGACTTTCAGCCATTCTCGCAGCGGTTGTGCCATAGTGCTTTTGCATAAGTTCTGAAAATATGTCTTTTTCCATCCCGCATCGTGTGACTGGATGATTCGTGATCGTTGCAACTTCGTCAGCAGCCTCGATATCTTCTGGGCTCATCATTGCAACATGAAGCCGTCCATTTTCAATATAAAGGGGTAAAGCACGAAGCCTTACCGCTAATTCTGCATCTACAAGGTCGACAATATTCTGTTGAACTTCAGGAAGGAGTTCAATCCATGATAATCCCATTGCAATGCATTCTTGCTTTGCGTCCTTCGGGGGTGCTACGTCAATGTTCTTGACATGTGTATCAGTTTGCTGTTCCATTTGCTACAGTTTAACTTCCCGGCCTGCCCATGCCACCGCCAAGGCTGTTTGTTGTGCTGTCACCTTTTGGCTTTGGTGCATTGCCTTTGGTGTCTTTACCTTTGCCCTTTGTAGCATTGTTGCCATTAAGCGATAACCCGCCATTTTTGCCTTGGGGAGCAACAGATGGACTATTAGTATTTTGTTGTTCATTACGCGGAATCCAACGGCGGGCACCATCGAGTTCAAGGAATTGGTCTTCAGAGAGAAGCGCACGAAGCATTTCTATATATTTTTTCCCAAGTTCTTCACGTTTCTTATAGAGTTCGCGGGTGGGATCGTCAAGTTTTTGAGGGGACCCACCTTGTTTTCGAACCTGGCCAGCAAGCTCTCGACTTCGATGCATTGCTGGTTCAAATTTACGCGTCTCGTTAAGTAAGCCATCATTTATTATGCCGAGTTCTTGCAAGTAGCTCAGTTCAAGAGCTACGATTTGCGCACGGATGCCTTCATCGTACGATTCATTTTCAGCAGCTTGCCTGAAGATGCGTTCAGCAGGAGTCCTTCGAAAGATTCGCGTATAACCGCGCTTGAGAGCTCTGTTTCTAAAATCTTCACCGTCGTTTACTGCTAGGTTTCCGCTTATGATTTCAATATATCGATCATTGAGATCACGTACTTCAACGCGTGCTTTGATAACGCCATCAACAAGGTCAGGAGATTTTGAATTGTCCCCAGAAAGTATATTATCAAATAATTTCTTTGGGTTGCCTCGGAGGATTGCATCACGAGTTCGCATAGCTCCGTCAAGAGCAATAGCGTATTCTTCTAGATGATCGCTGATTGAGTTTTCAGCAACTGGTGAAAGCTCTGTATCGCGAACGATTTGAAAGAGATTGACAGATTCGCCACTGAGTCGTCCTTTTGAGACATGTTTTTCTCGATAAAGTTTTTGAGTAAAACCAGGCCACATAATGTGTTGGTCTTCAACTAGGATTGCTTTTACATTTTCTAGAAGCCCATCATCGAGTTGTCTTTTAGCGATGAGCCAATCGCCTAGCGCATTGAGCACAGGTTCTAATGTGTCCCGGTTTGAAGATGGGCCTTTTGCTTGAATCTCTTCAGCAACTCGATTAAGCCGTTCTTGTGTCTCGGCCCAGCCATTTTGAAAATCGTCCTCATAGGAATCAAACATTGCTTCGACAATCACCTCCTGAGTGTCGTCAAGATTCAAGCCCTCTGCAAATACGACGAGGTCACGAGCCATATATTCTGGCTGCATTGCTTCTGCCATATATTCCATTTGTGCTTGTGCTGAATTAGTTAAAAATGCTAGTAGAGTCGTTGCAGCGGCTATAAATAGTGTTTTAGTCATGTTTTTACCAATCATTTAGGGTCCTTCTCTTCAAATCGAGTTCTGGTGAAAGATTCTCGGCCTTTCTCAAGTACTAGTTCAACGCACATCTCAAATAAATATGACATGCCAGTTTTGAGGTTGTGCTATCGGACGGTAATAGATTCATGGGCTAGTGGTTCTTTGTTCAATTCGCTTTTCTGAAGTTGTTTTCACAATTCTGTCAACATATATAGATGGTGTGTGGACATCATTAGGCTCAAATGTGCCAATAGGTACAATTTCTTCAACCTCAGCAATAGTGATTTTCCCTGATGTTGCAACCATTGGATTGAAATTGCGGGCCGTTTTTCGGTAAATCAAATTGCCAGCTTCGTCTGCTTTCCATGCTTTGACTAGTGCAAGATCCGCAACAATACCCCGCTCAAGTATGTACGTTTCTCCATTAAATTGTTTAGTTTCTTTGCCTTCTGCAACAACGGTGCCAACTCCTGTTTTTGTAAAGAACCCTGGGATGCCTGCACCACCTGCACGAAGTCGTTCAGCAAGTGTTCCTTGGGGGCAGAATTCAATTTCAAGTTCTTCAGCCATAAACTGTCGTTCAAATTCAGCATTTTCACCCACGTATGAACTCATCATCTTTTTGATTTGTTTCGTTTGCAAAAGTAGTCCTAGCCCCCAATTGTCTACGCCAGCATTGTTTGAAATACATGTCAGGTTGCTAACACCTGTATCGCGAAGCGCGATAATGAGTTGTTCTGGAATGCCGCATAAGCCAAAACCGCCGACCGCAACCATCATGTTGTCGAAAACAAGGCCATTAAGTGCCTCGCGTGTGGATTTATATATCTTGTTAGCCATATTTGGCATCATACGATAATGCCTTCTAGCCTTGGCGAATCCACTTTACTAATTGAAGAATACTTGGTGGTTTTCCTTGCATTAAAATCCCGATTCTAAAGATTCTTGAGCACATCCAAACCATCAATAAAACAGATCCAATACTTATCCCCATTGAAAGTAGTATTTGCCAAATTGCCACGGGTTCAGTGGAAGAAGTGATTCGTAAAATCATTATGAATGGAAGCAAAGGTGGGGTGAAACTTGTAACAGTCGCAATTATTCCATTTGGGTGCTCAGCAAGCACTGGCCAAAGCACCATTGGAATAATCAGGATGAGCATGATAGGGCCCATGAGTGATTGTGCATCGCGCAATTCACTTACTGCGCTTCCAACTGCAGCCATAATCGTTGCGACCATGAAATAGGCGATAATAAAGAAAAAACCAAATAGAAGTAGGTGCCAAATTGGAATGATGTCCAACAGAGCAAAGGTGAGTAGCCCTGCAAATGCTGCTGAACCGTACATGCCTAATATTACTGCGCTTACGCCGGCCTGACCCAATATTTTTCCACCTAAGAGTTGCATTGGACTTATTGCACTGAGCAATACTTCCATGACTTTATTACCTTTTTCCTCAATAGTCGTAGTTAATAAATAATTTCCACTAGTGAATGTTGCAATCCACAAGAGCATCATGAATGCCATAGGAATTATTCTTCGAGCAATCTCATTGTCCTTTGCTTCCCTACCATCCTCAGAAAGCCGAGTAGCTGTTATCCGTGGTCGCTGGACAAGTGCATATATGTCATCAGGCTGATGTCCAAGTCGTTGCAGTCGAACATCAACCACTGAGCGCGAAGTTGCAGCAGTTAATAATTCGGTATGGTTTGGAGAAAAGTTACTTGGAATAAAAACTTCTAGCCGCTCTTCACTCTCTTGGTTCTCAAGTAATGATTCCGGGACTACTATTAAGCCATTGTATGTTCCATTACGAATCTCATTCTTAAGTGTTTCAAGTTCGTTCTCTGAAGCTGAAACAATTGTTAAATCGACTGTTGCCGTAGGTGGCTTCATTGCACTAGTTATTAGCTCAGTTTGGAAGCTCGTAGGTAGCTGGTCAGTAATTTTTAGCAAAGTGTCCGGTGTTTTAGTGATTTGCTCTTGTATCTTTTTGGTGACATCATCGGGAGCGACAACGATAATAGTGCCCGTAAGTGGTGTGTCATTTGAATCAGCAAGAAGAGGGGCGACAACAATAAAAAGCCCCATCATTAAGATTGGCATCACAATGGCGCCGAATAAAAACGCTTTGGTCATCGCAGTGTGTCGAAACTCTCTCCACGCAACTGTCAATGTTTTACGCATGATGGAGCTCCAGTCTGGCAGCATCTGCGGCTTCACTGCCTCGACTCATTGCGATTTGCTCAATAAAAATTTCATCGAGTGTTGGTCGAGCAAGTTGAGCAGAGAATACAGGGACCGTAGAAACAATTTTTTGAAGCACATCGACGGGATTTGTGTTTTTATTGACGCGCAAATTAATTTGATTCTGTTTGTTTATCGGTGAGATATATTCTACACCCTCAAATAAGTCTATGGAACAGTCAGTATCAACAGGTTCGATAACAACAGACCTTGGATTAAATTTATCTTGAATTGAAATAAGCGAGCCATCGAGTACTTTTGTTCCTTGGTCAATCATGACAATTCGATCGCAAATCTGTTCTGCTTGATGAAGCACATGCGTGGAAAATAGTATCGTTCGTCCTTCTTGATGCAAGTCGTGAATAATTGATCCTATAACTCGAGCATTCACAGGGTCGAGCCCAGAGAATGGTTCGTCAAGGATAATCAATTCGGGATCATGAATAATTGCAGCAAGAAATTGAACTTTTTGCTGCATCCCCTTGCTAAGTTCTTCGCATTTTTTGCTGTGTACATCGGGTAGTTCTACGCGATCAAGCCAGGTATTAACTTTTCGTCGAAGTGAAACGCCGCGAAGTCCTTTTAAATTTCCAATGTATTCAATGAATTTTGAGACCTTCATTTTGCGATATACGCCACGTTCTTCAGGCAAGTAGCCAATTCGATCCTTTGAATTAATAGCACTTTTGCCTAGGACCTGAATAGAGCCAGAGTCTGGGTGAATGATGGACATAATCATGCGAATGGAAGTGCTTTTCCCTGCACCATTTGGCCCTAAAAAGCCACACATTGATCCTTGCGGTATTTCAAGATTTAAGTTTCTTACAGCTTTCGTTTCACCGAAAGATTTTGAAACGTTATGGAGTTCAATTGCTGAGGTCATGGTTTACTCTGTAGTAATTGGATTTCAGCAGGTAATTCGAATAGCTCTTTTCGAGCTTTATCAAGTTGTATTCGATCAAGTTTTAAAGTTATTTCGTTACCATCTCTTCTATATACAATTGTATGAAATAGTAATAAATCCCCAACTCTTTCCCAGTCTCGAAAAAAAACATCAACTATCGTTTTGCCATTCGCCGTATTTTCTTCTGTTCGTCTTCCTTTAGGGCGGAATGTTTTCTTTGAAAAATAAACGAGTTGTTCATTTATTTTTTCTTTGTTGATTTGTACTATCCAGCAAAGTTCATTATCAAAAGTTTGCTCGCCAATGATTTCCATATTATCTAACTCTAGTGGCAACATTGTGAACCATTCAAGCCAATTCATTTGCTGGACTTTCTTTGAAAGTGCAGCGCTGCTAATGATGTCCCAAGAAATGTCACCTGATTCATTAAGTTTTTGTTCCCAAGAGGTAGTACCATCGGAACCGAATTTAGTTTGACCAACACCGATATAAGTCATAATGCCAAGTACTAGGCCGCCTTTACGCGTTGAAAGCTCAATTTCAACGACAGGTCGTTCATCTGCAAGTCGCATAATGCCATGCAGTTGGAAAGAATCAAGTTTATTGAGTTGCTTGGCTCCACCAATTGATTGGACAGCCCTATTAAGCAAAGTTGCAGGCGTGGTTTTCAATTCTTGCGAAGGCGCCTGCGTCGAAAAAAGTAGAGCAGGGCACACAAGGAGCATGATGGATATTACTAGTCTCATTAGAGTTATAGATAATACCGTTTTTCAATCCTGAGCAGGCTAAAAAGCCTTTATATGTTTATTTGCATTTGTGGTTGTTGCTTTGTGTTGTCTCAGGTAGGCTTCCCGGATGAATTCATCAATTCATAGTTTTGTCTCTAAAAATGGGCTCGTTTTGGACGGGGGGATGGGTTCAGCTGTGCAATTAATCGATACAGATATTGAGCGTGATTACCTCGGCAGGGAGAACTGTACCGATATTTTGACACGAAGCAGGCCTGACATCATTCGTGGAATCCATGATTCATTTCTTAAGATTGGTGTCGATGCAATTGAGACAAATACATTCGGCGCAAATCGCTTGGTGCTTTCTGAGTTTGACGCCGAAGCAGCATCATGGGCTTACGAATTGAATGTTAGATCGGCTGCTATTGCAAGAGAAGCATGTGATGCATTTGACGGTGATCGCTTTGTTTTGGGTTCCATGGGGCCAGGGACAAAGCTTATCTCTCTTGGGCAAGTTTTATGGGCGAGCATGCTTGATTCGTACACAGAACAGGCGAGCGGTTTAATTGAAGGTGGAGTTGATGCATTCTTGATTGAAACATGTCAAGATATCTTGCAAGTGAAGTGCGCAATCAATGCATGCTTGAATGCGCTTGCTCAGTCGGGTAAGTCAGCTGATGAGATTCCAATTATGGTCAGCATAACAATAGAAACTACCGGAACAATGCTAGTGGGTAGTGATTTGCAAACCGTAGTGCATGCACTCACTCCTTATCCAATTTTTTCGCTAGGTTTGAATTGTGCAACTGGTCCGGAACTCATGGAGCCACACATCGCTTGGCTCGCTAAACATTGGGACCGTCCTATTTCGGTCTTCCCAAATGCTGGTTTACCAGAAATGATTGATGGAGTTGCACGTTTTCCACTATCAGCACATGCATATGGCGTTGCAATGAAACAATTTGTAGAACGTTATGGCGTGCAGATAGTAGGCGGTTGTTGCGGTGCGACACCCAAGCATCTAGAAGCATTTATACAGCAAAAGCGAACTAGAAAACAAAACGAAACTGCAATGCTGGCATCTTCAGCAACTAGTTTATATCATTCTGTTGAGTTTAAACAGGATTCCTCAATTCTAATAGTTGCCGAGCGCACAAATGCTAATGGTTCTCGTAAATTCAAGCGCCTTCTCGAGGAAGAGCAGTTCGATGGGCTAGTAGATATGGCAAAAGAAGAGCTTGCTGGTGGTGCCCATGTGCTTGATTTGTGCGTCGATTATGTGGGAAGAGATGGAGAGGCTGACATGGCGGCACTTGTTGGACGAGTTGTTCAACATGTTGATGCGCCTATTATGCTTGATTCTACAGACGCTAAGGTTATCGAGGCTGGCTTACAACGAGCTGGTGGTCGTTGTATCGTTAATTCAATTAATTTAGAAGATGGTGAAGATCGTTTTGATTCTATTTGCCCATTACTTCAGGCCTATGGTGCAAGTTGTGTTGGCTTGACAATTGATGAAGAGGGGATGGCAAAAACAAAAGCACGCAAAGTCGAAGTTGCTCGCCGAATGCATGATTTGTATACGCAGAAATGGGGATTTCAATCGTGTGACTTGATGATTGATGTACTCACATTTACGATTGGCACAGGAGTGGATGCAGACCGAGCGCTAGGGCTTGAAACACTCGATGCAATCGAAGTCCTCTCGCGTGAATTTCCCGAGTGCGGCTTCCTTCTGGGAGTTTCAAACATTAGTTTTGGTTTGAAACCTCAAGCAAGAAAAGTTTTGAATTCAGTATTTCTGTATGAAGCAATACGGCGTGGCCTCACGGCGGCGATTGTTCATTCTTCAAAAATCCTTCCTAAACATACAGTACCAAAAGAACATTGGGATGCTGCTCGCGCATTGATTTACAATGAGCAACAAGAAGATGTTGACCCCTTGCTTTACTTCTTGTCTCTTTTTGAGGATGGGGTTAAGGCTGAAGATATACCTGCGGAATTGCTTCCAATTGAAGATCGACTTCGAAAACATATTATCGATGGCAAGCGTGATGGTCTTTATAATTCCTTAGAAGAAGCACTTGAGCAGTGGAGTGCTTTAGATATTGTGAACAATTATCTCCTTGAAGGGATGAAAACGGTTGGAGTGCTTTTTGGCACCGGCCAGATGCAATTGCCATTTGTGTTGCAGTCTGCTGAAGTAATGAAACAGTCAGTTGCATTCCTTGAGCCGCATATGGATAAAAAAGATGTTGTTAATCGCGGGCGTATAGTTCTCGCAACGGTTGCTGGTGATGTTCATGACATCGGCAAGAATTTAGTTGACATCATCCTGACCAACAATGGTTTTACAGTAGACAACATTGGTATTCGAAAAACTATTGATGAAATAATCGATGCGAGTGAATCCTTTGATGCAGATTTAATAGGAATGTCTGGATTACTTGTTAAATCTGTTGGAGTAATGGAGCAAAACCTTATTACTATGAATGCTAGGGGAATTACAGCACCGGTAATGCTTGGTGGTGCGGCATTAACAAGGCATTGGGCTGAGTCTAAATTACGTTCTTTGTACAATGGCTCTCTCTACTACGGTAAGGATGCATTTGAAGCACTTGCAGTATGCAACCATTTTGCAAGCGGAACTTTGCAAGGAGTTGATGAACGAATAGATACGCGTCTTGAAAAGCGTGCGGAAGTTGAAGCTAAAGTCAGTGCCGGAAGACGAGAGCGTGTTGAGCGTGGCGGTGTTGCCGTGAAGGAGCCTCCTCTTGAAACTGTAGTTGTGCCAACTGCGCCTTTTTTTGGTTCGAAAGTTGCGACGGATATTTCTTTAAGTGAGATTTATCCGTATGTGAATACAACTGCGCTCTTTCGTGGTCAGTGGGGCTTTCGAAGGGGTTCACTGTCAAAAGAAGATTACAACAAAATGGTCAAAGATAAAGCAAGCCCCATTTTTGAACGTCTCAAAGCACAATGCATCGAAGAGCAGATTTTAAAACCTCAGGCAGTATGGGGTTGGTGGCCATGCAATAGTCAAGGTAATGATGTTGTTTTATTCGATACTGTAAATCACGAAAAGGAAATTGCTCGGTTTAGCTTTCCCCGTCAATCTAAACGTGCGCAGCGTTGTCTTAGCGACTTTTTCTTATCAGTTGACTCTGGTGAACGAGATATTATTGGGATGTCTTGCGTAACGGTTGGTAGTCAAGTGAGTAAGCGTGCGATGTCTCTTTTTGAGGATGACGAATACGTTGAATATTTGTACTTGCATGGTTTAGGTGTAGAGGTTGCAGAAGCACTTGCAGAATATTGGCATAAGAAAATGCGCCAAGAGATTAATATTTCAAGTGAGGATAAGCCGACTCCAAAAGAACTGTTTGCTCAGGGCTATCGTGGAAGCCGATATAGTTTTGGTTATCCAGCATGTCCTGAAATGAGTATGCAAGAGGCCCTTTTTGATTTATTAGAACCTGGCCGAATTGGATGTTCACTTACTGAGTCGTGGGAAATTATCCCTGAACAATCAACAAGCGCCATTGTTGTGCACCATCCTAGAGCGAAATATTTTAATGCAAAATAAACTTTCATTTTTATTTGTGAAGTTGAGGCTGCTGCTTAAGAATTTCAATACGAGACAGAAGGCTCTACTTGCTTTAGTTTTAATTTTACCTGCACCCTTGATAGGTGTTTCTAGCTCGCTCTATCTGCCGTCCATCGAAACTGGAGCGCAAGAAATCGAAATTGGAAAATTTCTTTGGGGAGTTGCTAAATTATGGCTCTTGCTTTTTCCTCTGGCTTGGCTAGTGATAGTAGACAATGGAAAGCTAAGTTGGTCGCCAACTGGTTTAAAGGGTGTTCTTGCAGGTCTGCTCTGGTCGATTCCAGTCTCATTGGCACTTCTTGGGGCTTACTGGGTTTCAAAGGGCGGTTCTTTGGTTGACCCAGAAGCGACGAGTTTTATCAAAGAACTTGGCCTCACAACGCCCGCAAGATTTTTAATATTTGCATCTGCAATGTCTCTCGGCAACTCACTTATGGAAGAGTATGTATGGCGCTGGTTTGTATTTAGTAGATTCAAGATACTTGTTGGTATTTGGCCATCTATTTTATTGTCCGCATTCTTTTTTACTGTCCATCATGTAGTAATCATGTGGGCCGTGGGTTCCATCTGGTTGATTCTTGCAGGTTCGTTGGCGTTATTTTTGGGTGGGATCATCTGGGGGTATCTGTATGCGAAGTACAATTCAATATGGCCCGGATGGATATGTCATGTCGCTGCAGACACCACTATCATGTGGGTTACGTGGCAGATTTTGACGTCAAATTAATCGTCATGTTTCTCTTTTATTAATAGGTCACTTATGATTCCACAAGTCATACCAAATCATAAAAAATCCTCGCTATTGATTACTCAGTCAATAGCGAGTGGTGCTATAGGAATTATATTTTGGGTTTTTCTAGCAAGATTTATGGATATGAGAGATTTCGGTGAGTTTTCGGCTGCAAGATCTGTTTTGAGCATAGCAATACTCCTTTCTTCGCTTGGAATGGGTACGCTTGTTACAAAGGAATATGGAAAAAGCTATATGAGTGGGCAATGGGAATTTGCTCGAGGTATGCGAAGGTCAATACCTGTCATGCTAATTACGGCATGTTTAATCTGCTTTTTCGTGTTGGTGGCATTTCATGCGACTGTCTACGAGGAGACAGCGGTAAGATTAGAGAGCTTTATTGCGGTACTTGCATTGCTTCCTTTATATGTTTTTGCTGGTTTTATGGGTGCAAGTAGTTCTGCTTATGGAGCGCCAGCTAGATCGAGCGCAATTATTGGCTGGGGCTGGGGGGCCCTATCAATTGCAGTGCTATTTATTTTTACAGTTTTTCAGGGTTACAAAATAGGAGTTATTGACGCTGCGACAATATGTGCAATTGCAGCTGCAACGACGCTGCTGTTCGTTTACTTGTTGGCTAAGTTTGTAGAACCGGCGGAGATTAAATCAGGCGAGAATTTTTTTGATCGAATTTCATGGGTTAAGAGTGGACTTGCTATTGCCCTCGCAAGTGTGTCTGCTGTGATTTTAGATCGGGGCGGACTTATTGTTTTGGGTTGGGTTCACGCTGATGCAGAAGCAGCCGCTCGGTTAAGTTCGGCGAGCAAATTATCTTCTGTACTATTGGGATTAGCCTTTGGCTTAGGTCGCGCTTATCGACCTTTGCTTGCACAAGCAGTGGCTGCAGAAAATTCAAAACAAATCAAGAAATTATTGTTTGCATGGATTCGTACAATTTCTATACCTATTTTTGTCCTTGGGGCAACTCTTCTCATCTTCGGTAAGCACTTTTTAGGACTGTATGGTGAAGAATATGTCGCCGGATATTGGACACTTGTTGTATATGTTTTTAGTTATGGTGCAGCTGCTTTGATTTACTTAGGCCGTCCGCTTTACCAATTTTTTGGTTGTAGTAAGCAAGTGCTAATAATAATGGCATCAGTAGCAGTGTTAGGTATTGTAGGGATGGTGCTACTTGCCTCTATATGGAGCGATTTTGGTGTTGCACTTGCTACAGCTATATCGATAAATAGCGGTATTGGTTTGATCTTCTTGCTTTGTGTTAGGAAGTTAAGGCGCTTGGGTTAGTGCAATAGAACTTCGTAATTGAAAAATAGTGAAGTATTAAATTTTACCGACTCAGCTTGTCATCAAGGTAGCTAGCAGCCTGGTCGATGTTGATTCGTTCTTGGCTTGCAGTATCACGATCGCGAACGGTAAGAGTATTATCTTCAAGTGTATCACCGTCAATTACGAAACAATATGGCGTCCCGGCTTCATCCATCCGCGCGTATCGCTTGCCAATGGATTGTTTTGCGTCATATTGAACCACGTGCTTTTTTCGCATATCTTCATGGAGTTTCATTGCAACTTCTGGCATTCCATTCTTGTTAACAAGGGGGAACACAGCGGCTTTAATAGGAGCAATGCGTGGATTAAATTTCATGAATACTTTTGAGGGCCGATCGTCGGGCGTGTATGCTTCACAAAGAAGTGCAAGCGTGCCTCTGCTAAGACCGGCTGATGGTTCGATGACATGAGGAACGTATCGTTCGTTTTTCTGCTGATCAAAGTAGTTCACTTTTTTGCCACTGAACTCGCCGTGTCGTGATAAATCAAAGTTTCCTCTATGAGCTACACCCTCTAGTTCACCATATCCTGGATCAGTAAATGGGAATTTGTATTCAATATCAAATGTTCCACAACCTTCTTTTGCATAATGAGCTAATTCATTAGAATCATGTTGTCTCATCTGTAAATTGTCAGTAGTCAATCCCATTTTTTGCCACCATTTTTTTCGGTAATCGCACCAGAACTCGTACCATTGCTGCGCTTCCTCTTCATGGCAGAACCATTCAATTTCCATTTGTTCAAATTCCCGAGAGCGAAAAATGAAATTTCTTGGTGTGACTTCGTTACGAAAAGCTTTGCCTATTTGAGCAATTCCAAAAGGAACTTTGACGCGCATTGTGTCAACAACATTCATGAAGTTGAGAAAAATGCCCTGCGCCGTTTCTGGTCGCAAATATGCTTTGTTGTCATCGCCACCTGTTGCACCGACTGTAGTATCAAACATCAAACTAAATTGCCGAGGCTCCGTGAGCGTCCCAGGTTCTTTTGCATCTGGGCCAACCAGATCTTCAAAGATATAGTCAGGCGCTAAATCTTCTACGCAGCCAATTTGAAACCCATTGTCACAATTAATGTCTTCTGGCAAGCTTTCAAGCTTCAAATATTTAGCCATAAGTTTGCAAGCGCGCTCATAGCTGTCATTCGAGCTACTGATTTCAAAAGCGTACATTCTTTCGCAAGAGTCGTGATGTATGTAATGAAGATGATCTAAGCGATATCTTGATTTTGTTTCTCGGCAATCAACCATTGGATCATTGAACCCCCCAACGTGGCCAGATGCTTCCCATACTTTAGGATTTTGAATAATTGAAGAGTCAATGCCAACAATACTAAGTTGCTCGCCATCTGGGCCCATAGGAGGGCAATGGACCATGTCGTGCCACCATGCATCCCGTAAATTATTTTTCAGTTCAGTTCCAAGTGGCCCATAATCCCAGAAACCATTTAGCCCACCGTAAATTTCACTAGCTGGGAAAATGAAGCCTCGTCGTTTGCAAAGTGATACAAGTTCTTCCATGGAATATGTTGCTGTAGTCATAGTGTTGATTCTATCGGGGTTGTTGTTGCGAGTGCGTGAGCCAGTTCAACGGCTTTTAGGAGTGAATGTTCATTGGCATTAGGTGTGTGAGCAATGTCGAATGCTGTTCCATGGTCTGGGCTTGTGCGAATGATTGGTAAGCCTACAGTCCAGTTTACAGAAGAACCAAAGGATAGTAGTTTGACCGGTATAAGCCCTTGGTCGTGGTACATCGCTACGATGACATCATACTTACTCGCTTTAGAAAAAATAGTATCTGCTGGAAAAGGTCCTTTTACATTGACTCCATTATTTTTTGCGAGCTGTATAGCAGGTTTGATAAGACGCTTCTCTTCATCTCCAAGTACGCCATTTTCACCTGCGTGCGGATTTAGGCCAGTCACAGCAATTTTTGGCTTTTCAATGCCAAGTTCTTTGCATCCAATATTTGCTAAATCTATGGCGTCATGGATTTTTCCGATTGTCAATACATTACGAATATCCATTAGTGGAATATGGCATGTTGTAAGCAAAACGCGAATTTCTTTCGCTACAAACATCATCGCATGGCGTTTTGCTTTAGTCCTAGATGAAAAAAGCTCAGTATGCCCAGGCCAGTTATACCCTGCTAGTGTCCAGCTCTCTTTACAAATTGGCGCAGTTACAATTGCGTCAATTCTTCGTGGATCGCCACTTTCTCGTAGAGCATCTTTAATAGCTGCTTCTACCCAGCGTTTTGAGACAATGCCACCAAGCTTACTTGGAGCATGTTTCAAAGTGAGCAGGGCATCATCACCATCATCAATGACGATAACGTCGGCATTGAGTTTTCTTTGAGCACGTTCTGAGTTACCCGCTACGCGGAACCATGATGGAGCAATTCCGCTTTTGTCGGCGGCGTAAGTTAAAACGTCATTAGCACCGTAGATAACAAAACGAATTTTACGACGTAAGTCTTTATTTGAAATAACTTTCGCAACTATTTGTGGGCCTATGCCTGAAGGATCGCCCAATGAGATTCCAATGGTTGGTCGGGTCATTATCCGATGCCACCCTTCAAAGGGCCATTGCCAAATTTCTCGCGCAATTTGCGCATCGCGTTATCGTCTTCTCGCGCGGGCTGATTTTCGTTGCCATCGATTGCTTGCTTGAGTGATAAACTGATTTTTCTTGTAGCAGGATCAACAGATAAGACTTTTACCGTGATTACTTGCTCTTCCTTCACTATATCTTTGGGAGATTTGATTCGGTGGTCAGCTAGTTCGGAAATATGGATGAGTCCTTCATTTCCGGAACCAATATCTACGAATGCACCAAAGTCGGCAAGGCGAGTTACAGTCCCCTCGATCATCTCCCCAACTGCAACGGTGGCCATTTGAGAAACAAAGGGGTCTTCAAGGAGTTGTTTCATGCCAAATGCAAGCTTGGTTTCGCCACTATCTGTGTTGATATCTAGGAGTTGTACTCGAACAACATCGCCCATTTTGACGAACTTCTGTGGATCGATATGCCGCTCCCAAGTCATTTCTGATTTGTGGATTAATCCCTCTAGGCCACCGATATCTGCAAAAGCTCCATAGTGTTGAACAGAGGTGATTGTGGCATCAAAGGTATCGCCAACTTGCAATGTTTCAAGAATCTCTGCTTTTGCAGTTTCACGCTCTCTCTGCAGGACGGCCTTCCTGCTAAGTACCAGTCTGTTTGATCTTTTATCAAGCTCTATAACTTCACAGGCAAATTTCTCGCCGATGAATACTTCAAGATCTGGAACATGATGAAGGGCTGCATGACCTGCGGGCATAAAACCATTATGACCAGCGAGCTCCATATTAAGCCCTCCTTTGTTCGTGCCAGTACATCTTGCTTCTATAATTTGACCCGTTTCAAGGGCGTCCCAGCTCGCTTTTTGTACAGCGCCTTTTCTTGAAAGTACCAGCATCCCATCTCTATCTACTCGTTCAACAATAAAATCAATCGAATCCCCAACATTTGGCAGCTCTTCAAAATGCGTTTTTGGGCAACAGCCTTGTTCTCGAGGACCAAATTCAATAAGGATATTTGGTCCATGAATCGCAGCAACCACTCCAGAACGCGTGCCGCGCGCCTTACTGGGCGCCAAGGCTTGATGATCCAAGATTTCTGCGAAACTTCCGTCTCCTATAGCATCAAAAATTTCTTGTTCTAGGTCGCTCGTATAAGGTTTTTTTGCCATTTGTGTATCGTACACCCTCATGCTCAAATAAAGAAGGCGCACATCAAGATGAAAATGATTGCTTGCGGTACCATTTTGATAGCGTTTTTTGGCCGTCAAGCCGGTACTCATCGTGTATCATCAATGTCCAATGCCGATAGTCGGCGTCATATCTCTTCATGAACGTTAAGGAAAACTAAAAACATGGCACATCCCTCAGCCGCTTGGGGCATCGAAATAGGTCAATTTGCAATCAAGGCACTCCGTCTTGAGCGCAATGGCGACGATGTGGAGGTCACCGACTTTACCGTTGTTCCTCATAGGAAAGTTTTGTCGACGCCCGATATCGATGTCGCAGAAGTTACACGCTTAAGTCTTGGGCAATTGATTAGTGAAAAGAACCTTGAAGGTGAACACTTGGTTATCTCGGTTCCTGGTCATTCTGCATTCGCGCGCTTTGCTAAACTCCCGCCGGTTGAACCAAAAGCACTTCCGGAAATAGTTAAGTTTGAAGCTGTTCAGCAAATTCCGTTTCCAATTGAAGAGGTTGAATGGGATTATGAAGCGTTTCGCGAAGAGGGTTCGCCAGAAGTCGAAGTAGGGATTTTTGCAATCA
>Ga0163179_10000896_pt1 | contig 21219 bp, 39 predicted proteins | sample AtlANTMetagenome_FD_109643 | JGI IMG/M metagenome (GOLD analysis project Ga0163179, IMG submission 109643) | Marine eukaryotic phytoplankton communities from the Atlantic Ocean - Atlantic ANT 2 Metagenome | ecosystem: Environmental > Aquatic > Marine > Oceanic | place: North Atlantic Ocean...
CCTTGTCGTGGTGCTAGGGCTTTTCACTAACGAACACCTAACATTTATAATCGCCATGTCTAATACAATGACTACCGAACTGGTTCAGCCAAATGCTGAAGTTATTAACGCAAAAGACAACCTCCTAGGCAATGCTATTGCTCGCAAATCTAAGAGCGGCAGCAATCTGGGTTTCCGTGTCACGTTCCACAAAGACGAGAACGGTCGCATGGTTGAGTCGATTGCAAACCTCCGTAAAGCTCTTAAGGCTCAAGGCTTCAAGGGTAATGCGTTAACTCGAGAAATCGAAAGTGTCTGGAAGTGCGACGATACCCGGATGCGGGTTCTAGCTCACGCCGCACAAGAATATATGTTTGAGCAAGGCTTACGCCCTGAGCATCTAGACCTATCCTCAACTGGCAAATCTGCTGTCTACCGTTGGAAAAAATCACCGACAGTCAAGGCAAGTGGAGCCAAGTCTAGTGCTAAGGATGCCGCCAACATTGCAGCAGCAACGGCCCTGATGAACACCCTCGCTGAGAATGGTGTTGAGATCAGCTTTGCCGAAGCCCTGACTAAGATCAAGGGTTAAGGCTTAAGGGTTCAGACGGGTGGCCTTTGGCTTACGGGTCAAGGGCTGCCACCTGAGTTCTTATGAAAACCAAAATTATGAAACCTACTTACAAAGTCGGGCAGGTTGTTAATGTGAATCCCTACTACGGTGGTGGACTCATGGAGATAACCGAAGTCGTGGGAATTATTGACGATAGCAAGCAATGTTTCTACCGAGGTGAAGTTCGTGGCAATGGACTAACAAGACCAACAATCGAGCTTCACGCGGAGAATGACCTGAAAGAGACTACATGAAAACCAAAAAGAAAAAACAACTACCGAGGCGAAGCTACGCCTTTCGTGCCGCTCTGGACTTAGTGACAAGTCAGGAGCCGCATCTAGACTACGATGCCAGATGTAAAAAAGCGGCATTAGTTCAACGCATATTCAAGGCTCAAGGCGTCAAGCCCAAGACTACGCCACGGCATGAACGAGCGACCATAATCTCACAGCGGAAACGTATGCACGTCGAAGCTGAATACGTGCTGGATAGACAGGATGCCGCTTTCCATGTATCGGATAGCATACTCCTGACTTACGGCCCCTACATAAACCCACTAAACGAAAGGTAAATAATGAGTGAAGAAAAGACAGCAGCAGGATTGATCCGGTTCGTCCAGTCGGACTTGGAGACATTCGTTAATAACCCCGCTATAAAGGATGAATACAAGGAATCCGTATCCCAGCTATTCCGCGCAAATAAGGTGCTGTTAGACCGTGCCTTGGAATTGATGCTTATCGAAAAACTTATAGCCGTGAATGAAGTATTATGAAACCACCACAAACACACGGAGAATTGATTAGGGCCATGATGGGAGAGCTACAGAGGTTCAACCAAGGGTTCCAGCCTATCAGCGAAGAGACAATCAACATCATGGAAGGTGTGGCGGATAATGACTGCAATGCAGGTCAAACGCTCAGGTTTCTTTCCAAGTACATAGGAAAAGCAGCAGAAGCGTGGGACGAAAGCTGGCATGGCCAAATCTCAAGCAAACCTGCACAAGGTAATAAAGAAGGATGATAGATATGAACGATAAAGAAAGGATTATGTGGGTAGAAAACCACGAAGGACTGTATCGCTGGCGTCAGCGCGAAGGCGGCTCAATGATCGACTTCCTAAGACGTAACCGGCGATGGATTGACAACATCATCGAGGAGGAGTCCGGGCCGTATCACAGCGGCGAACCAACTCACGACCCCCGTCAAGGCGGAGGCCAATGGGCTAACTAACAACAAAGAATGTTATGAATGTGAGACACCTAAAAGAATCAGAAATTAAACAGATGGCGGAGTATGCTGTTACTAACTACGAGTTTTCCTGCTCATGGAAATCGGCATTTAATTCGGCGGTGGAGTTCGCTGCTGATGAGTTCGGAGTGACGGCAACTAAAGCCCAAGCTGCAACGGCTGTTAATATGGCCAAGATGATATGGGAAGGATACAAGATCGAAGCTCAAAAGGAGATACACAAGATATGAAACTTAAAGACACCAATGGGAAGGAATACGAGTTCTCCCACAAGAATTACGAGGTGGGCTGCGGAGGTGACGAATCTCCAATGCTGTGGGGTGGCAAGGCTTACCTCTACGTTTGGAACACCCTGAAGCGTGTGCATGAATACTATGTCTACACGGAGGATGTGTTTATCCCTGCAACAGAAGCACCGTGGTTAAACAAATGAAAACTAAAGAATTTTGGTGGGAGATCGGTCGCGGCTTAGTGTTCGCGGCCTTTTTCGTACCATCAGCGTGGGCATTCTACTGTTTGCCCGAAATCATAAGATACCTAACAAAATGAAAGAGAAGTTATCGACTGGCGATGATGTCCTGAAACACTTGGACTTGATCGAGGAGAATGCGCCTCCAATGGTGCAACTAGCAGCCGCAGCAATCTTGCTGAGAGATACCAACTTCCCAGAGTTGATTTATCAAATACTCGATGAAGGGAAGATTGAAGAGCCGTGCGACAAGATGGGTAAAGCCGTTCAGTTCGCAATGACAGCTATGGAACGTGTAATGGCTAACCACATAAAGGAAAACAGTAAGCTGGGTGGAATATCCATAGAGATGCCGGAAGAAGAAGAGAAAGAAGATACCGCATGGAAAATGCCGGAAAACTACAGAAACTAAACATGAAAACCATTATCTGCGTATTAAAAATATTCCTAATCACTATCCCAATGTGCCTTGGCGGTATGTTTTGGTACACCGTGACACTCCGACCTTCATTGGGGATTTGGAGCGTTGGTATGACTTGCATGACTGCTTACTACAAGAATGTATGTCTCTTCAATGAAGGGGAAGTAATGCACTTATACAACGAGGAGGAGGAGTTAACACATTCAATGAATAACTACTTAGAACATGAGGAAAGGAATCAATCAGAGTAAACAGGGTCAAACATTTTGGCCAGAGTTGTTACCTAACGAAGTTAGATACATGACCGAGGCAGAGTTTGACGTAGCAATAACAAAACTAAGAAAAGAAATAAGCGAAATAGATGACAACAGAAACAAAAAATCCAAGGCCGAAGCCAACGCAAGATGAAGCACTCGCTTGGTTAAAGGTAAACGAACCAGCCCTATTCAATGAGGCTATCAAGGAACGCGACTGGGTTTGGGTTCGTCTCGGCCCCGTGCCTAGCAATGCGAAAACCATGATCGCTGAAGGGTGGCGTAAGAAGAAAGAAACCACTCACAAGTTGCCCGATGGAACAGATGCCCAATGGTATCACTCATGCCAAGGGAAGTGGCGGCGGGGAGGTTTCAAGAAGCGTAAAACCAAACCTGCACAAGGTAATCCCAAGGGTGAAATGACGCCTGAAAAAGCATGGGAGTTAGCAAATTCACTATAACCAAAACAACACTATGTCTACTACAATAGATGAAACCGAAGTCGGAGCTTTCGCAAAAGCTGTTACAGTTATGATCGGAACCTTAAACCCGATTGCCAAACGTCAAGTCACCAACTATCTGGATAAGTTTTGCCAAGAGGTTAACCACACTTGCGTTAGCATTGAGGACAAGATTGCTGGTTTCCAATACTGGCATGGCGAAATGGAGATTGCGGATAAGACTCTAAAGCATCTCAAGTTCGTAATGAAGGTTATGCGAGACGGAGAGTGGTCGCTGCTGGACGGAAATAGCTGGGACGAAGATGCCGGTACAGAAAGCCGCCCCCAGCAGGACGAATCCCAACCGGAGGCGACAGCGGTAACAACAACGCCCGACTCTACCACCGGCCTAAGCAAAAGGCAACTTATGGAGCAGGCCATGAGGCAGATGCAGGAGCTTATGTCTAACGATGACAGCGACACTCAGACCATCGCCCTATCGGTGTTCCGTGAGCAGTTCAAGCCAGCTTTTGCCGAGGCTGTTAAGGATACAGACGGCAAGTTAGGTATCGAGGAGCGCATTCAGTCTATCGTTGATAGCACACCGCCGAAGATGGATGACGAGAAGGTCAAGCTTGCTGTCGATGCGGTTGTTCAAAGTGCGTTCGGTACTCAGGTTAAGCAGGACTTGGCATCAGGTACGAAGGTGCTGCTCCCGCCCATCGAGGCTCCGTGTCCGTACTTCGTATCAACTCCCATCGCAGATGAGATCGAGTTCAACTACGTTATGGGCCAGCACATCTTAGTTGATGGCCCAAGCGGGTCAGGCAAGACGTACCCTATAGAGCAGGTGCTTAGGAAATTGGGTAAGCGTTACATCAAGATCAACTTCGCTGATGGCATACGCTTGAGTGATCTTACTGCCCGACAGGAGATCGTTGTAGAGAATGGTCAGACTAAGACGGTGTATGTTGATGGCTTGCTTACCTACGCTATGCGTCACGGGCTTCCGGTTATCGGAGATGAGGCAGACCAAGCACCGCAAGAGTTGATGTCCGCTTTCAACCCGACGATGGACAAGTTCCCCGGTGAGTTGCTCCTGCCGTCAGGTGAGAGGGTGATTGCACAGCCCGGTTTCTGGGTCGCTATGACAGGTAACACCCTGACCGATGAGACTGGATTGTACTCCGGGTACAAGCCGAGCAACGCACTCACTAACCGATGCAGTTCAATCCGGGCTACATACCTTGAGTCGTCAGATGAGATCAGCATCCTAGTCAAGGACGGTCTCGATCAGACTGAGGCTCGCATGATCGTCAATGTAATGGGCAAGCTTAGGGATTTGTACCTCAACAGAGGCTCCGTTTCTCAAGCTCCATCAACGCGACAGGCAGTACGCATATCGAGGTACATTCAGGGGAAGGATGTGTATGGTAACACCAACGCTAACCTCCCCGGTATCGACCGCAACCGAGCATTCCACTTGGCATTCTTTAACTTCCTCCCGAAGAGCGAATATTCAAACGCTATTAGTGAGGCGAGCTACGAAGACAACGACATCAAAGAAATATAATAATATGAGTTACAGACTAACAACGGCGGCAGCCGAGCGGGTGATAGATCGTTTCTGCCAAGAGGTCAGACAGGGCCGCAGTATATATGAGGCAGGGCAAGCGTTACTTAACAGCCCTGATGAGCAGACACGTACCTTGGTTAAGCGATTGCTTATATCACAGCAAGTACGCAAGTCGATTGTGGAGTTGATTAACGGAGGTAATACACCATCTAGACCATGCAATCCAGTACCAGCCAAGACTGTTTGGGAGTTGGTGCAGGGCAGGATCAATGATGCTTACTATAAATCAAGGAACGCTGGCATCTACGGCCACTACAACCTTGAGTTCGTTTGGTTGGCTGCTTGCAATGAGTACGGCATCAAGTTTCCCAACGTAGCTCCGAAGGACAACAGCGGCAGCGCGGAAGAACAAGACGCACCAGTACCAATATTGGTAGACGGCCTTCCCCTAATAGAGAACAACCATCACAACATTTGCTCTATGCCTTATGAGTTATGTCAAAACCAAGTCAACATCTCCCAGCTTATGAATAGGTTCAGGCAGATGGTGAGCGTTCATCGTAAGCATAAGACAAAGAAAGACACCGATGATGGGTTCATAAACCCTGAGCGTCTCGTTGACGTTGTTCGCGGCACTAACTTAGACAGTGTCAGGGAGCTACCTGTTCGCGGCTCCAAGGTAAATGCTGCGGTGCAGTTGCATATTGATGCAAGCGGTTCGATGGGTGGCCACGGTGACAGGCAAGAGACAGCGTGTGCATTGGCTACCGCATTAGGTAACGCTTTTGAGCGTCTTAAAGTTCCCCTTCAGATCGTGGCGTTCGACGATAGCCCGGTGCTGGTCAAGGATTGGAACACGAAGATCAAAGATACCAAGGTAGCCCAAGTTCTTATGGGAGGTGGAACTAACCTGCCTCTCTCACTAGCTCAGTCTTTACCTAGTCTTATGAAGCGCAAGGAGAAGCGCAAGGTTCAGGTAATCCTCACAGACGGCAGCATATCTGCAAACCACTCATGGTGGGACGGAGTTAAGGAGTTGCGCTTACGTAAGGGGTATGAGTGCTACGGTTTCGGCGTACATAACCGCCTCCGCGAAGGTTACTTTGATGGTAAAGTTGACGACATTCACAATGGCAACATGATTCAGAAGGTTAGCCGTGAGGTTGGCAATATACTCATACATAAACCATGATAATAATAGATTGGATAAGCGCAGTAGTAAGCATTGAAGGGCCGATCACCGTGGCTAAATCAGCGGCGTGGGTTCAGGGATACTTCGTGGTTACTGGGGTGGCCGTTGTGGCTAAGTACATAGTGGCCTTAACAAAGCAATGAACATATTCGTAACAGACATAAACCCGATAACAGCAGCAAAGAACCTATGCGATCAGCACGTTAACAAGATGATCGTTGAGAGTGGGCAGATGTTATCTAACGCATTCGATCTTGATCGTTTAGCAGAGGGTGATTGCCCAAGGAATGCAACGGGAAACCCTCGCAGCCACGGGTACGCCAGACATCCTTGCACCCTGTGGGTGTGTGAAAGCAAATCCAATATGCTTTGGCTGATCCAACACGCACTAGCTATGTGCATGGAGAGACAGTACAGGTGGAGCAAAGATCACTTCACAAAAGATTTCATAATGTGGTGCTGGGAAAATATTGAGGACTCACTATCTCCTGACTTGGCACTAACAGATTTCGCGGTCGCTATATCACCAGACGCAAGAGCAAGAGAGCATCCCGTCTTTGATATGATGAGTACCGTAGATAAATACAGAGAGTATTATCGGAGAGACAAAGGCTTTGGTCGATGGACTAAAAGAAAAGAACCCTATTGGTTAAACTAAAAAAGAAAGGAAACAACATGGTATCAACACAAACATTGAAAGAAATAGAGAAAGAGAAAGACAGAGTAAAGCTAAGTCGGTATGACATTGAGAAGCTGGGTGAGTTGGCTATTGCAGCGGAAATAATGGAGTGCTTCGACGTGAGCGAAGATGACGAAGAGATGTCGCCTGAAGTGAGTGATCTTATCTACGAGCTAAAGGAGAACTTGGAGGACTTAGTTAATTCCCCTTACTTCGGGAGTCGCGACCTTAACGGTTTTGGTCAGGCACTATTGGAGAAGATCGGAGAAGTCATGGTGGCGGCTAATTACCAAGATAAAGAAGAGTGGTGTGGCACAGTTCAGAAAGAGGGTTACAAGCACATGGCGTCACACTACCACTTTTTGTACGAGCATACTTGGCAGGAAAAGTTAGAGTTACAATCAATCATAAAGGAAAAGGAATAACAATGGGAGCAGTTGGAATATGTGAAGAAATAGAAGCGGATAGTTTGGATGCTGCTTATCGCGAGGCTTATAACACATGGGAATGCAACGTCGGGACTGGCCCGTACAACGGCACGATCACAACGACCACAGGGGTAGTTGATAAGACCGATGTGCTAGAGAAGCTCGTCAAAGAGAAGGGCCAACTCGGCACTAGATCATTGAGTGATGAAGATTCAGCCTTATCTACTTGGATAGAAGAAGCATACAACAACACCGAAAAATGGGACGTTGTGTGGGGAGCGAAGATAGCAGACAACAAGTACATCCTAGTTGGGTGGGCAGCAGAATAATGAAAGACGAAAGAGAATGTATATGCTGCGGAGAGAGCAAGCCCCTTACGGAATACCGAAGGATGGTTAAACCAAGCGGTAATGTTTTCTACAGTAGAAAGTGCAAAGCTTGTATTCAATCTGAGCGGCGAGAGAGATACTCCAATGACCCAGCTTACAGGGAGCATACAAAGGCTCGATCAAGACAAGGGTACACTAGAAGAAGAGAGGCTGCTGTTGCTCAGAAAGCTAAGTACCGAGAGGAGAACAGGCAAAAAGTAAATGAAAGTAAAATGAAAGCGTACTATGCTGACATAGAAGAAAGCAGAAAAAATCAAAGGGATCGTTACAAGGCAGACCCAGACAGCGCGAAAAAACGTAGAGAATGGAGAGCTAAAAACATCGAAAGATCACGGCTTACCAACAAGCTGTACAGATTGAAGAAAGGAGATGAGCTAAGGATGAAGCAGAATATGTATCACCATACCAAAAGAAAAACTGATATTAAATATTCAATCAGGAGCAGGTTAAGCAGCAGGATTAGACAAGCCTTAAGAAGGTATCTGAAAGGAAGTAAGGTCAGGAAGTACGAGCGATCTTCAATGCTATTAGGATGTTCTGTTGATGAGTTCAAACAAAAACTAGAGTCTCAGTTTACGGAGGGTATGACTTGGGAGAAGTTCCTAGGCGGAGAGATACACATAGATCACATTAATCCGTGTGTTTCATTTGACCTGACAAAGGAAGAAGAACAGAAGAAGTGCTTTCACCACACAAACCTTCAGCCCCTATGGGCTAGAGATAACCTTATCAAAGGGTCAAAAGTTTTACTTAAATGAGTTACCTAATAATGTTAGCTTAACAAGCCACATGAACAATAAAAGATACATAAGTTGGAAAGAGGCCGAGCCTAGGAAACTTCTTGGTGGAGTTCCTATTGCGCCGGATAACGTCAAGGTTTACTACAATCTAAACCTCAAGTGTTTATCAGTCATCGATATGGATACGGGCAGACTCTACTGTCACGGTAATTATATCGAGATAACGAACGCATCCTTCAAGGTGCAGCAGTCAGGTAGGCGAAGGGTTCTGAGAGAGAACAAGAAGAACGTACACGCTTACATCAAGGGAAAGTTTCACGACCACTCAGATGATTCCGTCGATCCGGGGGACTTCCCTCCCAGATGGAGTGTCTCTGATAGGACGGGTCGCGCAACCTATGACCCTTACAGGCATAAGCACTTCATGGATATGGATAATGGGGAGAAGATTCACGGTTCCCCACGGGTAATAATAACAGTCCTTAGAGATCACTATCGAGGTAAGTATCCTCAGATATACTACGAGAGAAGTGACAAGTATTTATTCGTCGGTGAAGAGCGCAGCGATAAAGCCAAAGAGATGGGCGTGACATGGGAAGACGGTGCGCTTGCCGCGAAGCAGTTGTTCGATGCTCTGGATTACAGCGGTGTCGATATGGCTGATTGTGAATTTACCAACCTGTTTGAAAAGGGAGGTAGAACTAAAGTTAGGAATTGGGGAGGCCGTGTGGTTGGCATGGGCAACAAGGTGCAAGGGGAGCTTGATGATATGAGCGTACCTTACATCCCACTTGTCCACCCAGCAGCGCGAGGCTCCATAAGAAAGAAAGAAACATACTGTAAACACGTAAAAGAAAGGTTAGCAAATGACTAAGAAAAAGAAGATCAGATCAATAGTTCCTTGGAATACAGGAGAAAGAATCCACCGGCAGAAGAAGGGTAAAGGTAGTTACAGGAGATCAAACTACAAATGAGGATGACCTTTGCTAAGGATCAAGAAGTACCGATCCGTAAGAGCAATACTAAACGACTACCCTGATTCAGTTGTAATAGTTGGAACATTATACGGACATCAATACCACCGTATCTGCAACCAGCTATACCTATTAAGCATCAAGCCACTAGCACTATATGTCCCGCTTTACAGTAATGAAGCGGTTGGCTTGGCCGTGCATGAGGCAGATGTCCAAGGCATCGCTGACAGATACTACAAAACACATAACTTATATATAAACAATACACTAAAAATATATGGAAACCACAAGTAAAGACAAGTCGATAGCACTTCGACAAGACAGAGCAGAGAGAACACTAGGCACGAACCAATACTGGAAACACTTGTTTGGTCTCGCCTACACCGATGGAGTGAAAGCACACGCTGATATTGCGGAGGCTTATTGGTTGATAGATGCAGTAGCCAGTTACCAGATGGACTTGGCTAAGATGAAGCATGAACACGGCGGCTTCGTATTATGGAAGCTGGAAGTAAAGGATGGCTCCTGTGTCCTAACCGCAAGGAGAGACTCAGGTGAGAAGCCATTCATTAAACAGGACATAGAGTTCACCGATCACCCTGAAGGTGAGTGGGACTTCTGGCAAGAGGGCAAGGTCTTAATAATACCGGAGGAACATTGATGACTATTAAAGATCAGATAGAGATGCTTATTACCCACGCATGGGAGAACTTAGACGACAAGTGCATAAGGCATATCCTGCGAGAAGGGTTTGAAGGGTTCGACAATATGAGTGATTCGGATATTGAAGAAGCGTGGAAGGAGGCGTTTGAGAATGATTAACCCAAGTCAGATAACAAACTTCTCCAGAACCGGGCATCAGTTAGAAGAGCTACTCCTGTTCTCTATCTCTTGCGCCGGTAAGAATAGTGACGTTCAGGCAGAGAAACTTGATAGGTTTTTGGCTGGTGGATTACCGTTCGCAACAGTCAGGAACTACCACAAGGCAGGTGTTCTAGTTGATACCTTGAAGAGAGTCGGGCTAGGTAAATATAAATTACTCAGCGAAGGATTCTTTCAGGCAGCAACAGACAAAATCCTAAACCTCAGAAAGGTTAACTGGCCAAAGCTTACACAGTTCACAGGCGTGGGCCTCAAGACTGCTAAGTTTTTCCTTTGCCATAGCCGTGAGGATTTCACAGGGGCCGTGCTTGATACCCATGTATTGAACTGGCTCAGAGGAAAGTACCCAAGTGCTAGGATACCAAAGGTCTCACCAACAAGCCCGATAAAATACAGGGAGGTTGAGGCGTTCTTCTTAGCAGAGTGCTTTAAGCTAGGGGCAACCCCGGCAGAACTTGATCTCCATATATGGAAGGAGATGCGAAACAAACAACAACAATAACAACAACAAGAAAGGTAACAACAGAATGAAAAAGAAAAGTGAAAAGCAGAAAAAAGCTGACATAGAAAACCTAATCAAGTGCGCTAAACAAACGCTTAATAATATTAAGACAGTAAGGGACACCTTTGAGAACATTCAGGACTTCTACCTAACAGAGCTATTAAATATGTTTAAATCTACAGGAGATTTGACGGGGGCATTAAGAAGGCTCAAAGAGAAGACTGTCTCCAAAGGCTATTGCGATAAATCAACTATGCTTTCTGAGTACAAGGGAGGTAGCGATGAGTAAGCTTGAGACTTATGCGGGTATCATTGATGCAAATGGACTTGAGTCTATCAGCAAGAAAGACAAGGAGAACACGGGCTTCTTATACATGAGGGCCAGCCTTAACCGTCAGCGTCACGCAACGTACTATGAAATAGATGTGGAGCCTTTGGTTGCGGCTAACATAGCTGATGTCTGCTCAGGTGGAGACCCTATCACAGCCTGTAGAATGGTTAAGATACAGGACACGTTCCGGGTTCCAGAGGATATGGCGGAAAGCGTGGTGTTAATTCCTGATCCTGATCTTGATCCTTGGAATAAGCGTGTTGATGTTTCTGATATTAAAATGAAATCAGCGTAACAGATATGAGCTACAGAAATAGATACAGTACATCCACGTTTTACAACGAGGGCAGAGGTCGTAGCTGGGGCGCTGAAGAAGCAGAGCAGTACGGCAGATACCCACGCACACGGGCGGCTGAGTGTCTTGGGGTAAGCCCAAAAGCGTTTGATGTCGGGTGCGTTAAGAGTCAATACACCTCACACGAATGGCATCATGTTGGCAAATATGCAGCTAGGATTGATTACTATGATACAGAGGAACTGAAGATAGACCCTAAGTTTTGGCGAGGGTGTGCAGAAGTTTATAAATCTAAAAAGAAAAAGGAAGAACTAGAAACTATTGCTCAAAAACTAGAAGAGAAAGGAACTGAATAAATGAAAACATTATTGTTATCGATAGTGGTAGCCGCGATTGCCGTGGCTGTCCTTGGAAGCGAGGGCAAAACAACAGTAGCCTCATGGTACGGAGAGAAGTATCGGGGTAAAGCAACAGCATCGGGCGAACCGTTTAACCCAAGTGAGTTGACGGCAGCCATGTGGGACGTGCCGTTCGGGACACGGTTTCGTGTTACCTATCAAGGCAAGTCGGTAGTGGTCAGGATCAATGACCGTGGCCCAGCAAAGCATCTCAATCGCGGGATAGATTTGAGTAAGGCTGCATTCAAAAAGCTCTCGCCGCTAGGTAAGGGTCTTATCACAGTTAAGCTGGAGCGCATTAAATGAAAAGTAAAAATGTATCATTAACAGTACGGGTAAAGCCTCAAGTGATTAAGGATATTGATGTACTCACAGGATTGATGAAATGCACCAGAGCGGAAGTAATTGAAAAACTTGTTAATGCTTTGATGCACTTAAATGTAGAGGATGCCGCAAAGGTACACCGCATAACAGAGATTATTAATCATTACAACGGCGTTATAAATCATTGCAAAGAACTGCAAGCTTACTTGGATAACATAGAATGATTGAGCGTAGATCAGAAGTGGTTACTGACGCTGGCCACCCGGATGTAGGCGGGGACATTAAGCCTATAGGCGATCAGATTGGCAGGAAGCTGAAGGAGAATATCCTATCTGGAAGATGGCAAGCGACAACTCAATCAGAAATGAGAATGCTAAAAGAACATAAGGAGAAACAAAAACAAAATGGAAAAGATAATAGGAGTTAATAATGGAAGCGTGGTTAGCGTTCCCGTGAATGACGCTAGTAGGTACAGGAAATGGACTAAGATTGAAGGCGATGCTGTTCACGCCTCAGAAAACCCCCAGCAACTAGAGGTTATCGTGTCAGATACAGGCACAATAAATGGCAGGGGTAGCGATAAGTACAAGTGGGTAAGTGGTCTAAGTAAGACGGAAAGGGAAGCGGTTAGGGCTGGTGAGATTGTCCTCATACGGGACAAGAACCCACATAAAACCACAACCGAGTACAAGCAGGTCACTTACGTAAATAAGAAGTACGGCCATAAAAACTGGTACGGAGATATGTAGTCGCAGATAAATGCGATTGACTTATCTTGTTACCTAATTATGTTTGCGGGGATGTCTGCGTTTTACACACGCATAGATAAGTACCCGCCGGTACTGGTTAGGCTGATGGCCAGAAAGCCGAGAGGCACAGGCAGCGGTAACGGGACTAAGCCGTTAAGCACGGATGAGATTGCTGAGTCTTCTGGCTTGTCTTACTCATTGGTTGAAGGCTTATCCCACTCAACAACATGGTCAGGGGTGGATGTCTACACCGTTCGCGACTTCACGGTTGCTTGCGGTGTGGACTTCACCAACCCCTTGCACATGAAAAGATTAGCCCAGTATTTACAGAAGAGAGGCGCGTTCCATTACCTTAGAAAGCATGAGGATTGGGGTAGTTATTACAGCCATCTCGTTGATCTTTGGAGAAAGTCTTATGCGTGATTACGAAGCTGAACTAACCAAAAAAAGAGAGGCCATAAGATTTTGTGAGGGCGAGTTAAGCGCAATGATGTTGGCAGGTAAGCTAATCTCAGCAAGGACAAGAGAGCTTCGCGCTAGGTTAAAGCTAATGAGGCAAGCTGAAGCTAGGATTAAGACCAGCTTGAGCGAGAAGAAGAAGTTAGTTGGTTATAAAGATGAGGTAAGCAAACTAAAGAAAAGAATTTCAGATGATAAAGAGCGAAAGCTAAGAGAAGAGTTGAACCAATTAGAACTCAATGGGAAAACATGAGACTACGCAAAATAAATAATACATACCATGTCTGCTTCAATGCAGAAGACGGCACACCAATGAGTGTGGACACGGGTTGCGAGGACTACAAAGAGGCGAAGGCTATTGCTTGGAAGTCTAAAGCAAAGGAACTGGAGCAGGTCGCGAAAGCCACAAGGCTTACTGCTGAAATTGTATCGAGAATAGTGAGTGGAAAAGAGTTAAAAATAGAAGAGGCGCTTGGTCAGTATGCCGTTTGGGCGTCTAAGAACTTAGTTAAGAGGACGGCTGACAGCCACATATCCTACGCTAAGAAGTGGGCTAAGGAGATGGACTTGGAAATCAAGCCTCCGTCAGCAGTCGAAGATTCGGATGTGTTCGATTGGATAAACTCCTCCGAAAACATAAAGGCTTCTACTCGCAGGGTAAGGAAGGCTGCGGTTAAATCATTCCTAGACTTCTGCCTAAATAAAGGGTGGATGTTATCCCGGCCAGCCGACAACTGTAAGATAAGAATGGATAACCTTAAGCACACGCAGAAGGAAACCAAGTCTCACAAGTCAATGAACGTCGAAGACATAAAAGCTTTGATGAAAGTAGCTGACCCTTTCTGGGCGATGGCAATATTCCTAGCAGCCAACACGGGCCTTAGACTGGGGGACATTTGCTCCCTTGAGTGGAGTTGTTTTGACGGTAACACAATTAACGTGTGGACTGACAAGACCAACAAGAGGGTTAGCATCAACCTGCCAAGTGATGTGATAAATAATTTATGCAACCTTCCCGTGTCCAACCCGGACTACGTGTTCCCAGACAAGAGGGAGATTTACTTGGACGTATCACGAAGGGCTGGGTTAAGCGTAAGCTTCAAACGCTTATGCAAGAAGGCGGCAGGTGAAAGCGGAAGGAGTTCGTTGTTAGGTAAAAGCTTCCACGGTTTACGTTCTTATTATGCGAAGAACAAAAAGGGTGGAGGTTCAAGTATTAAGCAGATAGCGAAAGACTTAGGACACTCAAACACTAAGACTACGGAGGTTTATCTTAAGTAATGAATAAGGTTAGGAGAGTTGTTTACATGAAAAAAATTAAAGCTATGGTAATAGACCCCTTTAAACAGCAGGTCTACGAAAAAGAGATAGGTCAAGACCACCTGCCGGATATGCAAAAGATCGTGGGTGGATACATTGAGGCCGCTGGGCGATTCGATAACGGAGATGTTCTGTTCGTCAACGAAGAGGGTCTGTTTAAAAAGAACCAAAAGTTTTTTAAGGTAAGCGAGTTAAACCCAAATCCCTTAGCTGGTGTGGCTTTTGTTTTGGGACATGATGAAGAGGGTGCTGGCCGAGACTCAGGTATAAGTGATCTCGATTTAGCTATGAAAGTGGAATGGGTTTAGCCTCGCCCGTCCCACCAAGTCCGCACCCTCTGCGGCGTTAAATGGTTACAGTAATAGAAACAAACAGGGCGAGGCTAAAATTTATGGCATCAAAGAAGTACGATAATGATTGGAAGAAGCGAGCGAATGATGCGCTAGAAAAATGCAATGGCGTACAAGTTGATGCCGCTAAGATCATGGGCGTTAGTCAAGCCACGTTGAGGCAGGTTATCAATGCCGACCCTAGCTTAAGGGAGAGGTGGCTGAGCAAGAAGGTGAACAACCAGACAATGCACAGGCAAGAGCAGCCAATGACGGACGCTAAGGCGCTTGAGAAGCAGAGTGAGCTAATGAAATCAGGGCTTACTTCTATGGGTGTTCAAGGTGAATCTCAGGCAGAAGCTCTAGCGTTTTATGAGTTCGGTCAGCAAAGCTTAGGTGCTGCTCGCCAGTTGATAGGCGGAGGCGTGGTGAAATTATTCACCGATCTAATGACTGACATAAATGAAATACGTCACGAGCTATCTAATGGTGTTGATGATGAAAGGGAAAGAATACTCAGGGAGGATAAGTCCAGTATGGTTAAGCACGTACTGGAGACATACGACAGGGTAAACAAAGCCGCATTGACGGACGCAGTTGTTAAGCAGAAGATCGAGGAGAGAAAGGGAGGCGGCAGTAAAAAGAAACCCGGATTTACACCTATCGCAATACAGATTAATGAACCACAGGAAGTCAAACTCACGACCCAAGACAATCAAGATTCTAAATCTTAGGTACAAAATTAAATTTGTTAAAGATACAGAACGAACCGCAAGTGAGGCTGATGGTTGGTGTGATCCATCTAATCAAACCATTGCTATCTATGACGGCCTTCCAAGGGAGGCTATGGCGGACACGTTTCTACATGAAGTCATCCACGCTATCGGTAACGTAATGGGAATTGAATGGGGTAATGAAGAGAGCGTTGCAAGAAGGGTAGCTACAGGGTTATGCACGGTAATGAAAGCTAACCCAAGCGCATTCAAGTGGTGGCAAAGTCTGTTATAACAGAAGCGGAGGTTGAGGCGTTGGCCTTGATTGGAGTAGAGGAACCCGCGCCTAAAGGGAGTTGGCATCCAGACCTAAACCCTACCCAACAGGTCATCTTTAATGATAGTAAAAGATTTGTTCTTGGCCACGGAGAGAAAGGCAGCGGTAAGACAATAGGATTTGGACACAAGATAGTCCGCCACGCCTATGAAAACAACAACGCTTTGGTCATGGTTATTTCCCCTTCCATGCGCTCTGGTGCAGAGGGTATCTGGCACGACCTTGAAACCTTAATCTTACCAGCATGGAAAGAGGGCATGGGCCTTGAGTATTCTGAGTCAAAGCTCGACCCTAACACGAAAGACCGACACCGATGGATCGAGAACAGGTTCGGTGGATGGTCTAAGCTTCTTCTTATTTCAATCCCCTACGCAGCGGCAGTTGAGGCTAGAATAAAAGGCCCAGCACCTTCGATGGTGTATGTCGATGAGCTTACGCAATGTAATGGTAGGGAATACTTCACTTTTCCAGCAGCACAGCTTGGCCGTAGGCGAGGCATACAAGGGCCACAACAATACTGCGCTTCGTGCAACCCGGAAGGCCCAAGCCATTGGGTTTACAGAACTTTCTTTGAGGATTGCTTTGATGAGGAGGGAAACAAAGACCCTGAGTTTAGCGTTTATCATGTTCCGATTACCGAGAACATAACTAGATTACCCGATGGTTACGTTGAGAACCTTCACAGGATATTAAGAACCGATCCGGTTGAGCGGAGGCGCTTGATTGAGGGCGAGTGGATCGACAGGCCGACAGGGGAATCTCTATTTAAAGATTATTTTGTACCTGAAATGCACGTTAAAGGGGAGCCGATAAAAGGAACTGGGTTAACCCCAATGAAAGGCTTCCCTGTTACAGTTGGCTACGATTTAGGTCAGGTTTACAGCAGCATAGCCTTCATGCAGATGATTCCAACTCAAGATAAAGTTCTTTGGATAGTGTTCGATGAGATGGATTACCTAGGAGAGAGGCATCTTTACAAGCGACTAGCCCAAGAGGTGTGCCGCAAGATGGACTATTGGAACAGGAAGTTGGATCACGAGTTTAACTATGAGCATATATCAGATAGCTCTGCGATAAACCAATGGCATCCGGGCGGTGAAGGGTCGTATGATGCTTGGGATATAGAAAGGTTTAGCGATGGGAGGGTTAAGCTGCAAGGGTGTCCAAAAGGGAAGGGGAGTGTTGAGGCTAGGATCAGGGTGCTTCAGCAGAAATTGTTTAACGATGAGTTGTACGTCAGCGCGGCCTGTCCATTGACCGTTGATATGCTAACTCAGCTTCAATCAGATAAGAAAGACCCCAGTAAACCTAAGCGTTCCAAGTACATACATAAGTTCGATGCGGTCACTTACCCTATGTTAAAACTAGAACTAAATGGGATGCGAAATACCTTGCAAATCGACAAAGCGCGGCCCACGCTTATCCATTGCGGCAGGGCATAGATTTTTTTATAAAGTAGTGTAACCTAACAAAGTTAGATATGGCAATTCAAATTAACGACAAGGTTGTGATTGACCTGACTGACGACGGCGAACTTAAGGATTACTTTTCTCGCAAGTCGGCAGGTGAAGAGTGTTCTATGGAGATCAAAGCTTCCCTCGACGAGGCTTCAAGTGAGCAAGCTGTACTATCCATTAAGGGCATAGAGGTAGATGAGTATTCATCAGATAAGACCGAGGATGCTCCTAAAAAAAAGGACGTAAAGTTCAAGATGAAAAGCGGAGGGGAAGTCGAAGCAGAATATTAGGAAGCCCGACCACCGCTAGGATTGCCAGAAAGTATTTGGACTTAGGCATCTGGTCAGGTTGGTCAATGAAAAGAGTTAAGAAATGCTGCGGTTTATTGCAGGTAACACTAGAGGAAATAGCCGCCTTGTGCTGCGTCGAGTGGTACTTATTCAAGCAATGGCTGATAAGGGATCACGTTCCTTCTTACGTTTCTTTGACTCTGTATAACCTTGAGCAAGACTACATAAAGGCAAAGTATGGTTGATTTAGATATACTCAAACAAGCTGGGACTACAAACGAGAGACTGCGGGAGGTTCTTACTTCTGTCAGGCCAGCCGACTACAAGAAGCTTACAAAAGAGAAGCAAGGAAAGATCGACCGGGACACTAAGAACCGGGACAAGATCGAGAAGCTAATCAACTCAAGATTAAGGGAGCATATTGTATTCACCCTTAGAAACCACCACATCTACTCGGCTGTTGACTTGGCTTGGGACGCAGCACCTATCAGTAAGCAGACTATCCCGCTGATTATGTACGCACAGAAGAGGCTTAGCCTTGATTCATGCGTATCAGAACTGGATAAGCTGAAGGTGACTGACAAGTTTGTTCGCAAGTCTGAGGCCGGTCAGCCAACAGAGATAGACCTTCCAAAGTTCTTTGAGACAAACATTAACCTAGTAAGATCGCTAATAACAAGGCGTCTTTCTGCCCAGTCTAACAAGTACAACAACCTTTACCCGTTCTTCAAATACTCACCACGATCCACAACTCCAACAGCTAAGCTAAAGGGAGATGTATTGTCCCAGCGCATTGATATTATGGCAGATCAATATGATTATCGCCATTTCCAGACTCAATGTATTCGGGACATGATGCTGTACGGGCATAGCGTTGCATTCCCAAGGGCAAGCTGGGAGCGGGAGGTTCAATGGCAGCGAAAGAATTTATCTGAAGAGTTCAGGAGCGAAGAGATCGAGAAGGAGGCACGGGTAATGAAAGAAGGTCTTTCTTGGATTAACCCCCACCCATCTCGCGTGTTCTGGGACATTAATCACCCATTAAATTCTATTAACTCTGACTCTGGTGCTGAATACATAGGGTACTGGGAGGTTCTGAAGTACAAAGACGTAGCGGATAACCCAGCTTTCTTTAATCGGAGCAAGGTATCTTACACAGATTTCACGACTGGTTTGTTTGGTAACAACAATGCCTACTGGTCTCAGTATTACAGCACGGTAGTTGCCCCTCCCAGAGTGGAGGACTTGACCAGCTTTAACGACCGAAGAAATCAGATCGGTTTATACAACTCTGAGTATGATGATTCGTCCATATTCATTAGCGAATTTTACTGGAAGATCATACCTAAAGAGTACGGCATTGGTGATTATCCTTACCCTGTCTGGGTTCATTTCAAGATAGCGGCAGAGGATACAATTATCTTTGCTGAGATCATGCCGTCCAGCCCCGCTGCGGTTTACTCTTTCAATGAGAACGATAACAGGCTGGTAAACATCTCGATTGCCCACGAGTTGATGGGCTTTCAGGATCAGCTTACCAATCTATTCTCTCAGCTTTTAGAGACAGCCAAGGCAGACTTGTTTGCTGTAGCTGTGCTTAACTCCGACATATTCCCTGACGATACAGAAGGCCAGCAGTTGGCGGAGGACTTCAGGGCAACCATGAAAGGGGAGAATTTCTACGCCACGACCCATGTTTTGGAGACAAGCTTCAGCAGATTAAGGGAGCTTGGTATAGATACTAACGCCGACAACATCTTTAAGGTTGTCAGAAGCGGAGGAAACTCAAACCTTCAAGCCATATTCAGCAGTATTGTTCAGGTTTTATCTATGGCTGAGAGGCTTATGGCCTTATCCCCTCAAGAACAAGGACAACCCTCACCAAGGGAAACGTCTGCAACTGAAGTTCAGGTCATAGCTAACACCACCGAGTCTGTGTACGGTTTTATTTCCGACGCCATTGATGAGGGTCGAGCAGCTATGAAGAGAATCTGCTACGAATCCTTAATAGCTTGTGGCAGTAATCAAATCTATCTACCTGTTCTTAATAGATACCCTGCGAGCGTTGTTAGTGCAGCCGGATTTCAGGTAGCGGAGGGCGGTGATACCTTTGACCCTCAATCTGAGAGACGATACACCGTAATAGGCAACAAGCATAGGCTGATACATGACTATGTTTTCAATAGCCGTGACGGAAGCGAGAGAGCTTCTAACATGGGAGCGGCTGGCATACTGACCCAAATGCTCCCGATACTACAGTCACCTCAGTTACTTCAGGCTCTTCCTCGTGAGAAGTATTACGAGATTATCAATGCGATCTTTAGGAATTCCGGGGCTGGTGTTGACTTAAACCTTCAGCTTCAGGCTGGAGAAAGCAATACGATGATACCCCAAGAGCAAGAGGATGCGATGGCGAGCAGTCAAGAGAACAGCCAAGCTATGGGGGCTATGATTCAGGAGCTTATCCAAGTAGTTCAACAGAACGCTGAAGAGATCGAAGCCCTAAAGGGAGGGAGCCAAGCCAACATAGGCCAGCCGTCAGAAGAACCGATCCCGATTTAATTTTATGGCGGAAACAACAACAACAACAACGGAAGAGCCACAACAGCAAGCAGAAGAAACTCAACAACCAGAAGTGCAGCAAGTGCCTACTGGGCTGGATGATCCGATGCTATCTCAGTTGTGGGATGACTTAGGTATTGATACCAAAAAAGAATCGGAACCTGAGAAAACTGAAGAGAAAAATGAGGAAAACCCAGAGGTACAATCAGAGCAAGCCGGGGCAAGCGAGTCCAAAGAGCAAGCTTCCGAAGCAGAGGCAACCAACGAGGAGCCAAAGCAGGATCAAGAGCCAGAAGTCTCCGAGCCGAAGAAAGACTTCTCAGTACGGCCAAAGCTAGACGAGGAATCTTTCAGAAAAGTAATACGGGAAGAGTTAGAATCCCGTGGTAAGACAGTAGACCCTGAGCCTGTTAAGGAAAACACAGAGCCAGAGGTTGATCCATACGAGGAACAGTTACTTCAGTCGCAGCGGGAAGAGTTAGAACTTTACCGATACGCAGAATCCAAAGGGAAACATAAAGGCAAAGCTGATAAACTCTTAAACTTCTATAAAAGCCTAGATGACTATGTAGAAAAGGCACAATCGGAAGACCCTGACAGAACCTTTGACGATAATGACGATGAGTTTATTAGCTACGTCAGGAAGCATAAGCCAGACATAAAGCCAGACGAAAGAGACGTATTCAAGAAGCAGAAATTTAGAGAGGAAATTGTCAGCGACGTTAAGAAGGAATACGAGCAGACAATAAGCGGACTAAAGAATGAGCTAAACGAGATCAGGACAACCCCGCAGATTAAATCTACAGTCAAGGAAGCTAGTCGTGCGTTCGATGAGTTCTCTAAGCTGGATGACCTTAAAGAATCCGATCC
>Ga0163179_10000897_pt1 | contig 21215 bp, 16 predicted proteins | sample AtlANTMetagenome_FD_109643 | JGI IMG/M metagenome (GOLD analysis project Ga0163179, IMG submission 109643) | Marine eukaryotic phytoplankton communities from the Atlantic Ocean - Atlantic ANT 2 Metagenome | ecosystem: Environmental > Aquatic > Marine > Oceanic | place: North Atlantic Ocean...
ATCGACGGTGTTGATGGTACAGAGACTGAACTATCAGGTAAGTTCGGCGGTAACTATAACGTGTCTGAAAAGGTAGCTTTCTATGGAGAGTTTGCTGGAGGCACTAATGGTGATCTAGATAATACTTACAACCTAAAAGCTGGAGCTAAGTATAAGTTCTAATGTCACATCAAAACTCTGGCAACCCAGCAAAGCTGACTAGGATACAACTAGATCAGCACATGAAAGATGAGCACCCTGAAGAGAAGACAGAGAAATTTGATGAGGACATCTCATTAGAAGAAGCTCTTTCAACTTTATAACAACAGGAAGAGAGGCACCTCAGAGTCGGACCTCTCTTTCATTTGGCTTTTGACCCTTACGAGGATACTCATCAGCCGTCTAGACGGTGGGATAGACCACAAAATTTCGAATTTAATTTGCTAGCGATGAAGATTTATACATTCAAACATTTTAAAACATAGATAAATGGCACATCAGAATAGCTCTGGCACCGCTACTTCGTTAACCCGTCAGGGTCAATCGAATAGTGCAGGTGACGTAAGAGCCCTTTACCTTAAGCTGTTCTCAGGTGAGATGTTCAAAGGCTTCCAGCATAACGCTATAGCTAGAGATCTCATTATGAAGAGAACTTTGAAGAACGGCAAATCATTGCAGTTCATCTACACGGGTCGCACCACAAGTGAATTTCACACGCCAGGAAAACCAATCTTGGGCAACAGTGATGGTGCACCTCCAGTAGCTGAGAAAACTGTGACAGTAGATGACCTACTTATCAGTTCAGCTTTCCTTTATAATTTAGACGAGACCCTTGCTCACTACGATTTGAGGTCAGAGATCTCTCGTAAGATTGGCTACGCTCTTGCTGAAAAATATGACAGACTTGCTTTCCGTGCTATCACACGTGGAGCTAGAGCAGCATCACCTATCACAAAGTCTAACTTTGTAGAGCCAGGTGGTACACAGATTCGTGTTGGTGCCACAACCAATGACTCCGATGCTTATGTTCCTGCGAACTTAGTAAACGCTTTCTACGATGCAGCTGCTGCACTAGACGAGAAAGGAGTAAGTACTGACGGAAGAGTAGCGGTATTAAACGCACGTCAATATTACGAATTGATCCAGCAAACTGGAGATTCAGGTCTAGTTAACAGAGACTCACAAGGTACATCCAGACAGTCTGGTAATGGAATTGTAGAGATCGCTGGTATCAAGATCTACAAGTCAATGAACATACCGTTCCTTGGCAAATATGGTACTGCTTACGGCGGAACCACAGGTGTAACAGCACCAACAAACGTAGGCTCATTCGTGAGCGTAACCCCAGAAGATGCCTCTGGTGCAACAACAGGTATCAACAACGACTACGGTACTAACTCTGAACTCGGAGCTAAGTCTTGTGGACTTATCTTCCAGCGTGAAGCTGCTGGTGTAGTCGAAGCTATCGGACCTCAAGTTCAAGTAACTAAGGGAGATGTTTCGGTTATTTACCAGGGTGATGTGATATTAGGTCGCTTAGCACTCGGGGCAGATTATATCAACCCTGCTGCTGCAGTTGAATTGTATGTAGGTGCGTCAGCTCCTTCAGGATTCTAAGTTTATTGGGAGTCTTCATGGCTCCCTTTTTTTTTATATATAATTATGGCTATCCCTACCACTAACTCGACAACTGAGTTACCTGCAGTAAATCAAATATTGTCATCAGTTGGTCAAGCACCTGTAACAACACTCGATCAAACCAACCCAGACGTTGCGATTGCTTACGATACACTTTTACAGGTGTCACGAGAAGTGCAATCTGAAGGCTGGACATTCAATAAAGAAGCTCACTACCCTTTCACACCAGATAGTAATAATGAAATATTAATACCCTTAAACGTATTACAGATGGACCTAGATAGAGAAGGAGGATATACAGAGAAAAGTATTATTAGAAGAAATGGAAAGCTATATGATAAGCAAGCTCATAGCTTTACTTTTACAGAAGAAGTTGACTGTGATGTTATATGGTTATTTGACTGGGTAGACTTACCTCGTCCGATACAAGATTACATAACAGCTAGAGCTACTTGTCAGGTAGTACAAAAGATTGTAGGTGATGCAAACCTATACAAACTATGTCAAGAGAAGGAAGGATTCACCAGAGCTATGGCTCTTGAGTATGAATGCAACCAAGGTAAGTACACTTACTTCGGACAACCTAAGCACGGTAACAACTATATAAGTTATAAACCCTACACAGCCCTACAAAGATAATGCCTAGTGTTACACAAACAATACCAAGTTACTTAGGTGGTGTATCCAGACAACCTGATACAAAGAAACTTCCAGGACAGCTAACTGATTGTCTCAATGCATATCCAGATCCAACCTTTGGTTTAACAAAGCGACCTGGATTCAAATTCATCAAGGCTCTTGCTAGCGGTGGTACATACACAAATGCAAAATGGTTCTACATCCATAGAGATGGAGATGAGAAATACATAGGCTGTATTAAAGGTACTGCTATCTATATATGGAATGTAACTACTGGTGTGGCTGCAACTGTTACCAATAATGGCACTAGCTATTTAACTGGTACTACAGCTGATAACTATGACGTACTGACTGTACAAGATACAACAATAGTAACTAATAAATTAATCACAGTTACTACTCAAGCTGCTCCTTCCTACACGGCTCGGAAAGTAGGAACAGTAAAGATAAGAGCAGTAACTTTAAACACCACTTACAGCGTTACTGTTAATGGAAGTACAGTTACATATTCAACTGGTGGAAGTGCTGATATAGATACTATCCTTACTAATTTAAAAAACAGTATAGATGGTTTAAGTATATCTGGAATGACAGTGACTAAACTTGACACCACATTGGAGTTAAGTTGTTCGAGTGCATTCACACTGGCTGGTAAAGGTGGAACTGACAATGACAGGTTAGATACATATCAAGATCAAGTCGCTAATATAGCAACTCTTCCTGAAAGATCTTTAAATAACCGTGTGGTAAAAGTATTGAACACTGCTAACTCAGCAGAAGATACTTACTACTCAAGATTCATAGCAGATAATGGAACATCAGGTAATGGTTACTGGGAAGAATATATAGCTCCTGGCGTATCAGTAGGTTTAACTGCCTCAACTATGCCTCATGAGTTGATCAACACTGGAACTAATGCTTTCACCTTTCAACCTATTACATGGACTAATAGATTAGTAGGAGATGATACAACTAACTCACATCCCACATTTGTAGGACAAAAAATTCAGCAGTCATTTTTCCATAGCAGTCGCCTTGGTTTCTTGACTAAAGATAATGTATCTATGAGTCAGGCTAATGAGTTTTATAACTTCTACCATGTTTCAGCTTTAACTCAAATAGATTCTGATCCAGTTGATCTAAGTACATCCAGTATTAGACCTACACTTTTAACAGGTGTTATTCCTACAGCACAGGGTTTGATTCTATTTAGTAAGAATCAGCAGTTCTTGATGTTTGCACCAAATGGTATCTTTACCCCTACTGCAACTATTATCAGAGGCATCTCAAACTATGAGATGGATATCAATATTGATCCAGTAGACAATGGAACTAATATTAACTTTGTAAGTAAATCAACTGGTTACTCTAGGGTCTTGCAGATGACCACATCAGGTCAAGAGATGAACCCTATTGTATTAGATACAAGCAAGGTTGTCTCTGAATGGATACCTAGTACAATTACCAACCTTGTAGCTAGTCCACAAAACTCATTCATTGCTTTATACGGTCCAACGAAAGCTGATGTTTATCTATATAGAACATACAGCGATGGCCAACAGGATTTAATGCAGTCTTGGTTTAGATGGTTATTGCCTGGAAATGTACAAACAATTGCTATAGACGCAGATGTTCTATATTCAGTAACAGAGCAAGGTAATCAATATACATTGGTTAGTGCAAGTCTTAATCAGACTCCAGAGGAAACAATTCTTGTTAACTCTGATGGTCAAAAGATGAACCCATGTGTTGACTTATACGCTACTGCTAGTTCCGTCTCGTATGACACTACAGACCCTGTTAATCCGTTCTCTAAGTGTTATATCCCATTCAACAATGTATCAGGCTTGACGCCTGTTCTAGTGGTAAGTAGTGATGCTTCTGATCTTGCCAACCCTACTTATGTTGAGTCTGGTTTTACTATCATTCCAACAATTGCAACTGATGGATCTGGAACCTATTATAAAGTTCCTTTTAAAGACTTAAGCGGTGTTGCCAGTAAGGTAATTGTAGGCTTCTCATATACCTATGATCTAACGTTACCTAAAACATATTTTAAATTAAATTCTGAAGGCACTGTCTCTGACTACTCAGCCTCATTAGCTATAGCTCGGATGAAATTCTTCACTGGTTTATCGGGTGAAGTAGGTTTTAAATTAAGCAGACTAGGAGCATCTGAATTTACAGATGTAAAACCTGTACCACAGGCTAACTACTACTTAGCTAACGATGTACCACTAGCAGATCAAACAGTAGTAACAATACCAATACATGCTAAAAACGATGGATTTACTCTACGTGTTTATAGCGATACCCCTTTCCCAGTTTCACTGAACTCAATGATGTGGGAAGGTTTTTATTCACCCAAATATTATAGAAGAACTTGATGTCTTATCAGAAGTTACTACTTATAGATCCAAAGAAAATACCATCTATATGGTTTGAGGTAAAACCCTTGATTGACAAGGTCATACAACATACAGCTGGTGAAATGAATTCACAAGATGTACTAACTCAACTACTAGATGGTTCTTTGAATTTATGGGTAGGTCTTTATGATGAGGAGTTGTTCTGTGCAGGTACGACTGAAATAATCAATTATCCACAAAAGAAAGTTTTACGCATTATCCATTTCGCAACCAAGTCTGGACATGACTATGAGCTATGGAAAGACTTTATTACTGACCTAGAAAGGTTTGGAACACAATTAGGTTGCACGTCAATCGAAGCGTGGGTTAGAAAAGGATTAGCAAAGAAATTGAATTGGGATAATAACTATTCAGTAATTACAAAGAACATACCCACAACACATGGAGGTTAAATTATGTCAGGTGGAGGATCGAGTAAAACCCATAACGAACAGATTAGAAAACAGTTCGAGATGGATACGAAGAACTATAATTTTAATTGGGCAACACAAGCAGATATTGATGCATCATTAGCCGATAATGATCCACTTAAACCTGAGACTTTAAAGAATGATATTAAAGATATAGGTCAAGCTTGGAAAAGATTTGACTATGCAACTGAAGGTTTAAATATAAGAAAGGCTAACGATACTCTTAATCGCAACTACCAGATGGAGACTGCGAATAAGAATCGTGATTATGCAATATCCCAACAAGACCATATATTTAACGAGCAGACTAAAGCTTACAATAAAAGTGAAGAGACGTATGGTAAACAATTAGCTTTTAATGAAGCTGAGATGGGCTTTGCCATGGAGCGTGAAGACATGGTATTGGATGAGCAATTCATAGATGTTGCTTTTCAAAACCAACGTTTAGTCACTGACTTGTATGAAGCTATAGGTATCTCTGGATATGATAAAGCTGGAAAGCTATTAGGTTTGCAAGATACTGAAGGAAAGCTGGGATTTGAAGAGACCAGTGCCATGACTAAACTTAAGCAAGACATGGAAGGTTCTAAATTCAGTACTGCTCAAAAGCAACTTGATATGAGTGGAAAAGCTGGAGAAGCTATATATGGTAAAGCAGTAGCTGAACAAGAGTTATTAAATAAAGATGGCTTAAGTCAGTTTGATAAGTATGCGTTAGGTTTAGGCGTTAAAGAATCTAAAACTAAGGCTGACTTTGAGAATGACATTATTAGAAGAGAGGTTAGTAATGCTAAATCCAAAGCTGCATTCAGTACAACTGAAGCTAATGTAGAAGCTCTTAAAAAATTAGGCACTGCTCAAGCAGGTCAATCTGGAAGATCATCTGGTAAAGCGATCCAAAGCTTTTTAGCTGAAGTTGGTCGTATGAATACAGCAACTGTTGATAGCATGGTTCGTGGAGATAGCATGGCTGTCGCTCGTCAAAAGCAAAACTCTAGAAGTGTTCTTAATACAACAGAGAAAGCAAACATAGCTAAAAACAAAATTGACTTTGCTGTTGGTGATGTTGTTAGAAGAACTGATTTAAAAACAAAGGAAATAGATAGAGACTTTAAGATCAGTGATCAAAAAGGAGAACTAGATCTTGAACAGATCCGTAAGCAAGTTATGGATGCTATGGATAATACAGACTTGACTCGTACAGAACTCAGTAGAAATCTAAGCACTGCTCAGACACAGACTGGATTTGATATGAAGAGAACTGATTGGGATCTAGGCAATTATGGATCTAGATTTAAAACTAACCAAGAGGTATTACAAGCACAATTAGATAGTGCAGCTAAAGCCTCTGCCTTAAATAAGAAAGATATTATTGTTGCCAAGATGGGGTCAGATATGAGGGCTGATGCTAACAGGATGATTCAGCCAACACGATTACCTACTCCACCAGAAATAACAGACTTACCAATAGCTACCTATCAAGATCCAATGTTCCCTGATAAGCCACCTGAACCTATTAAAGGTGCTATGGCTAGCAGCAACACAATTGGCAATATAGCTGGGGCTGGTGTTGGAGCACTTGGTACATATTCCGCATTAGCAGCAACCACAGCAACAGCAGCAGTAGCACCTTATGCAGCAGCAGCAATGTTCGCTTTTAGCTTATTCGACTAAATAAATAACAATGACTGATATTCAGTTCCGTGGACAAGTCCGACGGAAAGGGTATAACCCAGTCCAAGTACCTGATCAATCTCAGAAGATCCTGAATGAAGCTGACCGTACCTTACGAGGTATGCAACAGGTTCAACAGGCTGACTTGGAAAATAGAAGAGCTTACATAGACGCTCTCAAAGATAATCAACGTAAAGAAGAAATTGTTAGAGATAAGAATTTCAACTTACAGACTGAATTCGCTAAGGCTTATAAAGATGCTGAAATGCAGCATTATGAAACACGCCTTAGAGATGTTAAAACCCAAGAACTTGAAGATCAACAGTGGCAGGAATTAAAAGATTTAATACCTAAAGCTATTCAAAGTATTGGTACTATTGCTACTCAAAGAGATGAACATCTTAGAGCAGTTGGTACTGAAATAGCTACTAGATGGGGATTAACTCCAGAGGAACTTAACTTCTTTAAACATGCTGGTCAAAATATTGACTGGGCTGACGCTGGTATGAACCGTGTCAAGATGAGGTTGGAAGCAGCTGGAGCACCTCCTGAAGTTCTTGAAAAGGTTATGAATCTGAGTGGTAGAAAACTACTCGGAGCCATGGAGTACTCATTAAGTAACTATGGTAAGAACTCATATCCAACTTATATAAACGAGAAACGTAATCAATTAATTCCAGGATTAAATAAATCCTTAGCTGATTTAGAAAATGATACTAGCGGTACTCATGCTGCAGAATATAGAGTTGGTTTAAGGTATCACGAAGGTCAGTTTTTAGCAGCCTTTAAGAAAGGTGAAAATGCATATGATGATGCTTTTCTTGCTAAACATGTAAGACCATGGATGAACAAGAAGCATGATACGTTGATGGCTGAACAGCATGAACGTGATAGGAAAGCATATAAAGCTCAAGATCAAAAAAGAAAGGTAGACAACTTAGGCGGTAAGATCTTTGGAGATGGTGCTGCTAATCCAGGACAAGGTTTACTTGAATGGTGGAACTCTGAATCAGGTGGTTTAGCTTCTGAACGTGGACGTGTAAGAAGAGAATCCTTTAACCTAATAGCTGCTATGGCTACTAGTGGAGAACTAAGTCAAGATCAGTGGAATCAAATACGAAATACTGAAGTCAAAGTAGGAGATAAAGTTACTACTATTGGCAGACAGTGGAGCGATGAAACAGCTGTAGTTAACTCTGCATTTACAGCAAGGTTTAAATTAGAGAATGAAGCACATAATGCCAAAACTAAAAACTTTGACATTAAGATGAATCAGGCTGTCAAACAAACCCACATGCAATTGGGCAGACGGTTAAACGATAAAGAAATAGCAGAGATTAAAGAAAACTACAGAGATAACAATATTAAACCTGGAACTTGGTTAACTGATTATGAGAACCAAAATGTACTTGAGTTAAAGCCAGCACAAGATTTAATAGATGAGAGAATAAGAACGGATGACTTTACTATGGCTTTTCTCTACTCAGGTGCTATTCCAGCTGAGTTGATGACTAAGGAAAATGAGAAATTAACTAAAGATGCACCAGGAAGTGTTAAATCTGATGGCTATGTAGCAAGTGTTAAACAAACAATTGCTAGTTCTATTGGTCAAGTTTTAACTGATGCTGATAAAAGAACTAATCAAGTGCAGTGGATGTCTCAAAGAGCAGAGATCCAATTAAGAGATACTGTCAAACTGGCAATTATTTCAGGTGCATACGAAAACCCACAAGCTGCATGGGAAGGTGAGTCTAAAAAGCTGATAACTAAGATAGAAAGTCAAAAAGGAGATTGGGCTGTTAAAACACGTGGTGGACGACCTGTCTATGGTGCAGATGGTGGGTTTGTATTATTTGAAGAATACGAAACATCAAATGAACTAGCTCTTGCATATAGAAAAAAAGCTTTAGAAGATAAAAGATGGATTTCAATAGAAGGCTCTGTATCAGAGAAACATTTAAAACAACTTGAAAGTTTTGACCCTACGTCAATTACTAATGACATTCCACATTGGGTAATGGTGTTAGATAATGCCTATCCAAATAAAGATCCCTATGAAATCATGAATACTATCCTTCGAGCGAATGGTAGTAAGACAGTCATAGAACCACCTGGAGGAGCAAGAGCCGTTAACTATGTACATCCCTTAGTAAAGAAACTTCTGACTAACAAACCATCATTAGCCAAGACTTCTAGAGGTATGTCAATAACAACATCAATGATGAATAAAGAATCTAATTCTTTTGAACCGATGTTGGATTTGATTAAACCTAAAGAAACAGTCAACACTGATAATGAGCATGATGGCTTTGATGCTATGAATTATTCTGGCAAGTCTGGAATGACTACTGGCACTGATACTTTCGGTAAACCAATTATTGAAATGCCTATATCAGAAGTAATGAACCTACAAGATAGGGGAAGTATTAATGGTGTGGGAGCTTATCAATTCACCCCACAAGATATCAACCATTTTGTTCTTAGTGGACAACTAAGTCCTGATGAAATATTTGATGAATCAGTTCAGAAGCGTTTAGCAATAACAAAGATCTGGGAAGATGCTGGAATCTTTATGACCACAGGTACTAATGAACAAGTAGCTATTGATGGTCTTGGACAACAGTGGCCAACATTAAAAGGTCCAGATTTAAAAATGTCTGAGGAAGAATGGGTCGATATCCGAGACAGCATAGACGAAACCAAAGCATTGCTTGTTAAAAGTGGATTCAATGTCTTTCAAATGAGAGATGAAATTGATGAAGAGCTTTTAAGAACAACTGTTAAAAATAAAGGAAGCAAATGAATCAACAAGGATTAGCAGATCGTTTTTTTTCTGAAAATGAAGAATTTGATCAAGAACAAAAGGAGAGACAAAAAGAAGATTCTATACAATTAGAAGCTGAATCACAAACAGAAAAAGCTCCTGAACAGTTTGGTGTTAGAGATAACATCAAAGAAGCAGGTAATGCAGTAGTTGGTGGTGTTGTAGATATCTATAACAGTGTTGGTTCATTACCAAAGTTATTTGATCCTAAGTTCTACCAAGCTGAGAATCCAGATGAACCCTATAAATTTGACGCACCTTGGTTAATTAAAAGTAAACCTATTACTAAAACTAAATGGGGAGGCTTTATCCGAGGTGGTATTGAATTAGCTGGAGGTATGGTTGGAACTGGAAAAGTTCTTTGGGGAGTCAAAGGTTTAAGTAAGTTCGCAACAGCGGCTAAAGCTACAAGGTGGGGTCGTGTTGGATTAGGTGCTATACAAGGTGGTACTTATGACGTTATTAGTAATCAATCTCAAGAGCAAAACTTAGCTCGAACCTTAATTGATATCAAACCAAACTGGGCACCAGCTTTAGATCCGTTAGCTACTAATGAATCTATGTCGCCAGCCTTGCGTTCGGTATATAACGTAGGTGAAGGTTTAGGTATCGGTGCATTCTTTGATGTAGCAATAGAGGGTGCTGGTTGGGGTATTAAATCCTATTCAATTAAATCTAAGAAAGCTGCTAAGAAAACAGCAGCAACACCTAACCCCGTACAAGAAGCAGTAGATAAGAGTGCTGATATTGATTACGGACAGAAGACTATAGATGTAGAGACTGGAGCTAAACAACAGTATGAAGTCGATCTACCTACTACATCAGCTACACAAAAGAATCCAAGACTAAAAGATTTAAAGGTCTTTGAACAGAGACGTGAAAAGACAGTTCTAGAGATGCGTGCTTTGGAAGGTAAAAACCTATCTCAACAAGAACGCTTATCTGAAATCGATAAGCTGAATGAAGTCATACATAATTATGATACTGAGATAGATGCTATTAAAGGTTGGAAACCAACTGGCAATTTAGATCTAACTAAAGTTGAATTACCTAAGAGTCTTAAAGGTGCAAAACCTACTTATAATTATGGTAAGACTCCAATTAATTTAGAGTTTGATAATGATATTGCTAGAGCACTTTATATTGTAGGTAGCGGTAAGCCTTCAAAAAGAAGGACAGCTTACGTTGAATGGCTTCAGTCTAAGGGAATTCAAAATCCTGAGTCAGCTGCAATGTCTATCAGGGCAAATATTAAGAGTCAAGCTAAGCAAGGTATCACTGATCAACGTATCTCCATACCAAAGAATCTACAAACTAAAGCAGTAGTAAGTAGAAAGTCTTGGGATCAACTAAACAAGAAGCAAAAGCAAGAGTTGATGCATAAATATGCTGAAGAGAAAGGCATTGATTGGGGTGACTATAGAGATATGAGTCTCAGGAAAGCGGCTCAAGGTAAGGCTAATAAAGACTTGGCGGTAGAGCAGCTGGAGTTTGACTTAGCTAATGGCAGTCCTAGAGAAAACCCTGCTTACTACAAAGGAGGTGATGTATCTGATAACCAAGCTTTGTCAGGAAGTAATAATCCTGTTGAAGCTGTAAGAGATATGAATCTTATCCGTAGTGAACCATCACAAAAGTATGGATCTCCAAGACAAGTTGTTACTGAGGCAAACATTGAAAGAATGTCTTATGCAACTCCAGGAGCAACTCAAGAGCAGATTGATTCATTAGGAAAAGTATATAAAAAGACTCCTTCTTTTGAACCAATGAAGGGTAGAGCTACAGAAGAAACACAGAAACAAGCTCTACATGAATTATCGTCTTTCTTAAGTGAGTCAGGTAATAGCCACTTATTCCAAGTACCAGAAGAGAACCTTACTAAATACATCCGATCCATAGCAGCTGATAAGCCATATGAAGATTTTGGTTTACCACTTTTGAATAGTGAACAGCTACATGCAACTGATGCCATCCTTGGCCAACTTCTGAAAGAATCAAGAGATTTAGCTAAAGGAAAACTAAGTGCTCCAGAATTAGATCTATCTTCTGCAGGATCACTTACAGACAGAATTCTTGCTAGATATGAATCTATTGCAATCCTAAGAAAAGAAACTTCTATCGCAAGATCTAGAGGTTTATCTTCGATGGGTAAGGAAATAAATTTAGATCAAAAGACATTAATAGAGAATGCCAATAAAGCCGCTAAGAATGAAGTCCAAACATTTAAGCAATTACTTCGTAGTGATATAGATGATGATCTACTTGAACAGTTCATGCACTTCACAGCTACCAGTAATGGAAATATGCAAACTTGGAAAGATCTAGATGCCTTCTTTAAACGTAAGTTACGTGGATATAGAGGTGCTGATGGATATGAAAGGAATGCCATATTAAATGAAATGGCAACTATGGGTGTTAACTCTATGTTGTCTGGTCCAAAGACTCCAGCTAGAGCACTTATTGGTACTGGTATTCAAACTATAGCTAGACCAGCTGCAACTATTTTAGGAGCATTAGGTCAAGGAAATGATCGTGTACTGAAGGGAGCTTGGGCTTCTGTAGGTGGGATGATTGAAGCACGTAATGATGCTTGGAGAAAAGCAGTAGCAGACTTCCAGTCATACAACATGGAAGAAAATGGATGGAGAGGTTTTACTAAAAGCAAGGCTGATGACGAGTGGGATACCATGGCAAAATGGATAGAGTCTCAAGGAACAGCTGGAGATAAAGCTCAGTTGCAATTAGCAACAAGTTTAAGGCATATCAATAAAATGCCGTTCTTCAACTATGGACCACGAGTTATGAAATCTATGGATGTTTTCTTTTCTCAAATCATTGCACGTGGAAGAGTAAGGCAAATAGCTTTTGATGATGTCTATGCAAGAGCAGCTGAATCTGGGAAAGTCCTATCTGATACAGATATGGAAGATCTAGTAAAGCAAGCTGAGGTTGAATTTGAAGGAAGAGTATGGACTGCTGATGGAGAAATATCAGATGAAATGGCTAAGTTTGCTGCTGATGAAGCAAAGTTGACTCAACAGTTAACAGGCTTTGCAAAAGACTTAGACAAGGTATTTGAAAAACAACCATTCCTAAGACCATTCTTCTTGTTTGCTAGGACTGGTGTTAACGCTTTAAAGATGACTTCTAAGTACACACCTGTACTTAACAGTTTCATCACTGAGCATGTAGACATCATGACTAAACAATTTGATGACCCAGCACTCCTTAGATATGGAATTAAGACTCAACAAGATTTAGATATTGCTAAAGCTACTATGCGTGGCCGTCAGGCTATCGGATATGGCGTTACTAGCTCAGCTGCTTTGTTAGCACTTAATGGGCAAATAACAGGAAACGGACCTCCAGATAGAGGACTTAGAAACTCATGGATACAACAAGGTTGGCAGCCAAGATCTATCAAGATTGGAGATGCCTATATCAGTTATGAAGCTCTAGAACCTTTCAATATGTTCTTCAGTTTTATTGCAGATATTGTTGATGCTCAAAAAGTTATGGGTGATGAATGGACTGCAAGTGAGTTTAGTAAGGCTGCTTATATTATGAGTGCCAATGTCACTAACAAATCATTCCTTGCTGGTCTTCTTCAATTGCAAGATCTACTAACTAGTCAAGGTCAAGATGCTTCTAGGGTTGCAGCTAACTTCGTCAATAACCAAATACCATTATCTGGTATGAGGAATGAGATAGGTAAGTTGTTGTCTCCTGGAATGAGAGAGCTTGAGACTGGATTCTTACAAAGTGTAGGAAATAGAAACCTATGGGCTGATGTTGTTTCAGGTGGTTCGTTACTACCTTATAGATACGACGTTCTAAATGGTAAAAAACTTAGAGACTATGACCCTTTAACTAGGCTTGTTAATGCTGTCCTTCCTTTCAGTATAAATGTTGGAACTAATGAAACAAGAGAGACGTTATTTAGAAGCGGTCTAAATCTAAAGCAAACTTTTAACACTGGTCCAAACGGAGAGCAATTAGAGAACCATCCTGATTTAAAATCCAAGTATCAGTTCTATATGGGTCAACAGAATATAGAAGATCAATTAACTAAGTTATTTGAATCTAAGCAAATTAGAGGATCTATATTTAAGATGGAACAAGATAGAGAACGTGGTGATCAGTACGATCCTGAAGATACGCTTCATGGTCCAATTATCAGTGAACTCTTTAGAACTGCTAAACGTAATGCATGGAGTCAACTTGTAAATGATCCTGAACTTGGAGGTAAAGCTCAAAGACTTGATTATCTACATGACATGAGAATGCTTGAAGATACAACACGGAAGATGGGAGATAGGAAAGGAGTTAAAAATATTAGAGATGAGATAAAAAGATTAGAAAGTATGACTTACAAATAATCCACCTTGAAAATTACACATAGCGTAAATGGCTGTCACACAAAACCAATACACAGGGAATGGTTCTACAACGAACTATTCATTTACATTTCCATATTTAGCACAGACTGACGTTGGTGTAAAAATCAACGGTACAACTCAGGCAACAACTACATATTCTTTCGCCAACGCTACAACTATCTCGATGAACAGTGCTCCAGCTAATGGAGCTACTGTCATCATTTTTAGGAACACCAATAACGATGCTAAGAAAGCAACGTTCTATCCTGGATCTGCAATTAAAGCGGAAGACTTAAATAATGACTTTGACCAGATTCTATATACAGCTCAAGAGATTGACAACAATGCGTTAGATACCCTTGGTGGTAATCTAATGAAAGCAGATTTAAATGCTGGTAATTATAAGCTTATTAATGTAGCTGCTCCAACGGCAACTACTGATGGAGCTAATAAGACATATGTAGATTCCACTATTGATACAAAAATAGATACAGCACTAACTGATGATGTTGTTGCTGGATCAAGTATCTCTATATCAGATAATACGCCTAGCTCTGGAAAGATAACTCTTAATGTTATTGCAGCTACTGGATCTAACTCTGGTAGTTTGTCAGCTTCAGATAAATCTAAATTAGATGGTATAGAAACAGGTGCTACAGCAGATCAAACTAATGCAGAAATCAGAGCTGCAGTGGAAGCTGCTACAGATTCAAACGTATTTACAGATGCTGATCATTCTAAGCTTAATGCTATTGAAGCTTCAGCTACTGCAGATCAAACTGACGCAGAAATTAGAGCTGCTGTAGAGGCTGCTTCAGATTCTAATGTATTTACTGACGCAGATCATACTAAGTTAAACGCTATTGAAGCGTCTGCAACAGCAGATCAAACAGCTAGTGAAATAAAAACACTACTACAATCTGATAAACTAACTTCTTCTGAAATAGCAACTGGTGCTTTAGACGGAAGGTATTACACAGAAACAGAATCAGACGCTAGATACTTCAATATCAGTACAGGTGACACGATTAAAGATGGCGATACCTTCCCAGACAATGACACAACCATAGCCACAACTGCTGCTATCAATGACAGGATTATTGATTTAGTAGATGACGTAGGTGGTTTCGTACCAATAGCTAATGAAACATCTTTTCCTAACGCTAACCCTGACGTTAATAACGGGGCTGGAACTCTTGTATCTATTAAAGCTCTCGGCAGCAACGTTACCTCTAATGGATCTGGAGTTGCAACCATTTCTAATGGTACTGTTGGTAACTCAACCGTCACTATTAATGGTTTAGCTAATAGTACAACTTACGCTGCTACCTTTGGGATGATCGTAGAAACTACTACGACATTAAATACTTATACATTCCATAGATTAGTTCCTAAAGCTACTGAAGTATCAACAGTCTCTGGTTCTATTAGTAATGTAAACACAGTTGCTGGAGCTATTAGTAATGTTAATACAGTAGCTGGTAACAATACCAACATCAATACTGTTGCTTCAGCTAATTCTAATATAACTACAGTTGCTGGGAACAATGCTAATATCACTACAGTAGCTGGTAATAATACAAATATAAATACTGTAGCTGGAGCTAATAGTAATATATCTACAGTTGCTGGTGCAATTACTAATGTTAATAATGTTGGAGGTTCAATAGCTAACGTAAATACCGTAGCTACTAATATTTCTAGTGTTAATGACTTTGCTGATCGCTATCGAATAGCAAGTAGTGATCCTAGTAGTAACAACGATACTGGTGATTTAGTCTTTAATACTACTTCTAACGAGCTAAGAGTTTATAACGGCTCAGCTTGGCAAGGTGGTGTAACAGCTACAGGAAACTTACTGTCTAAATCTGGTGATCAGATGACAGGTAATCTTACCTTCTCTGGTAGTCAAACAGTTGATGGTAGAGATGTCTCTGTTGATGGTACAAAGCTAGATACTATAGCAACTAATGCTAACAACTACACACACCCCAATCACTCTGGAGAAGTAACATCTTCTGCTGATGGTGCGACTGTTGTTGTAGATAATATAATTGATGAAGCTAATTTAAAAGTATCTAACTCACCTAGTAATGGTCAGTTCTTATCTGCTCAATCTGGTAATACAGGTGGGTTGACGTGGGCTACACCTGCGAACACCACGTACACAGTAGGCGACGGCGGTTTAACTCAAAAGAACTTTACTACTACTTTAAAAAATAAGCTTGATGGTATTGCTACGGGTGCAACTAATACAGCAGCCCCTTATTACACATCTGCTATTAGTGTCGGAGATGGTGGTTTAACTCAGAAAAACTTTACTACTACTTTAAAAACTAAATTAGACGGCATTGCTACTGGAGCAACAAACGTTACCAATACCAATCAATTAACTAACGGTGCAGGCTTTGTTACTTCATCGGTTATTAATTCACTTGATGCTGGAAACTTAAATAGCGGAACAGTAAATGTTGCCAGACTTGGTAGTGGTTCAGCCTCATCGTCAACCTTCTTAGCTGGTAACAATACTTGGCAAGCAATTTCAACTACTCCAGAAGGCACAGTAGTTCTTTCAACGGGGGTAACTACTAATACTAAATATTTAAGAACAGACGGAGACGGAACATGTTCTTGGCAGTTTTTGAGTGTTGATAGTATTAATGTTCAAAACGAAACTGGTGATACAGAGTGTTTTCCTATTTTTGGAAAAACAGCAACAGGAGCAATTGCACCTCATTCAAATACGGCTTTAAAGTTTAATACTGCAAATGGAGCGCTAACGGCTACATCATTTGTTGGATCAGGTGCAAACCTAACTAACATACAATCTGATGCTGTAGTTACAGCAACAGCTAGTGGTACTTTGCCAAATGGTCAAGCTGTAAAAATCAACACCAATGGTACGGTTTCTGTAGCTGCATTGGCTCCTCCTTCTTGGGGAAATGCAACTACTCCTGTTACACCTGCTTCCTTTCATGGATCTTGTTATGTTGAAGATAATAAATTCTTATTCTGTTACTACGATTCAGCCGCTACTTCGGCAAAAGCCATTGTTGGACAAGTAGCTGCTAATGGCACTATTACATGGGGTACTCCTGTTGTTCCTCAAACTTGGTCAAACTCTATGAATCAGGTTGCTTGGGATAAAGACAATAACATAGGGATTTACCAAAGTTATTCGTCAGGTGTTTTTGGAATACAATTTACTATTTCTGGTTTAACACCCACCTTTGGTACGGGCAGAAATTACCCGATAGGTAGTGGGCATGATTCATGGAACGGCAAGCTTATCTATGCGGAAACGTACGGTAAATTCGCCTTCTTCTACAACATGTATTCACAGCTTAGGTGGATTACTTGGTCATGTAATACAGGTAATGTAAACACTGCGCCGTCATATGTTAATGGAAGCAGTCAAAGTATTTCTGGCAACGAAAACTGCAAAATAGGGGGCTGCTGGAATAAAGATACTAATAAATATTGTGTGATGTATCACGCTAGTACTAACTATTTTTATGCTCAACAATTCTTGCCAAGTGGTAGCAGCACTGGATCAAATGGTGATCCTACTGCTATTTCTGGTGGGCAGACCAGTGGATTTTACTATGGCAACGTGCAAGTTGCATATGACTCAGCTAATCAAAAGTACCTATTTGGTTGGGCAGAATCAAACAACCGCCAATACATAAGAGCAGCAACTAGCTCAGGTAGTACGTGGACGAAAGGTACAGCAATAACTGTTACTGACTCAAGCGACAGCAATGAAGTATCGCTATGGGGCTATAACACTACACCTTGGCTAGTTTGGAATAGTACCAGCGAAGAATTTACTGTTATGTGGGGTAGTTCTGGAAAACTGAAATTTAAAGATCCAACTATTAGCGGTACAACTATAACTAGAGGTACTACTTATGAATACTCCACAACTTTAAACACAAGTGCTTCAAAAGCCCACCTAATTACTTCAAAAGATTCAAGTAGATGGCTTGCGTTATATCCAGAAACTAGCACCCTTACAAAATCCATTTCAAGACAAGGTACGGCAACTTCTATTAGTAATGATAATTATGTAGGATTCTCAGACGGTACTTTTAGTAACGGTCAGACTGCAACTATTCAGCTTCCTGGTACTGTCGTAGACGGTTTATCTGGCTTAACTACAGGTAGTAAGTATTATGTCAGTGGTGATGGAACTGTATCTCTAACTGATACTTATTACACAAACATTACTGCTGGAGTAGCTCTTAGTTCTAGTACTTTATTATTAAAATAAACTAATGCAAACACTAATTTTTAACGAAGATAAAGCATCAGTACGTTTGTTTCCCGATTCTACAACTGTAGATATAGGTAGTGACCGTATATACATTGATCCTGGTACAGCAAATGAATACCATATATGTGGTATGAATACTTCAAATAGTACTCTTATTAAAGATGTATCCGAGCCTACTGAATGGGTCGCTTGGAAATATATTTATGATGGAGAATGGAAGAACAATCATCCATTAGATGACGGTAAAACTTATAAATATACAGCCCCTGTTTTTGATGAACTTGGTCGATCTCCTGATTATGGATGGACAGTAGCAGAATAAAAGTATATGGGAGATGAACCCTTCTTTCCTTCCATAACTCTACCTGATGCATTAACAATTCCAGGTGCTATAGATATACCTACACCTACCTTAGAACAACCAACAGCAGAGTTACCTACCTTCCCTACCATTGTGGTAGCACCAGCTGTATTAGCACCTCCTGTAGGCGTTCCTACGGTAGAGATGGAAGAGTTGATGGAAGAGGAACTTGAAAGAAAACAAGAAGGTAAACCACCCAAACCTAAACAAGAAGCTGCTGAAGTTAAACGTATAGATATACCCTTCACTGACCTTACGTTTCCAGTTCCCAAAGAAGAGATACTCGTGACTGCAGGAACAACAGCGTCAGTGTCTGTTATAGCTACCCTTACTGTAACTTCATTGTTTAAGCAAACTGTAAAAGTAATGAAACCTATCATTATGCAGATTGCTAAAAGAATACAAAAGAAATTGAATGGAAACAAAGGAGGAGAAGAAGCCCAAAGGACTGATAGCTAAAATCAGAGAAAGCGCACAAGATGAATTAGAAATTCTTGGTACTTTTGTAAGATTAGGAGTTGTAGTCTGGTCGGGCTTCATATGAAATAATTACCTTAAATTACGTTGAAATACCAGGAGTAAAAAAGACCCAAAACACTGATATAACCTTTGTTGCCAGCGTATTTGGGTCTGCACTTTACTCTTTCGGTTTGCAGACAAATAATAGTAAAGGTAATGGTAAAAATTCACCCGTTAATTGTCCCATGATGAAAAAAAAAGAAGACGCATGAAAAAGTATTTACTAGCTCTACTATTGCTAGTCCCAACAGCAGTTAAAGCTAATACTGTTACACCCGCCTTCACCCAAGGGAGTATGAATTCAACAACGAACTCTACTCAAAATATAGTCGAGACAATTCAAACACAAGTATATGGAGGAGATTATTCCAGTTGGACTGGACACAACATCACGCCTTCAGCACATATAAACGCTATTGGAACAAACTTCGATATAACAACCCCTGGATCAAACTTTCAGCTAGAAATAGTCAACAGAGCAGCAGGAGTAATAGAAGTAACAGACATCAACAGAACAATAGATACAACATCTACTACTACTTCCTTATCGGTCTTCTCTCAGTAGGAGTACCAGCAAAGGCTGAAGTAGGGGAAGGTAATACAGTACTAAACCCTCAAACATCAGCTGCTGCAACGGGAAATGTAACGAATCAAGCTGTGCAATTTCAGAATAATTCTGGAGTTTCACGGCAACAGTATGGAGGTGGAGTGGTTTGTAACGGATCAGTTATGAGCCTCTCTCCTTATTACTTAGGAACAGAAGGTAGACCTTACGATCCAGAGTCATACAGCATGACACAGAACTGGGGAGTACAGCTATCTTTCATGGTTCCTTTAGATGGTCGTTCCGTAGAAATATGTAAGGCAATTGCTGAAAAGCAACTCGAAAAACAAAGGCTTGATTACGAATTAGTTCGTATAGATAACTGTACACGCTTCATGCAAAGAGGTTTCACCCTAAGACCTGATTCTAGGTTTGAAGAACTTTGTAGCGACGTTGTACCTATAGCCGTATTAGCAAATCAAACAAAACCCACAAAAGATAAATGAGTACCTTAAGTGATTCAATAGCAAAGCAAGCTAAAGAGCAAGCTGCAAAGAAAGCAAAAAAGAAAACAACTAAGAAGTAGATGAAAGTTAAAATAGCAATCCTAGCCGTTCTTGTAATCGCTGGCGGCTGTGGAGCACAAAAGTATAACCAGTTTAAAAATTCACCTACTGGAAAAGTTGTAGAGCAACTACAAGAACGAAAAGAACTAATTGAGAGCTTCACCAAATCACCAACTATTCAACTCCCACTAAACAAGTGATCATAATCAAACCCATCTTAATGACCTTTCTTTCTACATCAGCTGTAAAGAATTTGATCATTCAACTGCTAGAGGCTTATGCCAAATCAACTGATAACACTATTGACGATAAAGCAGTAGAGATCGTCAGACGCAATCTATTTCCAGGAATTAAGGAATGAAGAATAAAGCCACTGAAGACCAATTTAACGAACTGCATAGCCTTGTCACATCTGAGTTTCTAAACCGAGTCAAAAGTGGTGAAGCTTCTACCCAAGATTTAAAGGCAGCTTGTGATTGGCTAAAGACCAATGACATTAGCGGTGTAGCACTAGAGGGTAGTCCTTTAGAAAAGCTTGCTGCAATTATGCCAACTGTTGACCCTGAACTAGTGAGGACAAGATTACATGGCAAGCGGAGCGAAGTACGCTAACGGCAATTACAAAGCCCAGCAGAAAAAATACAACAAATCAAAGAAAGGTCTAAAGATTCGAGTCGCTGCAAACAAACTTAATCGAAAACTTGGTACTTACGGTAATGGTGATGGCAAAGATGCTGCTCACTACAAAGGAAGCACCACTAAAGGAAGACTTCAATCTCCCTCTATTAATCGTAAAAGCAGACTCAAAATCCGTGTATGACCCCACTACTACCTAGCCCAAAACACTATCTATACAACCTAATAACCATGACAAGTCCTGATGCTAAACGGCTCTGGAGAAGAGCTATTAAAGAGCACTTCAATTGTACATGTGTTTATTGCGGAAACAATTATGAACTTACAGAACTCACGCTTGA
>Ga0163179_10000898_pt1 | contig 21213 bp, 14 predicted proteins | sample AtlANTMetagenome_FD_109643 | JGI IMG/M metagenome (GOLD analysis project Ga0163179, IMG submission 109643) | Marine eukaryotic phytoplankton communities from the Atlantic Ocean - Atlantic ANT 2 Metagenome | ecosystem: Environmental > Aquatic > Marine > Oceanic | place: North Atlantic Ocean...
CGAATAGACAAGCGAAGGCCCTCTAGCACGTCTCGACAGGCTGCTCGGCGGCGTGCCGGAGGCACGGCGTCAGCCTGCTTCCAGCAATCTTCGGCGAGAAGACGATCAACAGCGGGCAGATCTCGAAGGCTGAGTTGCGTTCCCATGACGGCTGCGAGTGTACACTCAGGCCGTGGAGACCGTCGCGCCCCTGTTTACAGCCCTTATCGCCTTGTCGATGGCCATATCGACGCTGATCCGTGGCGCGAAAGACCGACTACACCAGGAGTACTCCTTCCTTGCAGGCGTCGTTTCCATTTCTTTCTTGTGTCTGTTCTTTCTTATTCTCAGTAAAGAAGACACCTGGCGATTTGGGCTGCTGGTCTCGGCACTGCTGGTAGCTCCAGCTTCCTTGCAGGTCTTCGGCCAGGTACTACGGCGCTACAACCCGCCGTTCATGCACTTTGTACCGATCTTGTACGCGCTGGCAGGTGTGCAGACCATCGCTATCGCCCTGACCAGTAAGGCCACGGCCTACATCATTATCAGCAACGGCATCATCGTCTTTGGTGGTCTCGCGGTTCAGCTCATCTGGATCTTCCGACTCAGCGGCAGGCTCGATCGGGCCGTCGACCGTAGCCGCGTCAACTACCTCGTATGGACCGGCTCTTTTGCAGTGCTGATGATGGCGTTGGAGATTTCGTTCCACGACTGGAATTTTCTGCAGAGTCCCACCGACGGCACCCGGGTCAACTTCCCGCCCATCGGTTCCCTTGCAACTGCTGCCTATATCTACTTCCTAGGACAAGTGATCCTTAGAAGGCGGCTCTTGGACCGCGACGAGATTGTCTCAAGGATCGTCGTTTTCATTGTCATGGTGCTGCTCTTGGCGGGAGTCTACGGGGTGCTTGTGCGCCTCATTGGGCCTGAGACAGGAGCCTCGGGCGAGGCAGTCAACATCCTCATCGCCTCTACCCTGGTCTTGATCCTGTATGAGCCCCTCAAGATCGCCATGGAAAAATACGTTCAGCGCTTCTTCGCCCGAGAACGCTTCGAGTACTTGATCGCTCTCACTGAAATGAAACGGCGCCTACCCACGTTCATCGAAGTGGAGTCGATCCTGAGCACCCTGTTCGACGGCATCCTCTTCACAGGCCGCGTAGATCTTGCGTCCCTGTACCTCTACGACGAGAGCCGAAGCGGCTACCGGCTACGACGCTGGGAAGGCGAACCCGAATACGCACTCTTACCCATGGTGCCAAGCCATCCCATCGTCGATGGCTTTGAAGAAGGGCGGGCCTGGTACCTGCTACAGGAGCTTGAAGCAGAGACGGTAGGAGCCTCAGGTGAAATTCTGACTCCGTGGCTTGAAGGTGTTGTGGCAACCATGCAGAGCCTGCAATCAGAGCTGTGCCTGCCACTTCGCATCGGGCCGAGCGTCATCGGCCTGTGGCAGTTGAGAGTTCAGCCGGGCAGTAACAGCTTCTCTCAGGCCGAAGTGAAAATGTTGGCGGAAATCGCCGACCTGGTCGCTGTCCTTATCGACAACTCGCGCGCCTTTGAGCGAATGAAAGAGCGCGACCGACTCGCGGCACTGGGCCAGATGTCTGCAGGTCTGGCCCACGAAATCCGCAACCCTCTCGGTGCCATTAAGGGCGCGACTCAGTTGCTGTCACGCAACGGCCCAGATGGGGACGATGAGTTCCGCGCCATCATCGTCGAAGAAGTCGACCGACTAGACGGGGTGGTAGGTCAGTTTCTCGACTATGCCCGACCAATGAACATGCACATCGATGAGACAGACCCCAGCATTCTCATCGGCGGTGTCCTCGCCATGCTCGAGGCACAAGGTATGCCCGAGAACATTGAGGTGAAGTACTTACCCGGCAATGAAGTCCCCGCCGTACCGATGGATGTAGAGAAACTTAAGCAGGTGTTCATTAACCTGGTGCGCAATGGCATCGAATCTATGTCGGATCGGGGCGGGCAGCTCACCATACAAACGCGCCTACGGGCGGGCAGCGGCTCTCCCAACACCCCGGTTCCTTCACTTCGAACCCGCCAACCCGAACTACGGAATGAAGTTCGGGTGCGCCGCGGCAGCATCTCTTCTCGCCGGTGCGTCGAGATCGTCCTCGATGATGAAGGTTGCGGCATTGAACGTTCTGACGCACGCAAACTATTCATCCCATTCTTTACGACAAAATCGAGCGGCACCGGCCTGGGACTTCCCATCTGCGAGCGGATCATGAGAGAGCACGACGGTGAGATGGAGATCGAGAGCATCATCGGCGAGGGCACCCGCTTCACCTTGAGGCTGCCCCTGGAGCCGCTGCCAAAAGACGTGGATGAAGAAGCGGAGAACCCAACTCTAGCAACTCTCTAAATTTCTCAGGTTTCGGGCCCGAGCTAGAGAGTCTTGCAGCCGAACAACTCGGCTCTTTACGCCCTATCCACAGAGAACCCCAGGTTTTCACCAACGCAACGATCAGGGTCAAGCAGCGCGAAAACTGCTGTGATTTCAGCTAGGTGCCATAGTTAGTCTATTTTTCCCACAGAGACTTTCCCATAGCTTGTCCACATACTGTGGAAAACCAGCCTGTCTTCTGCACGCCACTCTTTATAAATAATTGAAATAAAAGCACTATTAGAAAAGGATGTGGAAGCGAAGAAGGTGCTTGCATCTACGTGCACAGAGTGGTTTATATAAGGAGTCATTGACGCTGAATTACTCGTGTAAAAAAGATGCTGCTAGCTGATTGTTGATTGTGGGAATTTTCGGTGAGCGACTTTAGAGATTCCATCATCGCTCCAGGAAGCTTGAATCCTTCGCTTCGCTTTCGGGTTCCAACGGAAGACGGGGTCCGCAGCGGACGTAGCTGGGCTGTCGCCTCAGCAAGCGGCGGCGCGGGTCGCTCCACCCTGGCCACCATGTTGGGCTCTCGTCTGGTGCATGGTGGCTTCACCACCTGCATTGTTGATGCCGACTGGACTAGTCCAATGATGGCGTCCATGGTGGGGCTGCCTGCTGGCTCTACCTCATCTATCTGGCAAGCTGACGAACCCCTGCAGGTCGAACGCAGTCCGGCACATCAAGATTTGTCTGTACTGGTTGGTGGCTCTCCATCCACAAGCAGTCCCTCACTGATTCAGTGCGCTCAACTGCACCAGCGGCTGACTGCCCTACCTCACAAGCAGGTGGTCCTCGACCTTCCGTCAGGCTGTCATGATGCGGCGCTCGACTTGTGGCTCGGTAGTGACTTTCCTCTTCTGGTCGCGGTCCCCGAACGCTTGCCACTGGAAGCAACCGGGAGGTTGTTAGCCAGAGTATTTGCGCGACAGGCGCTACCAATGCTCAACCAACACCTCGGCCCAGACGAAGCCAACAAGCTGCTCGACGCTGCCTGGAGCGAGTGCGCTGGGCGCACGGGTACCTGGATGCGAACGGTCGCTCGTCTCGCTGACATCGACGCCAGTGAACTCTCTGCTCAGATCGGCCGAAAGCCCATTCATCTGGTCCTCAATAGACTTCGGCGCGCCGAAGACATCGATGTCGGCCATGCTCTGGTAACGGCGGCTGGACACGGGCTTGGCATTGACCTGCGCTTCCGAGCGGCTCTGCCCTATCAAGCTGAAGGCTGGATTGGCGCAAGACGACTCTCTGCGTCCCTACAGTCGGTATCCGAGAGCAACTACAACCCCCTCAAAGAAGAAGTAGATGAACTCCTTGAGCGCATGAGCTCTGACACCGAGGTCCCCCAGCCCGGCAGTCGGCGTTGGAACCTTCAGGGTGACTCCATGGCAAGGACAGCTGAACCCTAGAGCAACAAGGCCCGTTCCCGACCGGGGGTGAACAGGGGCCGAGTGACAAGAGAGAGACAAAGGCCAATGAAGTTTGTGACCCAGGACTACTATCAGATCCTTAACGTGTCCCCAGAGGCCAACGGCGAGGAAGTGAAGCGTGCTTATCGAACGGTGCGCCAGAGCTTTCGTCCGGACTCCATGGCAGTACACAGCCTCTATTCGCCCGAAGAAACCGAGGCTATCAGCGCCAAGATCGACGAGGCCTTCCAGATCCTCAGTCAACCCGAACAGGCCGCCAACTACCGCCGTTATCGCCGCAACGGTCGCAGTGGAATGGAAATCCCCCGAAGCCCCGAGGTCTTCTTTGACGAAGTCCATGAGCTGGACAGGCCCAGTTCGATCGAGTCACTGGCGGCAGCGGTGGGTAGCTCTGAGATTTCTTCTGAGCTGGCTGAAGACACCATGGATCATGATGAGCGAGAGTCGGAACGTGATCGTTTTGCGCAACCAGCGCCCGAGGAGGCCGCTGCAAGCGAGCCCCATGCCGAGCTCTTTTTGAGTTCTCTTGAAGAGGTCGAGCAACCTCCCCCAGCGACCAATAGCAGGCCACTTGCCTCGCGGAGAGGCAGTACAACACGACAGTCCTGGACTCCTGCAGCTCCCCCGCAACGCTCCAACCAGGCGAGCACTCCATTGACCGGAAGAGGCAGCGATTCGGGGCTCACAGCGCCAGGCCTTCGCCCTGTCGCGCCGCACAACATGAGCGACACCTTGCATAGCTCCGCCGCTCGTGAACTGAGCACCGAGGCTATCGCCAATCCCTTCGCTCGCCCCACAAACAACGCTTCGACAGTCCATCAACGAGAATTTGTTGCGCTTTCTACTGAAGAGCTAGAGGCCATCGAGGTCGACACTCAGGGCATTAACGGCATGTACCTTCGAAACGTGCGAGAGGCACTGGGCATGGACCTCTTCTACATCGCGGCACAGACCAAGATTGGTCGTTCCATGCTCGGCTTCATCGAAACAGACAACGCCGATGAATTGCCCGCCAAGGTCTACCTGAAGGGCTATCTGATGCATATCGCCCGCCTGCTCAAGCTCCCTGAAGCGCACACGACAGAGCGCTATCTCAGCAATCTCGAGAGCAACTGAACCCTAGCTTCAGCGAATGGACCAGGACGAATCGTACAGGCAGGCCCCAGCACCCCAGTCTCATAGCTTCGAAGTACGGCCGGCAAAGCACGGGCTGCGGGTAGATCAGTTCCTCGCGCGCTTGATGCCCGACTTCAGCAGATCCTTCCTACAGAACCTGCTCGACAAGGGGCAAGGCAAGATCAACGACGAACTCTGCGGCCGCTCTGACCGGATTCAGGTCGGAGATCAGGTCACCATCGAGATCCCTGTAGCTACTCCTCTCGATGTACCCGCAGAAGACATCCCCCTGGACATCATCTACGAAGACAGCGACATCGTGGTCGTGAACAAAGCGGTGGGGATGGTCGTGCACCCAAACACTCACGACCGGGCTGGAACCCTCGTCAACGCGCTACTCTTTCACGTCGACGATCTGAGCGGAATCAACGGCATCGAGCGACCCGGGATCGTGCACCGCATCGACAAGGACACCTCTGGCTTGCTGGTGGTCGCAAAAAACGACCACAGCCACAATCACCTGGGCGAGCAGTTCCGGGCCCACTCTATCGATCGAATCTATGCCCTGCTCTGCTGGAATACACCTTCCAGTGGCGAAGACACCATCACCAGTACCCTAGGTCGCAGCCCCCACGACCGTAAGAAGATCGCAAGCGTGGACCGAGGCGGGAAACATGCCATTACCCACTACCGAGTGCTCGAGTCCTACGGGCCTGTAGCCCTGGTGGAATGCGCTCTAGAGACCGGTCGCACCCACCAGATAAGGGTGCACTTCTCAGAACGCCAGCACCCATTGGTTGGGGATCCGGTCTATGGCGGCACCAAAGAGAAGCACTTACCTGCAGACCCCGAGCTGCGCGCTCTCCTCAGCCCTCTTCGTGGGCAAATGCTGCACGCCGCAACTCTGGGCTTCATTCACCCTGCCACCGATCGCTATGTGCATTTCCATACTCCACCCCCGCAACCCATGCTCGGCGTCATTCATGAGCTTCGCGCACACGCGGGGTTAGAAGTGGATGCTCCTGGCCCCTGGGACCGCTCCGCAGGAACCGATTTTCTGGGGCCAGGCCACAACCCAACCCTTCTCTAACAGGGCTCCCTGACGCCGACAAGAGCCAGAACGACAAGAGGCGCCGGTCACCCCGACGCCTCTTGTAGAAAGTCTCTGAAAGCTACTGCTAGTTCGCAGAGTCGTCGTCGTCTCCAGCAGAGTCGTCGTCGTCTCCAGCAGAGTCGTCGTCGTCGCCGCTTTGCGACCAGGCAGGGCAACCTGAGTAGCTCAAGTCACCATCGGGATCGAAGGCTGCCGCCTCATCAACGCAGGTCGCTGCTTCGGCAATGATGTCCTCACAGGCAAGGGGGACGACACCTTCCTCTGAGATCCGAGCTGCGTTGACGTTCTCAGCCACCAGGGTCAAGCAGTAAGGGCCGGGGTTGTCTCCACCGCACTCCTCGCACTTCACGCCGACTGTCTCAGCAACCAGTACACAGATGGCATCTTCGCCACCGTCTGGATCAAGCAAGCCGTTAAGCGGACGAGTATCGATGCGGCCTGCAAAGGTACCGCCACGCATGTCGGTCAGGTCGGGGTGGAAGGTTCCGGTAATGTTGAGGTCCTCAATGTCGACCTCCGTACCTTGAAAGCTCAAGCTCAAGTTGGTGGGGCCCATGCTCATGGCCGGGTTGCTCCACGTCGCCGGCAAGTCATCACCGCCGCCAAACTCACCATCTGGACCGTAGGTAAAGCCAAGAGTCTGTCCGCACAGGTCCTGACTAACGGTTCCGCCTTCAGAGTCACCGACAGCACCCAGGATATGAAGATCATTGGCAGTAAAGTCCGAATCATCTGTCACCGAGAAGAGAATCGCGATGTCACCGATCTGGCTCTGCAAGATGGGGCCAACTCCTGGGGGCTCTACGAAGTCGGCAGAAGCAAGGTCAAGATTGAAGGTCTTGTTGACCAGATCGTTCTCGGTGCTCAGCTCGTTGCCATAGGCGCCCGTCTGAAACTCAAAGGTCAAGGGGCTATCGTCGCTGTTCCACGACACGGTGCTTGAGTACGAAGTAGACGGCTGTAGAGCAGCATCGGGAGTAAAGGTCAGCACGCGACCAGAGCTTCGAGTGCCGGTAACTCCGCTCACCGCAGTGCCGGCTTGGGAGAGCTCATAGGTCGCACCTTCAGGGGCGATGTTCCACTCGACCCAAAGATCAGCCTGATAGAAGAAATCGCTATCGGCTGGTGCAGGAGTGAGGTCGGTGATCACTGGCGATCCACTGGGATCAGGCTCGCTGTCATCATCATCAGCGGAAGGGCCGCAACCCACCGCTACAAAGGTCGCTGTGACAAAAGTCAGGGCCAGAACTGTCCAAAGATTCCTCAGCATTCTTTCACTCTCCCGTATCGATACTCTTGATCTGACAACCCAAATATTGGGCCACAGTGCCCGGCAAAGTACTTTGCACCTAGCAATGGTGTCAAATGCTCAATGCTGCCCGATTCCCTTGCTGAGAACACCCAATGAGCGCAATGGACTGGCATGGTGTGCATATGAGCAAAGGGAATCACCTCATGGAGAGTCCACTGTGGGCGGACTCCCGTCTCGATGTGTGCGGCTTTACGCTGCGCGGATATAGCGGCAGCGACATGACAACCTGCGGCAAGCAGGAACATGGAGCCCAAGTTCATGTCGTCGATGGTTCGCAGGCCCCAAAGGTGGGAGATGGCTTATGGACTCGCTCTCCTGGCCTCCCCGTAGCAGTTCGCGTCGCGGACTGCGTCCCCATCCTGCTATGGGACCCTCAGGCCAACGCAGTGGCTGCCGTGCATTCTGGGTGGCGAGGTACTGCTCTCAACATCGCCGGTCAGGCAATCCGAGAGGGGGCGAAGCTGGGAGTTCGGCCCCAGCGACTCCGAGCCGCTATCGGCCCCTGCATTGGGCCCTGCTGTTTTGAAGTAGGTGATGAAGTGGTCAAATCGCTCCAGGATGGTGGTTTGACTGCTGAGCAGCTCAGAGTCCGGTCCGGACCTCGCGGACGCCCCCACGTGAACTTACGCAGCGCCAACAGAGCACTGCTTCTGCAAGCAGGGCTGCTCGACCAAAACATTGAAGACGTCGGTGGCTGCACCTTTTGCAGACCAGAGCGCTACGAGTCCTATCGCCGGGATGGCAAAACATCGGGTCGCATGCATGGAGTCATCGCCCTGGCCAGGGTTGCGCTCATTCTGTTCCTTGGTCTCTGTATGGGCTGCAGTGCCGACAAGAGCCTCGAACAGACAGAAGCCTTGTTCATTGAGCAAGTCAATCGGGCCCAGGACATGACTCGAGGAGACGACCCAGAAGCCGCAGAGACGCTACTGCGAGAGCTCCTGGTAGAGCGCCCCGACGACGCACACCTTCGTTCACTTCTGGCCCGGAGCCTGCATCGACAGCAGCGCTACCTAGAAGCAGTAGTGCAAGGCCGCCTCGCTCTGGGAATAGACCCCCATCTATGGCAAGCCGCCTACAACCTCGCCTGCAGCAGCGCAGCTCTGGGAGACCTCGACCAAAGTATTCGTTGGCTGCAGGTGGCTCTGCGCTCTGGGATAATCACCGCCCGTGAAGTCACAGAAGATCCCGAGCTCGCGTCCCTTCAAGAGGACCATCGTTTCTCTTTCTACCTCGCTACGGGACTGCTCTCTCGAGATGAGAAAGATGCACTTGCCTTCGTTCAGCCAGCCTCGGTTATGGTGGGTGAACTAGCGACTGTGACGGTCACAGCCATTGCTCTCAATCGCCCACTCATGTCACCTCGCGAAGACGTCACAGTAGGGCTGACACGCCCCTTCCCAAGGCACTTTATCCGACCTGTCAGCCGCCGAGAGACCTTCTCAACCGGCGAAGACGGCGACCGCGAGTTCGCACAACGCACCTTTCAATACACCTTCGAAGTGCTGCAAAGCGGGGTCATGACCTTGGGGCCCTTTGAGATTCGACAGGGAGATGCTGTCCACTGGACGGAACCCCTGCTCCTTAGAGTGCAGGGCAAGCCAGAAACGAGTCAGAAGAAATCATCGTCTGGCGTCTTACCTGTAGAGCAGTTCTTCGCGAGTCCCTCAGTGGTCGATGACGACCTGCTAGCTCAGCATGAACAGCGCGGTGGCTCGATCATTGAACTAGACCCCTTGGCAGAGGGCTTCAGCGAGACATCTTGGAGCAGCAAATCAGGTGCTGAGAGCCGCTTCTTTCAATTCCGCTCGGCGAGCATCGAGCTCTTGCCTGCTTCCCTACCACCGCGGCAGCCGCAGGTGTTCCGCTCCATCCTGGTGCAGCGAGGGACCGAGGGGCTCAGCCACGTCGCTGAGCTGCGACCAAAGGAACCTCGACCCTAAAGCGGAGCGGTGCAGGAGGCCTGCGCCTCACAACCATTGATCTGGGTGAAGTCTCCCGAGGTGTTCCCCGAGGTATTGGCAGTACACGAGAGCAGCTGCACCGATGAACTAGCAGGAGTGGCGACATCTCCATCACACGTTAGACCAAAGCCGCCGTTGTCATTCAGGGTGGCAGCCGTCAGCGTGGCCTGCACCGTTCCCGATAGCAGCACGCCGTCACCGGAGTTGCTGTGAATTGAGGTCTCCGAGAGACTCAAGATCCCGGCAATAGCCTCGACTCCAGCTTGCCCCGAGTTACTGATGCTGCCTTGATTCATCGTCAACTCGCCCCCTGTAAGGGACACACCGGTAGCAACCGCCCCAGCAATGCTTGAGTTGTTCAAGAAAGTCGTACCACCACTGATCGCAACCCCTGCTCCGTCCATATAGCTGGCGACCAGACCATCGACAGTGGCACTACCGGCCATAACCACAAGGCCACTTGCATCTGCGTCGCTCACCTCGACCGTTGTCGCAGTGATCACACCACCCAGGACCTCTACGCCGCTATTCCCCGGGCTGTAGACGTTGAACGTATCCAGCGCGGTGAGTCCGTTGAGGGTGCGGATCCCAGAAAAGCCCGGCTCATCAACGACGACATGGTTCAGGTCGACTATCCCGTTTCCTGAAAGGTACAGCCCCCAATGACCACAGTGATCCAGGAGCACCTGATCAAGAACCGCATGGGATCCCTCACCCGCTACATTCAAGCAGCTCTCTTGGGTGTCGGAGATGACGTTATCAGCACCGATTGTCACCCGGGATGGGGCACTGCCCGGCGTGCCGGACCAGGTCCATGTTTCCAGATAGATGCCGTCATTAGCGACATTTTCGATGCGATTCGGAGTCGCTCCAGCGGTCACAGCAGGCATATCGACAGACCCACCGTTCAAACGGATGCCGTCCCCACCGGATTCCAGATGATTGGCCTCTAGAGTGAGAGCAGGAGCTGGAAACTCGCCATCAAACTCCGCCCAACCATCACAGTTGTCATCGAGAGAATTGCCCACGACCTCAAGGGCACCTGGATACACGCTTGCGTTGCTGTCGTTGCAGTCGCCGTCCGCCGCGGTGTGACCATCTCCATCTACATCACTGGCGTTACTTCCATCCGAAGTACTCGGATCACAGTCGTTGTCGAGACCATCACCTTCAAGCTCGATGGCGCCAAGCCCGCCCATCGCAGGGTTTGTGTCATCACAGTCGCCCTGATACTCGGCCTGTCCATCACCATCGTCATCCCAGGTCAGCCCCGTAGGCAGGGACATCGATGCGCTTATGCCAGCAACGCTGCCGCCAACCACATGGTTTCCTTCAAGAGCATAACCACCTACCCCTGAGATATACATTCCATAGCTGGCAGCCGGGGGCGCGATCTCGTTATTCAGCACGCTGATGCCCTGATCCACCAGTTCCAGGTCGCTCTGGCTGAGATAAAGGGCATAGGTCCAATCAACGGCATCGCAGCTGGTCACCGTTGCGTCCTGAGTAACACCGAGGCTATTGCCTGAGATCTCAGCACCATCGGAACGCGTCAGATAGATGCCCGCTGAAGAGCCACCACAGACCGTATTATTCTGTACACGTGCGCCCGGACTCTGGGTCAGCGAGACGGCCCAGGAACCCTCGGACCCATCGACCACGTTGTTGGCCACGAGCGGGCCGTTCACCGCAAGAGGATCTGAGCCGCTCACGACAATGGCCGCTCCTCCACCCATACCGGTCTCTAGATCGTCGTAGCCATTATTCGTGAGACGATTGCCATCGAACTCAAACTGACCCTGACTGCTGTACACGCCGCCGAGGATATTGTTCTCGAACAGGCCACCTGTCCAAGACAAGAAACCTCCGCTAATGCTCTCGATAGCTCGGCCGCCTTCCATCTCAAGAAGGTCTTCAGGCAAGGGATCATTCATGCCATCAAGATCTTGAAAGGAAGGCCCTCTGAGGTGTCCTCTAAAGACGCCGCCGGTACCAACAATGGTTGAGCTGATCATAATCAGACCAACGCCCTTGTTGTTCTCGAAGGTGGGGTTGGTGATGGTTCCCTGGCTCGACTCTGCCTGGAGCCCTCGTCCCCATCCGTCGTGGACCACGTCATCGGTCGATGTGAAATTCGACGTGTGGATGACGATGTTCGAGAACTCCGCATCCGCCACGTCATTGCCTCTGAGTGTGCACGAGGTGACCCGGAAGCACGAAAGTCCGAAGCCGTTGGTGATAGACCCTGCACTGGATCCCCCATCGTCATCAAAGTACGCATGGTCGATCCCGGTGACGATGTTCTCTTCCATCACCACCGTGTCGGCATCCGAGACGATGAGACCGTTGCCTGCCGCTACACCCGTGACGCTGTTGTAGCTGAGGTTCACATCGGCAACATTGCCATCGTTGTTACCCACGACCGTCACAGCACGAACACCAAGGTTCTCAAAGACACTCGAGGTCACCGTCGCTTCTCCATTGGGAGCGATGATGCGCACGCCGCTGTAGGCCCCGCCGGTATTTGGATCAACGAGCATCCCGTTGGTACGAAAGGTCGAAGCAGTGATCGTTGTCGAGGCAACAGCCAGAACGGATTCTTGGAGAATGTCGCTGAAGCTCGTGCCGGTCACCGTCAACTGTCGCCCTGAAGCAATAGCGCTGTCACCCGGCAGATACACGCCATAAGCAAAGCTGCTGATGTCCGAGTCGGTAACCGTAAGAGTCGGCCCTTCCATCCAAACCCCGACAAAAGAACCACCCGAGACCACTACCCTCTCAAGAGTGACTTCTTCGTTGCTTTGCTCGATGAAGATACCCGTGCCATCGGACTCATACTGCTCGGCGCTTGGGGGGCGGTTAACCGAGTTGATGGAGGTATCGGAAACAGCCAGGCTCGATGAGAGAGAGCGAATGCCAAAGGAGCCAACAGCGCCAACGCTAGAATCGAGCACTGTGAGATCGCTACCTGTCTGCGAGAGAATCCCAGTGCCCCCTGTCTCGCTCGTAAAGCCAACGCAGTACACATCGGTCTCAGAGATCACCACCGTAGAGCCAGAGACTTCCAGACCCACCAAGCCGTGGACACACTCGCCGCTTGCACCCCGATCATCGAAGCCGACTTGAAGGTCGTGAAGTAGGACATCGGCTGCCTGAGTGATTCGCACCCCCCGAATCGTGCCGGGCTCTTCAGCAGGAGCGACAAAGGACAAGCCGCTGATCTGCAAACTACCCGCTACCTGATCAATCTCGACGATGGTGCCGTCACCATTGCCTGTAACCAGGGTTTGTAGGGCGTTTTCACCGCTGATGGTCAGCGCCTTGTTGATCTCAAGACTTTCCTCGTAGACACCAGATGACACCATGATGGTGGCGCCTTCAGAGGCAGCGTCAATAGCCTCCTGGATTGAGTCAAAGACCATCCCACCAGGCTGAACAGTCACCCTGCCATTGATTTCTGGACTGCTGTCGTCATCGTCATCATCAAGACTCGGACCACAAGCACTGATCACACAAGCTGTCACCAATACCGACAGACGCGCCAGCTCACCAAAAAGGGGGAATCGGAAGTTCATTGCCACTCCATACACCGTTTAGCGTCGCTCTACCCGACGGCAACCTGCAACATCTCCTCTATGAGACGCGCCAGTATATAGCCGCAAGGGGATACGTCGCGGTTTCATTGACGAGCGCTCCCTGGGCAGGGGTAATATCCGCCCTCAAACCAACATGCATGGCTGAGGCCAGGTAGATAGGGGCGTCTCATGCCCGACTTCCCTACCATGCACCCAGCGTCGGAGCCTATCTTGAGCCCTCCTATCGACTCAGTTCACCAACAAAAACAAGATCGACTCGATGAACTTCTCCGCCGCGCCGAGGCTGGCGGTGGTGCTGCCCGAGTAGAACGGCAACACGCTGCCGGCAAGCTGTGCGCCCGTGAGCGCATCGATCTGCTGCTCGATCCGGGTAGTTTCGTGGAGTTAGACGCGCTGGTAATGCATCAGTGCCGCGACTTCGACATGGACAATCAGCGCATTCCAGGAGACGGCGTAGTCACCGGGCATGGGCTCATCGAGGGCCGCATAGTCTTCGTCTATGCTCAGGACTTCACCGTCTTTGGTGGCTCCCTCTCTGGTGCCTACGCCCGCAAGATCTGCAAGATCATGGATCTCGCTATGGAGAACGGTGCCCCGATCATTGGCTTGAATGATTCCGGTGGAGCACGCATCCAAGAAGGAGTGGTCAGCCTGGGTGGCTACGCAGACATCTTTCTACGAAACACGCTCGCAAGCGGCGTCGTCCCTCAGCTCTCCGCAATCATGGGGCCCTGCGCCGGCGGAGCCGTCTACAGCCCAGCCATCACAGACTTCATCGCCATGGTGCAGGACACCTCGTACATGTTTGTCACAGGGCCCGAGGTCATTAAGACCGTAACCCACGAAGAAGTCGATAAAGAGAGCCTCGGAGGAGCCAGCGCACACAGCAGAAAGAGTGGCGTGTGCCATTTCGCCACGCCGGACGAGCCAACCTGCATTGCTCTACTCCGGGAGCTAGTCTCGTTTATCCCATCAAATAACGTCGACACACCACCGGTAAAGCCAACGGAAGATCCGTGGAATCGAAAGAACGACGAATTGACGTCTAAGGTTCCCAGCAACCCGAATAAGCCATACGACATACGAGTGGTGATAGAGAGTGTTATTGATGACGGCTATTTCCTTGAAGTACATGAAAACTACGCTCAAAACATCGTGGTCGGCTTTTCACGCATCGATGGCCACAGCGTAGGCATCATTGCGAACCAACCGGGACACCTCGCTGGCTGTCTGGACATCGAGGCATCCATAAAGGGGGCACGCTTTGTTCGCTTTTGTGATGCCTTCAACATCCCACTGCTCACCCTGGTGGATGTCCCTGGCTTCCTGCCAGGCACCCAGCAAGAGTGGGGTGGCATCATCAAGCATGGCGCTAAGCTGCTCTACGCCTTTGCCGAAGCCACCGTACCCAAAGTGACCTTGATCACGAGAAAGGCATACGGTGGTGCGTATGACGTGATGAACAGTAAGCATATCCGTGCCGACGTGAACCTCGCCTGGCCTACCGCTGAGATAGCAGTGATGGGGGCAGAAGGAGCGGTCAACATCATCTTCCGCCAGCAACTCAAAGAGGCCGATGACCCCGAAAAACGTCGAGCTGAGCTCGTCGCTGAATACGAAGAGACCTTCAACAATCCCTACAAGGCCGCCGAACTCGGTTTCATTGACCGAGTGATCGATCCCACAGACACACGCAAAGAGTTGGTCTCGTGCTTTCGCATGCTGCGAAACAAGAGAGCAACAAATCCGCCTCGCAAGCACGGCAACATCCCGCTCTAGAGCAGAACAAGGGCGAAACCAAAGGTGGCCAAGAAAGCGGAGCAGGATCTCGACAAAGTTGTACTGAGCAAGCTGCGCGCCAAAGGCAAGAACAGCGCGACCAGACAGCTGGCCGAAATCGTCGTTGATCAGCGTCTTGCGCAACCAATCAGTGAGGTGTTTCAGGCCGATCGGAGCGCTGAAGCCATCTACGAGGTGCTATGTGCCTGGCAACAGAGCGACCTCGGTCATGAGACCATTCGTAGTGGTTGGGATGACCTCACTGTCTGGCTTGCGACACAACATGCGCCCCTCGGAGAGGTCCTGCCTCAGGAGCTTCTGGACGGTATTGAGCAGGTAGCTGAGCAACCATTTGCTCTCAATCGCAAGCTGATCCTGGCGATGTTGGACCGCCCAGCTTTTCGCAAGCTGATACGTGAACTGCTCGTGGAAACTCTGATCAGCTTTGGTAAGAAGCTGCGTAATCCCGTCGCCGAGAGCCGTCTGGGTAAGGGCCTCTCAGGCATTGGCAAGATGGCGCGCGGTCGCAGCGGCGGCGTACGATCTCTCGCAGGAGATCTGGTAGGGGCGGTGTCCGATGAGGTGGAGCGGCAGCTCGAGGGGCGCGCCGCCGATTTTGCCGATGGGGCGCTGTCTCAAATCCTGCAGCGCCTAGCTGACTACCTCTGTGACCCCTCAAGAGCCTCAGATCAAGCTGCCCTTCGCGCTGCGTTGCTACAGGGACTCTGGGATCTGAGCGGCGCACAGCTGGCTGCAGAGATGTCTCGCGGCGACCTGGCTGCCAGCATCGACGTGCTACGAAGCAGCCTGGGCGCCTGGCTGAGCCGCCCTGAAACCAAAGATGAGTTGCAGCGTTGGCTCAATGACTTCGTCTCTACGAGCACCTTGGAGAATGGGAGCGAGCTGCTCAAGAGCCTGGGCCTGCTGGATGTAGTGCGCAGCCACGCCATTGACGAGACGGAACGCAACCTGCGAATGCTTGTGGAGTCAGACGCCTTCACACCCTGGCTACACAGCGTTGTAGCTGATTGATGATGCCCTGCAGGCTGCTAGAGCTCCTAGCCTGAACCATCCTCACCATCCGCAACCAGGCTAGCCGCCTCGGCACGCAGGGTTCTCAGCTTGCGCAGGGTATCGCCAGCCTGACTGTAGCCACCCAGATCACCACCTGATGCGCTATCACCGGCGCTAAGCGCATGAGCTGTAACGCAATTACGCCCACCGCCCTTGGACTCATAGAGCGCCGCATCAGCTCGAGCGATGACAGACTCCACGCTCTCACCGCTCTCAATATCAAACTGCGCCAGACCAAAGCTCATGGTGACCTGAATATTCCTATCTTCGGCCACTGGGATCTCGGTGGACTCAATCACCGCACGTAAGCGCTCAGCGGCCACTACAGCAGAGTTCAAACGGGTCTCGGGTAGAACTAAAAGAAACTCTTCGCCGCCGTAGCGTCCGGCAACATCCACCTCTATGCGCAACTGCGCGGTGATGATCTCAGCCACCTTGACCAGAACCGCATCACCCGCAGGATGTCCCCAGGTGTCATTGACCGTCTTGAAGTGATCGATGTCGCACATCACTACAGAGAGGTCATTTCCGTAGCGGCGAGCCCGACGCAACTCTTCGCGCAAGCGGTGCAAGGCAAAACGACGTACATAGAGTCCGGTCAAGCCATCGGTAATCGCCGCCTCATACAGGCGAGCACGAGCGATAGCGACAGCCGCCTGATCCGCCAATGCCGCGAGGATTTCCTCATCTTCGGAGCCAAATTCGCCCTCATCGACTCTATTGGTGATGTTGATGACACCAATAGTCTCTTCGTCGACGGTAAGGGGCACGCATAAGATGGACTGAGTGTGCGAGCCTTCCGCATCGGTAAAGCTGCCCTCGCTCGCCGTATTATTGACCAGGAGCTTCTCACCAGTCTGCAGCACCCAACCGGCAACCCCCTCACCACGCTTGAACCGACGACACTCCAGCTCGCCGTCATTGATCTTTCGCTCGATCTCCTTGTCGGGCAGCCCAAACACCACCCGAACGACCAGCTCCTCATCTTGATCATCCAGCAACATCAGCGAGCCCTTCTGGGCATCGACCGCCGATATGGCGCGCTCAAGAATGAGACGAAGCAGCCTGGTCAAGTCCGACACAGCGCCAAGTGCACGAGTGACGTCAAAGAGCAGCGAGAGTTGATGCAAAGAGCGATCAAGCCTCCCCCGCGCGACGGCAATGGTCTGGTACAGCCGCGCAGTGTTGATGGCGACTCCCGCCTGGGAAGCCAACGAGGCCAGAAAGGAAAACTGCTCTTCAGAGACCGGCTCGTTGTCGCGATTAAGCCCCAAAGAGAGCACACCAATGACCTCACCTGGCATGGCCAGTGGGATCCAGAGCTGCCCTTCGAGCTTCTCGAGCTGGTTGGCACCGAAGATACGAGGAAACCGAGGTTGCCCCCGCAGATCAACCACCGAAAACGCCTCACCAGCGACCAACAAGCGCCACAAGATGCCGTCCTCAGCAGGAAAAGAGAGGTGATCCACTTCCTCGGGAAGCCCCTCGGCCAGGGCAACCTTCATCCGTCCAGCATCCGCATCATTCAAGAGGATCGCTATCTTCTCGACCTGCGTGCGCTCTTTGCACATGGCGATCAAGAGGTGGCACAGGGCCTCGACCTGCAACTCATCGTGGAGGGCCTCACCGGCCTTCAGCAGCGCGCTCATATCGAAAATGCGCTGGTCCAGAACCGCGTTCAGCTCACGCAGTCGCGTTACTTCTGCGGCAGCCTGAACCTGAGAATCATCGGTCACCGGGTGTTCCTCGTCGAGGGCCCCATCGAGGGCCCAACTCGACCCAGCAAGGGCCGACACGAGAGAACATTGTGCCCGATATCAGGGTGTCAGCGCGCGCCGGGCGAGGATCTCTGTTCCTGAGCCCGCCAGGTCACCCAGGAGCACGGTCTTGCCCCGACTCCAACCACCGGCGGGTCCGACCGCTATGACCAACTCGTCTCGCCCCAAAGAGGTGGGCCCTGCAGACTTAGCCCGATCCCAGCTGGTCACGTCGATCACCTGATACGGCCCGCCACTAGGACCGATCAACATGTAGGTATTGCCATCTCCCAGGGCTTCTAGGCCACGCTCGGAGAGAACGACCTGATGACTTCTTGGCTGCGGCTGAATTACCTGAACCGCTCTGGCTGGCTGCTCCGAACTCGCTCGGGACTGGCCAAGGGTAAATCCAAGTAGCAAGCTGGCTGCCAGAGCTGCCAACAGACCCAACAGAGGGGAGACCTCTCGCAGAACGGTAGGGAACACAGAAGGTGGCGGCCGCAGGCTCTCTAGCGCTGGCTGCTGCGGCACCAGCCCGAGATCGGGTCGGCTCTTGGGCACGACGCTGTCCGCCGGCGCGCCAAGGGCCGACAGGACTCGCCTGTTAACGGCCTCAGAGGGCTCCCACTGTTCCTCTGTACGTAGCACGCGAAAGTCGAGGTCCAGCGAACGCCTGGCCGCAAGCTCTGCGTTACAGAGTTCGCAACTATCAAGATGCGTCTTAAGCTCGCCGGAGACCACAGCAGGGGCCTCAAGCACCTCCCATATCCAACGAAATGTCTCGCTACAGTCCACGATCTTCCTCTCTGGCCGGGCGGCTGGGCCGTAAGTGGGCCAAACGAAGCGCCAGATCTCGGCGAGCTGTCCGTAGCCTTCTCTTTATGGTGGCCTCAGAACAACTCATCGACTCCGCAGCCTCTCGATAGGTAAGTCCCTGACAATCGACGAGATATACGGCGGTACTCACCTCATCGGGGAGCTCACTGAGCGCCTCAGCCACCTCACTTCGCACGTGCGAATTCACAACAGCATCCTCAGGGCTCGGCCCTGAGGCCGTCATCGCCAGGCTAAGAGGCTGAATTGAACGACTCCATCGTTCATTTCGTCTCTCAAGAACGTGCAGGCCACGGTGGTGAACAGCCGTGAGCGCATAGCCGATGAATGAACCCCGAATCGCACCTCGGCGGGCTTGAATTGCCACTGCTGCCAGAGCTTCCACCAGAATGTCCTCGGCTTGCTGGAGATCAGTGCCCATGCGTCGTGCCATGCCCCAAAGACGCCTCCGGTAGCGACGATAGAGCACCTCAAATGCTGCCTCATCACCGGTCTTGTAACGGTCGAGAAGTTCGCGGTCAGATTCAAGTCGTACAGGCATGGGGCCACCTTTCTTAGTAGGACCGAAGGGTTGCGCCGTGGGGGTCAGAAATCAGGAGCACTGTCGCGTCGCAAACGATCCATCAATGGTTCGGACGAAGCAGCGCGAGATACATTCACGAAAAATCTCAAACAATGAGGGCTTGCCTTCATCGCGCTGCTGGACTAGATTCCGCCGGCTTTGGGCCAATCCCATTTACCAGGTCCTTAGTGGAGGTCACATGTCCGAAGAGCGCACACGCCCCAAGAAGCCCTCGCTGACGTTCGATTACAAAGACGTCAAGACTCTCAAGCGCTATCTCAGTGACAGCGCCAAGATCGTGCCCAGGCGCCGTACTGGATTGAGTGCCAAGGAGCAGCGCCGCGTCACCGTAGCGGTGAAGCGTGCTCGTCACCTGGCGCTTCTTCCCTACTCTATTCGCGAGTAGTTGGTTCGGGTCGAGGACCCTCTTGAAATCCTTCGGTAGCCCTGTTCGCCTTCGCGTACCGGGCTATTTGCCGTTCTAGCTCTTCTCGTCAAGGCTTGCGGCAACCCGCCGGTAGGCCTCGCGAAAGGGCACGCCCGCTGCCACAAGCCGACAGGCCTCTTCGGTGGCAAAGAGTTCGGGGCTCATAGCCCCCCGACAGCGCTCCTCATCGACCTTGAGCCCCTCAAGGACTCGAGTCATCACAGCCAACATTGACATAGAGACATCAAAGCCACGAAACAGGGGGGCTTTGAGCAGCTGCAGGTCGCGGTGATAACCCGATGGAAGTGGCGTCGAGATCTCCATCACCTCCATGAGCGCAGCTCGAACGATGGCGGCCTTGCCACGAGTCAACTCCAACACATCAGGGTTGCGCTTCTGCGGCATGATCGATGAGCCCGTAGTGAACTCAACAGGCAGGGTAAAGAAGCCGAATTCCGAGGTAACAAACAGACACAGATCCCAGGCACACTTGCTGAGATCACCAGCAATCTGGGCCATGGCAAAGAGCAGGGATGCCTCGGCTTTACCCCGAGACGACTGGCATGCCTCCACGGGTTCCTGAACCCTGTCAAAGCCAAGCTCCTTTGCAGTCTGCTCGCGATCCAAAGAAAGGGAGCCCGGCACTCCATAGCCGGCAGCCGATCCAAGGGGCGAAGCAGCAGCCATCTCATGGGCAGCACTGAGCAACGAGGCGTTGTCGGCCAGCAGACTGGCATAGCCTCTCGCCCAGTTTCCTACGCTCGATGGCATCGCGCGCTGCAGGTGGGTATAGCCTGGTAGGGGTACATCACCCCACCGCTCTGCAAAGTCAGCAAAAGCCTGACCAGCCGCATCGAGCGCCTGACGAGCATCCCCTACAGCGGCTCGTTGCCAAAGGCGCAGGTCTGTCAGCACCTGATCGTTGCGAGAGCGGCCCGTATGGATCTTCTTACCGACATCTCCGAGAGCAGCCACCAGTATTCGCTCGATGGCGGTGTGGACATCCTCGTCTTCACGACGAATCTCAAAGTCACCCGCATCATACGAGCTCTGGATGGCATCCAGTCCATCCAACAACGAGCTCAGCTCGCCGGCATCGAGCACTCCGCAGGTATGAAGCATGCGAGCATGCGCCTTGCTACCAACAACATCATGGGGCAGCAGACGCATATCGAGGATCGGGTCGTCCCCTACGGTATAGGCCTCAATCAGTCGATCCAGAGGCTGTCCCTTATCCCATAGCCTTGCCATAGACTCAGTTCATTCCCCGCCAGCGCGTCGCGCCGCGAGCCCCGCCAGCAACTGCTGGGTACCAAAGATACGCGCAAACCCAGCAGCATCCCGGCCATCCCAGAGGGCATTCTCTTCGCCATAGCGCGCCAACTCAGGAGCCATCATCGTGAAAGGAGAGCTCACCCCACGAACTGCAACATTGCCCTGGCGAAGGTGCACTTCAACTTCCCCAGAAACACGACGCTGAGAACTGTCCATAAAGGCTTCGATATCTCGCACCACAGGGTCAAACCAGCCCGCTTCATGCAGGAGCATTCCGTAGAGCTCACCCATCTGATTCTTGTGAAAGAGCTGCAGTCGAGAAAGAACCAGTTTTTCGAGCTCACGATGTGCAGGAATCAAAATGGCTGCAGCAGGAGCTTCAAAGGCAATTCTCCCCTTGATACCGAGGATGGTGTCACCGAGATGAATATCACGCCCAATGCCGTGTTCCTCGCCCACAGAGCGGAGGGTCTCCAGCAAGTCCAGAGCTGACTTTTCACAGCCATCAAGAGCTACAGGGAGACCCTTTTCGAAGGCAACCTTTATGGATTGACCAGCAACAGGCGCCTGCTCCGGCTCGA